>Ga0164315_10000012_pt1 | contig 86605 bp, 84 predicted proteins | sample GuaBasSedimGuay6_FD_113737 | JGI IMG/M metagenome (GOLD analysis project Ga0164315, IMG submission 113737) | Subseafloor sediment microbial communities from Guaymas Basin, Gulf of California, Mexico - Guay6, Core 4569-2, 0-3 cm | ecosystem: Environmental > Aquatic > Marine > Hydrothermal vents... | reverse complement strand
CAGTTTCTGGAAAGAGAAAAGGCCCCAGAATCGGAAAGGCCTGTCCTGGAAAAGCAAGAGTCCATCTAATCATAAGGGCCATCATGCCCCCGATACCTAGAAAGAAAATCCCCATCCAAAGAAATTGTTTACCAATAACTTTATGATCCATTGTAAAAATATATTTTGATAAAAATGTCTTAGGTGCATCGTGAATATGCTGTTCAAAAAATGCCATCTCTTATCTCTCCCTTAATCCCATTTCCAACCCCAAAATACATCGGGATTTTCCACATCATTTTCTGCTATGGCGTAAGTTTGTGCCTGTTTAAGCCAAGTATTATAATCTTTTTCTGAAAGTGTCGTTAGGTATGCCTTCATAAGGTAGTGGTGCGTCCCACACATTTCGGCACAGGCAATATTCCAAGTCCCAGTCTTTGTAAACTGCATCCACATACGGGTGATTCTTCCTGGAATAGCATCAACTTTTCTTCTACCATTTGGAATAAAAAATGAGTGAATCACGTCTTTAGACGTTAATTGAAAAGACACTTTGGAACCAACGGGGACTCTTAAATCATTTAATGTAACTACGTCGTCTTCGGTATTAAATACCTCATCTTTCCCAGCATACCTAAACTTCCACATCCACTGTTGACCCATAACTTCAACTCTTACTACTTTCTCTGCTTTCTCATCCGGCCAGTTTAAAAAAACCTTGGTAAAGTCATCGTTGGCAATCCTAACAATATTTAAATCGATACCAAAAAAGACGGCAATACCAACAAAAGTTGCTACATAGATCTGCACTCGCTTAGTTCCATACGTGTAGTAGGGTTTAGGATGTCTTTTGTAGTAATAAAAAAAAGAAAATCCGACTAACCCTAAAACCACCAACGTAAAACAAAAGGTAATTGCGTAGGTAACATAATTAAAGAGCCAATCAATTAGATGGCCATTTTGTGAGATGTCTTCAGGAAAATGAAAAGAATCCCAAATAGTTGGGTCGGCCACAGAGCTTACTTCCCCTGCCATGGCCAGATTGCAAAAGGCCAGCACCAATAATAATAATAATCTGGTCATAACTATTTTCCTCTAGGAAAAAATTCCGAATACATCAATGAAACATGGGCCATTATAACGATAACTGCTCCCTTTTTCTATTTAAAAAATACTAAAGAGCCCAAAAGAAGCGGTAAATAAAGAAGAGTAAAATAAAAATAATTTCTGGCCAACCTCAGTATCTCTGTCTCGCCTTGTCCCCTTAAAATTCGCAGAGCAAACAAAATAAGTGCTGCTCCTAAGACAAAAGCTGAATTTCTATAGGCAAGTGAGGCCTCATTTAAAAACCAAGGGATTAATGCAACGAAAAATAATAAGCAACTAAAATAAAATATTTTTCTACTCGTTACTATGACTCCTTTCACATTAGGAAATACTTTAATTCCTGCTGCAGTATAGTCATCTTCGTAGAGAAGAGAGATGGCAAGAAAGTGAGGTAATTGCCAAACAAAGAGAATCGCAAACAATGCAATGCCCATTTCAGTGATTTGTCCTGTTACTGAAGTCACTCCTAAAAGGGGAGGAATGGCCCCTGGAATAGCACCAATAAGTACTGCCCATTCTGATTTTTGTTTAAGTGGTGTGTAAACAAAAAGATAGAGAAACGCGGCCAATCCGGCCAAAAGGCCAGTGATAAAATTTATCCAAATAAAAAGTGGGGGCAAAGATATTAAAAGTAAAACAAGACCAAAGATTAAGGCCTGTTTAGATTTTAAGCGCCCGGCAGGTAGAGGCCTATCCATGGTGCGCTTCATTTTTAAATCGATATTTCTTTCTATGTAGCAATTAAGTGCACAGGCCCCGGCAACAGTTAAAGTAATCCAAACTACTGCTCCTAGTGCTTTAAAAAAATAAATTTCACCTGGGGCCGAAATAATCCCAACAAGTGCAGTTACAACCACCAAGGCAGAAAGCCTAGGCTTAGTTAAATTTAGATAGCTAGAAAGCTTAGTAATCGGTTGAATCTCAAAGAGAGAGCTCTCCAAAGTTTTTAGAGATAAATAATACTTCCATAAAAGACCTAAACAGATGGCCGCAAGAGCAAGATGGGCAGTGGTCGGAACAATGGACATATTAAGTCCAATAGTTAGAAGTCCTAAAATAATTTGGCCTAAAATAGCGGCAATAATTAAAAGCGGAAGAACAACAAACCTTTTGTGGGACTTCCAAAAATATTTTACACTCTTACCTAAAAAATAAACCGCAAAGAAAAAAACTATCACGGCAAAAATTCGATGACTCATATGTAGCTGAGCAATTGGCAGACTAGGCCACCAGGTACTAGTAGATCCTTGAAGACATTTAAGCATGTAGTTCGTTCCAAGCCCACAAGTTGCACCTGCTCCTGAATGCCTCATAAAAGCGCCGAGAAGAATTTGCAGATAAACTGATCCCGCAACAAAAAGGATGCCAAGTTTTAAATCTGGATTCCAAGTGTTTTTAATATCTTTATGTTCAAACTTAAAAGACTGATGATTTATTAAAATTAAAGTACAAAAAAAGATTATAGATAATCCTAAGTGAGCGGTGGAAACTATGGTGGGAAGTTTATAGATAACAGTTATGCCACCTAAAATTCCCTGAATAATCACCATGATGAGGGCCAAGATGGTCAGCTTAAAAACAAAAGGTTTTTCCTTTTTATCTTTGTTAGCTATTAGCACCATCATAATGGTTAAAAAACCAACTAAAGAACCTAGCAGCCGATGGCCATGTTCAATTAAAATACCACCTTCCATTCTAGGAAAAAATTGTCCATAACAAAGTGGCCAATCAGGACAGGCCAGGGATGAACCAGTGTTATGTACAATTCCACCCAAAATAATGAGTAAAAAGGTAATGAATAAAGTTACAAAACTTAAGTATTTAAGGGGCATTATGCGATGACCTATTTTATTTTGACACCCTTCTTATCGTACAATTAGCAATATAACAAACAGATTACACGGCGAGTTGATTGTTAAATAACAGAAAGTGACAAATCACCCAGAGACTCGATATTTAAAGCAATATTCATTCCCTCAGTTAGATCAATAGAATTACCAATACCTATTAAAATAACCATTCCTGCAGGTATTCCCATGCCCCTTTGATTGAGCAACGTGGAAATTAAACCCAAGGGATCTTCCGCCAAGGTTTTACTCGCGGCAATAAACTCATCTATCTGCAATTTCATTGAAAGGCCTTTTAGATCTACTTCTTTAGGATCGACTCTTTTATTTCCAACTAAATAATAACTCGTAGAAAAATTATCACAAATTTCTTCCTCTATTGTAGAGGGACTATCAAATCTAGAATCTAGAATTTCAAGAGCTACACTTATTCCTGAAGAGGCATTTAATACTTCTTCCTGAGAAACATTCTCTCCCAGCTGACAATCAATGAAGATGGCCAGGTGAGGTCTAATCTTTGGCATGATTGAATCGGCCTTAGAAAATTTACAACCGGGTATTAAGGTCATTTGATTAGTTAGATACCCCCATAAAAGTTCCTGGGTATCTCCTATTCCCTCAATTTTAAGGCCCATTATTATTTCACCTCGAGTTTGCCGAAGTTTTAAACCCTCTGCTTGAATAGATTGGGCCTCTTCCAGATTAATCGGCCACATCTTAGAAACTATAGGGCAGTTAAATTTGCGGGCCTTATCTAATTGTTGAGCAAAATCTTCAATTTTTTTTTGATCCAAAATACACTCTCCTTCCTTGAGAACTCAAAATTTATTTTAATATGATTTTTAAATTAGGCAAACCACTTATAAATCATGAAATAGATGAGGATTCCACTAAAGGAAACATACATCCAAATCGGAAAGGTCCATTTTGCTATTTTTTTATGGGCACTGAAATTTCCTTTAAGAGCAAAATAAAAGGTTGCGAGGATCATAGGAACCATTACTGCGGCCAAAACTATATGAGGAATGAGAATGATTAGATAAATAGTCTTAATAAGTCCAGACCCAGGAAAAACCGTGTGACCTACTTGATAGTGATAATAAAGATAAGATGATAAAAATATCGCTGAAAAAACAAAGCTTGATACCATAAATTTTTTATGAATCTCCACTTTCTTATTTTTAATGGCCCAAAAACCAAAGACTAAACAAATGGCCGAACAGCTATTTAAAGTGGCATTAATTCCTGGAAGATTTGAAATATCAATCATAACTTAAGTATTATTTATGTTTTTATATTTAATAATTGTTTTAAAGAGTGAATAAAGCGGAATGTAGCAAAGCAAAATAAAAATGCCTAAAATATAGACTGTTACATCAGAGCTTCCTGTCTTTGAGGTCGCCAGACATCCCGGACAACCCCAAACTTGAGCAGAAAACAAAAAAAGCAAAAGGGGAAAGATTTTCATAATAAATAAATAAAAGTGAAGACTAATATCCAAACTAGGTCAACGAAATGCCAGAAAAGCCCGGCAATCTCCAACTGATTGTAATTTCCATGATCGAAACGTCCATCAAGAGAAAGTTTTAGCATGTATATTAAATATATAACCCCAGAGAGAACGTGCAATCCGTGAAAGCCCGTTACGGCATAAAAAGTTGATCCAAAGTGGGGATAAAATACTTCTTTAAAAGTAAATCCCGTCATGGTCATGTTTAGTTCCCCAATTAGATGGGCATACTCATAGACCTGAAGAGCTAGGAAGCTGAGTCCTCCAAGAATTGTGATCACAAGCCATTTGATCATCTTATCTTTTTTCTGCATTTTACAAGCATCGATACTAAAAACCATGGAAACTGAGCTACATATTAGTAAAAAGGTCATAAGACCAGAAAGTCCCACACCTCCGAGGGCCTCAACAGGATCTGGCCAATTTTTTTGTGCTCTCATAACCGCGTAGGCGATTAAAAGTCCTGAAAAGGACATGGCATCAGTTACTAGAAAAATCCACATTCCTATTTTTCCCGGTGATGCAAAGCCGAATTGTTTATCATTGGGATAGGTAAGATCTTTTGGTTGAGCGTGAGATGCCATTATCTAACTCCTACTTTTTTTGTTTCTTCTTTTGAGCAATTTCTAACACATATTTAGTAAGAGCATTAATCTGTCGATCTACATCGCCACCAAATATATCGTCGTCTGTGGCCTCACCATCTTCCCAAAAATTTGGCATAGTGGTTCCCGGCAAGATTGCTCCTGGGTTTCTGAGCCATTTTCTAATCCAGCTCTCACGTAATCTGTCCCGAGCATTGGCCAAATTCGGAGCAGATGGCTCGTCGTTATTAAATCCTTGAGTGTGACAAGAAGCACAGTCATATGATTTCCAAAGGGCGATGGCCCCTCTCTTTTCTCCACGAAGCCAGCTAATCTTCTCGGATTTTTCTTCAAAAGTATTCATCTTTGACTCGGCCTGAAACATGGCCACGATTTTATTTCGTTCATCGCTAGATAAATTAAAAGAAGGCATTCTAACTGTAAGCCATGGTCTAATTTCAGTTACGTTATTTAAGAAATGATAGAACCAATCGGCCTGTACTCTATGTCCCTCTCCAACAAGTCTTGGTGGACCTGCATTGATATCTTCATCTTCGTAGTACTTTAAGATATCCCCAAACTCACCATCAATTTGGTGACAGCCAATACAATTAAATTTATTCGCCACTTTCATACCTGTGGCAACCACTGTTTCGTATTCATTAAGTCTTTTTTGACCTTCAAGAGGAATCTGATCACTGACCATGCCAAGTAAAACAGTGGTGATGGACTCGGCCTCTTTTTCACTCATGTCAAAATTAGGCATTATAAGAAGATCTTTAAAGGATTTATCCACCCCAATATCCCATTGTCTTGGATTTTTAAGATGATTAAATATCCAGGCCCTTCTATCGTGGTCAATTTTCACATGTCCAAAACTAAACTGGGTAACCGGCTTTGATCCTTCTTCAGAGAGATTAGTCCCAAGACCCGTGGCCTTTTCAAGGCCGGTTATAGCGTGACAACCGTAACAACCATATTTACCAACCGATCTTCTTCCAAGCTCAAGAGTTCTTTCAACATCCGACATCTTTGCCAGTTCAGCTTTGGCAGAGGCATGGGTATCAAAGGTCTGTAGATAAGTTAAAAGAATATCGTCCCGTTCTTTTTTATCCATTGGCTCAAACTTAAGTCTTTCAAATTTTTCATTTTTTAAACTTAAAAGGTAGGCCGTAATGTTATTGGCCTCTCTCTTAGTCAATCTAAAAGAAGGCATAATAGTATCTGGGCTAAAATGATTGGGTTCCATAAGCCATGTAACAAGCCAATCGGGATTTTTAATTTTTGATCCCATACCTGTTAGATAAGGCCCTGCATAAGCTCCAATCTTCTTTGATTGTTCTTCTAGACCTTCAATTCCATGACAGGCGGTACAACCGACTTCTCCTAGAAGCTCTTTACCTTTGTTCGCGTTTCCTCGGGAATATTTATATTTGGATTTATAATTTTTAGAGATACTCCAAATATAATCGGCCATGGCATTTACTTCGGCCATATTCTTTTTCATAAACTCAGGCTTTTTATTATTATCCTGGTTAAAATAAGAGGGCATTTTTGAATGCTTATTAAAGGCCTTTGGTGACCATACCCAGTTTTTGAAAAACTCTTTATTGATTTTTGCCGTTATCTTTTTAAGTGAAGGTGCTCTTTTTCTTCGATGCTCAAATCCTTTTATTTTATGACAGGAATAGCAACCGAACTTTTCAATATTTCGATAACCTTCATTAACGATTTTTCCTTCTGGAATAAATTCCACTCCCTGGTGACATTTAATACAAGAGGCCTCGGTATCTTTCAGGCGATACATTGGTTGAGGAATTTTGTGAGGAGCATGCCAGTGATATTTTTTAACCCATTCTGCCTCTTGTTTTTTATCATTTGGCGTATGAGCAGCGGCGTTAAAATCATTTACTCTATGGCCTTCACCACCATGACAAGATGTACATCCCATTTCTTTCATCGGGTGAGGAGAATCCATGCCCACCATTAAATCAAGTTTGGGGTGAGTTTTAAAAGGATTGGCCTGATCTTCATATCCGGTTTGATTAATAAAAGAGTGACAAGTAATACAACGATCAACTTTAGGTACTTGGACAAAGTAGCGATCATCTTTCACTTTATGGACAACGATCTGTGAAATTTTAAGGGTGGGATCAAGATAGTCGATAATTGGAGCATTTCTAAGAAGCCAAATAGGATTATCAAGTGTTTTTGCTCCCTCTTTGGCCGCTACTAATAAATCTCTACTACCAACCAACTTGGTAATTTCTGCTTTGGACTTATTCACTTCAAAACTAAGGTTAAGAAGGTTCTTCTTGGCCGCTTTTTCTTCACCTTGATATTGTTTTAATCTATCTCGAGAGGCAACAAACTCAACTTTAAGCTTGCGCATTTTTTTAAATAAATCATCAGCATTTACCTGATGTTTATCATGGGCCGTCTCATACTTAAATTGCATCTCGCCAACGTCAGCATTTAAAACACCATTAACTATATTTTCTGCTTTAAGTTTCCCTTTAATTTGAGTGATCTTTTCTTGAGCAATTTCTATTTGTTTATTTTTTTGCGATAAATTTTGTTTTTGCTCAGAAAGTTCTTCTTCTAATTTTGCTAATTTCTTACTATCTATTTTTTTGTTTGCAGCATCGATTTTGGTCTGCAATTTGGCACGTTTGATACTTTGTGCTTCAATTTGAACTTTTTTCCAAGGTCTCAGATAATCATCTAGAAACACCCATCCGACTGTTACCAAAAGGAGAACCGACAAAAAGGCGAAAACCTTGTTCAACTTTTTCATATCATAGGCCATTCCTGGCTCATGTTTTTTGGTCATTTTAAAACCCTTTCTCTACAAATTAAATTCAAATTCCGGCATGGCAATTATGTATTTCAAACTAAATAGCCATCTTAAAACCATCTTTATAGGTAACGTCCCCATGGTCAGGACTAGAAAAACTAAAAGGTAATAACGAATATTTCCAATTTTTGAAAGCATCTCTTTCCCTTGCTTCATTCTGAGAAAGAGAGTTCCTGGAAGGATTAAATATCCGATGGTCAAAACTATCCCTACAATCTCTCTTAGGAGAATGTTTTTTGGCATAGGCATATTAAGACCTTTAACCCAGAAAAATTCTGATAGGTTAATATTAAATGCCGCTTCAACCTTGTGGAAATCCCAATATTCAAATGGCCCATAAAAGGTCCAGTTTGGACCTCTCATGAAGACCCCAATAATAATTAAAAAGATCCATAAAACTAAGAAACCAAAAAGAAATAGCCCCATGGCCATAGGCCTTTCTTTAATCGTGTAGTAACCATTTCCTTTAGGGTTGGTGTCGATATAAGGAATGGCCAAAAGACCTACAACGATAATTCCCGGAAGCACAACTCCCGCCATCCAAGGATCAAAGTAGACAAGCATTTCCTGAAGTCCCAAAAAGTACCAGGGGGCCTTCGCAGGGTTTGGCGCCCAAGTAGGGTTGGCCGGTTCTTCTAGTGGTGCCTTGAAAATAATCGCCCAACCAATTAAAAAAACTGTGGCGGCAATACTCATAAATAGTTCTGTGTAGACAAGATTAGGCCAACACCAAACCTTTTCTCTCATCTCCGGAGTTCCTTCAACTGGTGGTTCTCCCGCTTCAATTCGCGCATCATTTACTGCCGCTTTATGAAAACTAAGCCAAGTAAAAAAACCAAGAGATAATATTAAAAGAGAGATAGGAACATTATCCGGCCAAGTTAAAATTAATAAAAAGTTCGGATCTGTGGCCGCTAAAAAAACTAGGGGGATACCTATGATCATAAGCCAAAAATAGAACTTTTTAGTTCCAAAGGTACGATAATACTTCATTTGCAAAATAAACAGAATCGTAACTATAGGAAAAGACCTTATGGGATCTGAAATGTAGTTGATAAACTCTTTAATCATAACTTCCTCTTAGTGATTTAAAGTGGGGCCGAAATCCCGCCATCCTTTCTTACTCTCCAAAAGTGAATTGCAATTAAAACTCCCACTACCAGTGGAATAAAAACACAATGAAGGATGTAAAATCTAAGTAGCGCAGGTTCTCCGACAAAACGTCCGGCCAAAAGTTGGAAACGGACATCATTTTTATCAGAAACCATGACAAAATCGCCTATTTGCGCCAAAGCTGCGCCAGGACCACCATGCCCTAGAAAAGGAGTGGCCTTGGCCATATTAGAACCAACTGTAATCGCCCATATGGCCAGTTGATCCCAAGGAAGAAGATATCCTGTAAAAGATAAAAGTAGTGTCAAAATTAAAAGGATAACACCAATACCCCAGTTAAACTCTCTTGGGGGTTTATAAGATCCTGTCATAAAGACTCTAAACATATGCAGCCAAACAGTAATAACCATGGCGTGCGCTCCCCATCTGTGAATTTCTCTCATAATTCCAAGAGGCACATGTTCACGAAGGGCAATAATATCATTAAAAGCGTATTCGGCAGTAGGCCGGTAATAAAACATTAAAAGAACACCCGTAACGGTTAAGGCCAAAAAGATAAAGAAGGTAAGACCTCCCATACACCATGTATATCCTAATTGAACTCCAGATTTTTTAAGTTTTATGGGGTGCAAATGTAAAAAGACATTTCCAGCAACTACAGCGGCCCTATTTCTTGAATTAGTTGGGGGGCCATGACGGAAAATAGATTTCCAAACTTGAGTTTCACGGACTTTTTTAGCAAATCCCTCTATACCATTTCTAAACATTTTTTCTTCCCTTTAAACTTTCAAATAAGACTCTGGATTATCCCACTGACCTTTCTCTTGACGAAAAATTTTGGTCTTATCTACTTTGATAATACCTTCTGGTGTCATGGTTATCTTAAATCTCTCTAATGGTCTTGGTGCTGGCCCTTCAAAGTTAATACCGTTTTGATAAAAACCAGATCCATGGCAAGGACATTTAAATTTTCTTTCACCGGCCAACCAGTTTGGAATACAACCTAGGTGAGTACAGATATTAGAAAGAGCTGCAAGCTTCCCTTCTAACTTAATAATCCAGACACCGTATTTCTTCTTCCATCTTTCATCGACCCCCTCTTCATAATCAGCGGGATCACCGGCGAGAAAATCCATCTCTGGCTCAAAGTTGACATTGGGAAAGGTAAACCTAAAAGTGAGGCCTAGAAGGCCCGCAACAGCAGCGGTAAACGCAATCCAACCTACAGTTAGATAACTAAAAAATTCTCTTCTATTAATACTGGTTTTGGTCTCTTTGCTCATGACCTTTCCACCTTTTTGCAAGGGTATACATAAATTAAGGGTATAGCCCTTAATCTATCAAATTTTTCCTAAAAAGGAATTATGTTAAAATTAAATCAATTATTCAAATCTTTATAGACCTCTTCTGCCCTGGCCTTCAATTGAATATTTTCTTCATCTTGCATCATTTTAAAAACTAAGTTTTTAACGTCTGCCCATTTGCTTTTTTCAAGCTCATTTAAAACATTCAATTTAAGACCAGTTAACTCTTGAGGCTTAAATTTATCATTTTGGTTAAGTGATAAAATCTCTTTTAAAACAGGAATAACCTTTTGATTCTTGCTAGAAATCAATGCAGTCGCTGCTGCGAAACGTATTCCTCGATCTTCATTGCTTAAAAGAGTCTCTATTTTAGGATAAGATGCTTCCACATGGTGATTGGCCAGGGCCAATATAGCAGCATGCTTTAGACCATTATCTGATTGATCTAAATAAGATATTAATACATCCCAATCAAACTCCACACCTTCAGGCATATTACCAAGTGCGACAATCGTATGAAACAAAATGTTTGGATTAGTCTCTTTTTGTAGTGAGTAGGAGAGAATAGGCAAGGACTGAGGACTTTTTAAGGCGCCAAAGGCAACTATAAGGAAATCTCGAGTTCTTGGATCCTGGCTAACCCTATATATAGAGGCCAAATCATCTACTAACTGTGGAATATCTTTTTGAGGGATACTAGAACTAGAAATTAGTTTTGAAAGCTCAAATGCAGCAACCCATCTATTGCCAAAAGTCTTAGACTTCATTTCATACACTAGGTCTTTATGAGATCTTTCAGTAAACAATAGCTTTGAGCCACCAAAAATAATAATGGAGGCCACAAGGATTACGGCTATAGGCATCACAAGGCTGCCTAGTAGGGGGTTGTCTAAAAGTTTTTTAGGTTTATCCATTTTCTTGCATTACTTTTAATACGCTGCTAATAGTTTGGGGGAAATTAACAAAACAAACAGGCAAAAGCTAGATAATTTTATGGCCTATTTACTTAGAACTCTAATCATTTTAATGGTGCTCCTAATCGGAGCAACCTCCATGACTGCCTTAGGCTGGATTAGCTTTTCCTTTTCACATATAAAATTGGCCATCGCAGCTTTTTTATTTACTATTTTTGCTCAGGCATTTGTGATGTTTTATTTTATTGGTGTTTCGCGATTAGTTAATAATATTCACCAAATTCTAAACTCGGGCGCTAACCTAAAAGAATTATTTGAAAATCCTCCTGCAGATCTTGCGCCATATTTAAAAAAAGTAAATCAATTTGTTCATGATACTACCGTTAGCAAGCGACAAACCGTTCCCTGGACCATGCTAATGTTGGTTCTTGGTATGTTTGCTTTTTTACTAGGCGGCGCCTATGACACAGGACTTGTTTCAAAACATATTCATTCAGGACTTTCCTACGGCTTTATTGCTGCAATGCTAATAGGCTTTGTCAGGCAGTGGTACTATCTCGGTAAAACTCATAAAACTCTTAGAAAATTAAAATCTCTTTTTTCAATTTCTGATCATTCAATGTAGCTAGAGACCCTTAATCCAAATAAAGACCCTACTTTTTCCAGGAGGATTTCTTATTTTAGTACGAGTTTCATAGAAAGTGGCCTCTTCAACTTCCATAACTTGGGCCAAGAATTCTTTTAAAAATTCCTGAGGAACAAAAATATTATAATAAAGACCTCCGGGCACATAGGTTCCCGGTTTAACATTATCCACTTTGGTTACCTGATATTTTAATAAAAGATCATCTAATTTCTTCTTAGTTCCTTCAGGATGAACAGATTCCATCATTATCCTAAATATTTTTCTACTTCCGTAGCGGGTATCTCGAATTCCTCTTGTTTTAACTTCCTCATATTCCGATTGTTCTAAGTCGGTGATATTAAAATCTTTGGGCAGGGCCTTCCAAGAAGTAAGGATAACTTCTGATTCCGTTTCAAACTCAACATCAACCGCCTCTTGGGTTTCAAGACCTTTAATCTCTTCCAAATTTTTGGCCGGGGCCTTAAGCTCGGCCAACTCCTTCATATCAACTTTTTTAAAAAGGATTTTATTATCTTCCCATTTTTTTTGTGGCCCAAAGATTTCGATTTTACCTATTAAGATTGTCTCGTACCATTTATTAAAATTTTTGGTCCCCATAACTAAAAGATAACCTAGAAGTAAAAGTGCCACTACTTCTAAAAATGGACCGATATTATTTTTAATTATCTTTTTGGCATTGGCCTGTTTGTATTCCTTTATGGATATATTCAAATGTTTTTTTAATTTTTTAATAAAAACTGGCCACTCATCAAAGAGTGTAACCTCTAAGCTCGAAAGGATGTCATCATCTGCAGGCCCATAAAAATCTTTGGATATTTTTTTTTCTTTGGCGATCTTATCAAAGGTAAGGTTTAGATTATGAGTGGCGAGATTTCCCACATGAAAAACATTATTAAAATATTCATCAAAATAAGGAAAGGCCTCAAGAAAAAAGTTCCTCAAGATAGTGGCCATCTTAGGGACGGGGATACCCGACTGCCGAGAAAGCTCTAAAAGGGATACTTTCTTATATATGAAAGTGTAAGCGAAAAATCGCTCCATCAAAAAATTTAACCAAGAGATTAAAGGGCCTATCTTTACAATAGACTTCGCAAACTCAAAACGTTTTGTAACATCAGCTAAGTTTTGTTTATTACTAAAAAATAAAGACCAGAACTCTTCAAATTCCTTAGTATATTTACCCTTCCAAGTGACACTATAAATATTTAGCTTTAGCCACCGTCGGTATTCCTGAATATCTAGTCCTATAAACTTTATATCTTCCATTATATAGATTCTAAAAGGATTGCGATTCCCTGGCCTCCGCCAATGCACGCTGATGCGATTCCTCTTTTTAGTTTAAGCTCTTTTAACTGTCTGGCCAAGGTCAGAGATATTCTAACACCTGTCGCCCCTAAAGGATGACCGAATGCTACGGCCCCTCCCCAAATATTTAAAATCGCTGGATCAAGGTTTAGCTCCTTTGATACGGCCAAGGCCTGGGCAGCAAAGGCCTCATTGATTTCAAAAAGATTTATATCTTCTAACTTTAAATTATTTTTATCCATCATCTCTCTAATTACCGGTACAGGACCTATACCCATAATTTTAGGATTCACCCCTAACGTATGGCCATCTATAATTTCGGCAAGTGGAGTCAGTCCTTCTTTTTCCACAAAACTCTCCGAGGCCACGAGCACTGAAGCCGCACCATCAACAATTCCAGAAGCTGTGGCAGCGGTGACAACTCCATCAGCTTTAAAATTAGGCCTAAGTTTTCTCATCCCTTCAAGCGAGACGTCTTCTCGCAAATGCTCATCGCGAGTTAGCTCTCCCTTTTTTAAGGCAACTGGTGAAATCTCACCCTGAAGTAAATTATCCTTATAGGCCTTGGCCGCCTTTTGATGAGAGTTTAAAGAAAATTCCTCACATTCATCCCTGGTAATTTTATACATTTCTGCCAAATTTTCAGCAGTGATTCCCATGGGAGTATTGCTGTATTGGTCAGTAAGAGCATCAAGTAGCATATCAACAGATTTTAAAGCACCATATTTGGTTCCAAATCGCGCTCCATAAGTAAGATGGGGAACCATAGACATATTTTCAGTACCAGAGGCCAATATACATTCTGCTTTCCCCAGTTTAATTAAGTTAAAGGCCGAGAGTATCGCCTCAATTCCGGAACCGCATAACCGATTGATCGTTATACCGGGAGTTGATTCAAGCATTCCTGCTTTTAGTGCCAAATGTCTTCCGCCATACATTGTATCTGTAGAAGAGGGAACCACATTACCTAAGATTACCTGATTGATCTTCTCAGGAGAGAGACCTATTTCTTCCAGCATCCCCTTAGTGGCATTAACTGCTAAATCAACCGGCCTAATCTTAGTTAACGATCCACCAAATGAACCGAAAGGGGTCCTTTTCCCTGATACTAAATAAATTTTTCCAGTATTAGACATATTTTCCTCCCTCCAATTGTTTTCGATCGGGCGTATCATATAAGAAACATAGGTAAAATAGAAGGACTATGAGCACTAGTAGACATGTAGCAACCGTTAATCAAAATTCAAGAGCTGCTGAAGACGCGCGCCACGTACGTAATGTTCGAGATATGAGACGGTCTCACAAAGATGAACTAATAAAAGTGAGAGAAGAAAATCAAAGAGCTGCGAAATCAGTTAAAAGAGATTACTACCTCCAGCTTAATGGATTAAAAGAAAGACAAGAGAACAAGGTTAAAAAGTTTCAAGGTAAAATTCAAAAGCAAGTAATTACTGAAAAACAAGCGGCCAAGACAACCCTTTCTGATCTTAGAAAAACCCATGCCGACCAGATAGAAAGGCTTCGTACCAATCAAGAGGCCCAACTACAACAGCTTAGGAATGAACATCAAATTCAACTCGATAAGACTGTTAGAAAATACAAAATAGAAAGGGCCAAATTTGGGCCTGCAACTGCCAGCGAGGAAAGATAATGGATACCGCCAAAAAAAATATTTTTATCAATGGAAAAAATAAGGCCTTTGAAATTATCCAAATGCTTAACTCTGACGAGCGAACAAATATCTTACAAAAAATTCAGGTTAAAAATCCAAAACTGGCCGAAGAATTAATGCATAATAGTTATAGTTTCAAAGATATCGCCAGATTAGAGGATACCGAAATTCAAAGTATCTTTCCTAAAGTTGCTCCTCCGGTTTTTGGTATGGCATTAAGAGATTTAGATACTACTTTCCAACGAAGAGTGCTGTCACTAGCGCCAAGAAAATATGCTGAATCGGCCTATCAAACTCTGATGGGACAACTTAAAGATGATGCTATTCACATCAAAAGAGCTCAAAATAAAATATCTGAAATTGTCATTAATCTAATTCGAAATAAATCCATTTAGGTAGTAGGTCTTACTACTCCTGATTTTCTTCTATAGTCATCAATTGAATTTAAATAGAGTGATTCTGCATCAGGAGTTAATATCCTAAACTCCCGGGTCATATCATCTTGAAAGATTGATTGATCTTTCATCATTTTGCCGGAGTATATTAAATCTTGTGTCAGATCTTGCATCAGCTCTCCCAACCAGGAAGGCCTGGTGTTGATAACTTGTAAAATAGCGGCCTTAGAAATTTTTATAATTTCTGAGTCTAAAGTGGCCAAGGCCGTAGCACCTCGATGTTTCTCACCGGTAAAGATTGAAACCTCTCCTACTAAATTTCCCTCATTGATATTTCGAAAAGGATCCAGTCGATCTCCTTTTTCTTTAAAGACACCAACCTCTCCCTGCTTGATGATAAAAAGTTCATTTATCATCTCACCTTCAACAAATAGGACTTCACCTTCTTTTAGTTTCAATATTTCCATCTCTTAATTCTCTACTTGTAAAAACTTTTGATTTATTTCTTCTTCTATTATAATCCCGAATCTAAGCCCGTAGGTAGAAATAAATAATTTTTTCATCTCTAATTTTTTACAAATTGCTAAAGTCACTTTGCTACCTCCGACTATTGTGCTCACCCTTTTGCCGGCCACGGGATATCTTTTACTAATCTCTGCTAGAGACATTTCTTCCAATCTTTCAATGAATTCCTCGAAAAGGTTAATTTCAAACATCTTCCCCATTACTTTCTTATCTGCATAAGAGGAGATATCTAACATCATGGCGGCAAGAGTAGTTATGGTACCCGCCACGCCAATAACTTCATTATTTTTAAAATCATCAATTTCAAAGTTTTTAAAAATCAATTCTATATTTTTTTCAAAGCTCCCTTCTTCCATCCAATCAGTGGCCCTAACCGAACCAACAGGCAAACTGACATACTGTTTGAACGTAAAAGGCTTAGAGCTAAATTTAATTAATTCTGTTGAGGCCCCTCCAAGATCTAAAACAACTGAATCCTCTAAAATAGTATCATCTCCAAAATTCACCCCCCTGGCACAAAAATAGGCCTCACCTTCAGCATTTAAGAGATGAATTCTAAATCCCAACTTATTTTTAACATTCAAAGAGAATTCAGAGAAATTTTTGGCCACCCTTGAGGCCTCGGTAGCTGTTACCAAAGTTTCGTGAGGTGAAATCCCAAATAAGCTAAGTTTTTCTTTATATTCTGTTAAGGCCTCTAGTGCTCTTTTTATCCCTTCGGGAGAAAGTTCCCCAGTTTTATCTATCCCTTTACCTAATCCCGTTACCCGAGCGATATTAATCGATTCAATGAACCTGCCATCTTCATATTCGCCCGCTAAAAGTAAAATTGAATTTGATCCTATATCAATGGAAGCTTTCATAACTGTATCTTATCAATCTATTCTTCTTTTGAAAATTGGCAGATTATCGGGTCAACGAGCTTTAGGTAGTCTTCAACTTTTAAAATAAATGAAGTCGTGAGAACACCAGCATTAAAAGCAATCTTGTCATTATCTAAAATGGATTTATCTAAATAGAGATCAAATGGTAGAAGATCTCGCCCAAAAGGTGGAAGTGCTCCTTTTTCAACTCCAATAAGCTCCATTAGCTCTTCTTTAGTGGCAAATCGAAGCTTCTGAGATTTTAATATCTTTCTTATCTTATTATTGTCGGCCTTTTTTGCAGCAGAGAGAACAAATAGGTTAAATCCTCTCTTATCTTTAAGAAGTAGGGTTTTACCTCCAATTTTTAATTCTTCGCCTCTTTCCGCGGCAGCAGACTCACAAGTTTGGCCGGGGCCATGTTCTAGTTCTTTAAATTCAATATTATGACCTTGAATTAAATCTCTTAACTTTTTCGTCAGATTTATCACTCGATAAGACTTATCGGGGCCATGGCCGCCATAAAGCGTTTTTTCGCCCCATCTTTAAATTTAATAAGAATTTTTTCCTGCTCTCCGGAGCCTTTGGTCTCTAAGATTTTTCCTTCTCCATAGAGAGAGTGAAAAATACTTAGGCCTTTGTGATATTTGGAACCAAGAATTCTGCTCATTTCTTTTGGTGCTTTCTTACCCACCTGATAGATGAGGTCATCATTATAAGTATTTTCTTGAGAAAAATATTTATCATCCCCTCCAAAATCGAAAGTGGAATCCTCACCACCTTCTCTTTGCCAGTTATAATAGTGCTCTGGGATTTCATCTATAAATCTACTAGGGCCATTAAATTTAATCTGGCCAAAAAGCATTCTACCTCGGGCAAAAGTTATATAGAGTCTATTCATCGCCCTCGTCATGGCGACATAAAATAATCTTCTCTCTTCCTCTAGTGCTTCAACTCCCATATCCAAACTTTTATAAGAAGGAAAAAGATTTTCTTCCACTCCTGCTAAAAAAACATAAGGAAACTCCAGTCCCTTAGCGCCATGAACTGTCATTAGAGAAACTTCACCAGTAGATTTCTCTTCCACATTTTCTAAATTAGAATCAAGTGTAATATTTTCTAAAAATCCTAATAGAGATGGACTAGAGGTTGATTGTTCATATTGTTTAATTGCATTGCCTAGTTCTTCTAAATTTTCCAGTCTGGCGATAGATTCAAAGTCTTTATTGGCCTTGAGGTAGTTAAAATACCCTGTCTCCTGCAAAAGTTTTTCAAAGATAAACACCGGTGAAGTTTTTTCTTTTTCTAAAACTTTCACCTCTGAAATGACATTTACCAACTCTCCTAATGCTGATTTAATCTTGGCACTTAACCTTAAATGAGAATATTTTTCGAGGTTATCCACAATATCTTTTAAAGTCTCCCAAAGAGAGGAAGACATTTTTATCGCTTCGTCTTCTAACTTTCTAAGAGAGATGGCACCAATCCCTCTGGCCGGTACATTTATGATACGACTTATGGCCAGGGAATCCTTATCATTGACCACAATTCTCATGTAGGCCAACATATCCTTTACTTCTTTCCGGTCATAAAACTTAGTTCCCCCAATAATACGATAGGGAATATTTTTTTTCCTGAGATTATCTTCAATAAGTCTTGATTGAGAATTGGTACGATAAAAAACTGAGACATCGCTCAGAGGAACTTTATCCTCTTTCAAACTTAAGATCTCATCTGCTATAAAATTTCCCTCGAGCCGATCATCCTTGCATTCTACAATCTTAATGGACTCTCCCTGAGGGTTTTCCGTCCACATTTTTTTACCCTTTCTCAGGGAATTTTTTTCGATCACGCAAGTTGCGGCCTCTATAATATTTTTTGAAGACCTGTAGTTCTGCTCTAATTTAATAACTTTAACCTGGGGAAATATTTTTTCAAAATCTAAGATATTACTAATATCTGCTCCCCGCCAAGAATAGATGGACTGATCTTCATCTCCCACCACACAGATATTTTCTTTCTCATTTGAAAGCATCTTTAAAAGCTCAAACTGCGCCTTATTGGTATCTTGGTACTCATCGACTAAGAGATATTCAAATCTTTTTTGATATCTGGTTTTAACATCAGGAAACTTTTCAAAAAGCTCAATAACTCCCGCAATAAGCCCTCCAAAATCTAAAGCATTGGCCTTGTGAAGCTCGCTTTCATATTCCAAATAAAAAGAATAGAACTCATGATCACTATCTATCTCATAGTCGAACTCACCTGCTCTATCTATATAGTGTCCCAAGTTTTTAATCTCTTCGATGTAATGTAAAATTTCAAAGGGAGATATTTCTTTGGTACTAATCCCACGTTTTCCTAGAAGCGATTTTACCACCGCCTTTGATTCTGAGTTATCGTAGATAGTAAAATTTCGACTTAATCCTAAATGAACTATTTCAGAACGAAGCACCTTCACACAAAATGAATGGAAGGTGGTTATCTGCAAGGCCCCGAGCTCCATATCCACTAACTGGGAAACTCGATCTCTCATCTCTCGTGCGGCCTTGTTAGAAAAAGTTAAGGCCAACACTTTAAAGGGACTGATCATTTTATCTTTGAGTAAATATGAAATTCTAGAAACCAAAGTTCTAGTTTTACCTGATCCGGCACCGGCCAAAATCATAATTGGCCCATTAATAAGACGGACAGCTTCCTGTTGATTGGGATTTAGATCTTTTAATTCCATATTAGGAGAGATGCTATTCGACCGTCACCGATTTGGCCAAATTTCTTGGCCTATCAATATCTGTCCCTTTATGTTTAGCGATATGATAAGAGAGTAATTGATTGGCCACATTGACATAAAGCGGAGAAAGCTCTTCCAATCCCTCAAAAGTAAGAGGAATAAAGAGATCACAGATATTTCTAAGTTCTGATACCTCAGGCCCTATACCAATGATAACTCCCTTACGGGCCTTAACCTCTTGGATATTGGAAAGAGTTTTTTCAAAAAGTTCTGGACCTACAATGGCAATATTGACCATTCGCTCATCAATCAAGGCAATCGGGCCATGCTTTAACTCTCCGGCAGCATATCCCTCAGCATGAACGTAAGCAATTTCTTTTAATTTCAAGGCCCCTTCTAAGGCCACTGGATAATAGATACCTCTTCCAGTGAAAAAGAATCCTCCAAAATTATAAATTTTGCTGGCAATATCTTTAAAAAGTTCTGCTTTATTTAAAAGTTCATCAATCCTATGGGAGAGCAGAGAAAATTTTTGTTTCAAAGATGAAAAATCTTTATTGTCTGCAAAGGCCTCACATATAATCCTGCCGGTTAAAACTTGTTGAGTAAAGGCCTTGGTAGAAGCTACCCCAATCTCTTGACCTGCATGGATTAAAAAATTTTGATCAACTGCCCTAAATAAACTGGAACCTTCAACGTTAACAATAGAAAAAGTTTTTATTCCTCTATCTTTACAAAGCTTCTGAGCGGCAAGGGTATCAGCGGTTTCACCTGATTGACTGATAAAGATTGCCAGATCTCCTGGAAGGAGAAGAGGATCCTTATAACGAAACTCTGAAGCGAGTTCCATACTAACGGGAATTTTCAATCTTTTTTCCCAAATCTGTCCTACTACCATTCCAGCATAAAAAGCAGTTCCACAGCCAACAATATGCAGTCGTTTTGGTTTTTCAAGGTTTAAATCAATATCTTTAAAATAATTATCAACAAGATTTCTAATCAGCGCTGGTTGCTCATAAATTTCTTTGAGCATGTAGTGTTCAAATTGTCCTTTAGTTGTGGCCTCAAAATTAGTTTCCAGGTCCTTTGCAAGGTAGCGATTACTTGGGGTTCCATCTAAATCATAAAAGTTAATTTCACCTTTTTTCAAAAAGCAAATTACATCATCATCAGGAAAAAATATTTTTTCTACAAACCCCATTAAAGCATATGGATCTGAACTAACCATTGCTTCACCCAGGATTTCATTAACCCCGCAAACTAGAGGAGCACCATTTTTAACCGTAATGATGCCATCTGAATCTTTAGATTGAATAACAAAAGCTGAACTTCCCTTTATTTTTTTAAAAGCACTGGAAGTGGCCTTAAGAAGATCCTTTTCTTGTTCTAATTCAAAACTTAAAAGACCTAAAAACACTTCAGTATCTGTTTCTGATTTAAACTTAAATCCTTTGGCCACTAGATCTTTTTTTAACTCATCAGCATTTTCAATGATTCCATTGTGGACAATAGCAAGGTTTTTATAAAGATGGGGGTGAGAATTAATATCATTCACTGCTCCATGAGTGGCCCATCTAGTGTGACCAACAGAAGAGGAAGAAGATCCATAATCAATATTTTTTAATAAATTAGTTAAATTAACGAGTTTTCCAGTCTTTTTATACAATGATAATTCACCTGACTGATCTTTAAAGCAAACACCTGCTGAATCATAGCCTCTATATTCAAGTCTTTTTAGACCCTCTAGAACTTTCTCAACTGAATTATTAGATCCTATATGTCCTACGATTCCACACATAATTTGCTCACTTTAAAAATTTCTTGGCCAATTTTTCTTTGGTCTTTTGCCTGCCTCTAGAGATTGCAAAGGACTCATTTGGCATATCATTTGTAACTGTGGTTCCACTAGCGATAAAACAACGGTCTCCAATTTCTACCGGGGCCACTGTTTGGGAATTAGAACCCACAAAAGTTCCCTTCCCAATCAAAGTTTTGTGCTTATTTTTTCCATCATAATTACAGGTTATAAAACCACATCCTATATTGCTGTCTTCTCCAATCTCAGCATCTCCTACATAACTTAAGTGAGAGACCTTTACACCCTTATCTAGCTTAGATTTTTTAATCTCGACAAAATTGCCAATCTTAGATTCGGCGCCAAGGTCTGTTCCTGGTCTAATCCTAGCAAAAGGGCCTATAACTGATTTTTTTCTAATGACGCTGTCTTCTATATAGGAATAGGCCTTAATCGTAACCCCGTCTTCAATCTGGGAGTCTCTAATTATAGCGCCGGGCTCAAGAGTTACCTCTCTACCGATTTTAGTTTTTCCTTCTAAATGACAATTGGGATAAATTATAGATCCAGGGCCTATTTCAATCCCTTCTGCCACGTAGGTGTGCCGTCTATCGATAAACTTAACACCCCTTTCTTCCCAATATTCGACTCCGGTCACCATAGTTTTTTACCTAAATGAAAATTGTTGGTTAATGACTTCTACCTATTTCTATCCAATTTCTCAAACTTATACAACGCATTATTTGATTGTTTTGATATGTTGCGCGGCAATATAAGTCCTTCAAGTATCATCATCACCTAAATATTACTTATTCATAGAATGAAATATTTTAAAGACTAACGAGAAAAATCCCGAATTGATAAGTAATCCAGGAGATTGATGAATGGTCACAAATTACGATGGTGAAGAAATACAAATCAAAGAAAACCTACCACTTTTACCCATCAGGGATCTGGTAGTTTACCCCTTTATGATTCTTCCTCTATTTGTGGGCAGAGCATCCTCTATAAAAGCTGTTGAAGAGTCCTTTGAAAAATTTGATAAATTAATCTTATTGGCCAGCCAAAAAGACTTAACTACTGAAAATCCACCTCCACATGAGATCTATGAGGTTGGAACCGTGGCCATGATTATGAGAATGCGTAAACTTCCAGATGGCCGGATAAAAATCCTCGTTCAAGGGATTAAAAAGGCAAGGATCCAGAATTTTGAGAAAACCGAGCCTTTCTTTCAAGTAAATATACTCCCCATTGAAGACGAAAAAACCGAGGAAGACGATCCGTTAATCAAACTAAAAATATCGCATGTACAAGATTTACTCGAAAAATATATTACCATTTGTAAAAATCTATCACCTGATTTGATACCCATATCTAAAGATGTTTCAGATCCGGGGAGATTGGTAGATTTAGTGGCCTCAAATCTAAGTTTGAGAGTTGCCGAAAAACAAATGATTTTAGAGGCCATTGATCCAATTGACCGACTAAATAAGATCAGTAGCATCCTCTCCCGTGAAATTGAAGTGCAAAATATGCAATCTAATAATCAAAGTAACTTCTTTGACGATTTTAATAAGACAAATAACTTTCGAGACCAAATGAAAAACTTCAGACCTGATTTTGGAGAAGAAGGTATTGAAGATGAATTCACAGAGATAAGAAATAAACTATCCAAGGCAAAACTCCCTCCAGAATCTGAAAAAGAAGTCCTAAAGCATGTTCAAAGACTAGAGAAGATGCACCCAGAATCCTCGGAAGCAACTATCCTGAAAAACTACCTCGATTGGATTGTTGAACTACCTTGGTCCGTTTCTAGCGAAGAACAGATCGATTTAGATCATGCAAAAAAAATCTTAGATGAAGATCATTTTGATCTGGAAAAAATAAAAGAAAGAATCCTTGAATTTTTAGCTGTAAAACAGCTAAAGGGAAGTCAGATGAGAGGTCCTATCCTCTGTTTTAGTGGGCCTCCAGGTGTTGGAAAAACTTCTCTGGGGAAATCTATTGCCAGGGCCACCGGCAGAGAATTCGCTCGTATTTCCCTTGGTGGAATTAAAGATGAAGCTGAAATTAGAGGGCATCGTAGAACCTACGTTGGGGCCATGCCGGGAAGAATTATTCAGGCCTTGAAACAAATAAAAACAAATAATCCTGTTTTACTATTAGATGAAGTTGATAAGTTAGGAGGTGATTTTAAAGGAGACCCATCAAGTGCTCTTTTAGAAGTACTCGATGCCGAACAAAATGATTCATTTCGCGATAATTTCATCAATCTACCCTTTGATCTCTCAAACGTAATGTTTATTGCTACCGCCAATGTGCTGGAAAATATTCCCGGGCCTTTGAGAGACCGGATGGAAATCCTCTCTTTAACCGGATATACCGAAGAAGAAAAATTAAAAATTTCCCGTAAGTTTTTAATCCCAAAGCAACTAGAAGAGAATGGGGTACCAAATGATCTCGTGGAAATCCCCGAAGAAAGCCTGCAAATTGTGGTTAGAAATTTTACCTTTGAAGCAGGACTTAGAAACCTAGAACGAAGATTAGGTGCCCTATCAAGAAAAATCGCCATCAAAATAGCTAAGGGTGAAACTGCAAAAACAGTTATTACTCCAGAGATGATTTCTGAGTTCCTAGGCCCTAAAATGTTCACTTCAGATAGCAAGAATGAAAAACACGAAGTTGGTGTTTGTACAGGACTCGCCTGGACCTCGGCCGGAGGACAAATTTTTTCTGTCGAATCTACAAAAATGAGAGGAAAGGGAATCACTCTAACTGGGCAGCTAGGAGATGTGATGAAGGAATCTGCCCAGACAGCGATAGGCCATATTAGAAGTAATGCTAATTTTTTCTGTATCGACGAGACAGATTTTGAACGTAGTGAAATTCATATTCACCTACCGGCCGGAGCAATCCCAAAAGATGGCCCCAGTGCTGGTATTACTCTTGCCACCACAGTCGTTTCTTTATTTACCGGATGCCCGGTTAATAAAGATATTGCTATGACGGGAGAGATTACTCTGACAGGAAAAGTGCTGCCCATAGGTGGTCTTAAAGAAAAAGCGCTAGCAGCTATGCGAGTGGGAATTGGTACGATAATTATTCCCTGGGAAAATCAAAAAGATCTAGTGGATATTCCAAAAGAATATTTAGAAAAGATAAATTTTATTCCTGTAAAACATTTTTCTGAAGTAATTGAACTGGCCCTTATCAATTGGGATAAGAAAAAAAGATCGTGGAAAAAGACCACAATTACTCCCGAATCTCTAGTGGCCTAATTCCTCATACAATTCATCTTTATTTGGAAGCGATAGATTAACTACCTCAATACCTGTTTGCTCTAATATATCCAGGCCATCTCGACAGCGATAAGGAAGACAGTAAAAGACTTTTTTCACCCCACCTTTATTCACCATTCTCTTGGCACAATAAGCACAAGGTTGATGAGTAACAAACACTGTTTTTGAAACTTCAGGGCCACCATTAGTTTTTAAGAGTGCATTATCTTCTGCATGCAAGCATCCACAAGTTCCTGGAGTAGAAGTATCACACTTATTAGGTAGGCCCGCTGCGTTGCCATTATAACCGATTCCGTAAACCCTTGAATAATCAGAGGAAACGATTACTGCCCCAACCTGAAGCCTGATACAAGTTGATCGTTTTGCTAGATCAAATGCCAATTTCATATATATTTCTTCAAAAGCAATGCGTCCCATTAAACTACTCCTTAAAACATTTTGTTTTTAAGCTAAAATAGAAAGGTACCACCAATTCCAGGAAAAAGAATGGAACCAAAAATCATTGTCGTTGACTCCTATAATTTTTCGCGAAAAACAACCGTTAGGCTTCTAGAAGACTTAAGCTTTACTGTGGTGGGTGAAGCAAACTCAATACAAAAGACCCAAAAACTCATTAATACATCACATTGCAATATGTGCTTGGTGGATATGACAGGAATAGAGTTTACTAGGACACTTAAAGAAAGAAATAAACACCTTGGAATTATTCTCACCTCATTTCTAACATTAGAAGGACTAAAAATTGATGCCATTTTAGCAGGTGTTAGTGATAACCTCGAAAAACCTCTGAATAAAAGCGACTTAGAAAAATCGATCTATTATTTACAGCAAATCATTACAATGAAGGACTAAATGACCATTATAAAGTACTCCCTATTTTTCGTTTTCAGTTTTTTAATTTTATCAATTCCCATCTCTGGTAACCCCGTTTTTTATCACCTTCATAAACCTTTAAAACCTTATATTAAGGTGATCTTTAATAAGGTAGAAAAAGAGTCCAAAGAAAAAATAAAAGAAGGAAAGGAATTAGGAGCAAAAATCCTAATAAATACGGTATCTAAAGAAACTAACTAAAACTATTTTGAAATAGTTTTTATTTCGGTTTCTTTAACTTCGGGGATTTCATCATCCTTTACTTCAACTTTTACCAAGGCCATGTGAGGTCTTGATTTTTGAATGCTATTGGTACACTCTACGTTGGAAGGATCCTCTCCTAATTCACGGGCCTGCAAAGAACTCGAAATAATTAAAAGAAAAAATATACTTAAAAATTTCATACTGCCACCAATTTTATTTAGATTTAGTTTTGCGTCTTCTTCGTTTATTATCTTCAACGCCAGTTTTATCTCTATCAACACTTTCGCCTAATTTCTTTCTCGCTTTAGACTCCCGATTAATATCGGTAATACAAGTACATCCTTCCGGACACCCTTCTATCTTTTCTCCCAATTGATCAGCAAAGTCTCTCTGAGCAAAGACCGAAAAAGTTAGACCAAAGAGGACGATAACAAGTAGTTTTTTCACTAATGCCTCCTACATATTTAGATTCACACCGGCAGGTTTCACAATTGATAGAAGATTTTTAAAGGCATTGGTAACCTGAACTGCCATTTTACTACCAGCACTTGATTTCACTTCTTTAATTTCGCCATAACTGTCATAGGAAACTTTTATTCTACCTATATTACTCATGGCTATTTCCACTGGCTTACCAGCAGCATTGTATTTAAAGGTAAGAGCACGTTTTTTCGTTTTCTTCTTCTGATAATCAATCATCTTGCTAATACGGCCTTTTAAATCGTAGATTAAAAGGATTGATTTGCCCTTGCTATTTCTGGCCTTGGACAGGTTGCCTTTTTTATCATATTCAAACTTAGTCCAACCTCTATTGTTGGTTACCTTGTTTATCTTTTTAATATTTTTATCATATTCCAACTTTAAAAATTTCCCGGAAGAATTTGTCTTTCTAGTTAAAAGGCCATCTTCGTCATAAGAAAATGTAGTTACAGCTCCATTCCTGTCTATCTTTGTTGGATTTTGGCAACATTCAGAATACACTGTTTCAGTCTTAAACCCATTAATATCTGTCAGAGTCCTATACGTAAATTGTGAACCATCTGGTCTCGCTTTAATTTCATATTCGTATCTATTGGTAACTTCTCTCCCTCCAGACTTCTTAGTAACTAGAGTCCAATAATGGAAGTTAGGATTTTTAGAATTACTTTCATATTTATATTTAGTAACATCCCCAGATCTATTGCTAATTTGCGATACAAATTGAGTCTTTTTAGTATAGACAATCTCCATTTTCGCACCATCGGAGTAATTAACCGACTTCATATTGTGATTGCCATCATAACTAAATTTGTATTTGTTCCCCGCGATATCTGTCGACTCTACTAAATCTTCATCATCATATTTATACGAAGAATGTTTTCCTCCAGTAGTTGTAATTTTTTTAATCTTTCCATCAGAATATAATTCGAAGAAAAGCTGTTTACCTAATGAATCTTTTAAAGAGATTAACTTCCCATCATCATAATTAAGAAAAATTTTATAACCATGTCGATCATGAATACTAGTTAAATTTCCATTCTCATCAAAAAGTTCATATTTCCCATCATTAAAACGTCTCTTAAATCCATTACTTAATTTGAGTACCTTTTGAAGCCCTCTGCTACTTGAAAACAGCTCAACCCCTTCTTTAATATTGGCCCTAACATTGTATTTTTTAGCATAGGCCTGTCTTAAATCAGAATCTTTAATTAATTTTTCACTTAGATTCTTGGCCACTTCATCAGATACTTTATTTTTCACTCTCATTGCAGCAATAATATTATTAGCTGCCTGGGCGGCATCAATGGGATCTTTAGGAACAAATCTCGTTTCTGCACCAGACCCATTTTCATGGATAATAACAGAGCGATCTGCTGCTACTTCTAACTTCGTTTCAAAGTCACTACCCCAGCCAAAACCAAACCAGCCCTTAGTAGTCGATTTTGAATTATAAGTACGACTTATCTCAAGGTTTTTTCCACCGCCTGGAACGACTACATCAAAATAGTTTATGTAAAAGTTGCCATTTTTAAGATTCACACCCGCCTGCGAGGTGAGAGGCAGGGCCATAGTAAATAAAAAGTATTTAAAAAACTTCATAACAAGTTCCTTTTCTTGAAATTTATACTTTTTATTTATCGGATTTTTAAGACTAGACCTTAATTTTAACGATTTTTAAAATAACAAAAAAACCGATTCCATCAAGAACTATTGCGGCGACCATCAAAGCGATTCCCAGCGGATGGGCAAACACTCTCTCCATGGACGCAGGATCAGTGACAAAATAGAGACCCCCAAGGCCAAAGGGCATCGCTGCTATAGTCATCCCTTGAAACATCCCTGAGGCGGTGTACTGTTCAATTTTTTGAGCAATTCGCACTCTCTCCCTGATAACATCCACAATGGTATCAAAGGTTTCTGCCAGGTTACCCCCGGTTTCCTTTAAAATATTTACCCCGGAAACAAACATATCATTATCTTCTGTGGGAATTCTCGCTGCTAAATTCTCTAAACATTCCTCAAGTGGGACCCCAATTCTTTGTTGTTGTAAAATTAAATTATATTCTTGAGCAGTAGGCGCAGGCATTTCCGCTGCCACCATTCCCAAGGCCTGGGGCATGGAAAGACCCGCCCTAATTCCATTTGATAAAAGAGTAAGAGCATCAACCATCTGACCTGAGTATTCTTTCATCCTTTTTTCAATTAAATAATTAAGAATTGGCTTGGGTAATTTAAAAGAGAAAAAAGCGGCCAGGGCCCCTAATAAAATTGAACTTCCCCAAGATCCCATAACCAGACCAAATAAGATAATCATAAAAATAAATGAAAAAATGGCCATACCAATTAACCCATAGGTCACTTTTTCTGGGGAAATCTCTATAAATAATTTTTCCAAACTTTCCAAAATAAAATTTCTAACACCAATAGTTTGATTTTCAATCCAATCAAATAATTTTTGGGCATTTCTAAAGATAGGAATAAAGATCATCAGTCCAATGACAGTAGAAATCCCGGTCTGTCCTAAAATATTTAGAACTACTTCCATTTAATCCTCATCTTTAAATAACCCTCTAGGTATATTTATTCCTTTCTTTTCAAGTTTTTCGATAAAACTAGGAATAAAACCAGAGGCCTTATGCTTTCCTATAATTTTCCCTTTCTTATCCTGACCTTCTTGAACAAAAGTAAAAATATCTTGCAGAGTCACCGTTTCACCCTGCATCCCTTGGACTTCTGTTACAAAGGTAGTCTTCCTTGAACCATCATCAAGTCTTGAGGCCTGAATGATCATATGAACTGCCTTTGAAATCATTTCTTTTATGGCCATTGGCTCAAGTCCTGCTCCCGCATATTGGCATAACACCACTAATCTCCCGACACATTCTCTTGGATTATTGGAGTGAACAGTGGTTAGAGATCCATCATGCCCTGTTCCCATCGCCTGAAGCATATCAAGGGTTTCTCCACCTCTACACTCCCCAACAATAATTCTATCGGGCCTCATTCTAAGAGTCTGTTTAACTAGACAACGAATATCCACCCCACCTTCACCTTCAAGAGATGGCGGCTTGGTTTCCAAACTCACTATATGATCTTGTGGTAGGTCTAGTTCAGCAGAATCTTCACAAGTGATAACTCTTTCATTGGCCTGAATAAACCCACCTAAAATATTAATTAAAGACGTTTTCCCAGACCCTGTACCTCCACTTACTACGATATTTCTATGAGACTGAACGGCGATTCTTAAAAAATCGGCCATCCGTGGAGTAACTGAACCAAAAGTAATCAAATCTTTATAGGTAAGTCTATTTTCAGGAAACTTTCTTATTGTTATAACTCCACCACCTAAGGCACAAGGAGGAATAATGGCATGAACCCTGGAACCGTCAGAAAGCCTGGCATCAACGTAGGGCGTTTTTTCATCAATTCTTCTACCAATAGGTGCCACAATCCTTTCGATAACATTTAAAACTTGCCGATCATTAGTGAATATCGTCTCAGATTTTTTAATTTTTCCATCTTGTTCATAAAATATTTTTGAGGGGCCAACAACCATTATTTCTGAACAAGTTTTATCTGCCAAAAGATCTTCTAAGGGCCCAAGCCCTAAGGCCTCATCAATAATTTCTTTGACGATTTTGTTCATATCTTCTCGGGTGTCGACAATTCCTTTGGTGTCTTCCTTCCCGAGTAGTTCTACTACTAACTTTTTAGTTTTTTCCCGCAAGATGATCTTTGATTTTGAGTCATTATCATCGGCCTTTGATAGATCTAACTCTTCTACTAAGGATTTATGGAGTCTAGATTTTAACCCCGTCCATAAACTCTGCCCTTTTACCGCTTCTGCCCCTTCTTTTTTCTTTATTTCAGGGGACTTTTGAATACCTGCAAGGACTTTAAGAACATTTTTTTGAATCATTTTTCTTACAGTTTCAGTAACCCCTTTCGCAAAGGGACTATTTTTAGCAACCGTAAGAACTACTTTTTTAGCATTTAATGCCTGAGTACAAGTTTTTTCATCCTTAGGTACAGAAGAAAATACAGGTTTGCCTATCATCTTACCCACAAAGGCCGGATTAACTGGGTGAGCTTTGTCGGCCATATTCAAAACTATTTGAATCATATCTTTGGGAAACATCATTGAAATAAGATCAGAATACATTCTCTTCGTTTGGTTAACGGCCAATACGTCAGCATTAACTACTAACATAATCATAGTAGAGAACTCACAGGCCTTAAGAGCAAGCTCATTCAATTCACTTCCACCATCAATTACAATAAGTGGAAATATACTCGTAACCGATTTTAAAAATTTGCCTAGCCCATCAACATTTACTGCATCTGCCGAGATCGGATCATTTGGCATGCCAATAAAGGACACACCTGAGGGGTGAGAAGTAACAAAATTCTGCAGCGCCCGAGCTTCAATTGCTCCTGTAAACTCCGATAGCTCTTTTAGATCTTTTTTTGATTTAAGTCCTGTAATGATATTTTGATCACCTGCCGCTTTTTGATCAAAATCCAGTAACAGAGTTTTGCTTTTTGTTTCAGCTGAGAAGGCAAATGCTAAGTTTGCGGCGATCTGAGATTTACCAGATCCACCTTTTCCACCTAAAACACAAATAATATACCCTCGTGCCATAATTTTATCTGCTCCTTCTCCTAAATTTCTTCAAAATATCTTCGGTACCCTTATGGGCATTATCAATAATTTCCGGAGTTACAAAAACTACAAATTGGTTTCGACTAGATTTTAAATTCTTACTCCTAATAAAAGTAAAGAGTGGTTGAACATCTTCAAAATCATCTTCGCCGCCGGGGGGGTCTTTATCATAGGCCGTGGTAGTTTGTTGTACTGAGACGCCACCAACCACGGCAGACTCTTTTGATTTAACTACTAAATGAGTGGTTACAGTTTGTTCCTGTGTATTAGGAGGATTTCCTTCAGTCGCACTCACTGAAACCCCAATATTCATATCAATTCTTTCTTTAGATAAAATTGTCGGAGTAACCTTAAGGTCAAATCCTGCATTGGCCTCTTCTGCTCTGGTAAATTCTCCTGAACCAATAGAAAAAGGTTGCTTTAAATTCTTTTTTAGTTGTGCTTGAACTTTATTTTTAACTACAACAATACCAGATTGAATAATCCTGGCGTAGCCTGCACTCTTAGCAGATGCTAATTTAGGAAGGAGATTTGAAATTGTTCCTGAAAATGAATCTCCACCCTGAGTAGATGCCCCATCATCGGAGGTTTTACCAAAACTAATCTGAGCACCATTACCACTTAATACCGGGATCCATTTAAAACCAAAGACCCTAGTATAATCTTTATTTAACAACACGAACTGAGTCGTTATTTTTATTAGCTTAGGAATTGGCACCGCTGCTCTTTTTGCATTTACTATAATGAAATCGTGAAGGATTTTTTTACCACCGGCCTTTTGAACCGCTCCCTCTCTCTCTGCTAGAGATGCCACATTTTCTGGCATAAAGGCAACCGCAATTTTACCTGCTAAATTTCTCTCGGACTTTGAAATTACAAAACCTTCAAGCCAATAGGCCTTATTGACGATTCTAACGGATACATCCTTCATTCCATTTTTGTGGATCTCCTCCTGCATTTTTTGTGCCACCATCCTCTGTGTTTGCGGTGAGAGTTCCACCATATCGAGGATACCTTTGTCAGAATATTTCTTTAAAACAAGATTTATAAGTCCATAATCTGCGGGAACAACAATTTGTCCACCAAGGAAAACACTATCTCCCTTAATACCAATCTCAAGCCCTTCAATTTGTGCTAAAAATTCTTTTAATTCCAAAACTAAATTGGATAAATCTGAAGCAATAATATTTAGAAGATAGCGGGCCTTAATATCACCCACAGTATTTCTGACAGTCACTGAAGTTCTACCTGGTTTCAATCCCTTAAAAGTAATTTCTTTCTTTTGAGGGATCAGCGTGTATCCCACTAGAGATTGGTTCCCCACTTGCAATTTAGTGTGAGCTACAAAATCTAACTTCACTATTTTATCAATCCCTAAAACCATATCAATTTGCTGCTCTTCAACTTGTTCTTGAGCGTGTAGAGAAAGAGAGAAAAGACACATAAAAGTAACTAATATCTTCATATCTATTTATATCTCTCTTTAAAGAAGACCTTCGCTTCACTCGAATCCCCACCTAAAATATCAAATAGACCGGTACCTCGGATTGCCACTATATTTTTATCACTATTATTTCTTAAGGTAAGAATAGGTTGCCTACCAGAAAAGGTCAGAATATGGGTGAGCTTTTGTACTTGAAAAGGGTCTAGCTCCAAAGTAATCGTGTTATATCGAGTATAAGTATTAAGATTCATTTTTCTGATTACACTTGGAGTTTTGATACCGATTAAGGGGATTTCATTAGTCATCGAAAGTCCCGTTGATAAAACTAAAACATCTTGCAAAACTGTTACAATTTTTTGTTTATCTTTTCTCCCCGCCGCATAATCCATTGCCACTAAGACATCTATTCGATCTCCAGGCCTGATTAGTTTTGAAACGGCCTGGTTTTCTGTTACCGTTATGGCCATAGCTCTTTTTCCAATACTAACCTGTCTTGCAAGACCCGTTTTTGCTCCTGGATAAGTAACTCGTGGTTTAGTTACCTGTTCACCTTTCAGAATCGGAACTGTCGCGATCGTATTTTCTAATTCTTTCATCGATTTAAAATGTCCAGGTTGCAAAAAACTTTGCGGAACACTTTTAACTTGAATTTTAGAATCATCAATAAGTTCCAGTTCTTTAATATTAACCTTCGCAACTACTACCGAACTCTCCGTTCCGTATCGTTTAATCATGGCGGCCTTTTGGTCCTCCATGTAGGTGTACACCATAAACATTGCGATAAGAGATATAACTAATGCTAAAGTAAATGCTCGAGTATTCATGGCCTTTCCTAAGAACGCTGTATTTGCCTTTTTATTTTATCAAATTCTAAAATTTTGTGGGATTAAAAGGAACATTCTACCGAATACTACAATCACCAGAAATGGAGGTATTCACTAGGGGATTAAGTTCCATATTTCCTGAGGGTCCCACAAAATAAGATGAAGAACAAACCCCATAAACACTGAATACTTTTACAAATGTGGATATCCCTTCCGCTCCTAGCATTTTATCGCCACAATTTTCTTCTCGTTTCTCCCCCCCGGTGGCAAAAGACAGGAGCCTATAACAAGGGCCAAAAGGGGTATTACCAGCGGAATAATCTCTCCAACCAATTGAATACATTCCTATACCTGAGACGGCCCCCTTCAAAGCATTTAGATCCTCGGCCGGAGGAAGAGTGGAATTATTTTTTACCAGATAATAGAAATATCCTCTTACTGCCTTATTTTGATTGATTGAACCATTTATGGCACCACCCATAGTAACTAAGACCGAAAGTAAAATAAGAAAAAAAGGCAAAAAAACAATAAACTCAAATACTGCCTGACCCTTATTGTTTTTTAGTTTTTTCATAACTAGCATCCATTATCAAAGAAGGTAGTATGGACATTACAATCACCACCGACCTCTTCCATTGCCCGACAAATTCTTTCGAGACAGTTTGCCCGCGTCGGCTCTCTTCCTAAAAAAGATTCTGATCGAAGGGCCACAGGCTTTATTCCACCTACTATATCCGAGATACCAAAATTTTCAGTATACTCACTCCATGCCCCGATAAATAATGCGTTTGGTACCGACCCCGGATGGTTAATCTTGATTAAAGAATTCCATCCAGGAATTGTCTTTTTCATAGGGAATTGCTCAAACACTATGCTGGCACGATTTCTCGCGTTTTGATCCCCTCCACTAGAGCTATTACTATTGTTATCAATTACCAGATAAGTTCTAGAGGCCATAAAAGTTGCATAATGAACTAAAAAACCGTTGGCAAAAGTCACACCTATTCTAAAAATCATAAAGATCAAAGTAAAAACAAAAATAAACGACAATAAAAATTCAATAGTGGATTGCCCTTTTTCATTAGGGGTAGGATTCCACAGGGGTAAAAAATCTTGTCTGTCCCCTAGTTGAATTGTAATAACTGTCGTGTCTTGAGGCATAGCCATTGGAGTCTCCCTCTTCCGTACCAGTAACTGGAGGCGAACCATAACGATAGGTATACTCAAATCTTTTTCTCAAAGTTTCAAAGTACACTGAATCTGGTCCCATAAAATTTTTAAAGACATCACTTTTAAAAAGTGTCATACCTAGAGAAATAACGACCATTAGAAGTAAAATGTATTCCAATGCACTCTGCCCTTCATTTCCCGCTAGTTTAAAATGTCTATTTTCCATCCGTACCAAATCCAGGCCAATAATATTAAAGGTGCAAAAGAAAATTTAGTACCAAAAGCACCCTTTAATGGGGCGAAACTATATGTTTTAAACGCCATAATAATTTTACCAAAATTTTGGATTAGATGCATGAGCAGTAAAATTGAACCGATTGATATAGTTATATATATCAGGCATAAAAACATGATTTTTTGATCAGGTAAGGGAAGCAGTAGAAAAAGGGAAAAAAGAAACTTACTATCCCCTGGGCCCATAACTTTAAAAAGGAAAAGAACAAAACCAACCGCCAAAATCCCTAGAGGAAACAAGAAATGCTCCCAACCTACAAAAAAGTTATCTCTAAAAAAGATTGCAACTACAATAAATATGAGGAAATTTAAAATTGGCCAAACATTTGAAATCTTTTTTTTAGTGAAATCGATATAGCCAACAATGAGTAGTTCAATGCCTAAGAATATGTAACCCCCCAGAGGCATTATTGAACCCCATTTCCGTAGGCGCTGTAGAAACAGTTTCTTGCACAACTACCAGTGGTCAATTTTTGAGTGAGAGAATAGGATAGTGATCCCGTAGAATTACTCATAAAAGTTGAAATGGCCTTAACAAAACTCATGGCCACAAAACTCATCATTCCAAATATAAGAATATACTCCAAAAGGGCCTGGCCTTTTTTGGTCTTTAAAAACTTCATATTTTTAGAGTAGTTAAATCTAGGATAAAAGGACAGACAGGTATATTCTTCCCAAGCTTAGAAAGCAACTCTCTTAACAAAAGAAAACTGAAGAAAATCTCTGAGATTCTTAGGGGTTTCCCATTTCATCAACAAAGTTCTCTGCATTAGAGAAAACACCTTCAGTAATTTTGCCAAGTTTTTCAGTCGCAACATCTTTGAACTTGAAAACAATAAGCGCCACTACCGCCACTAAAAGGATATATTCAGTGGAAGTTTGACCTTCTTCGTTCTTAAGATATTCCCATATCTTTTTCATGGGCACACTCCTACAGGAAAATCTGATTGGATTAACATTCGGAATTTTCCCGCATAACCTTGAATTTTTAATAACTTAGCAATTTGCTTTTTTCCTTTGTTCATTTCCCTATGTAATATTATAACTCGGTTAGTTATGCGTAGCAATAAGGGCAACTATCCGTTTTTATTGAATTTAATGCCTATAAAGACGAACTGATTTAGTTTATTTTCGACGCCATATTAAAAATTATTTGTTATAATGATCTTGGGTTTTACCCGGTGAAAACGAAAACGTGTTTCGCCCCTACAAGTGATTTTATGGAGCGATCCCTGATTATGGTGTGCAAGCTCACCTTTCTCCCTAGGGAGAACTGAAGTGAGAAGCCTAAAATAATTATCTATCGCGGCCACCTGTCAAATGACGGGCGGAAACCATATCTTTTTACCTGGGTAGGGCCCTTTCATTTGACAAGAATCCAAGTCCCCTTCACAATTTAATTATGGAAAAAGGCCTCACAACTTCATGGATAGAAAATCTGGCACTCGAAGAGCTCAATATGGATGAGTCTGGAGTAGTTCATATCGATGATCATCTAAACCCTGTCCACCTTTTAGAGGAATCCTCTATTGATTTTATGAATCAGCTAAGGGATCAGGTTGAATACTATGTCGCAAAATTCAATGAATACCGTAGTGACCAAAGCGGACACTCTCAAATAAAGATCTTTAAGATTTCCAATACCATCAATGACTTTATGCTTTTTAGAAACTCTTTAAGATTAGTTTTTTCCCGTAAGACCAATGACTTAATCACCGTAGGATTTATGGCCAGTGGAAAAAATTTCTATACCCCAAGGCTCAATTCCCCAGGACAAGGTGATGATCCCTTCCATGAAATAAGGGCACATGTAGGGTCTTTTAATAATATCAGTTGGAAATTTCAGGGCGAAGACTTAGAACTAGATAGTATGGTTCGCCACTATCTCTCAGAGTTTATCCGTAATTCTGCCCGCTAAATGATCTCTTTCCTGTCCCTTAAATCGCTTAAAGGTATAACTTAAAGACTCTGCGATAGTTGGCATAGTAATATCCAAATAATTTTCCAAGTTTTCCACAATCATTTTAAATTTTCGCTCTTTATCTTCAGGTTTTTCCAAGTCTCTAATAACCGGAAAATTCCATCGTCCACGTTTTATAAGCTTTTCGTTTTCTCCGAATATCTTACAATAGGCCTTAGAAAACTCAAAAAAGCTGGATATATCCTTGGTACAAACCTGCAATAAATGGTTTTTAAGATTTCTTTTAATTGCTAGCTCTATAACCATACCAAGATAGTTAATATCTAAATGTCCATAGCTAGTAAGTTCATCGCAAGAAATCTCTCTTCCTTTTATAAGCATCTCTTGCATATATTCAAAATAATTTGATCCCCCTGTCATAAAATCTCGACCATAAAGTTGGCACGTTCTAAATATTAAATAATCAAGTGAGTTTTTTTCTAAATAAAACTCACCCGCAGATTGTGTTTTTCCAAGCACCGTATGAGAATCCGAAAGATCAATCTCTCTATATTCATCCTTTGACCCTGAAAAAACATCTGAACTCGAAAGATAAATTATTCTGGATTTATAACGGTGACAAAATTCCGTGGGATAGATCAAACCATTTGTATTTAAAAGTTCCGCCATTCTCTTTTCTTTGGCACATTCATTAAGAGAGGAAATACCTGCACAAAAAATGGTAAAATCTGGCCGAAAATTGTGAAAGGCAAGTTGGCACTCATCTCGATTAAAAATATCCATAGGGAAAGTAAAAACGCCAGGAATATTCACTGGACTTCCATGATATGTTCCAATAACTTTGAAATTTGATTTTAAAAATTTTGCTAGATTAGATCCTAAAAAGGAAGAAGCTCCCAGGATGAGAATCGTTTTGTGATCATTTGCCATTTTAAACCTCTCTTTACAATTATAAACGCTAAAGAGAAGTCTTAAAAAGAAAAAATGCCCTTGCTTTATTCAAAGCAAAGGACATGAATTTTATACAACCTATCCAATCGGTCTTAGAGCAATGCTTGGATAGGCATTACTCTGGACCAAAATAAAAGTTTTCGTTTGATATAAAATATTACTTTTCTCTAGTTCAGCTGTCTCATAGACCTTATCAATAATTATTTGTGTGCCATTTTTAATTCTTAAAGTTTGTCCAGAAGATATCCTGGATCCACTCCAATAAGCTCGAGCAAGCATAGGATCATTATGAAATTCAATATTACCTATGATGTCAGATGATGCTTGCATAGATAACTCCCTCATTCTAATTAAAATATTTGATACTTACTCGAAAAAGGCCCATTTATTTAATATCCTTTTATCTACCTCCTGAAAAAAATTAGAATCAGTTGTATAAAATTTTTTACTTACAAATCACTCTGTGCAGGATTAAGTGATTTTTTTTTAAATATCCATTGCAAAAATCACTCTATCTACATGTTAGTCGATGCATTTATCAGTGATAATGCATTTCTAGACGTATTATTCGCTTGTGCCAGAACTGCAGTTCCCGCATTGTATAAAATATTATATCTAGTTAACTCAGCTGTTTCTTTCGCTATGTCTGCGTCTTGAACTCTAGATTTAGCAGCGGACAAGTTCTCTCTACTGATCTGAATGCTGTTGATCGTAGATTGCAACCGGCTCTGCATAGCACCAAAGTTTGCTCTCATACCGTTAACTGATAAAATTGAATCATCTATTGTCGCTAGCGAATTTTGTGCCGAAATCTTATCCAAAACTGAGGCAAGATTAAGTCCAAGAGCAGAAGTATTTACATCTGCGCTGCCAGCATCGAAAGTAATTCTATCCACTAAGGGATCGTTTCTTGTTCCCACCTGAATATCAAATACTGCCCCTGTTCCATTTAGAAGAGGTACACGGTTAAATTCAGTAGAATTGGCAATCCGATCCATCTCCTCAAGAAGTTGCTCAAATTCAATATTGAGAAATTTCCTCTCCGTATTAGAGACAGTATCCGAAGCAGCTTGCACGGCAAGTTCTCGCAGTCTAATTAAGATATTAGAATGCTCTGCTAATCCACCCTCTGCAATTTGTACCAAAGAAATTCCATCTTCAGCATTTCTTTCTGCCTGCCCAAGACCTCTAATCTGGGCCCTGAGGTTTTCTGAGATTGCCAATCCTGCAGCATCGTCACCAGATCGATTGATCCTACTACCTGACGATAATTTTTCCAGAGTTTTTTCTAATGCCAGTCTTGTCTTCCCCAAGTGTCTTTGGGAGTTTAAAGAGGCCACATTGGTATTAATTCTAAGTCCCACAAAATCCTCCTTGATTTAGGGTTCCTGGGAAATTTATTTCCTAAGAAGTCTATCGACTAAAAATTTAGGCCCTCTTAAACAAAAAAGTTTTAATATCAAGAAAGGGAAAAATATTCCTGTTAGAATGATTTTATGCAAACTACACTTTCATCTTTCCCGCATCTTTTTAAAGAAACTTACACACTTATAGAAAACTCCCTAAATTACCCGCAAAGTGAAAGCTTTTCAGTAGACTTTTACCCCATTATGAATCCCCAAAATTTCAACAATAATCATATCCTTTTTAATCATGAAACTAATGAAGTTATGGCCCATATTGGAATCAATTTCAGAGAAATCATCAACGGAGATCATAAACTTTCGGTCGCCTTAATTGGTGGTGTAGCAGTAAAAGAAGCTTATAGAGGACAAGGACTATTAAACAAATTATTAAATAACCTTCTGAAAAAATATGAACAAAAGGTGGCGCTTTTTATATTATGGAGCGACCTGATAGAACTATATAAAAAGTTTGGTTTTTATCCGGCAGGATGTTTTTTAGATAGTAAATCCGAAGGTCTCGTTCCAACAAAATTTATAAAGACTAAATTTAATGCTCTAGATTCCCATGATCTAGATAGAGTAAAAGGTATTTACTCCGATGTTTTATGCCATAAATATTTCACTTTTAAACGATCAAATGACGACTGGGAAAAAATAAAAAAAATAAATTCAACAGATTTATATCTCAGTAGGGATGAAAAAGGTGAGATTGAGAACTATTTTTGCATGAATAAAGGTGGGGATTTAAAAGGCGTCGTACACGAGATCGGTTATTTAAAAAATGGCCATCAAAAGGTTTTAAATGATTTAAAATCACTCAGGCTCTGGACGCCAACACTTGGCGCAGTTGGAGATCTTAAATATTTAGGTCTTTTTAAAATAGGAAATATAAATTTCCTAAAGGAGTTCCTTAAGATCAGAAGCAATGGTGATTTAATATTAACTCATTATAAAAAAAATAAAGTTAGTTTTAATCTTAAAAAGATAAGATATTCTGTGAATACCAGTGATTTTTTACAATATATTTTTGGACCTTTTCCACCAGATGAATTTAAAGATATTGCCTGTAAATTATTTTTTTCAGGTCTTGATTCGATTTAACGAATCCTTTTAATCCCAAGAAGAAATATAAGAAAGCTAAACGACCAAAAAATCCAGGTCATAATCGGAATATTTTTGATACTTAAGATCTGTGTAGTACCTAAAACGAAAACACCACTGGCCAAAAAAACCGCTGAAATAATGGCAAAACCTAAAAATATGACCCCAGCAGTAATTTGCTCCATCGAACGCTCATGGCCGGTATGAATTATTTCAAAAGCATATTTTCTCTTGGCCCATTCTTTTAAAAACCATTTTATATGACGAGGAAATATTCTTGATGACTGGAAGACATCCTTAACCGTCAACATGGCCTCTTCCATTATCTTTTCTTTGTTAAAAGATTCTTTTAATATATTTTTGATATCTTTTTCCATCATAGAATAGATATCTAAGTCAATCCCCAGTGATCTGCCGACCCCATCAAGCGTAATCAGCGCCCGAAAAACGATAATCCACTCCCTAGGGAGATAAAGTTTATGGGTATTTAAAGTTTTAATAATCGCTTTAAAAACTCTTGCTAGGTCTGTCTCTTGAACTGTCAAACCTATAAATGGTGATAGAGCATCTCGAACATCAGCTACTAACTGATCAACATCTGGAATTGAGTCATATTCTGCTACTTCTAAAAATTCAAATACTATATTTTCATAGTTATAAGTAATAATCGAATGAATTATGGAAATAAAATTTATTCGACTTTTATATCCAAGCCTTCCCATAAGTCCAAAATCAATTAGAGCAATTTTATTATCTTTAGTTAAAAAGAAATTCCCACCATGAAGATCAGCATGGAAGAAGCCGTCCTGCAGCAGAGTTCTCAGAAAAATCTGGACAACTTTATCTATCCTAGGGGCAACTCTTTTCTTTAATTCATCAAGCTTTTCTTTATCAGTAAATTTAATTCCTTCAATCAGTTCCATTACCAGAATATCTTCACTAGATAGGTTCCGATAAATTTTGGGGATATAAAAAATCTCATCCTTATCATATTTGGAAATTACACTACGAAGTCTCTCTCCATTAATACCTTCTATATTAAAATTGAGTTCATTTTTAAGGCTGATAGAAAAATCTTTAAAAATTCTCGATATCCCTAGATACTTAACTTCTTCGATTCTTTTTTCTACAGATTCAGCTAGAAATTGCATTAAGGCCAAATCTCGTTTTACTTCTTTTTCAATGTTTGGTCTTCTAACTTTTAAAACTACCTTCTCTCCACTCAGAAGTTCTGCTTTATAAACTATTCCTATCGAAGCAGTACCAATAGGTTCTGACTCGATGTTTTTAAAAATTTCTGAGATTTTTTTTCCATAATTTTTTTCGACTGAAGATCGAACTTTAGAGAAGGGAAGTCCCTTTACACTATCTCGTAATTTATTCATTTCAGCGATAAAGGCTGGGTGAAAAAGATCTTCCCTCGAACCTAAAAGCTGGCCAAATTTAATAAAAGTTGGGCCGAGTTCTTCAAAGCATAACCTAAGTCTAAGCCCTAAAACTCCATATAGATTCTTTCCCTGTTGTCCTCTTAATTCTTCTCGAATCTTAATTTTTGATTTAGGAATTACAAAATTAGGTATTTTTGAAGCAATAGGTAAGGAGATAATTTCATCAAAACCATTACGTGCAAAGACCAAGACTATTTCTTTGAGTCTACCCACATTTCTAAAGGTTTTTGATATTCCTACACCAGTTTTAAAAAAGTCCATATGTTTCCCAAATGCTTCTCGGGAGATAAATAGTAAAGATTTAGATAAATTAAGGAATTTTAGCTAGATTGAGTTGCTACGCAGGGCATATTTGAGTAGGCAAGTGACCCCTAAAGTGTTAAATAAATGGTCTTTACCCCTTAAGGCGAAAACTTGAATAAAATACTTTTAATGCTAACCTTACTTTTTATGCAGATTGCCCAAGCAAGTGAGCCTTGCAGCCGGGTGGCCAAGGTCAACAATCAAGAAATCTTAATTGATTTAAACAGCAACCAAAAAGGTGAAGGGCTTAGGAATTATTTAGAAAAAGATCCTATATCCTCGATGTATTTAGAAAAATATCGAAAAGGAAATGAATTTCATTGGTATGATGCTGCAATAGGAACGGTTGGCGCTGCTTTAGTGGCCGCAGGCATCCTGGCAAACTTAGATTCTAAACAAAGAATGGCAACTATCATCTCAGGATCAAGTCTCATTGCCGCTAACTTTTTAATTAGTTATACACTTAAACATGGCAATGAAAAAAACTTAAATAGGGCGATAGAGGAATACAATAAACGTAACAATCCTCAAATAAATATAGGCCCATTATCTTATAAAAATACCCAAAATATTGTCGCTCATAAAAAAATAGTCTTTTCAAAATCCTGGAGCTTTTAAATGGCCGATGAAGTTATTAAAAATGATACTAAATGTTTTTCATGCCATAACCCCACTGAATTAGAAGTTGGTAGAAAAATCCTTCGCCATGAGGAATGCCCTACCTGTGGGGCCAATATGCATTGTTGTAAAATGTGTAAATATTATGATCCTAGTGCTTACAATGAATGTAGAGAATCAATAGCAGAACGAATCGTCGACAAAGAAAAGGCAAATTTTTGCGAATTTTTCTTTTTAGTTGGAGATGATGGAGAACATGAAAAGAAAGAAGATCATCTCGATATGGCAAACTCTCTTTTTAAGAAATAAAGGAACATATAAAATGGAAAAAAATACTCCCATTACTCAAGAAGGTTTTGATAAATTAAATCAAGAACTTGAACAACTTATTAAAGTCGAACGGGAAGAACTCAAAGTAGTTATTGCTGAGGCGAGAGCACTAGGGGACCTTAAAGAAAATGCTGAATATCATTCTGCAAAAGAAAAACAGGCGCTCTTAGAGGGTCGGATTGGCACCTTACAGGGAATCCTCGCATCTTGCCAAGTGATTGATATTAAATCAATCAAAAGTGATAAAATCGTTTTCGGAGCAACTGTTACGCTTAATAACGAAGAAGGTGAAGTTGTGGTCTATAAAATTGTAGGTCAGGAAGAGTCTGACATAAAAAGTGGTAAAATTTCCTATGCTAGCCCTATTGGAAAAGCATTGATAGGCAAAGAAGAAGGAGATACTATTTTAGTACGCGCCCCTAAAGGTAATATAGAATATGAAGTAGAATCATTTACCTTTGAATAGATGGAATGGAACTCCGAAATAACCCAACTTTATAAAAGTAAAATTCCAAAAACGGCCCAGAAGTTAATTGACCAAGGAATGGAAAAACTAGAGGACCTTCTCTGGATTTTCCCTCTAAAACTACAAGAAATTCCTCCTGAAGAAAGTTTCTCCAAAATAGAGGAAGATATGCCCTTTACCGGCCTTGGCACCTTGAAAGAATTAAAATCTTGGCCCAGTTACAGTGCAAAAGGAAAAAATCGCGCCCGTTTATATAATATAACTGCCCAGGCCAAAGACTCTTTTTCTAACAAGACCATTACTCTCCGATGGTTTAATGCCTACAGTTCGGCCATTAAAAAATTAGAAAGTCTAGAAGGTGATGTTAAATTTACTGGTACCATCTCCAGTTTTAAAGGACAGCTACAAATTATCTCACCTCAATTTATCTCTGATGAGGACAAAAAGAAAATCACCTATCCAACGATTAATTCTATTGAGGGAAGATATATTAAAAAAATTATTGAAAAAATCCCTGATGATTTGTGGGATCAAATTAAAGGTCATGCTCCCGAGAAAGACAGTTTAATGTCTCTGAGTGAATCCTTTAAAATAATTCACGGAAAAACGAAAGAATACTCTGACGAACTTTTTGAAAAGGCAAAAGAGCGCATTATTTATGAAGAGTTTTTTCTTGAACAATTACAAATTCAGGCCCGTAAAAGAAAAATAATTTCCTTGTCCCCCCCAGAAATCGACTATCCCAAAGACCTTGATTCTCTACTTAGAGTATTTCCATATGAGTTAACTAAATCTCAGGAAAAAGTTCTTGAGGAAGTGTTATCAGACCTGACATCTGATTACCCTATGATGAGACTCCTGCAAGGGGATGTAGGTTCAGGAAAAACATCCATTGCTATTTTAGCGATACTAACGGTGATAGCTTCCGGCCATCAAGCAGTTTTTATGTGTCCAACTGAAACTCTCGCTATTCAACATTATCTTAATTTAAAAAAGCTATTAAAAGATATTGAGATTTCTCTTCTAACTTCATCTACTTCAACATCGGCAAAAAAAGTAATTAAAAAACAACTCCTAACAGGTAAAACCAAGATACTCATTGGCACTCATTCCTTAATTCAAGATGATGTAGATTTTTTTAGCGTAGGACTTTTTGTAATTGATGAACAACATAAATTTGGAGTAAATCAAAGACTTAAATTAGTAAATAAGTACCTGGGGGCAAATTGTCTAATTATGTCCGCGACTCCCATACCTAGATCCTTGAGTCTAACCCAGTATGGTGATCTGAGTATTTCAATAATTGATCGTCCTCCTTCCAATAGATTGCCTATTAAAACTAAAATAGTTAAACGAGATAAATTTGAAAAATTTCTTAAATTTCTAAATCATAGGATATCAAAAGGTGAGCAGGCCTTTGTAGTTGTCCCGGCCATCAATGAATCAGAAACAATGATTTATCTCGAAAAAGTATATCCCAGCTTTAAAAAATGGCTACCCCATCTAAATATCGGCCAATTGCATGGAAAAATACCCGCGAGTGAAAAGGCCCAGGTTATGGAGGATTTTAATACTGGCAAAATTCAAATTTTAATTGCCACTACGGTGATTGAGGTTGGTATCGATGTCTCTAATGCCACTATCATGGCCATCTTTGGACCGGATCGCTTTGGCCTTAGCTCTCTTCATCAATTAAGAGGAAGAGTTGGTAGGGGGCACAAACAGAGTTTTTGCTTTTTGATCAATTTAGGCGAATTGACCGATAAAACTATGAAGCGGTTAAAAATCATTGAAGGGACCACAGACGGATTTAAAATTGCTGAAGAGGATTTAAAAATAAGAGGTGAAGGGAATCTTTTCGGACAACACCAATCAGGACATGACTCTTCGAAAAAGCTAGCAAGTCCCATAGAACATGAGGCATTGCTAATAAATGCAAGAGCTGATCTAATAAAATTAATTGATGAGAATCATCCTGAAATACTAAAAAAACTAGATTCGATGTCTAAGGATTTTAAAATCTTTTCTACTATATGATAGAATATTGATATGATTGAAATAAATATATTAGATTCCTGTGATCCCGCCGTTATTGGCCCATACATTTCTTTAAAAGATGTTATCTCCATCGGGCGTGCCTCACAAAATGACATAATTGTTCGTGATAAAGACCTTTCTGGAATTCATTTTTATATTGAACTCACAAAAAATGGATTAATTTGTTGGAATGCAAATATTGAAGGAGATTATCTTTCTAATGAGAAATTATACAAAGGGAAAAAAATTCATCAAAAAAATGAAAAAATAAAAATTGGAACTACTTCTTTTGAGATCATCAACTATTCAGTTGAGAAAAAAACTGATCCTGATGAATTATTAAAATCATCCTACCAAAATACCATGAAAAAATACTCCCATCAGGGGGAGGTCATAGATGAAATTGAAAATGAATTGGGGAATCTTGAAGATCTAATTAATAAATGATTCATCTATGCTTATTTTTTTCAGTTCCATTAATGGTTTAAATAAACGCTTAAGTGAAGTTAATTGCTGTCCCTTCTTGTATTCTTGATGAGAGGCATCGCCTTCAGCATTTATCTGTTTATTTTTACCATCAACAATCTGAACTTCATAAGGGAAGAAAAAACGAATATCTCTAGCGATAAGTGACATATCCATAGATAATATCTTTTGCGCCAGAGGATTTCCTGTCTCTGCTTTAGCATCTTGCCTTAAGGAATTAAATTCTTCGAAAAAAGGATTCTGATATCTAATTAGCTGCCTACCAGTAAACTGAATAGACTTGTAGGCCTTGCTTGAATGAACATTTTTAGAAATATTATTTTCACTAAATTGGCAATCACCCGCTATTTCATCTATTTTTTTTAGAAAACTTTTTTCATTGTAATTTTCCTGAGATGCCTTCTCTATAAGGTCATTAAAGGAATTTTTAAATTTTTCTAAATCAAAAATGGTATTTATAGAACGACTAGGTTTTATATTTTGAGGCATTACAATGTTATGCTCTGTTAGGAATTTTATCAACTGTAAGCTATCAAAAGAGGATTTTGTAATAAACCTTACACCAACTCGATCAAAAAGCTCTTCTGCAACATTATCTGCCTTATGTAATAACTTTAAAATAACACTATCGCGAGATTTACGAGATTTTACTGAAAAATCGATTAAAGGAATTCTATCTTCTGAATCTCTTTTTTCTGCAACATAAAGTTCATTTTCTGAATCACGAAATATCTGTTTATAAAAACGATCAAAAACTTGAGTTTGAATTACAGAAAAATAGGACGATCTCCAATCTCTATCAACATGTACTATTGTGTGGAGAACCTTTAAAATTATTTCTGCCCAAAGTTTTTTTTCTATATCTTTTTCTTCTGCAGATGCCATGACAAAAAGCTCACAAACATCTGTAATCATAAAGATAGAAGGAGGTATTTTAAGATCAACACCTAAAGGGGTACCTTCCTTTAAAAAATACCTCTTTATGAACTGCAGCGCCTCCTGAAAGTTTCCAAATAATTCGGCCATCAAAACAGGATCAGTAGGATTAAATCCATATCCTTTAAGAAGATTTCCTGCTTCCTTTTTATCATTAACAGAACCTACGAAATGCGCAGTGTCTAGAGCAGACTTTCCCTCAAGAAATACTTCCAGTACTTCCCAGTCAAATAAATATTTTGATAAATAACTTGGTCTTTCCATTTAAAAAATTTACTCTAGTTTCAAATTGAGAAACTAATTTACCATGACAAAAGAACATCCTCCATCCTTAAAAAAACCTGAAGTCTTTTTCTTATCTATGGGAGGCATTGGTTTTCTCCCTAAGGCCCCAGGAACTTTTGCGAGCGTTGCGACAATTGCCATCCTTTATCCTTTTGGCAATGCAAACATTCCATTTTTTCTCTTTGTCCCTTTTTTAGTTATTTTGACTACCATCTCAATTTATCTCATAAATCATATACAAAAAATTTATCAGGTTCATGACCCCTCTTGGATAGTCATAGATGAATTCCTTGGGGTTTTTGTGGCATGGGCCTTTATATCTGATCATCACTGGGTCTCTTACTTGATAATCCTAGTCTTGTTTCGTTTTTTTGATATCGTTAAGAGAGGTCCTGTGGGCCACATCGATAAAAACATGAAGAATGGTTTGGGAATAATGCTAGACGATGTAGTGGCCGGTCTTTTTGCAGGACTTGTTTACTTGGGTATTTCATATCTAAATATCCTGCCGAAGGTCGCTTGACTTACGCAAAACTTACGCATAAAATTTTTATATATGAATAGAAGAAATTAACGATGATTATTTTTATCGTCTTTAATTTAAGGCCCTTATTTTAATTATAGATTTATTTTTTTGCAAAGACTGATACAAAATTAATCTTTGCAAACAAGGAGAACAGTTTATGAAAGAAAATGCTACGGATGATAAAGGAAAAACAAAGGCCCTGGATTTGGCCATTGCCGGAATTGAAAAACAATTCGGCAAAGGGTCAATAATGAAAATGGGCGATACCCCAACTGAGAATATACCTGCTCTACCTACAGGATGTTTAAGTTTAGACCTGGCCTTAGGTATTGGCGGAATTCCTAAAGGAAGGATTATCGAAGTATATGGCCCTGAATCTTCTGGTAAAACGACCTTAACCCTACACATCGCTGCCGAATGCCAAAAAGAAGGTGGAACAGTTGCCTTTATCGATGCCGAACATGCGCTGGATACAAAGTACGCACAAAATTTAGGTGTTGATATTCCTAATACCTTGGTCTCTCAACCAGATTGTGGAGAACAAGCGCTAGAGATAGCTGATATGCTTATCCGCTCAGGAGCAGTTAACTTACTCATTATAGACTCTGTAGCGGCCCTCACACCTCGTGCTGAAATTGAAGGAGATATGGGTGACTCCCACATGGGACTGCAAGCAAGACTTATGTCTCAGGCCCTTAGAAAACTGACTGGTTCTATCTCAAGATCTAATTGCACTGTAATCTTTATCAATCAACTACGAATGAAAATTGGCGTAATGTTTGGTAACCCAGAAACCACTACTGGTGGAAATGCCCTTAAATTTTATTCCTCTGTAAGAATTGATATCAGAAGAATTGGTGCCATCAAAAATGGTGATGAATTTATTGGAAATCGTACTAAAGTAAAAATTGTTAAAAACAAAGTTGCGGCCCCCTTTCAAATTGTTGAATTTGATATCATGTATGGCCATGGGATATCTAAAGAAGGAGACATACTAGATCTTGCGGTAAAAGAAGAGATCGTTGAAAAAGCAGGATCATGGTTTTCCTATAATGATAGTAAAATTGGTCAAGGAAGAGAGAATGTTAAAAAATTCCTTCAGGCCAATCCTGAAATCCTTACTGAGATAAAAGGAAAAATTCTGCTTAAAAACGGACTCACAGAAGAAAAAGCAGAAACAAAAAAGAATGTTGATACATCTACAGGTGAGATCATTGAAGAGACAAAACCTAAGAAAAAAAGAAGTAAAAAGGCCGTCCACTAATCTATGGATATCGTAGAGAATAAGGCCTTTTTAAAGGCCATCAAACTTCTCAGCAAACAAGATTATTCTGAACCCCGCTTGAAGCAAAAGCTTCAGGCGGCGGGGATGGATGAAAAACAGATACAATTTGCTATCTCTAATTTAAAAGAAAAAAATTTATTAAGAGAAAAGAGTTATATAGACCAATTTATTCGCAAACATATGAGAAAGGGTTTTTCTACGTCCTATATCCAGAAAAAATTAGAGCTAGAAGAAATTAATATTGATCTCGTTGAAATCGAAGCTGTTTTTAAAGAAGCTGAATTAACTCACAACAAACAAATTAAAAACTTAATCAGTAAAAAACTCCCGACCAACTTTAACTCTCCAGTAAATCCTTTAGAAAAACAAAAGCTAATGAAAAAGCTGTTAGGCCATCTTCATAGTAAAGGTCATAATATAGATGATGGAATAAGTTATTTAGAGACAATTCTTTAAAGTTAGTGCTAAAAATGACGCCATGAAGATTCTGATTTTAATAATATTTATAATTGCTTGTTCAAAAAAAACAAACTCATTACAAAATCTTAAAACTCTAAATCTGGCCTTATCTACCAATATCTCAACACTAGATCCAGCGGTTTCCTACGATGGGGCCTCAGCACAACTTGTATATCAAAGTCTAGAAACCCTCTATGAATACGATTACTACAAAAGACCTTACCGCTTAAAACCTCTCCTGGCGGAAAGTCTCCCGCAAATTTCAAAGGATGGTACCAAATACCTAATAAAAATTAAAAAAGGTGTTAGGTTTCACCCCAACCCTGCCTTTAAAGAGCGTGAAAGATTTTTAAAATCTATCGATTTTATCAATCAATTTAAAAGACTGGCATTTATCCCTACAAGAAGCTCAGGTTGGTGGCTTATTGATGGCAAAATAAAAGGAATTAATGAGTTTCGAAAAAAGGCCGGAGATAGTTTTAATTTATTTAAAAAATTAGAAGTCTCTGGCCTGCGAGCAATTGATGATTACACGCTTGAAATTGAGTTAATTAAACCTTTTCCGCAAATGATTTTTGCCCTGGCCATGAGTTTTACTGCACCTTCTCCAATGGAGGCAATTGAATTTTATAATAATGACTTTTCCACAACATTAGTGGGAACAGGCCCCTTCTTATTAAAAAACTATAGACCTCTTCAAGGCGCCGACTTTATACGCTTTGAACAATATCATAGTGACTTGCCCGATTTTAAAAAGATCAATTATCGACTCATAAAAGAAGACCAAACCAGATGGCTTAATTTCTTATCCAAAAAAATAGATATTATTAACTTACCAATTGATAATTTTTTTAGTGCTATTAAAGAGGGGATCCTAAGCGAGGAGCTCAAAAGCAAAGGAATTAACCTAATTCAATCCCCAACTCTAACTTACTGGTGGATATCTTTTAATATGCAAGATCCTATCCTAGGAAAAAATAAACTCTTAAGACAGGCCATCGCTCATTCCATTAATCGAAAAAGATATTTGAACCTTTTTACAAACAATACTGGAGTTTTGTCCAACTCTATCTATCCTCCCGGTATACCTGGTTATAACAGCTCCTCTAAACTGCCCTATACATATGATCTGAATAAGGCCAAAAAACTTCTCGCTCAGGCCGGATATCCCGATGGCAAGGGACTACCTGAATTTAACTTTGATACCAGATCTACCAAGGCCAAGTCCCGTCAACAGGCCGAGTTTATAAAAAATGAATTGGCCAAAATAGGAATTAATTTAAAAATAAATACCAACACTTTTCCCCGCTTTTTAACTAAGGCCCGAAAAGGAAAATTAAACTTTTGGTTTGATGGCTGGGCGATGGATTATCCCGATGCTGAGAATACTATTCAACTACTTTTAAAAAAGAATCATCCCCCAGGACCTAACGCCACTTATTATTACAATAAAAAATTAGAAAATCTTTTTAAACAATTTTCAATGAATACAACTGATCAATCGAAAATAATGAAAAAAATGGAAACGGTAGTTCAAAATGATCTGCCATGGATTATGCTCTATTATGATTCTAATTTTATTTTATTCCATCAAAAAATTAAAAACTATAGGCCCTCTGGACTAATCAATAACAGTCTTAAATATTTAAAATCAAAATACTAAGGAAAAATTTTCCGCAATCTATTCAATTCTTAATTAATTTAATCTGTTTTTCGATAAGCAAATAAGAAATTATTTTGGATATGGAGGTCCTTAAAATTTAAAGGAATTCCTATGAAAACTATTTTTTTTCTTATTCTCTTTCTGCCACTACAGGCCTTTAGTCAGCAATATTTTGTTTTTGGCGTTACACAAGACCTTCCTATGGGGGAAGAAAATGAAATTATTCGCAAAAATTATTATATCAATATAGGTAGAGACCAAGGGGTTTTTAAAGGCTCCACTTTAAATGTATTTAGAGTAATTTCAATAGTCCATCCACGGGAAACACTGGAGAAAAGCAACTTTCAGGTAAAACTGGGTGAGCTCAAAATTGTCCACTCTGAAGGTGATCGAGCAGTTGGAATCATGAAAAACTTAATTCCCAAAAAAGACTCTCCCCAATTTGACTACAATGACTTTATGATCGGAGACGTCGTCGCTGTAACCATTAGGCCATAATTTTTTCCATAGCTACGACCAAATTTCGTAATTTCAAAGGCTTACGCTGCTTGTGTTATGCGTCACCAATGTTAAATTTTGACATATATCGATTTTTTTAATATTTCATTTAGTTCGATTTAAATTTAAGAGGAAGCTTTATGGCCAGAATTACGATTGAAGATTGTCTAGAAAGAGTAGAAAACCGTTATGAGCTTGTTCACTTGACCATAAAAAGAGTTAAGCAAATAAAAGAAGGTGCAGACTTTCTAATTCATACTAAAAATAAGGCCATTGTAACTGCCCTTAGAGAGATTGCTGCCGGGAAAGTTAAGCACGCTCCAATTTCAGAGTACGATTCAGAAGAATTCTAATTCTTCTTTTTTCCTAGAGCTATTTTTAAGACTTCATCAAAGTGTTCAACAGGATAGAACTTTATCCCTCTACGGTGTATTTCAGGAACTTCCAACAGATCTTTCTCATTTTTCTTAGGCAGAATAATCTCTTTAATTCCTGCTCTTTTGGCACCGAGAACTTTTTCTTTAATTCCACCAACTGGAAGAACCTTTCCCGTTAGAGATAACTCTCCTGTCATCGCCACATTGGATTTAACCTTTTTATTATTGGCCAGTGAGTAAAGTGCCAAGGCCATGGTGATACCAGCAGAGGGGCCATCTTTAGGAGTAGCTCCGGCCGGCAAGTGAAGATGGACTTCATGACTAGCTAAAAAGTCATCCTCCTGTTCACCTTTTTTCTTATTTAGTTCTTCCTGTAAAATACTTTTTACATAGCTATATGCAAGGTTTGCGGATTCATTCATGACATCCCCAAGTTGACCTGTAAGCTTGAATTCACCTTTTCCCTTTAAAGGAAGAGTTTCAATTAATAAAATTTCACCACCAAAAGAGGTCCAGGCAAGTCCTGTTACAACTCCAGGCCTGAGTCCTCCCTCTACCTTATCACTGCTAAATCTTGCTCCACCTAAATGCTTTTCAAGATCTAACTGAGAAGGGGAAAACTTTTTATATTTTTTGGCCTTTTTCACTTTATCCAGCGCCGCTATTCTACAAAGCCTAGCAATATTTTGTTCCATAACCCGAACACCAGGTTCTCTGGCATAATCAGAGATCAATTTTTTTAAAACAGTTTTATTTAATGAAAAATCTTTCCTTGCTAGACCATGTTTGACCAATTGCTTCGGAATAATCCACTTAGAGGCAATAGATATTTTTTCTTCAATTGAATAACCTGGAAGTTCAATAACTTCCATACGATCTAAAAGCGGTTCTGGAATCGCATCAATATAGTTTGCGGTTGCAATAAATAAAACCTTTGAAAGATCAAAAGGAATATCTAAATAACTATCGATAAAAGAACCATTTTGTTCAGGGTCTAATACCTCCAAAAGAGAAGAGGCCGGATCTCCTTGAAAGGATTGTCCCAACTTGTCAATTTCATCTAGCATGATGACTGGATTGTTTACTTCCACTCTCTTTAAGGCCTGAATAATCTTACCTGGCATGGCCCCTACATAAGTTCTTCGGTGCCCTTTAATTTCCGCCTCATCTCGCATTCCTCCGAGAGAGAAGCGATAGAATTTTCTTCCAATAGATTTAGCAATACTTTTTCCAACGGACGTCTTACCAACTCCTGGAGGTCCTGATAGACATAAAATAGTGCCATCATAGTTTGGCTTAAGTTTTCTTACTGCCAAAAATTCTAAAATCCTTGCCTTGGCCCGGTCTAGTCCATAATGGTCTTTTTCCAAAACCTTTTTTGCCTCATCAATATCAATCCTTTCTTTAGAGGATTTATTCCAAGGCAAATCAAAAATCCACTTTAGATAGGTTCTAGAAATATTATATTCCGGACTGGAGTCGGGAATTGACTCGAGTCGTTCCATTTCCTCGATCACAGATTTTAAAACTGTTTCGGGCAGACCCAAAGAATCGATACTTTCACGCATCTTGTTGAGCTCTCGGGATTTTTCATCCTCATCCATACCAAGTTCTGCTCTAATTACTTTTAATTGTTCTCTTAGAAAATATTCTCTTTGATATTTATTAACTTTTTCAGATACTTCATCGGAGATTTTCTTTTGAATATCGGCAACATCTTTTTCTCTTTTTAGATAGACTAAAAGTTTTGCAAATCTTTTTTTCACCACCAAGGTTTCTAAAAAATCTTGGGCCTCTGGAATATCTAAAGAAAGAGCAAATGCCACTAAATCTGCTAAGGCCCCAGGAGAAGGGGAGTTCAGCATTGCAAGTTTCATTTCTTCATTAAAATAGGGGTTAATTTCACTTAATTTTTTAACTTGGTTAATTACCGATCTGGTGTAAGCATCAAGTTCTTCATCTGTTTCTAAAATATCATCAAAAACTTCAACTTTTCCCCTAATAATTGGGCTCTCAGATATTATTTCTGTCGCCCTATATCTTTTAATTCCGTGAACGAGAACATTGATTGAACCATCTGGCAGTTTTAGTTTTTTAACAACCTTACATAAAACCCCTACTCTATAAATATCACTACCTGAAATTTCGCTAACAGGTAACTCTTCTCCATCAACAAAGCTTTCTATATCTTCTTCTTTATCAACTTCAGCAAGCTCTGATTTCACTAGATTTAATGCGACAAAACCAGACTTTAAAATCTGTTGATCTAAATCCGATGTAAATTTATCTTCTGTTAAAATTATAGGAGCTATCATCCCAGGAAAAATGGGACTATTCATTATAGGAATTATAACAACTTCTTTAGGAAAGTTTTTTTCTTGGTCGTTTATATTATCTTCTTTTACTTCAAAAGATGGTTGCCCTTTGGCCATAAAATCTCCCTGACCTTTTCATCATTAAATTGAAAGGCCTTTTACATCAAGAACTAGCCTTCCAGGAGTATCTAAATAGAATAAGTCATACGATATATTTTCTTTAAATGTCATTTCAATAGAAACAGAACCGTCATTCCAAGGATAAAAGTTAATGCTGTCCACAAAATGACTACTCCCAAAAGTACCAACATTACCTTTCAATTCTGTAGCAAAAAAGTCAATATATATCTTCTTTTCCTTACGAGAAATAAGCCCATAAACCTTGGGTATTTGCTTAGTTGAAAAATCAAATACTATCCGCTCACTTTTACTTGATTTATCATAGAAATGTCTTAGAGATGAGAGCGAGGAAGATGACTTTATCGACCCATTATGAAATATCCCCTTATCAATAAATATTCCTGTTTTTCTCCCCTGTAATTTTCGAATCCGCTCACCCATGAGGTTTTGGGCCAAGGCAGTATTCATCATAAGAAACAAGGAAAATGTTAAAATAATCTTTCCCATCTAATCTCCTCCATGAGTTTTTCTTTTTTTAAGGCTATCATGGCCTACCCTGCTTACCAATAGAGCTAACAAAAACCCTAAACCTAAATTAAATGGCCCCTTCCCTCCACCATTTTTTGGTTCAATAGAATTACAAGAGAAAAAACCATCATCTTCATCCTGATTAGATGCTGGATCTACAATGGCCGCCACGGGAAGCGCATATGGGGCCCCAGGGCAACTTAGATTATCCCTAATTCCCCCGTAATCCTTTTGCATAACTGTCTTATTATCCCCATCGCTGATAGAGATAACTCCCAAATAAAAGCCTATCTCGTCGATAAAGTTTTTATTATCTGGAAAGAAATCATTCTCACTAAAACTAGTATATTTACTAAAATCAACTTTTACTGCCGATATTAAAACTTTAAATATATTATTACTGCTATCAATTGCATCTAATAGAGCTCGACCTATTAAATTTAGCTCTGGAGCTCCATCATCATTTATCTTTATTTGTATATTTCCCTCACTATCTTGATATTCACTTGAAAAAGTTTCTGAAGCTCCAGTTACCGTATTTAAAATCTTCATCTCTAACTGAATTTGTGAATAAAAATTTTGCGAAGTTAGTTTTATATCTAAATAGTCGTTATCACCAAAGATCTCCTCGGAAGATAGGTCAACGTCAAATTCTTGAATTACAGTACTTGATGCCTCACCGCTAAGACTTAATTCATTTGGCGTAAAGTAGCTTACAAAAGTGCTTCCAAAATCTATATCTGTTGCATAACCATGAAGTTCAAAATCTACAAAACTGGCAATACTTCGACTATTTACTGCAGGAATATCCTCTCTTTGTAATTTTATTTCTCGCAACTCACAATAGGCCGAAATTGAACCTACATCGACTATTCCGTTTTCAAGATTAATTCCCTGAGGATATCCAGAAGTCGTATCACAAGTAGTAAAAAATGATCCTCGATAAGGATTCCCCGCAAAATTAACACCACAAAATTCTGTACGGGCCGAGGAGAAGTATTTAGAGATGGTATCGAGCTTATCCAACGGTGTTACATATAAAAAATATTGATCATCTTTAGCAAGTCCCCTAATTTGAAAAGTCCCATCATCACGAGTGACTACAGAACCCATTAACTCTCCTGTTTGTGTGGAATAGGCCTGAACATACGCCCCGAAAATTCCTATTGGTTCATCAACCGTGCCACCTATCACTTTTCCTATAATAATTCCTCTCGCTCCTCCTTCTGGATAAATAGAGTATGCTCCGGCCTTATCATCAAAAGATAGAGTGTGTTGTCCTAAAAATAGAGAATAAAACATGGTCGATCTAAAGGCCTCAGAGTGATCAAAGCCTACTGAATGCCCCAGTTCATGAGTCAAAACATTTCCCACATAGTTTGTTTTGCTCGCCTGGAGAGAAAAAGTTATGTTGTTACTTAAGATGATATCCGTTTCAATAATTTGTCCATTGTCTTTGTTATAAATAACTCTCGTCACCCCCACCACCGCAGAACTCTCCATATAGGATAAATCTGAAGAGCAATATATATCGTTTCTATAACTGGAAGGGCCATTACTTGTTGATCTGATTGAAAGATTGAGAGAAGAATTACTTGACCACTGATATGCTGACTCTTGAGATATTGATAAGAACTCACTTTTGATATCTTGCTGACAACCATTAGTATTAAACTCATAGGTTATATTTTGTTGAGACCAAGATAAAGCTCTTCCCTGGCCACCTATTTTTTGTAGTGAGGCATGGGAATTAAAAGCAAAAATTAATAAAATTAAACTTTTCATGTTTTATTTAAAAAATAGACGATCCCAACGATCATCAATATGAAGGATAGAATTCCTCCAAGAGGTGCACTTCCTCCATCTTCCTCTCCCTTTTCTGTTCCAAGTGTTCTAAGGCCCTGATCGACCTCTTTGATGGATGCAATATCTCTTTTTACCTCATCCTTTTTGTAGACATAATGCTTCCCTTTAAGTCTTTGTAGGGGTTCCCCATAGACTTTATTGAGCAGGATATTGAAATCTTCTACTGTGATATTTCCAAGTTTTTTATGATTGGGAAAAATACTGGAATAGATAATGGTTCGCCGATCAACCACCTTAATATTGTATTTTCCGACTCCTAGCCCATAGACCTCAAATCCATATTTTCCCTTCTGCAAAAGAAGAATTACCTTCTCTCCTTTTGTAAAAGTGGGTGTACCTTCAATATGATAGACCAATCCTTGCCACACTCCCCCTGGTGTTAGGACTTTAAAACTTTCCTCATTAATAATATGACCCGCGTCCAGACCAGATTTACTAAGCAATTTAAAAGTATTTTCAGTGACGATCTCTTCATTTGGTAATTTCTTAGAGACACTTCCCTTAAAGATTCCATGAATTACACTATCGGCCTCTTTGAACTGGTCTTCTAGAGGAATAGGCACAAAAATAGTGGCCATAGATGATAAGGCCCATAAATTTAATCCTAAAAAAATAAAGAGATTTCTCATTAAAACCCTGAACAAAAAGTTTTAATGATTTTCGGCAGATAAGACGGATAACTTGACTCTAATAGTCAGGTCTTTAAATAAATTTTATGGAAAAAAAAAGGCCCAAAGTCGGGCCTTGAGATATTAACGTTTTGAGAATTGGAATTGCTTTCTGGCACCTGCAAGACCGGCCTTTTTCCTTTCGACCTTTCTAGCATCCCGAGTAAGAAATCCCGCGGCCTTTAGTTCTGGCCTGCTATTACTATCTATTTCAACTAAGACACGAGCGATACCGTGACGGATAGCTCCCGCCTGACCAGTAGTTCCCCCACCTTTTACATTGATATTTAAATCATATTGATTTGATATCTTCATTAGATTTAACGGTTGGTTAATTACATAACGGTTAGTGGCCTTAGGGAAATAATCTCTAATGTCTCTTTTATTGATCTTGATCTGTCCTGATCCTTCCGTTAAATAAATACGAGCAACTGAAGATTTTCTTCTTCCTACTGAGTTCGCTAAATATTTTTTTCCTTCACTCTTTTTAGTAACCATTTATATTTTCCTCTTAATTATAAAGAATAACTTTCAGGTTTTTGACCTGTATGTGGGTGATGTGGACCTACATAAAGTTTAAGTTTACCAAGTTGTTCTCTTCCTAAAATATTTTTTGAAAGCATTCCCTTGATGGCCTTATGTAAAATTAGCTCTGGATGTTTTTCCAACTGCTCTTTAGCAGTTCTCTGCTTAAGATTTCCAACAAATCCAGGCTCATGTCTGTAATATACTTTGTCATCCCACTTCTTACCGGTGAATTTAACTTTTTCAACATTCACTATAACTACGTAGTCACCTGAATCAGTGTGTGGAGTATATTGAGGATTATTTTTTCCTCTTAGAAGTCCAGCTACTTCAGTGGCAAGTCTTCCAACTACCTTATCGGTAGCATCAATCACGTGCCATTTCTTATTTGTGTCTGCTGGTTTTAATACAAAGCTCTTTTGCGTATACATATAACATTCCTAATTGCTTAAAATTCAAACGAAAAAGTCTCGATGTTATATCGGAAGTTGGGGCCACAAGTCAACTATAGGAGGCCTAAATTGCATAAGTTTTCCACCTTAGAAATAGCCAATAAGGAGATGGAAGCGACCAAAGCTGTCTGTGTCCCCATCATCATAGCTTTCACGTTTCAGCTTAACCCCAAAATCTAGATCTAGTGAGCCTACTGGGGTGAGCAACTTAAAGCTTAGTCCCGCAGAGGTCCGAAGATCTAAGATATTGAATTTATTGACAAAAACACGTCCAGCATCAAAAAATCCGGCAATAACAAAGCTATCCTTAAAGTAATGCCTCGCTTCAAATTTAAATACTGAGTAGTAGGCCGTATTATTAACGAAATAATTTAAGATGTCATCACCAGTATTGGGCAGCCGATTGATCTCAGTCTCCTGAAATCCCCTAACAATATCAATACCTTCAATCCTAAAAACCTTAACCGAGGGGATATATCCCTTGGTAATTACCTGGCCATTAACAACTCTAGGATCTCCATCCTCATTTAATAAGGGATCATCGGCGAAATTTTTCTCCCAACCAAAGACCAAAGATGCTGCTAACCCCCATTTTTCTGCCAGTTTAAGATACCATTTATTTCTAGAGAGTATTTTTAGATAGTTTACTTCAAAATTTTCAATATTTATTGAACCGAGCCCCGGATTAGCAAACTCCAAAGACAGGCCATACCAAGACCCTTTTCTAGCAACTCCTGGATTATCTCTAAAATCTAGGGTGAGACTAGGAGTTATAGCACCTACGACAAAATTTCCTTCATCCTTACTAGAACTGGCATTAAATTGCTTGATATTGTCATATTGATATTTAATCGAGGAACTAAATGATTTAGAAAAATCTTTGGAAAATGCCATAGTCCCAGTCATAATATCAGCATCAAATGAAAAGTATCGGTTTCGAGAGGCAGTTCCTGAAATATCAAACTCCAATGGCAAATGGAAAAAATACGGTTCTTCATAATCTACCCTAAACCTATATTCTAAAAGTTTTAAACCCTTATTTCTCCTCTCTTCATCAAGAGTCTGCAAAGATATTCTATAGTTGGCATTGGCAAGAAGGTTGATCCTACGATTCATCCCACCAATATTTAAAAATCTAATTCTTGAGGAAAGTTTGGCCCCAGCATCAGTTCTAAAACCAGGACCTACTGCCATAGTTATAGAATCTCTTTCCTTAATTTCAATTAATAAATTCACTGATTGTTTGAATTCACCTTCATCTTTCCATGAATCTGCAATGATAGGTGAGATCTTTACTGTCTTAAAAAGCCCTAGAGAGGATATACGTCCTTTAAAAAATTCCACATTCGAATATTTTAAGATGTCTCCTGTTACAAAGAAAGACTCTCTTTGAATCACTCTATCCTTACTCTTAATATTTCCTGAAATTTGTAATTCATTAAAGTAAGTTTTTTTCCCTAGATCCAAATCAAGGATAATCTCTACACTTTTATAATCTTTAGAGAATTTTAATAGATTACGATCTTCACTATTAAGGATTTGTGAAAAGTAATAACCATTATTTCGAGTTACTTCTAATATCTTTTTTAATTCCTCCTCTAATTTTAAAATATTAAATGCACTACCCACTTTATTGGAAAGGGCCTTCGAAATAAATGCTTTAACCTCTTCACCTACGGGACGAAAATATTTTATCGCCTTAAGTTCACAAATCAGAGATTCTTTTATTCGATATAAAACTGAAGCATTTGTTGAATTCTCTTGTTTTTCTATAATCGGATCCGAAATCTTGGTGGATATAAAACCATGCTTAAGATATTCTTCCTGAATCAGTTGCTTAAATTTAGCTAAAAAGCTTTCATCCAAAAAGTAGCTACTCGCCAAAGAAGTACCTTTCTCTTGGTATAAGTTTTTCAATACTTTATTGTTTACAAGCCTATTTCCCTGAAAACTTAATGAGGATATCTTTATTTTAGATCCCTCTTTAATCTCAAAGAAATAGGAGTGAAGTACCCCGCCTGCTTTAGTTTTGCCCTCTCGTTTAGAAAACTTAATCTTACTATAATATATACCTCTATCTCTATAGAAGGATTCAATCTCTTTAACTATTAATTCTGGCTCAAGAGTTGTCCCCATGCTTCTAATATTCTCTTTGACTAAACTAAACAAATCACTTCTTGAAGCCACCCTATTCCCATAAAAGCTAAGATTCACCTTAACACTTAGATCAAGGTTGAACTCGAGAGTTATCCCATCATCACCATTTTTAAATTTAGGCGAAATTAATTCCAGTTCCGAAAAGAAATATCCTTCCTCGTATATTTCGTTAGATATTTCGTTCGTTACAATATTTATTTCTTTTTTATTATAGATAGTATCTTTTAAATCATTTAAACGATTGTTTATTGAAGTTATATCCTTGTTGCCAATGTAATTAATTTTAATCTCTTTTATTAAAATAGTTTTTGTATAATTAATTTTAAATTTCAAATCAACTATACCATCTGATGGTATTAACTCGATGGTTACCATAGGATCTGCAATCCCCGCATTAATTAAAAATTCAGATACTTTGGCCTCTGCTTCAGCATCTAGACCTGGATTATGATATTCGTTTTCATCATAAGGGAGAAGGTTTTTTAAACTACTGGTATTGATGCTCTCTGCTGGCAGCTCAAAGGAAATATTATTTATTATTTTTCTACTGGTGATATCGACTTTTAACACCACTCCAATATGTGTGTTTCTAACTTCATAAGAAAATGTAGCAATAGATCTATCAAAGAGGTAAGGCTTTAATCTAATTTGTAATTTTTTGGGGGTTAAAATTTCCTTTTTTAAAGACCCTAATTTATCCTCAAAGCGTCTACAGATATTCGTCTGATCACAGACAATATTAATGCTGTCTATTTGAAAGCTCTTCGCCCAACCAAAGGCCGGTATTAAAAGCATAAATGTAGTCAAAAAGACTCTTATCATTTAAACGACCATCTAAAAATTAAATCCGCACCGAATGCATTAGATACGTTTGAGATATTCGCATCTTGTGTTGTCTTTATTTCATAAACCCCTTCTAAGGAGATATTTTTATTAATATAGTAATCAGCACTCATTCTTTGTTTTTGATCAATAGACCCACCAACTCTACTTGAAATTGATAGATTTAAATCCTTAGTTATTAATTTTTTAACTTGGACACTAGTTGCAGATTTATATCTTGTAGCATAAGGGCTAATCACCCCTTCTCTTTGTTCGCTTCCACTATAATCTGTATCCTCTTCAACTTCAGGAATAACACTAAGCCTTAGTCCCAACCCAGAAGAGAGCCCCTGATTAATTTTTAGCTGATCAGCTAAAAGGGTACCAAGGCCAACTGATGTAATTGCCTGCTTTTCTGACTCACTTAATCCTTGGGCATCTTCAGATGTAATTCCAATAGTTAATAAAGATAAAATATCCTCTTTGGAAAGGAATGGATCAGAGCTGAAATCAATCGAAATATTGTCTGTCGCCCCTTCAAACTCAAATTTAACATCATATTCTTTTATTTTAGCAGTACCCGCAAACTTTATTTCTGGGTTTTCAACTGGAGCATTATTTAATCTAACTTCTCCTACCTGTATATTAAATTCATTCGCTTTAAAAACGACTTTACTCTTATTTGGAACTACTCTCAAAACTCCATTAAAAATAGGGCCTTGACTATTACCTGTCACCTCTATGCTACCATCAAATAAAATTTCTGCTAAGCTATTCCTCATTTCAATAGGAGTCGTGATATTCACACCTAAATCAAAATTAAAATATGGAAACCTCCTCTTTATCAACTCCTTCGGAAGATATTTTTCATAAAATGTGGAGGGCCCAACCGATGCGTAGTATTCATTTATCTCATTTCTGAGATCACCATAGACTATTGAATATTTCCCGCTTAAATCATAGGGGATTTCATTACCATCGAGTGACCCCCTGCCTGAAACTAGCACATAAGACTTTTTTAAATCCATTATAGGAAATCTAATATTACTAAATTGATAATCAAGATCAACCCTAGGTATTGGATAATTTAAAGTTATATCTCCAGAAAGATCAAGTTCCCCTTTCCCATACCGACCATGAAAACGTTGAATCAATAGATCTTTATTTTCTAAGGATAAATTAAAGTCTATATCCTCAAAATAATTTGGAACACCATAAATACTTAATTTATCGAGTTTTCCCGCCAATACAATATTAGTTAGAATTCCATCTTTATTCCCAAAAAACATCATTTTGCCTTCGGAGACTCCCCTCGCTATTTTTAAATTGGGGCTGAAAAGTTTGAAAATTCCTACATCCATCTTATGAGCGGCAATAATTTTAAACTTATTATAAAAATTTCCGTCGCCCCTGAATGTTAGGGAATTCACCTCATCCTTTAACGCCACATCCCAGATATTAATATTGCCATCTTTTATAGATATTTTCCTGGCATTCTCATCTAACGATAATTTGATCTCGCCTTTTTTTAGATTAAGCTTCTTTAAGTTTAATTCTGCATCAAGCTTCTTAATATCAAACAGATTAAAGCTAGAACTAAAGTCGAGTTCGACCTCTCCCTCCAACTTATTATCTACCATGTTATGAGTTGATAAAAAGCCTAATAGATCTTTGATATTTTCAGATTTAACAAGGAAATTTAAATAAGATAGATTTTTAGTTTCTCTTTTGTTGAAATTTAGAAATGACTCAAAAGTTATTTTTTGACCTAAGAAATCTCCTCTTACATAGGCCTTCTTTCCTTCAATTGATACCTCTATTTTAGAATCAGCAACATCGACATCACCTATTGTACTTTTTACGATATCCAATTGCATCTTAGATTTAAAAAAATTATCTTTCCTTACGCCAGATAACTCACCTTCAAAAGATCCTTCAAATCCTAAATTGGCCTTAGCTATGACTTCGATATCCGTAGTGCGAATTCTATTTATTTTAGCTTGATACTTTATATCAGAGCTCCTTAAATCGTACTCCAACTCTCCAGTTAGCGTACCGTTCCCTTCTAATATTTTTAAATCAAAAATCTTTATTTTATTATATTGAAATTTAAATTTAAATTCAGAGGAATTTATATCTTCCCAGTATAATGAATTCGCGCCACTCTTCACCTGACCTACAATGGCCATTTTATGAAGATTTAAAGGCCCTTTAATTTGAAATTTTGTGGCATAATCATAATCTAAATCTCTAGGAATGAGAGTTATATCCTTAACCAAAACATGATACATCCTCAAAGAATCTTGATAAGTGGCCTGTGGCTTTTCAATACTAAGGTCTATCGTTGGCGAATCACCAAAAGTTAAATTCCCTTTTCCTTTTATGACTGTATTTCCAAACGTAGAGTCTAATTTTTTTATATCTAACTTTTCTTGATTTATTATGTAATCAATTTCTCCTTCTGCCTTGCCAAGTTTAAAATCCAAAACGTTAAAGTTATCAAGCTTTGGCCTTAAACTTATCACTATATTATCTGAAGGGCCGGATACCTCTATCTCGGTGGGGCCGCTCCCTTCAATATTAACTCCAGCAATAGGGCCAAGCATTTTAAAATCAATTGTTGTTCCTTCTTTAGTTTTAAATATAAGTGATTCTTTTTTACCTAAAACCTCCCCCGCTACGATTATCCGTGAATTGGGAAAACTAAAATCAAAGTCAACAATTACATCTCCATTATCTCTTACAATCACCTCACCTTTATTGGCCGTAATTCCTTTATTTTTTAAGAGTGGTAATTTTGTTCCCGGAAACCAAAGTCTAAAATCATCTAATCTAAAACCTTTGAGCACTTTAAAAAAGATATCTTTATCCCTAATAAAAACTTCCAGTTCACCATTGATTTTCCCCTTAATTGGTTTAAGTGCCTTTACATAATAGAGCGCATCTTTAGTCGGAAGATTTTTAAGTTTAAATCGCGCTTTCATTTTATCAGGATCAATTCTTTTATAGTCGAGGATAACTAAGTCATTTCTTAAAGCTATTTCTGCGCGTTTATCTTGAATCGTTAATTTCTTTATTGTTAACTTATTGCCTCTTTTCTCTCCACCGAGCAAAAATCTTTGAACATTTCCATACTTAGATACCACATCGTGAACCCTAACTTTAATAACAGCATCAGGATTAAAGATATCTTTTGCCAAAGATATCTTTGCCTCAATAAAACCTTTAACCAAGTCCTTTCCTTTAAGCAGGCCGAAGTTTTTAGAAAAGTTCTCAGTCCTACCCGTTAGAGATAGATCACCGGTAACTAGCGGCCCGTTAATTATCTCACCACTAAACCCAATGCTGTCTTCCTTGTTTTTCACATCGAGTCTATCAATTTTAATCTTGTCTTTAATTATATTGATATCAAAATCTAATTCTTGCTCATGAGGATTCCAACCGGTCAATTTAAAAAACTTAAATTCCTCCAGCCTTCCCTCTAGCCTAAAACTTCGTTTAAAAAGTTTGAAGTTTAAACGATCTAACAAAAAATCTTGATCGTTTAAACTCACATCGATTTCATCCAATTCTAACTTTCGAAGGATAAATGGCAATTTTGTTACTATCTTCTCAACATAGAGTTCTTGAAGTTCTTTTATTTTGAATTCTTTTAATATTTTGAGCGAAAGCTTAAACGCTTCGCCACTTTTTGTTTTAATTAAAATTTTCGCTAAAGCATCCCAAATGCTTATTTTGCTTATAATAAATTTACTGGAAAAGAAATCTACCAGGTCAAAATGAAAGCCTATCCTTTTTGCCTTTAGAAATAGTTCCACACCATCTTTGTCTTTTTTGTGAATCTCTACATTTTTAAAGTATGTAGTCGGGGGAAATATTCTCAAGTCAACCCTTTCAAAATCGACTCTAAGTCCTTCTCGGGCAAGAACTCTGCTGTTTACGTGCTCTGATATTAGACTTGCCAATTTAGGCGATTGTAAAAACTGAAATATCGTAGAAAAGATAATCACAATTACAAATAGAAAAATTAATGTCGGTTTATTTAAGACTTTCAATCTCTCTCAACCTTCCCTTGACCAATCTAAAATTTGGAAATTTCTCTTTTATTAATTTATAAATTTCTTCTGCCTTATAATGCTTTCCAACCATCATAAGGGCCTCTGCTTTAAGATATAAAAAGCCTAATTTTTCTTTTAAATCGAGGGGCCGATAAAAGACCGCATCATCGGCCATAGCGATGGCCTCATAATATTTTCCTGTTTTTATAAAAAAATCTATTCTCAAGTAATCAAGATTTAAGGAATCTTTAATTCCTAATTTTTTGCCTAGAATATTTCCTGCTTTATCTAATATAAAAAGTGCCGCTTGATAGAACTCCATTACTGCAAAGCAAGCAACAAGATCCTTATAATAATTTATAAAAATTCCTTCATCTAGTAGCTCTACTGCTTTTATCATTACTCTTTCACTTACGGCAGCAAAATCGTCTAACTTTACATCAACTTTTGGTTTTAAATTAAGCTCTCTAATAGGCTCTTTTAAATTAGCAGATCTTTTAATCGCGTCTGTCTCTTCTTTGAATTGAAGTCTCGGCCCATTTAAAAGAGTTAATATCTTATCTCTAACTTTTGTATTTTTTTTAAACTTATTTGGATTACGCGCAAAATAAGAAGATATGACCTGTTCTAATTTTACTCTTTCATAAAAAACTGCATATTCAAGAAGTAGGGGGTATATGAACAGATCTGTGGGATATCTAATCTTGTATTGATAAATTAAATAAACAAATTCTTTTCTTTTTATTGGATCCGAAATGTTTTGGTTAACTAGCTCTGATAACTTATAAACCGTGCTGAGTTTTAAATAATTTTTAGCAACCATCCAATCCTTAGATTCTGATTGAATGTTTGCTTCAACTTCTATGCAGTACTTATAGAAGTCATTACTGTCATATTCGAGACCTAGTTGATCAAAAACTGTATTAAAAGTTTTTATATCTTTTTTAAGAAGTGCAAATTTAATAGTATATTCTTGAACGAGTTCAGCACCTATATTAAAACTCTTGATCTGTTCTATTAACTCTAGGCCTCGCTTGAGGTATTTCATCTTATAGCGTAAATGAAGTAATTTCTCTGCTGTTTCTTTGCTGTGCTGAATTTGTCCTATATAGGCCGATGAGATAAATATATAAAATAAATTTTTCTCTACATTCTTATCAAGACAAAAAGGCATAAGGCCCTCAAATATTCTTAAAGCATTAGGATAATTTTGTTTTTCAAAATAAAATTCCCCTATCTTAAAAAACTGCTCAAAGAATTCGATTCTATTTTCTTCCTCTTCAAATAAAGTTTGAAGTATCTCTAATAGTTCTCTTTCTGCCTGCTTGGGTAGAGATTCAAATTTGAAAGATTTAAGGACATTTTCTAAAGAATCTTTAAAATGAAATTTTAAAAATTGCTCTTTTACCTTTCCAAAAAATTCCAAATAAACCCCTGCTACCCTCGATTAAATAGGGCAAGAAAAGAAACAGTTCCTCTATTAAATTTTACTGCAAATGGGTATTTAGAAAGGACGTAGCGTAATTATTTCCCCTAAACTTAGGGTGCTCAAGGATCTTTAAATGAAGCTCTTTATTGGTCTTAATTCCCTCTATTACGGCCTCATCCAATGCCCTTTTCATCCGATCTAAGCAGAGTTCGCGAGTAGGGGCCTGGACAATAATTTTAGCAAGCATAGAGTCATAATAAGGAGGCACATCGTAGCCAGAATAGATAAAATCATCTACTCGGACTCCAATTCCTGCCGGGCGATGATAGTAAAGTATTTTTCCTGCCGAAGGGGCGCCAGTAAAGGGATCTTCAGCATTTAAACGACATTCCATGGCATGTCCGGTAAATACAATATCTTTTTGATCAAACTCTAGTTTTTCATTTTGAGCGATCTTTATTTGTTGAGCAATTAGGTCAACTCCTGTTCGTTGCTCCGTCACTGGGTGTTCAACCTGAATCCTAGTATTCATTTCAATAAAATAAAATTTATCATCGTCTTGATCGTATAAAAATTCGACCGTACCGACAGAATCATAATCTACAAATTTGGCCAGTTCTACGGCGGCATCTAAAACTTCTTGGCGCTTTTCATCTTTTAAGATCGGGCAAGGTGACTCTTCTAAAACTTTTTGAAATCTTCTCTGTATCGTACAATCTCTTTCACCAAGGTGAATAACATTTCCAAAATGATCTGCAATTATTTGAACTTCAATATGTCTAGGACGGGTAATATATTTTTCAATAAAAAGAGTGTCATCGTTAAATCCGGCCTTGGCCTCTTTTTTAAGTCTTTCAATTGAAGTAAGTAGTTCTTCTTCTTTCCAAATGGCCTTCATCCCTCTTCCGCCACCACCGGCCGAGGCCTTAATTAACACGGGATAACCTAAGTTTTTACAGGCCTTTAAAATTTCTGAATCAGATTTTTTATTTATTTCAATAGATTCAAGAATAGGAAGCCCTGCTTTTTTAGCAAGTTTTTTAGAAATTATCTTGTCACCCATTTTTTCAATGCAATCTATAGAAGGGCCGATAAATTCTAAATCCCATTTACGACAAAGGTCAGCAAACTCTTTATTTTCTGATAGAAATCCAAATCCAGGATGAATCGCCTGAGCACCAGTTATTTCCGCCGCTGATAAGATTGATGGAATATTTAAATAACTTAAAGAAGCTTTTGGTTTACCGATACAAACAGATTCATCGGCAAGTTTCACGTGAAGTGAACTCTCATCAGCAGTGGAATGAACACAAACTGTTTCAATCCCCATCTCCTTACAAGTTCGAAGGATTCTAACAGCGATTTCGCCACGATTTGCAATTAATATCTTTTTAAATTTCATGGTTTTATTCGAAATAGTACTTGGTCGTATTCGACATAGTTTTCATTTTCTACACAAATTTCTACAATTTCACCAGAAAAGTCTGATTCAATTTCATTCATTATTTTCATCGCCTCAATAATACAGAGGACTTGCCCCTTTGCGACTCTATCACCAACTTTCACATAAGGTTTAGCATCGGGAGAAGTGGCCCCATAAAAAGTACCTACAAACGGAGAAGTTACCTCTTGATAAGGACTTTTTTCTTTTGCCGATTTTTCTCCACTTGTAGTATCTTTCGAGGGATCAATATAAATAGGAGCGATATTTTCCGCAAAAAAAGGTAACTTCAAAGAGATCTTTTCATCGCCCTTTTTATAATTCAGCTCTGAAAGACCTTCATCTTTTGCCAGCTTAATTAATTGTTTTATTTTTTTTAAATCCATTATCCTTTGACCCTTTCAACATATTCTCTAGTGCGCGTATCCACTTTTAACAGCTCATTTTCTTTAACAAACAAAGGAACAGTTATTTGCAGTCCTGTTTCCATAATTGCCTTTTTTCCTCCACCGGAAGCAGTATCACCTTTAAGACCGGGGTCTGTTTGTGCGACTCTAAGGTTTACAAAAGTTGGGAACTCAATAGATATAGCTTTATTTTTCCAATACAACACTTCGACAGTTATACCCTCTAAAAGGAAATCTTTGGCATCGCCGACCTGATCTTTGTTTAAGTGGAGAGACTCATAAGTTTCCTTATCCATAAAATTGAATCCATCCTGGTCATCATATAAATATTCCATCTCTCTCTCTAAAAGATCTGGAGTATCACAACCGGTACTTACTCCCGATTTAAAAGTCCTTTCGATGACATTGCCATTTTCTAGATTTTTAAGCCTGCATTTTACAAAGGCAGAGCCCTTTCCTGGATTGGTATGATCAGATTTTAAGATTACAAAAACCCTCTCATCCAATTCTATTTTTACACCTTTCTTAAGTTCTGTTGTATCAAACATGTCTTGTCCTAACTAGATAAGTTGTGAATATATTGCTAAAAAATAAGCGTCCTGTCCGAGTCCCTCCATTATGATGTCGGACCCCTGGGCCGTCAACTTGGCCCTCCTATAGTCTTCCCGCTTATTTGTATTGGAAAGATGTACTTCAATGACCTTAAAAGGAACCATCTTTAATGCATCTAAAATTCCGATACTATAATGTGCATAAGCGGCCGGATTAATAATAAGCGCCTCAAGATTTTCCCCCATTGATTCTCCAATCCTTGAGATAATCTCGCCCTCAATATTAGATTGAAACCAATCAACTTCAACTTCAAAATTCTTAAGCTTATCCATGGTTTCATCTTCAATTTCAGATAGAGAACGATCCCCATAGATTTCAGGCTCTCTCTTTCCTAGAAGATTAAGATTGGGCCCATTAATAATAAGAAACTTCTTCATAAAACCTTGAACTTTTATTAGTCGCGACAAATTATCAATGGAAACTAAATCTGTAAATAAAAGGGGTCTTTTTAAAGTTCTATCTGAAGGAGTGATATCTTGCTGCCCGCGAGTGGACTTTACTCAGTAAATTCAATAGCTTGACCTTCTTTCCGGCGGGTTTTTCATGCGCGGCATCATGGTTATTTTGATTTGGTTGATATTTTTTATGAATATCTTTTTTCATTTCCCTGGCCCATTGGTTATCTGGATCTAAATCCAGGGATGCATCCAGGTATTCATAGGCCTTTTTATAATCATTTTGGCGCAAGCTTACGCCAACTAATTTATCAATAATTTTCATATTAACAGGTGACTCTTCGACAGAAAAATCAACTGCAACCCAATCCGCTTGATCATTCTCCAAGTATTTAGGTACTGAAAAGACCTCTGGTGGCGCATCAATATCGACCAATCTTTTTGATGCCATCTCATCTTTAGGATCAAGAAACTGGATAAATTTATAAGTTTCTAAGGCCTCATAACTGCGATTTGTCTTTTCACAAATTCGAGCGAATAGCTTCTGCAGTTTAATATTTTCTCTATTATTTTTTATTAAAGATATAACTACTTCATAGGCCAATTCATATTTCTCTAAATCAAAATAACAATTAGCAAGTCCGATGTGTCCCAAAATATAGTTTGGATGCCTTTTTATTCCTTCTTTTAGAATAATTAGCGCCTTATTTTGCTTCCCTTCTTTTCGATAAAAATCTGCAAGGGGGGCAAACACCTTGGAACTAGGGTCTTCCCGATACATTCTTTTATATTTTTCAATTAAGGGGACAATCTCAACTGTTTCCATGATCCTTAAACCTGCTCACTTAACCCAGCTTCCTCTTGATTTATAATTCTGGGGGTTAAGAAAATAATCATTTCTCTTTTCTTGGTATTAGGATTGTAGGGAGTTCTAAAAAGCCAACCAATTATTGGTAGATCTTTTAATACTGGTACACCTTGATGAGATTCCGTATGTTCGTAAGAATAGATTCCACCAATTACAATGGTGGCCCCATTTTCTACTAATACACTGGTATCAATATTTCTTGCCTGTTTATTCGGTGGAGCATTTGGGAAAGGTCTTGTGCTAAATTGTTCTTTTAGCATTTTGATATCTAAAATAATGGAGCCTTCATTTGTTACCTGTGGAGTAACTTCTAAAGTTAGCTTCGCCTCAGTTTCTTCATAGGTAACTGTAGCATCATCTCCAGTACCCGTTTGGACTGCATAACTTGTGGTATCCACTGTATTAATCTTAGCGGTCTTTTTATTTTGCGTAATAACTTTTGGGGTTGAGATAATCTTACCTTTGGCCTCACTCTCCATAAGTTGTAATTGAAAATCTAAGTTGGTCAAACGATCATATTTAGCAATACTTAAACCAAACATAGTAAGGGCATTAAAAATTGAAGCTGTGGAGAAGGAAAAACCAGGGCCAGCATTCGTTCCTGGAATAATTTCATCTCCTACAATAGATTTATCCCCATTAACCTGGCCAACGGGATCATAACCAAAACTAACCCCATTTTCCAAACCAAGATTTTTCGCATGATCTTCAGATACTTCGACAATTTTAGATTCAATTAAAACCTGAGGCGTTTGGGTATCCAAGGTGGCGATAATTTTCTTTAATTTTTCCATTACCTCTGGGGTATCTTTAATAATTAAAGAGTTCGTCCGAATATCTGCAGAGATTTTACCTCGTTTAGGGGTTAAATATTCACTTAATATTTTAATAAGATCTTTTGTGGGGGCATAACTAATAGGAAATATCTTAGTTACCAATCGCTCTTCTTTCAGCGCTAATTTTCTCGCCTCTACCTCTAATTTTTTATCACGGGTAGCATTTGCTAAGGTATCAATTAAAAGAATCGCACCATTTTTCTGGGCCACTAATTTATTAATTCCAAGGATTGTATCTAATGCCTGATCCCAGGGAATATTGGTTAAATTTAAGGTTAGGGGAGAGAGTTCTTTTATATCTTTGGTTATAATAATATTAAAACCAGAAGCATCTGCAATCATTTTTAAAATATCATCGACTCTAAGATCTTTTACATTAAAAGAGATTTTCTTCCCCACATATTTTTTACGTCCGGAGAGAGTAAGATTTTCTAAGATATCTTCAATAGTATCAGATCTTGGTACATGGATCTCATCACTGATTCCTAACTTAATTTTATCTTCGAAAGATTCTTTAGATGATATTTTTGCTTGAGAGAAAACCCCAAAGCGATTCTCAACATTTAAGATAATCTTATTTTCATCTCTTTCAATGATAGATCTAACATTATCTCTAAGTTGCAAGGCGATCCTTAAATCATTTTTGGAGTTAGGTTTTTTATAGGCGGTTACAAACACAATACTTCCAGAAAATTCTGAAGTATCAAAGGCCCTTACTACCCGTTCCGTGGCCAAGGTATCTGATAATTCCAAAATAATTTGTTTGTCTTCTGGAATAGCAAATTTGCTTGCCTTCACATCGGCCCGATCCAAGGTCATTATAAGTTGACTGACTTCACCTTTTTGTTGAAACTCGATTGTCTGAAGCTCAGCAGCAAAGAGGGATAAAGGTAAAGACAGGAAAAAAATTAAACGAAAAAATCCTTTTTTCATAATACCTCTTCCTAAGGTCTATTTAATGTTTAGGCCGGTTTGTGGCCTCTTTTTTATTATAACGTATTTTTAAATTATAAGGGATAAAAATTACAGCACTTAAGAAATCAACTACTCGGCAGAAACAGGAATAATAGTTTCTATATACTCACTTTGGTCATAAACATTCTTTATTTTTTCCACCACCACTATCCCACCAGGTAGTATGGCCTTTAACTCGGCCTTATCAATCCCGAGCATCATGCCTTCTTTTAAGATAAAGGTTTCTCTTCCTAAAGTTGTTCCCTTACTAATTTTGGCTACGGCCCGACGATCTTTGCCTAAAAGGATCCCCACAACTCTGATCTGATTTAGCGGAACATTATCGATTGAAGGAAGATTAGAAAAAACACTTCCATCAGCGGTCATTTCATAGGCCTTCTTAGTTTTTGCCTTACGTTTGAATATCTTTCTTTTAAAGGGATCCCGAAGTTCAAAAGGGTCCTTTATTTTAGTCTTAATATCTTTAAAAAAGGGATATTCCCTTCCAATACCCATCATCGGGAAAAAGGCCAATGAAAGTATCACGTAATACTTAAACATCCTTTTTTCTCCTTTTCCTTCTCGTCTTTTTTACGGGCATTTTTTTAAAAGATTCCTCAATTTCTTTAATTCCACGATCTTCTTTAAATTTGTCATTAAATCTAAAGGCCTCAAAAATAATTTCTGCATCCAACAACTGGAAACGTCCTTTTTGTTTGGCCTTACTTCTATAAAAATTCACAGTTTTAATATTTAAAATCCTCTCTTGCATGCCTATTTTTTCTAGTAATATCAAATATTGTAGGAAAGTTCCTGACCCTTTTAGCTTATAATCTTTAGATACATAAAATCCATGAACTGTTTCCTCACCGGGTGAGAGTAAAACATTTTTGATATTAAGATTTTCAGCAATTCCTCTTACTAGATCTAAATTTTCTGTGTCTGAAATAGTAGGAGGAAGCCTCTTTTGAAGTTTTTCAATTCCTGCCGCAACTTTTTCAATTCGCCCTTTGGCCTCTTCAATATCTTTAAAATATCTCTCTAAGTTTTTCTTTTCTTTTTCAGACTTTTTAATCTGTCGTTTTAGAGTAGGGAGTTTGCTATTTAAAGATACTATCTCTTTTTGATGTTTTTCATATTCCTGAAAAATCATCATGACAGCGTATATCAGAATAAATAAATGTAGTCGTTTTAAAATACCACTCATTTTTTAAAACCGCCCATAATCTATTATTTTTCCTTCCACCCTAAAGTTTTCGATTCTAACCTGTTGTCCATCTAACTTTTTATTTTTGGTATCAGAAGATATAAGGCCTAAAGTCTTTCCAAAAAAGGCAGAATTATTGGCAGAAGTAATAAAATTCCCAATACTTTTATAAGAAGAAGATCTCCCATGTATTGATATCTTATGATCTGGTGAGACCTCTAGCTTTTCAAACCAAACATCTCCTGGAATATCCCTGGCCAACCTTTCAAGCAACATTTTGGGATTATTTTTCATATTGATAACTCTTTCTACTTGGCCCGTTCTTTCCTTTAAATTGCCAACCTGTTTATCAAAGGCATCTAACATTGCTTTGATCGACTCATTCCCTCTAGTTTCTTTTTTTAAATTCTTCAGCTTTTTTTGAAGTTTTCTAACTCGAATATTCTCCTTCTGATACTGTTTTTTCCATTCAGCAGTTAAATATCCAAATGAGCCCTTATAAAGGATAAAAACTAAGATCACTGCTTTTAAATTGATCAAGGCAAGATCCATTCCTAACACAACTGGGAGCCTAAATGGTTTTCTCTGTGGAATAAGATTTATTTTAATCATATTAAACAGACCTCATAGCAAGCCCTAATGCTATCGTGCTCGTAAAGGCGAGATCATTCATATCTAGCCCTTTAAGGTTGTTTGCATCATAATCAAACTTTTCAAAAGGATTTAAATAGTTTACTTCTACTCCCAAAATACTTTCCAGGCCTTCGGCCAATCCCATTAATTGGGCCGAACCCCCTGTAATATAACAACCAACTAAAGATTCATCAGATGTCGATGAAACATAGAAATCATATGTTTTTTGAACTTCATTAAAAAAGGCATTAATTGATTCTTCAATAATACTTAAAATTTCTTCTGGAAGATTTCCCTGATCATCGCCTGATTTCTTTAAATCTTCGGCCTCACTATAATTGACCCCCATCTGTCTTTGGATCTCTTCAGTGATCACTAGACCTCCAACAGGGATTTCTTTGGTAAATAGTATTCTCTTATTTTTATAAATAATAAAATTAGTTTTTTGTGCGCCAACATCTAAAACTAAATACGATTCATTCGCCACATCCAACTTAGTATCCATTACGAGTTCAAAGATATTGATCATAGCAGTCATATCCATATCAATTATTTTAACTCTTAGATTTGCCTGTCCGACTAAGTCACTAAACTTCTCAACCACTTCATTTGTAGCGGCCGCAAAAATGATATCAACCCCGCCACCTTCATTTTCACCCATAACATGATATCCAAGGGAGGCCACTTCGAGATCAAAAGGTAAATATTGTTCTGCTTCCCAATGAACCTGATCATCAATCTCTTCAATGGTTCCACCCGCAAGGGTTAATTTTTTAGTTATAGAATGAGGGCCTTTGAGTCCGATCACTACATTTTCAGAAGATATTTTGGCCTTTTTTAAGGCCTTCGAGATGGCCTCAACAACAGCATTTTCATTTTGAACTTCATCTTCAATAATCGCGCCTTCAGGTAATGGCACTGTTGAATATCTAATAAGTTTAAATTTTTTACCCGGTATTTTTTGAATCTGGGCCACTTTTACTGAGCTAAGCCCAATATCTACACCAACAATTCCTTTTGGACCTAAGTTTAGGATATCCTTTAAAGTGTCTGCAATATTTGAAATTAGTGATTTTAAATCCAAGTTTTTTCTCTAGAAAAAGGCCCTTACCTTGATTATAGCGAATAAACCCGATTGATTTCAAGCAATTAATGCACTTCTCACTTTAAGTAAGAAAGAAGTATCTTAAAACTTTCTGGAAAGAACATCTGCCATGAGGCAATTAAGATAATAAAAGGGCCAAATGGTATAGAATTTTTTCTATCCATTTTTTTCATGGCGATTAAAGAAAGCCCGATTATAGAACCTAAAAAGCAACTTAGGAAAATATTGTAAATAAGCCCTACAGGCCCTAGATACATACCTAGGACCCCAAACAATTTAATATCTCCACCTCCAAGACCCACCTCTCCTCGAATTAAGTAGAAAATCCAGGTAATAACCAGAGGAAATCCCACTCCCAGAAGACCTCCTATTAACCAATGATTAAGTGGAAGATAAATAAGCCCATAAACAAGATATAAAATGGCCAAATAAAGATTTAAACTGTTGGGTATTATTTTAAATTTAAGATCGATAAAAAACATCGCCGTAAACACACAGGCGGTGGAAAACATCATTACAAAATGTAGTAAAGTCTCACCAGTTAATGCTCGAGGAAAAAGAAAGATTGCCATTACCCCTAGGATCAATTCGATAAAAGGATAGCGCAGAGGTATCTTAAACCCACATTTGCTACATTTTCCCCTCAAGAAGAAATAACTGATTAAAGGGATATTTTCATACCAGGCCACGGTTTTGTTGCATCCAGGGCAGAAGGACCTGGGTAGAAATATATTGATTTTTCTCGGAAGCCTATAAACAAGTACGTTTATAAAACTTCCGATCATCGTTCCAAATAGAAAAATAAATAAATACATTTTTAAAATAATTGACATGGTTTAATCCAGATCCTTTTTATAGAAAATAATAGAAGATATGGCCATTGTGATAATACAAAAAAACACCCCATAGGCGCCAACTAGCAAAAGATATTTCATGGTCAGATCATTTTCATAGAGAACATAATCTTTTATATTTAAAATGGAAAAATTAGGCACTAACCATCTAATAATATTAATGGCCTTCCCAAGGATTGGCCTATTTTCCACAAAAGTTAGAACGATGGTTTCATTTAATACATTACCAATAACATAGAGAATGAAAGTGTAGATTACGGACAAGGTTATATTGGTAAAAAGAGAAAAAAAGCTAACGACGCAAAGAATAATAAGAGAACTTAAATAAGAATATCCAACCGAGTAAAACAACAATGCATTAAAAGTTCCACCTAATAAAAAATATAAGACCAATACAAAAAAGGTAATAATAAAAGCATTTAAAAATAAAGCTATCGCCAATCCAAAAACTCTGCCTAAAAAAAAATTTGTCCTGCTAATTCCCCTCGCTAAAACTATGTAGATAGTTCTTTCGTGAATCTCTTTTGAGATCAAGGTTGAACCCATGAGTAAAGCAATGATAAAAAGAGAGAGAGTCAAGGCCCCCAATCCTAAATCAAGGGCAATCTTTTGAGGATTGCCATAGGATAATTCTGAGGCAACCAAGACAACTATAAAGATTCCTAAACTTATAAAAAAAGTATTTATAAGAACTCTACTTTTAAGAATTTCCATCAAGGTATATTTAGAAACCTGCCAAAGTTCATTTATTGCTTTCAAAAATGATATCCTCTAAGTTTGCCCTTTTTTTCTTTAATGAAATTAATTTAACATTTTTACGAGTAATCTCATCTAATGCCCAATTAATGTTCTCCTCTGGTAGCTCAATAACAGTGAGGACTCCTGCTTCTTTTTTAGAAATAATCTTTTCTAAAGAAAGATCTACTTTCCCCACAACCTTCATAAAATAGGTTGTAGAAATGTCTTCTCCTAAAATTTTATCAAGTCCACCCTGCTTTATTACTTGTCCTGAATCGATAACGACTAACTCACTACAGATGGCCTCAATATCATTTGTAATATGACTTGAAAAAAAGATCGTCTTGCCCGAGTCATTTAGTTCTTTGAAGATCTTTTTGATCTTTCTTCTTCCCCGAGGGTCCATACCAGATAATGGCTCATCGAGGATTAAAATTTTGGGATCATGAATTAAACAAGAGACTAATCCCAATCTTTGAACCATTCCTTTTGAGTAACCATTTATCTTCCTTCCTAAGGCATCATGCACCTCAAATCTTTTGGCCCAATAATCAATATTTTCTTTTAATTTTTTCTTTGGCAGGTTATTTATTGACCCCAAATAATTAAGCAGATTTTGACCTGTCAGGTGGGGGTAGAGAACTATTTTTTCTGGAATAAATCCTATATTTGATAAGATTGATCTTCTGTCTGGGCCCAAGTCTGGATCAAAAATTATTTTTCCCTGGTCGGAATTTATAAAACCCATAATTATTTTAATAATTGTTGTTTTTCCTGCTCCATTTGCCCCTAAGAACCCTGTAATCTCGCCCTTTTTAATTTCAAAAGAGACATCTTCAAGGGCATGAATCCCTTTTTTCCAAAAATCAATTTTAAATGTCTTAGATATATTATCGAGTTTTATCATTAAATATTATTTTAATCTTTTTTTCTAAAAAATCCATTACTTGATATAATGACCTAAGCATGAGGGCCTTAAACTTAACTCCTATTTTCCTGATCTTTTTCTACGTATTGGCCAATCGAGTGTCATATACGCTCATAAAACCGACTATTAAAATTTCCAAAGAACAAACCATCTATAATGTGAACGAAAATATAATCGTAATGTTTAACTTAGGCTTTTCACGAGCGATTTCAAGCATGTTATGGGTACATACTCTTTTAGAATCGGATGAAGAATTTTATAAAAAAAGAGATCTTGGCTCCTGGATGTTTATTAGATTTAACACCATAGCGGCCCTCGATAAAAAATTTTATGATAATTATCTTTATGGCGGTAAGTATTTATCTATTATTAAAGATGATATCCTTGGTGCCGAAGAAATCTTCCGCAAAGGACTTACTCAATTCCCCAAAGATTTCTGGTTAAGTATAAATACTGCCCATAATTACCTTTTTGAAATGGGTGATACCATTAAGGCCTTAAAATACTACGACAATGTCAAGTTTGATCCCTTGGCCTTGAAATATTTCCCACTGCTTCCCTCACTCGTAGCAAAGCTAGAGAGGGATAGGGGGTCCACGAAGTCTGCTTTTGAATTATTAAAGGTCGCATATGAAAAATCTGCTTCTGAGAAATTTAAGAATTATTATGCTAAAAAATTATATTCCTTGAAGACCGAAATTGATCTCGAATGTCTTAATTCTTTAAAGTCTAGCAACTGTGATAACAAAGATTTTTTTGATGAACCTTATTTGATTGGTCCATCTGGAATATATTATGCTAAATATCGATGGCAAAAATTTGAATTTTCAAGGAAAACGAAAAAACGAATTATAAAAAAAAGGGCCAATTAAAACCCTTTTCTCACATGTCTTAGAATTTTATTTTCATCAATGCCCCATGCATCGTTTTCGCTATTACCCGTTTTTCCAGAATCTGAAGAAATCGTTCCAATGGCACCTGCCATAAACGCGTCTCCATTGTTAGAAACTTGGGGCGTTGTAAAACCACTATCAAAATCATCTGACTCGGCGGTAACTCCTGATAAATCTGTTTCGACCATATTTAGACCTGCAACTTTTTTCTCGGCCGGAAAACCAAATCCCTCATCTTCACATTCACCACCATTATCTCTTACAATTTGATTGGCAGTTGGATTAGCAGCGGGAAATCCTATTGCATAATAATTCCCTCCTTTCGGTGGAGAATATCCTGCATCCAATAAACAAGTAGCAAATGAATCATAATCTGCTTGCAGCGCTAACTCAGCTTGATAGACAGAAGCTAGTTGAATTTTTGCCTCCGACGTTTTCGCCTTCGCCTGGTATGTTTTAAAATTAGGGATTGCAATGGCCGATAAGATCCCAATAATCGCAACAACGACCATTAACTCAACCAAAGTAAAACCTTTATTATTTATAAATTTCATAAGATCCTCCGTACCCTTCTTTTTTCGGATATATGTAGGTTTTCTATAACTATTTAAATGGAAAAAAGACTTTTATTAATTAAATCTTATTTACTCCATGCCACCACCGGCACTCATAAAGATTGGCAGATACATAGCTATGAGTATTGTAGCGACCATTCCACCTAAAACTACAATAATTATAGGCTCAATAAGTTTTGTCATATTTCCAATAACTTCATCTACTTCATCCTCAAATACTTCTGAGACCTTAAAGAACATCATATCCAAATTACCCGTTTGCTCTCCCACCTTAACCATGGAAGAGATCATCTCGGGAAAATAGGAAATCCTCATAAGGGGTTCCGCAAAGGTTTTCCCTTGAACGACTTGATCTCGAACATTACCTAGATCCTCGGCTATGACAGAATTATCAACTGTTTCAATACAAACGTTTAGTGACTCTGTTAGGGTTATTCCCGCTCCCAACATAGTTGCCAGGGTTCGACTAAAAGTTGCAAGATTACCCTTAATAATAAGCTCTCCAAAAAGCGGTAGCTTCATAACAAAGTTATCAAACGCGATTTTTCCCACCTTTGTTCCAAGCCAAGACTTAAAAATAAGTGCTGATAAAATTAGGCCTCCAACTAAATGCATGGAGTAATTCCCTAGGAATTCTGCCGTATTCATTACAAACTGGGTGACACCAGGAACTTTTTGACCGGTTCCCTCAAGCATTTCTACAAATTGAGGAACAACAAATACCATCAATCCCCAAATTACAATTGCGCCAATAACACAAACAATCATAGGATATTGAAGAGCACCCTTTACCTGTTTTTTTATTTTTTGCTGCTTTTCCATGTGCTCAGCTAACTTTTCTAAAATTTGGTCTAAGATACCTCCGGTTTCACCGGCCCTTACCAGGTTTACATATAATTTATTAAAACCTTTTTGATGTTCCATTGCCTCATTAATGGTTTTACCTTCTGAAACCTCTTTGGCGATAGATTTAACTGACCTTTTCAAAACTGGATGCTTTTCAGACTTATAGATAATTTCTAATGCTTGAATAATCGGTACTCCAGCATTAACCATAACTGATAACTGTCTGGTAAAAACTACCAATTCTTTAGTCCCAAATGGTGCTACAAGACCTTGGTCAATCATCCATTCAGTCAAATCAAATTCTAAAATTGAGGGGGGAGAGATTTTTCGAGGTCTTACGCCTTGGGCCCTAAGAATTTTTCGAGCATCACGAAGGCCTGTAGCTTCCACCATTCCAGTAGATCTTTTACCTTCCTTGTTTAATCCTTCCCATTTCCAATTGCCCATATTTAGGCCTTACTCGCTTTAATACCCAATTTTTTTTCCATTTCTTCTGGCTCAGGGGAATATGACATTGCGGTATTGGCATCTATCAATCCTTTTTCTACCGCAGACCCTAAAGACTGATTCATAGTAGTCATACCCGTTTTATCCTGCCCTATTTGCATCTGAGAATAAACCTGATGCAATTTATTCTCTCTAATTAAATTCCGAATCGCCGGATTTGGAAATAGTATCTCCATTGCTAAAATTCTACCAGACTCATAAGTTTTAGGCACTAATTGTTGGGCCACAATTCCCTGTAAAACAAAAGATAGTAGGGTTCTTATTTGATTTTGTTCATTGGCCGGAAAAAAATTAACCAACCTATTTATTGTCTGCACACAAGAATTGGTATGAAGAGTACCAAAAACCAAGTGACCTGTTTCGGCCATAGTCAAAGCAGCTGAAACAGTTTCTGCATCCCTGAGCTCTCCAACTAAAATAATATCAGGATCCTGTCTTAAAACTGCTTTTAAAGCATTCTTAAAAGAATGTGTGTCTGTGCCAATTTCTCTTTGATTTACTAAGCATGATTTATGAGGATGAACAAATTCAATTGGATCTTCTAAAGTTATAATATGCCCTGATTCATTGTCATTTAACCTATCAATAAGAGCTGCTAGGGTAGTTGACTTACCTGATCCCGTAGGTCCTGTTACTAAGATTAGACCATTACTAACATCAGTCATATTCAATAAAACATTTGGTAAGTTAAGTTGTTTAAAATCAGGAATAATATTTGGGATCTGTCTGAAGACGGCCCCAATATTTCCCTTGGCCTGAAACACATTACATCTAAATCTTGCCAATCCTTTTATACCAAAAGAACAATCAAGCTCTAGGTTTTTTTCATATTCGTTCCGTTGATCTTCCGTCAAAATGGCATAGATTAACTTCTTACAATCTTCTCCATTCAAAGAAGCAATTTTAACTTTCACAATCTCACCATTTATTCTCATGCCTGGAGGAGTCCCTGCGGTTATATGTAAATCCGAGGCACCATTATCCACCATCAGCTTAAATAACTGCTGAACTTTTACTACACCTGATTCTTTCTCTGCCATAAGTTTTCCTAGCTAAATTTGTCAGGACTAGAATTTGCCACTACTTCTTCCAAGGTAGTTATACCCTGGGCAAATTTACCAAGTGCTGACATTCTTAAGGTCTTCATTCCTTCTCTAATCGCCTGCATTTTTATTTCATCGGCCGAGCCATCTTTTAAAACCAAATTTTTAATTTTAGGAGACATACTCATGACTTCATAAATCGCAACTCGTCCTTTGTACCCCGTATTATTACAGTTTTTACAACCCTTACCTTTATAGGCCTTTAAATTCTTTGCTGAAGCCACTGCCAAACCAACGCCTATTAAGGCCTCAACTCCAACTGTCTCGTCTAAAACTTTGCAATCTGTACAGATTCTTCTACACAGTCTTTGGGCCACAACTATATTTAATGCCCCGGTCACTAAAAATGGCTCAATCCCCATATTTAAAAGCCGGGTTACTGTCGAGGGAGCATCGTTGGTATGTAGGGTAGATAAAACCATGTGACCCGTTAAGGCCGCCTCTATGGCAATCTCTCCAACTTCAAGATCTCGAATCTCACCAACCATTATAATATCTGGATCCTGTCTTAAAAATGCTTTAAGTGCGGCAGCAAAAGTTAATCCTGCCTCTTTTCTTATATTAACCTGATTAATACCTTCAATATTAAATTCTACTGGATCTTCAACCGTAGAAAGATTTTTAGTAGGCCTATTTAAATCGGCCAGTGCCGAATAAAGGGTCGTGGTTTTACCAGAACCAGTAGGTCCGGTAACTAGACACATACCAAAAGGCTGATGAATATTTTCTCTAATAATTTTGAACTGACTTTCCGCAAGACCTAGCTTGGTCATATCAAGTTGTAAATTGTCCGGATCTAAAAGACGCATAACAATTTTTTCCCCAAATAGGGTAGGTAGGGATGAAACCCGGTAATCAATCGACTTGCCTGCGATTTTTAATTTTATTCTTCCATCTTGTGGTTTTCTTTTTTCGGAAATATCCATCTGTGCCATGATCTTTATCCGAGATATAAGTGGCAGCATGATATTTTTTGGAGGCTCATGCATTTCTACCAAGGTTCCATCGACCCTAAACCTTATTCTAAATACTTTTTCATATGGTTCAATATGAATATCAGAAGCTTTTCTTAAAAAAGACTCGGCCAAAACTTTATTAACAAAGGTAACGACATCTTCACTAATATCTTCTTCTTCAATTTTCTCATCTTTTTCCGCTTCTGGAGTAACTTCTTGTATCGTTAATAAAATTTCATCAATAGATTCTGTTATACGTTCATATATCTTTTTCCAGGCATCCATGTTGGTAACAACTATTTCGACATTTTGCTGAACCAAAGTCTGTAGATCTTTTTTTAAATCATTAATTGAAGGATCATAAACTGCAAAAGTAATCCCTTCACTACTTCTTTGAATGGGTAAGGCCCTGAATTTTATAACATCAGTCTTTTTTATTATCTGCAAGATTTTATCTTCAACTTTAGCGTCAGTAAGATCGAGATAAGTCATTTTACTTTTTTCTGCCACTTGCTTGGCAAATTTAATATCATCAAAAAAAGAAAACGCCATTAGCTTAAGTTCTGTGATTTCGGCCGGATTTTTATTTTGAATTAGCGGGCGCAGGTCACTTAGAGGGACCATACCTGTTTGGGAAATAATCTCGACAAATTCTTTTCGAAACACCAATAAATCCTAGTAAATATCTAACGATTTATCGGTAAAAAGGCCTAAGAGTTTAAATATCCCAGAATTTTATCGCATATTTGGCCTGCAGTTTGAGCAAAGAGAGTCCATCAATATATCTTAGTACTTTAGTTGGAATAGATCTTTGATGGGGTAAAAAGTTATAATTATAATCCCAAAAGAGATAATCCTTAGACAACCTTCCGTTAAAACTAAAGTCACGAGAACAAGAATTCACTACGATTACTTGTCCCTCCACTGCACCAATCTCCTCGGGTATATCCAAGTTTTTAAAGTTTGGGGTGGTCTTGCGAGACAAGGATTTAAAGGAGATTTGTTTATTTTCAAGTAATTTACTTGTCACTTGAGACATAACGCCATCACCTAATATTACAAAATAAAGCTCTTTAAACTCCTTACTAAAATCATCAATCATATCACTTAAAGCAAAATAATCAGTATTTGTGGCCAAGTAAGTCTCTCCCGATTTTTTAATACAGTTGATGGCATTTAGGTCTGGACCTACTATTTCTACTTGGTCTAAAAAAAATCTTTTATAAGGAGAAGTTATACTAAGCCCTAAATTTTCTTTAAAAATCTTATCAAGTGTTGGGATTTCTAATGTCGTTGGGTAATCGTAAATAGTATATTTAACTTTTTTATTGAGCAGCGCTTCATAAATCTCGGAAGATTTAGAATGTTTAATATTTTTTCCTATTAGGCCCAGTGTGATCATCTATAGATATTTTTTTTTCGTATAATCAATGTCTTGATTAATTTGAGCTACCAGTTCATCAGGGCCTGAGAATTTTTTTTCATCGCGGATTTTTTCTAAAAATTTCACGCAAATATTCTCCCCGTATTTCATCTTATTAAAATCAACAAGATGGGTTTCAACCTTTATAATACCATCCTCTTCAAAAGTTGGATTGCGTCCAATATTAGTTAGGGATAAATTTAACTTACCATCAACTTTAGTACTTGTGACATAGACACCTATCCCGGGAGTGAGTCGCTTAAAGTCAAACTCTAAATTCATGGTTGGTATTCCAATTCTCCCACCACGTCCCATTCCTGAAACTACCTTTCCACTTAGAAAAAATTCTCTACCTAGTAGAGAATTGGCAGATGGAATATCTCCGTCCTTAATCAATTTCCTAATTTTTGAGGAAGAAACTTCATGCCCATTAAATAAAAATTCATCTTCTACGTGAAGTTCTAACTTATGAGGCTTTATAAAATCGGAGATGAATTTTAAATCCCCTTTCTTTTCTTTCCCCAACCCAAAGTCATGCCCTAAAAAAAACTTCCTAAGATTTTTTATTGTAAGAATATAATTATTTAGAAAATCTTGTGGTTCGACTTTAGAAAAAGCATCATCAAAAGGAAGCTCCACAATAAAGTCAACACCAAGTCCCCTCAAAAGTTCTCTACGTTCTTCAAAAGAATTAATGTAGAAATCACTCACCCCTTTAAATACTTCAAGTGGATGAGGAATAAAGGTTATGACTCCAAAAGTTAACCCTCTCTCTTTAGATTCTTTTAAGGCATTTTTTAAAAGTCTCTGATGACCTAAATGAACACCATCAAAGTTGCCCATAGATATCGCGATATCAGTATATTCATTTAAATCATTATTTTTTGAGATTATTTTCATTTTTTAAAAGCTTGTGCCAAAAATTCCTTAAAATACTTTTGGTTAAAATTAAATTTATCTCCACCATAATTTTTTTTATAAGTCCTGCTTTCAGCGTATTTAATTAGCTCGCGGAAATATTTTTTGGCCTGGGGAGAGAGTCCTGACTCTTCTAGGATTCTAGATATAGAAGGTTCGGCCACTTTTTGTCCACCCGCTAATTGCAAAATTAATTGATGAACACTTGAATAATCAGGGCCATCTCTTTCTATCTTCTTACATAATTTCAATAAGTTAACTTCATTAACTGGTTTTTTCAGCTTGCCATAAAATATTTCTATAAATTGGGCCAAAAGGACTAAAGCTAGAAAAGTTATTACATAATCCAGCCAAGATTTATGTCCCGAAGAAGCAAAGACCGGGGCCAATAGGTTCTTCCCCGTTACATCCAGTGCGCCAATCGGATCCTGCCTTTTCTGGAAAATCCTTGAAGAGTGTGCTTTTGTGGCAACTCCTGCAATTTTAATACCGGGAAGTAAGATCTCTTTTTTAAGATATTTCTTTTTATCTGGATCAAATACGAAAAAGGATTTTGTTAATTTATCCAAATTAATTGGAGCTTTGGCCAAATAAGTATAGTCAAAAGTTTTTCTGGCCCTGGTAATCCCAATCTCGGTTAATTCAGAATTTGTATCAAATTCTTCTAACGCGTCTGTTTGGTATAAAGCAGGGGCATCAAAATGTTCCAAGGCCCCAGGGCCTTCAACCGTCAGTTTTAATTCTATTGCCTCATTTAATAAAAATTTATTACGGCCAATCTCTATCTTAAAACTATGATCACCGACTAATCCAACGAAATTTGGAGGTTTTCCTTTGGCAGGAAAAGGCCTCACCTTTATCTTAACTTCTTTACTAGCAACACTAACCTGTCTGGTCTGTCGTGATCTAAGGCCAAATGCTCCAAAACCTCCAAAGGGATCTCTTTGCTCGCTGTTATCAAAGTATTGAATTGTTACTTTAAGAGGATCTATTACTAAGTTACCAACCTTTTCAGGGTACACCCTAGCAGAATAAAAAAGCCGCCTGCGGAAAACACCACCTTTATAAGTGACTGTCTCCATTGTTGGCTTAACCTGATGGAACCTCTTAATAAATTTAGGAAACTTCGGGAATTCTTCAATGCCTTCACCAGTCAATCGAATCGATGGCCTAAAGTATAAGTAATAATTAACATCTATTCCTTCGTTAAAATAGACTACAGTTTTTGAAGGGATGGCGATTAAAAAATAATTTCGAGCTTGGGCCCGTTGTTTTAATATCTTGATTTCCATCGATGCCAAGGCCTTCCTTCCACCCGACCAAACTAAGGCAACATCATTTATTGGATAAGTTCCTACCTCTGGTGCGCTTAAGGTAAATATATAAGTCATCTCCCGAATGGTGGTAAACCTCCCATTAATTATTGAAGTATTAATGGACATCCCTCCACTTCGCTGGCCTAAAACCTTTAATCTACCAGGACTAAAACTAACTCTCGGTTTAACAGACCCCTTTAATTTGATTTTAAAAATTATATCAAATTGTTCCCCAGCAACAGGAACTTTAGGGTCTAAAACTATATCTACGTCTTGAGCAAACAAGCTAAAAGAAATAATTAAACAAAGAATGGCATAGATCTTTTTCATGTTTTACCAGTCCCTTCTCTCTCTATCTGGATTCTTTGAACCAGTCGAAGTATCCATATATTTTCGTTGTAGTTTTCGATCATCTTCTAATATTTGTTTTATCATAGCAGGCAATTTAACTTGCTCTCGCTTTTTTTTCACTTCTTTCTCTTTTTGCTCAACAGTCTGGGGCTTTTCTTTTTTCATCTCTTGATCTTTTTTCTGACCTTGTTTCGGGTCCTTTTTCTGGTCCTTTTTCTGGTCCTTTTTCTGGTCCTTTTTCTGGTCCTTTTTCTGGTCCTTTTTCTGGTCCTTTTTCTGGTCCTTTTTCTGGTCCTTTTTCTGGT
>Ga0164315_10000011_pt1 | contig 88847 bp, 86 predicted proteins | sample GuaBasSedimGuay6_FD_113737 | JGI IMG/M metagenome (GOLD analysis project Ga0164315, IMG submission 113737) | Subseafloor sediment microbial communities from Guaymas Basin, Gulf of California, Mexico - Guay6, Core 4569-2, 0-3 cm | ecosystem: Environmental > Aquatic > Marine > Hydrothermal vents... | reverse complement strand
TCATCTCAGGCATGATGGGCCCTTATATGGGACCTATCCCATTTTTTGTTCCCGCTGCCATTATCATTTCCATGTTTATATCGTTTTCCATAAATCCCTGGATGGCATCGGTAATTATTAGAAAATCATCCATCGTTACAAAAGAACCTGGAAGAATAAAAAAATGGGGGCAAAGCATATTGGCCTTTTATGGCAAAAATTTAAGAAAGATATTAAGTAATCGTAAAAAACGAAATATTACCCTAATGGGTATTTTATTTCTGTTGCTGGCATCGATTACTCTACCCGCTCTCTATCTGGTTAAATTTAGAATGCTCCCAAAGGCCAATGTAGATCAATTTTTTGTTTATGTTGATTTACCAGCGGGGGCCTCTCTAGAGGAAACTTATAAAGCAACTCAGGCGCTAGAAAAGGAACTTCTAACTTATAGAGAAGTTAACATGGTACAAAGTTATGTAGGGGTAGGCCCTATCACTGACTTTAATGGACTATTTAAAGGAGTTGAGAGCAGAAGAGGATTTAATCAAGCGACTATAAGAGTTGGATTGATCGACGATGATGAGCGCAAGCTTACATCGGAAGAATTAGTTCTTAAATGGCGCCCATTGCTTAATAGGTTGATGGAACCCAAAGTAAAATTACAGCTTATTGAGGACCCTCCAGGGCCTCCTGTTCTTTCTACTTTATTAGTTAAAGTTCAAAGTAGTAATCAGGAGTTACTAAGAAAAGTAGCACTAGATATTATGCCACAAGTAGAAAAGGTTGAGGGGGTAGTTGATGCTGATATGTCATTTCCAGAAAAGACCAAAACTTATCAACTTATTATAGACACTGCCGAGTGTGCCAGGACAAGAGTTACTCCCGCCCAAATTGTCACAAACATAAATGCTATGTATTCCGGCAAAGTTATTGGTATTTACCATCATAAGGAAAATATAGAACAAGAACTTATTCGTTTAAGATTTCATAAAAAGGCACGACTAAATATCAGCTCACTTGAAAATATTACCTTTCGCAATCCTTTTAGGATTTCAATTCCCCTTAGTCGTCTGGCCAAGGTTGAGGAGGTGGAGACTTCTCCTCCCTTGTTAAGGGAAAATCATAGAAATACTATCTATATTTTTGGAGAGATGGCCGATCGCTCTATTACCTATGCGGGTATTGATCTTTTAAAATTTCTATTTAGTTACAAACTAGATGATCAAAAAGGAGCTCGAACCAGTGTTGACTTATTTGGCGTAGATTATCAATCCTCAAAGGGAGATGCTATTAGAATTAGTTTGGGAGGGGAATGGGAACTAACCCTTGAGGTTTTTCGTGATTTGATTTTGGCCATGTTGGTGGCAGTTTTTATAATTTATGTGGTTCTAGTTGCGCAGTTTATGTCATTTTTGGACGCTCTAATAATCATGAGTACCATTCCTCTGAGCATCATTGGCGTCTTTCCAGGATTTATGATTCTAAATTTTACTATGGGTGAATATTTCACTGCCACTTCAATGATTGGTATTATTGCCTTGGCCGGAATAGCGGTGAACAACTCGATTATTCTGCTTGAGTACCTAAATTCCTTAAGAGATAAAAACATAGGTATAATTGATGCCCTGGTTGATGCCTGCTCAACCAGGTTACGCCCCATTGCTCTAACAACCATCACTACCATGCTTGGGTCATTGACTATATTAGATGATCCAGTTTGGTCAGGTCTGGCCTGGGCCATAATTTTGGGACTGGGAATGAGTTCGGCGCTTATTCTGATTGCATTTCCCACACTATATGTAATGATCAGAAAAAAGGATTGGAATTAAAATGAGTTATTATTTTTCAAAAACCCTGGAAACTACCTTTGATGAAGGGGTTAATCTCATTACCTTAAAACTTAAGGAAAAGGGGTTTGGCGTACTCACAGAAATTGATTTAAAAGCTACGCTTAAAAAAAAGCTGGATGTTGATTTTTATAATTATAAAATTTTGGGGGCCTGTAATCCAAAGTTGGCCTACCAGGCGCTACAAAGTGAAGATAAAATCGGTACCATGCTCCCTTGCAATGTTATCGTCCAACAAAAAGATGAAAATGGAGTTGTGGAAATCTCAGCAGTGGATCCTATGTCATCTATGCAGGCAGTGGAAAATGAAAACCTAGGGGCCGTCGCAACCGAGGCACAAGCTCTTTTAAAAGAGGTTATAGACTCATTATAATTTAAACTATGAATGAAAATATTAGAGTTATTAAATTCGAAGATTTACCGCCTGGAGGTTTTGCCGGAATTGTTGAAAGACAAATGGTACTTAACCGTGAACTTTGGCCTCAAGCTAGAAACCGAGAAGATATTAGTCATGGATTAGGAGATTTTATTTACTTGTCCATGGGATACTTCAAACCAAATGATGGCGCTCCACTTCATCCACATAAAGAAGTCGATATTGTAAGTTTTGTATCAAGTGGAAAAATTGGACATAAAGGAAGTTTAGGTGATGGAACAACAATTCAATCCCCTGGTGTTCAAGTCCAACGAGCAGGCACAGGCATGACTCATTCTGAATTTAGTATGAGTGATGAGAAAGCAGATTTTGTTCAGATTTGGTTTCGTCCTCCCCAAAATGACCTAAATCCTGAATACAAAAATTTTGCCATTGAAGGTAATCAACTTATCACTGTTCATGGTGGCGAGGGGGACACTCTTAAAAGTTCAATGACCTGTAAAATTGGACTTCTAGGTAGTGGTGAAAAAATTAAGACCGAGGGCAAGTTCGTTGCGATACTTTTTGATGGGTTGGCAAAAATGGATGATTTGGAAGTATCTAAAGGAAGCTTGATTGAAGGTGAAAACTTAGAGCTTTTAAGTTTATCGAAAATTGGTCTCATCCTTATTCAAGAAAATGATCACTAGATGAGTTTTTGATTCTTAGCACTCGTGACCCAATCTTGAACGTTCCCAAGACAACAATCCCCTTGGGGATTACTTCTCTCACAAAAACAACCCGGATCTTTCATTTTGGCCTTGATGTCTTGGAGGACCGTGGAATCTCCTGTCTTCTTAATTTCATCTAGAACACTCTCGCGGGTATGACCAAAACAATAACAGACAAAAATATCTAATCCTGGATCTTTTACAGTTGCCGGAAGCTTTAATCCACTTGTTAAAAAGACATGACCCGATTCTTTAGAAAAATAAACCACATCACAATCAGGTTTTTGACAAAACTTATAGGCGAGTTTATTTTTGAGTCTCTCAAGAGCTCCTTCTTTTAGAAGAGTTTGAGGAGTTATGATTTTAACTTTATTCCCCTCGTTAGCACATTTGGGACAAATAAATAGATGATCAATGCGTTGAGCAGTAATCATACTCAGCAAATTTTATGATCATAAGGTATGAAAAATATGGCCTATCTTATTTGTTGGATCCAGAATGTATATTGAAAACATATTCTTAATTTTATAAAGATTTTTCCTATGAAAACAAAAGACCTGGGCCTTTTAGAGTTAGTTTCCATTTCCTTAGGTGGAATGATTGGTGGTGGGATTTTTGCCATCCTTGGAATCTCCGTTGAAATGGTTGGGAACCTCGCCCCCTTTGCCGTGGCCCTAGGTGGTATTTTAGCACTAATGGCGGGGTATTCTTATGCAAAGCTTGCCGCTTATTATTGTGATGAGGGAGCAACCTATTCTTTTTTTAAAAAGACCTTTCCAAGGAAAACTCAGGCCGCCTCAATAATAGGGTGGATTATAATTTTTGGCTATATAAGTACTCTGGCCCTCTATGCTTTTACCTTTTCTTCTTATTTTACCAGTTTTCTCCATTTTTCTTTTCCCTACATAAAGGAAATTATTGCAGGATTAATAATTTTTCTTTTTTCTATAATTAATATTATCAGCGTTAAAGGAATGGGGCGAATTGAGGATTTTTTAGTGTATATAAAGGTAACACTACTTGTATTTATTTCAATCTTACTTTTCAAAAATGGAAGTGTTGAAAATCTTAGGCCCTTGGTCAATACTGATTTTAAAATTCAAACCCTTTTTATTGTGGCCGCTATAACTTTTGTATCCTTTGAAGGATTTCAACTCGCTATCCATGCCTTTGAAGAGGCAAAAAATCCGAAAAAATCTGTTCCTCGGGCCATATATATTTCTATATGTATGGCAATATTGATTTATATTTTTCTAACTGTGGCAGCTCTAACCTGTTTACCTAAGGAACTTTTAATTCTAGAGAAGGAATATGCTCTTGCGGCGGGGGCAACTAAACATATTGGCGTAATAGGACACCTTGTAGTTATTGCAGGGGCCCTACTGGCAACCTCAAGTGCGATTAGTGGAACTCTTTTTGGTGCCTCAAGGTTAATGGCGGTAATTTCAAGAGATGGTTATCTCCCGGCCTTTCTCTCGTATCGAAAGAGAGGACATATTCCCCATAATGCAATTATTTTCATGGCCACAACTGCATTTCTTTTTATTACTCTAGGAGAATTAGAAAGTATTTTGCAGTTTGGCAGTATTACATTTATCCTAGTTTCTTTTATTATGGCCTATAGTAATTTTGTCATTAGAAAAAAAACTAAATCAAATTCTCTGGTCACCGTGACCTCAATGGTTGGTTTAGGCTCAGGTGCTGTTCTTATTTTGTATTATGTTTATCAGACGGATAAGACTCAGCTCGTAATTATTTTTTCTGTTTATTTCATACTTGGTTTAGGTGCAATGATTTTTAACATGGTTAGAAAAAAGAAGCAGAAACTTCTTAATTAAGATTCGCTCAACGCTTGGCGTGAGTAGTCAGGTTGAAAAAATATTGTAGAAAGTTTCCTTTTTTACTTTTAGACTAAAATCTATGAAATATTTTATAGGCCTTGTTCTTTTTTTTATCATGATGAATGGATTTGCTTTGGATCCAGTTTGGGAGGAGATTTCAAATAAGGATGGAATTAAAGTTTATACTGCGAGTGTTCCGGGGACCACAGTTAAAGGTTTTAAAGGGGAGACCATCATGAATGACTCCATCGAAAAAATCCTTTATGTGATCATGGATGATGAACATCGAAGTAAATGGGTGAAGCGTTTAAAAGTTTCAAAAATGTTGGAGGAAATCAGCGATTATGAGGCCATCATGTATCAAGAGATTGAGCTCCCCTGGCCTTTAAAAAATAGAGATTTTGTTTTTTGGGGAAAAATTGAAAGGCCTGAAAAAGGAAAAGTTATTTTAAAAATGAAAAGTGTTAAGCACAAAGATGCACCTAAAACAGTGGGGATCAGGGGGGAGCTTCTTCTCAGTAAGTATGTACTGACATCACTTGGAAAATCCAAAACAAAAATAGAAGTAGAGATTTTAACTGATCCTAAAGGACTTATCCCAAAGTGGCTGGTTAATATGATTCAGGCACAATGGCCCTATAAGACTTTTAAGGCCATTGGGAGGCAACTAAAAAAAGACTACACCAAAGAATATTCACTTCCACCATTTAAATAAAATTTATAGATAAAAATCCTTAATCCTTTACCTCGATATTGCCGATAATCCTTATAAGTTCACTAAAAAGGTAGGGATAATGGAAGATATTACAGTTCAAAAAAGAGACATAAATGCTACTAAGGCAGAAGAAAAGAAAGTTCAAGGAGAAGGCTTTGTAAAAGGAGTCATCTGTGGAAAAGACTTTCCTTCGATTTCCATATTTGTAAATATTAGAAAAAAGCATATCCACCAAGGTAGTATTTTTTCTATGAAACTGGGAAGAAAAAATCTCACGGTTACTGCAAATCAAATCCAACGGGATCCGGTTAAAAGAAATATAACTCATGTGAGCTTTTTAAATGTTGCCAAAGGGGAAAAAACTACCGTTGAAGTACCTCTTTCTATTGTAGGGGAGTTAACTGGAGAAGGCGCAATTCAATCTTTAAGAGATAGTGTCCAAGTAAATGGAGCTTTATCTGATATCCCTGAAAGTTTAACTCTAGATATTAGTGATTTAGATATCAATGAAACGCTTTGTTTAAGTGATATAGAGCTTCCAAGTGGCCTGTCCTGGCAAGAGGATGATTTAGACCAGGTAGTGGCCAAATGTAATCCTCCACAATTAGAAATTGTTGAAGAACCTGTAGTTGAAGAAGTTGAAACAGCAGAAGAAGCTGAAGAGGAAACTGTTAAAAAAGCGGGTTAATTCAAGCTCAGAAAGAGGAGGGCCCTAGGCCCTCCAGACTAAAGCTCAATTTTTAATTTATCTATTTGTTGATTCTTTTGATCAAAAGTTTTAAGGAAGATGTGGTCTTTTTTAACCGTTACAGTAGTAAATGTTCTGGACAAAAAATCACCAAATACCTGGTAGGGGTTTCTTCCTAGAGGAATAGCTCTAGTTCCACCAGCAGGGCCGGCAATAACATAATGAACACCATCTTTAAAGCTTCTCTCATAGACATGGGTATGACCATTTAATACCAGTTTAACTCCATATTTTTCAAATAGCGGGACAAATTTGGTTTGTAAAAATTTGGCCTGCTTAGTGTTGATGAAATAACTAGAGGAATATGGTGGGTAATGCATGGCCACGATGACTGTTAGGTTTTCTAGCGCAGCTTCTTTTAACGTTTTTTCTAGCCATTGAATTTGTTGCTCATTTTCACTATCGGTTAACATTTCAAAAGTACTATTTAAGATTACTAGTTGAAAATTAGGATAGAGAGTAGTCATATAACCAATTTTTTTAGCTCCCCCCCAACGCATATATTTTTTAAAATTTCCTGGGAGAGGACGATTTTTTTTGTCTTCCCAGTAAGCATGGTTTCCAATGGCCGCAATAATAGGTCTTCCTTGTAGATAAGTTTTTGCGACATCAAAAAAGTTTAACCATCTATGATTTTCGCCACCCTTATGAGTGATATCGCCAGTGTGTAAAATAAAATTCACTTTTGTTTTTTCTAATTGTTTAGTAATTATCCGAGCAATTTTTTTATGATTTTTTGGACTTTGTTGAGAATCACTAATAAATCCAAAGGTGAACTCATCATAAAGGTGACATTCAAAAGCAGGTAGATTGGTGGTGATGAGCTTTTCCTTAATCGCCTCATTTTGCGCGGTCATGGTGTAACCTAAATTATTATCACAAGACTGTCTTCCTAAGTTTAAGCTAACTAATTGTTTTGGATAAGCTTCAACTATTTTTACAGCATCAATAGATGAGGGATCATCTTGACGAAAAATAGAGATATTTAGTTTTAGGGGTTTGTTAGTTTGAAATTTTAAATGAATGTCGCCATTATCGGCCTTAAGTGTATATGGTGATATTGTAAAATAGTTGGCCGCTTGGGTTAAAGGCGTGAGTAGTAATAACCATAAAAACAGTCCAAGTTGTTTTTTCATAAATGATTCCTTCAATAATGATTAAAAGAATAAATAATAGAATTAATTTTCAAAAAATTAAAGTTTCAAATTGAAAAAAAGGAATGAGGGAAACTGTCAATTAAAAATAACGCAAGGCTTTAGTTACTGGAGGCCTCCTGGCAGAATATCTTTCTTAATTTTTGACTATTTTATCGATTTTTGCAGCAAAGATAAAATCACTTTCCACCAGTCCATTTATTTTATGGGTCCAAATTTCAATATCAAGATGGCCAAATCCAACGTGCAACTCAGGATGATGCCATTCCTCATCTGCTATTTTAGCAATCTTATTTGCTAGTTCCATAGGTTTTGCCATTTGGTGCAGAGATATTTTTCTTAGAAGCCTGGTATTGTTATGTGTGAACTTCCACTCAGGTGAAATTTGTTTTTTTAACTTGTGAATTTTATCCTCTGGTAGAGGTGGAATATCTCCAGAACAAGGAATGCATTTTTTCTTGTCTAAACTCATTTTATCTCCGTATAAAGGGGGGGGGAATTAGAAAAAAAATTGTTTTTTCACTTTTGGCCCTCTATACTGACACTCACTTTTAATAGAAAACAATATGGAACAAGCACCGTACGAAAATATTAGGTTATTCAAGAGTCATTATTTAGAGTTTTTTACTCATATCCCCCCATGGCTTCCTATCACCTTTTGGACACCGATAATTTTATACATGTTTATGACAACAAACCAATTAGCGCCACCAGAGCTAGTTTTAATTTTTTTAGCTGGAGTCTTAGCATGGACCTTTTCAGAGTATATGCTGCACAGGTTTATTTTTCATTTTAATGCCAAGTCTGATTTAGGGAAAAAAGCGGTATTTTTGTTTCACGGTGTTCACCATGACCAACCACAAGATCCAACTCGGCTTCTCTTTCCACCTCTGCCTGGCCTTATTTTATTTATGGGGCTTTATTACTTGTACTCGTTAGTGGTTCCGGAGCGCTATATTATGACCTTTATGGCGTCCTTTTTGGTGGGATATCTCTGTTATGATTATATCCACTATGCGACTCACCATATGAAAATGAGTGGCAAAATAGGACAGTTTCTAAAAAAATATCACCTAAAGCATCATTTTAAGCATGAAAATTTGAAATACGGGGTTAGCAATCCCTTGTGGGATCTGATATTCGGTACTTTTGGCGATTAAGCGTTGCGTCTAACAACCGGAATTTATGAAGCGATTACTAACTTTTTTATTGATATTTTCAGTTCTCCAGACGCCGGCCTATGCCAATGAGGACGAATTCCCTCAGGATGCTTTTTGGAAAGATTTTCTTACCTCTGTTGTGTGGATGGGTGAGGGATTTATTAAGCAGTTTAATATCACCAATGCGATTCAAGCAGGCGTAGCAGCTCCACTCACTTGGTGGGCCTTTGAAAGAGATGAAGCAGTCCTTAACAAAAACACCGGAGATGATGTGAGTGGATTTGTAAGCTTTGTCTCAGATTCTTCAGTGGTTGCTTCCTTTGCTGTCGTTCAAATTGGGATGTACACCTGGGGCAGAAGTACAGACGATGGTAAAATGGTGAGATTTGCCATGGAGTCTTTTTCCACCATGTATCTTTCCATGATTGAGACCTCAATTTTAAGTTATGCGATTGATGTTCATGAAAGACCAACTGCAGGCACAAATGCTTTTGAGAATAATTTTCGTGGTAATTCGTCGTTTCCTTCCGGACATATAATTCCCTACTCCGCGCTATTTTTAAAAACTTTTCAATTTTATGGCCCTTGGTGGTCACTCATTCCTGGTGCCCTTATGGTGATTACGGGATATGAGAGAGTCGCTTCAGGAAAACACTATCTATCAGATGTGGTAGGTGGTTTTTTTGTTACCTTATTTGCCTCTGAAGGTGTTCGCGTTGCTGGGAAATACCAAGACAATCATCCCGCTTTTAAATGGATCTATGAAAACGATTTAAAAGTAGGATATCAAAAAAAGAAAAATACTCATTATGCCAGGGTCTCTTGGTCATTTTAGAGTTTTTTCAAAAATTCGATAGGTCTTATAGGGGGTGGCCCCCATTTTATGTAAGGGCTTAACCATAGGTAAATTATCTTCTAAAACCCATCCCATTTCAGCATCAATATAGCCGGCCTTTTGGGCCTCTTCTTTGGCCTTAATAAAAAGTAGGGTGGGAATCCCCATCTTTCTATATTCAGGAAGGATTCCTAGGGTGAGCACTCGTACTCGGTTGATATATTTTTTAGCTCTAAATAATTTAAAAATTCCAAAGGGAAGTAAACGCCCATTAGGGATTTGTTTAAAGACTTGGTTGTAATCGGGAAGAACTGTAATAAAGCCAACTTCCTTCCCATCCACTAGGGCAAAGGTTATTAGCTTTTCTTCCACCAATTGTTTCATTTCATTAATTAAATGTTCCATTTCTTTTGGAGGCATAGGAATAAAACCCCAATTTTTTTCCCAAGCAGCATTATAGATCTCTATAACGACTTTCTTTTCATGGTCCCAGTTTTTTAAATTAATATGGCGATAAGTTACTTTGTATTTTTCTTGAATTCTCTGGGCCAATCTCTTAAAGACCTCAGGCATCTCAAAGTCTGTTCGAAGATGATAGGAAATTAGATCCTTGGCCTTATTATAGCCTTGCCCTGTTATTAGCGTTTCATGATAGGGGAAATTATAGGGCATCATAAGATAAGGCATATTATCAAAGCCTTCTACTAAGGTTCCACATTCATAGTTAGTTGAGGGGCTGACGGGGCCTCTAACGATTTCCATGCCTTCTGCTTTTAAATAATCTTCTGCTTGTTTAAATAATTCTCGAGCAATACTTTCATCATCGATACATTCAAAAAAACCAAAAAAGCCGCATTTCTCCTGATGAAATTCATTGTGGGCAAAATTTACTATAGCAGTAATTCTTCCCACTACTTTGCCATCTTTTTCTGCTACCCATGATTTTATTTTTGCCTGATCAAAAAAGGGGTGATTGGGTTTAAAGATATCTTTTACGGTTATTTTTAACGGGGGGACCCAATAGGGAGAATCTTTATAGATATCAAATGGTAGATCTATAAAACGATCTAGATCCTTTTTATTACTAACTAGACGTGTCACGTCATGCATAATGTTGCCTTAGGTTATTATGTAGTGCAACTTATTAAATTTAACGCGATTTGAACAGTAGTTTGCTTTATGAACTTAAATTATTATTAATTTTTTCTAAAATAATTTAGCGGAAATGACTATGTGCTTATTTTTCGTTAATTTTCTTTTTCAAGGCCTCAACTTTTTTAGTAATTTTAATTTCTGTATCATGAGGTATCTTTACAAAATTTAGAGCAACTTTTTTTTGTCCCTCTCGTCCTTCATCATCAAAAATTTTAACTACTGTAGTTCTAGGGATTAGAAAACTCTCATTCTCAATAACTACTTTAATTTCATTTATGTTTTGACCAACTTCAAGCTTTTGATCGGTAAAGAAACTAGCACCACCAAAGGAGAGATCAATGCCTTCATATTCTTTATCTTCAATTAAAACTTTAATAGTAATTCCCCGCTCAGGCATAGATTTTATTCTTAGCTGTATTCGTTGCTGGCTTTTATAAAAATCACCTTCTAAAATTAGATAATGTGATTTTTCTTTTTCACTGTATAAAAGTTTTGTTTGACCGAACAGGTGGACTCCTTCCCGTTCGGCCTGCAAGTATATTTCAGCATCTATTAGGTCTGATTTTTCCGACTTAAATCCAAGCCATAAAGATTTCTTAGCAGATTGATATTTAGTGGGTGAGAAAAATTGGGCATTGTCTTCATTTCCTTTGCTCCAGATTTTTACTTCGACTTGATTTAATACGAGGATTTTGCCCCATTCCTTTAAATCGTCTTCCCCTAGCTTATTAAAATGAAATTGTGTGGTAGCAGATTGATTATTACTCATAGTTTAATTGTACATAAATTCAGTGACAGAAGGCCACTATCTTGGCATAATTTCGCGATATGTTTACAGGCCATCTCAAGAAAATGGATTCAGGCCTTTCAAATCCGGTAGAATACTTATTGGTTCTAGGGGAAGAAAGGATCGGACTCAATCAATATTTAGGAAAAAAGTTAACGCTAATATTTGAAAATCAAATTAATTGTATCAACTGTGGCAAGAATATAAAAAAGACCTATAACGGTGGATATTGTTTTAATTGTTCTCAGGTTTTGGCCAGATGTGATTTATGTATTTTCAAACCTCAGCTGTGCCATTTTGACCAAGGGACTTGCCGAGAACCCAAGTGGGGAGAGGAAAACTGCCAGATTTCCCATTTTGTTTATCTTTCAAATACCTCAGAACTTAAGGTCGGTATTACACGTTTTACCCAAGTTCCTACTAGATGGATTGATCAAGGAGCAATTTCTGCTCTACCTATTATTAAAGTAGGCACGAGATATCAATCAGGGATTTTTGAAGTACTCTTATCTGAGATGGTTGCTGATAAGACCAATTGGCGAAAAATGCTTTCAGGAGATATAACCCCAATTAATCTTGAAATGGAGCGAGATCATCTTTTCGAACAATTTGGAGAACGTCTTGATGAGCTGGAAATGGAATTTGGGGACGATCAAATTGAAATTTTAGAAGACGAGCAGGTGGTAAATATTGAATATCCTGTTCTGGAATATCCCCGCAAAATAAAATCGCTTTCTCTGGATAAGATTCCTAAGATCGAGGGCACTCTTTTGGGAATTAAAGGCCAGTATTTAATTTTTGACATTGGGGTAATTAATATTAGAAAACATACTGGATATTTGACGACATTTCAGGCGGAGGAAAAATGAAAGATACATCACCAAAAATTATTAAATTAGAAGATTATAGGCCATCGGCCTTTTTTATATCAGATGTGTACCTAACCTTTCATCTGCATGAAACTGAAACCGTTGTAAAATCACGTTTAAATATTTATCGTAATCCTGACTTTGGTGAGGAATTAGAAGACTTGATTCTAAGTGGTGAAGGATTAAAGTTTATTTCGGCCAAGTTAAATGGTGCTGTCTTGAGTCCGGAAGATTATACCATCTCGGAAGAGAGTCTTATTATTCCAGTAAAGGAAGATTCCTTTATTTTAGAGATAGAAAATATCATCAACCCTTCGGCCAATACATCTTTGCAGGGTCTTTATAGATCTCAGGGAATGTTTTGTACTCAAAATGAACCAGAAGGATTTCGTAGCATAACTTATTTCCTTGATCGTCCTGATGTCATGGCAAAATATAAAACTAAAATCATTGCTGATAAAGTGAAATATCCGATTTTACTTTCCAATGGTAACCCCATTTTAAGTGGTGACCTTGAAAATGGAATGCATTTTGTAGAATGGGAAGATCCCTTTGTAAAACCAAGTTACCTCTACGCTCTCGTGGCCGGCGACCTTGGGCTAGTTCAAGACGCGTATACTACTGGATCAAATAGAAAAATCGATCTTAGAATTTATTGTGAAAAGGGAAATGAAGATAAATGTCATCACGCCATGGCATCTCTTAAAAAAGCTATGAAATGGGACGAAGATGTCTTTGGGCTTGAATACGACCTTGATATCTATATGATTGTTGCTGTTGATGCTTTTAATATGGGCGCGATGGAAAACAAAGGCCTAAATATTTTTAATTCGAGTGCCGTATTGGCCAGTCCTGAAATTGCTACCGATATGAATTATCATCGTATTGAAAGTATCGTCGCTCATGAATATTTTCACAATTGGACGGGAAATCGGGTTACTTGCCGGGATTGGTTTCAACTGACTCTAAAAGAAGGGCTGACTGTTTTTAGAGATCAAGAATTCTCTGCTGATATGAACTCACGTGCGGTCCAAAGAATTCAAGATGTTCAAATGTTAAAAGATCGCCAGTTTGTTGAAGACGACGGGCCTACTGCTCATTCTATTCGGCCAGAACGTTATATGGAGATTAACAATTTTTATACTGCGACTGTTTATGAAAAAGGTGCGGAAGTTATTAGGATGATTCATACCCTTTTAGGTAATGATGGCTTTAGAAAAGGGATGGATAAATATTTTGAATTATATGACGGGCAAGCGGTTACTTGCGAAGACTTTGTAAGCTCAATGGAAGTCGCAAATGGTATAGATTTATCCCAGTTTAAAAATTGGTACTCCCAATGGGGAACTCCACGACTTGAAGTGGAAGAAATTTATAACGATGAAAAAAATACTTTAGAGTTAAAGTTTAGACAAAGTTCCCCCTCAGGGTCTGGGCCACTTTATTTTCCTTTCAAGCTAGGTCTTTTAAATAAAGATGGAGCAGATATCAAACTTGAATTAAAAGAAGGGGATAGATCTCAGCTAGACAAGGGTATTTTACATGTGAAAAATAGGGAAGAGCACTTTGTTTTTAATAATGTTCCTCACCGTCCGATACTCTCTTTAAATAGAGACTTTTCAGCACCAGTAAAACTTGAATGGAAACAATCCTATGAAGATATGGCCTATCTTATGGCCCATGACTCAAATGCCTTTAATCGGTATGAGGCCTCTCAAGGATTGGCACTTAAAATTATTCTTAATCTAACACAAAATTTAGTTAATGGAGAGGAGCTTGAATTAGATGAGATTTATGTAGCGGCCTTTGAAAAGCTTTTGATTGATGAAAAAATGGATTTATCTCATAAGGCCCTATGCCTATCTCTCCCGAGTATGAATGTAATCCTTCAGGATCAAAACCCAATGGAATTTGAGGCATCATTTAAAGCTCGTGAATTTGTAAAAAAGACTTTGGCCGAAAAGTTACATGAAAAATTTCTAGCTCTTTATAATAACTACTCTGTCTCTAAGGAGTATTTGTTAAACATTAAAGACGTTGGTGAGCGAACGATAAAAAATACCTTACTTAATTATTTGATGTGCCAAGGAAATAAGGAAGTAGAGGAAATCTGCTATACTCAGTTTAACAATGCCACCAATATGACTGATGAAATGGCCTCGCTGTTTAGTTTATCGCATCATGAAAATGATAAAAGAGAGCAGGCATTAGATTCATTTTTCAAAAAGTGGAAAAATGAGCAATTAGTTATGGAGAAATGGCTTTCGGTACAAGGATCCTCTCCACTTGAGGACACCTTTGAAAGAGTCTTGAGACTAGAGAGCTCACCTATCTTTGATAAAAACATTCCTAATTTAACTAGATCCTTATGGGGGTCATTTGCTAATAATGTGGTTCATTTTCATCATAAATCGGGAAGAGGATATCATTTGATAGCAGATAAAATATTAACGATGGATTCTATAAATCCCCAAGTTTCTTCCCAGTTGGCCAAGGCCTTTAGGCATTATAAAAAATTAAATAAGGGCAATAGTGAATTGATGAAAATTCAATTGGAACGAATTTTGGCGACTCCAAAAATCTCCAAAAATCTTTTGGAGATTATAGGGAAAACCTTGGGTCAATAACTCATTATTTAAGGAGACTTCGACCCTCTGATTTTAAGTCTTTTATTGCTTTGCCGATCCGCTCACCCATGCTGTCTTCGCCCTTTTTCATCCAGGATCGAGGGTCGTAGAATTTTTTGGAACCAACTTCGCCTTCCACTTTTAAGACTTGATCGTAGTTTTTCATCATATGATCAACTACAGGTCTTGAGTAAGCATATTGAGTGTCGGTATCAACATTCATTTTTATCACGCCATAATTTAGAGTTTCATGAATCTCGCTTAGTTCGGATCCCGAACCACCATGAAAAACAAGCCAATGTTTATTTTCATTACCAAACGCGGCCATTACGGCGTCTTGTCCCTGTTTTAGAATTTCAGGTTTAAGTTTTACATTTCCAGGCTTGTAGACCCCATGAACATTGCCAAAAGTAGCGGCATACATGAATTTTCCGATAGGGGAGAGTTCTTTATATACAGAGACCATCTCTTCAGCTGAAGTAAAAAGCTTATCAGCAGGAACATCTTCATTATTAACTCCATCTTCCTCGCCACCAACAATCCCAGTTTCCATTTCTAAGATGATTTCACTTTTTGCACATCTTTCTAGTAATTTTTTTGATTGAGCGATATTTTGCTCTAGAGGGAGCTCAGAACCATCAAACATATGCGAGTTAAAAAGATTAGGAAGTCCATTAGCTCTTCTTTTTTCCGTTTCCGCAATTAGGGGAAGCATAAAAGAATCAACGAACTGAGGGTGGCAATGATCTGTATGTAGAGCAATTAACACATTGTATCTTTCGGCCATTAAATGAATATGTTGAGCAAGAGAGATGGCACCTAAGACCATATCATTTACACCTTGGCCTGAAGCAAACTTACCCCCGCCAGTTGAGACTTGGATGATGCCATCTGATCCCATGTCAGAAAATGCCTTAAGAGCAGCGTTAGCAGTAGTCATAGAAGAAACATTTATCGCAGGATAGGCATATCCTTCTTTGAGAGCATTATCTAACATTCCACAGTACTGTTCATAATTGGCCACTGGCATAACTGAATCTCCATTTAAAATTTCGAGATATTAAAACTCAAAAGAGCTATAAGGGCATTATGCTGAGCGTCTCTCATGGTCATAATAGGAAGCATGCTTCAATTTTGTTTACCTGTTGACAGGAATGTTGCGCAATGCCATTCTCGTGAAAAGGTATCAATATGTCGAGCAAGAAATACAGTCTAAAGACTACTCCAAAAAATATTTAAAAAAAATGGTACAAGCTATTGTCCCTTGGAAGACAGTTAGATGAGAGGGCGCCGAATTATCTTAAACAGGCAATTGGATGGTCTTATCATGCACCCTATGCTGGTCATGATGGAATTCAATTGGCCATAGGCCAAGTATTTACCTTAGGTGAAGATCACCTTTTTTCTTATTACCGGGATATGCTTACTTGTATCTCAGCAGGATTAAACGCCGAAGAAATAATCTTAAATGGATTGTCTAAGGCCACTGATCTGGCCTCTGGTGGATATATCGGAGGTGGACTTTATCATTCCCAAAATTTGGAAGGGACCTTGGCCACTCTTCCAGGAATTCGTATCGTAAGTCCTAGTTTTGCCGATGATGTGGCCGGACTTTTTAGAACTGCCATGAGATCAAGAGGGCCGACTTTATTTTTAGAGCCTAAGGCCTTGTATAATTCTAAGCAGGCCATGTCCTCAGTGCCAGATGATTTTGAAGTACCTTTTGGTGTTGGTAGAATTCGCCGCGAGGGTTCTGATTTAACCATCATCACCTACGGAAATACCGTCCACTTATCCTTAGATGCGGCCAATAAAGCTTTTGAACAAGAAGGTATTGAAGTGGAAGTAATCGATTTAAGATCTATTGCACCCTTTGATGAAGATATGATTGTAAAGAGTATCCAAAAAACCAATAGGGCCTTAGTAGTTCATGAAGATAAGGTATTTGGTGGCTTTGGCGGTGAATTAGTGGCCTTTATTAATGAAAATGCTTTTGAGCTATTGGATGCGCCGGTTATAAGAGTTGGCGCAACAAATACTCCAGTTGGTTTTAATCGCATTTTTGAAAGGGCCATTCTTCCTAATGCTGATAAGATCTATAAAAATACTTTATCAGTCTTCAATTATTAATTAGGCTATTTCCATCGCGGGATAATTTTCGGGAGCATGTCGCTTAAAAAGCTCTTGTAATGATTTTTTATACAATTCCATAGCTTCTTCTACTTCTTCCCAAGTGGGATCTTGTTTGGTCTTGAAATGTATAGGTGTACCAAATGCAATTTTAAGATCTACCTTAAAAGGAATAGGAAGAAACCATCTTCCTCTAAAGGGCTGAATCGGCATGAGCTTAGCTCCATATCTTAGCTTATTTCGATAATTAAAAAGCAGTGGATAATATTTATAAGATTTATGGGCATTAAAGGTCAAAATGGGAATAAGAGGCATTCCAGTTTTAAGTGCAACTTTGAAGAAATTTAGATTAGGAGTTAAAACCGCTTTTAAGGGATGATGAGAGGTTAAAAACTCAGGGACATCACCTGGAGTAGTTAATATATTTAAGTCTTTGCTTTTTGCCCACTGATACGACTTTTCTAGTGCTGGTATATATCCCAACAAACTTAAGATTGAACGAAGAAAGGGGAAATAAAATAATTCTTTGATAAATGTAATGCGATATTTTAGTCCCTTTTTAAATAGATGCTTTTCGATGGGATATACATGTATATCAGTGAGTCCATGAGGATGGACACAAAAGATATGATTGTTTATATTTTCAAGCGGAACCTCTTCTACGATATCAATTTTTTTGAAATTTAATTTATCTAAACCTAAATTATTTTTAATATAAAGGGCGAAGTTAGGCGGATTTATTTTAAGCGGTCTTGAAATAATTAGCTCGGCCAAATAAAATAACCAAAGGATTGGATTTAGAAATGAAAAAATAGCAAAGAAATAAAGAGGGAGAAGATACCCAAATACAAAATAAAGAGTACTTGGAAGAACTTTTAATACCGTTAGAAATAAAGCCCCCTTACTGACATCTTGTTTGCTTTTAAACTGTCCTGTTTCAACATTTTTTAGGCGCTGACTTAAACCTTTTAAAGTGGGATTTTTATAGATCATTTCTAAGTCAATATTAAAATTTCGATACTTTTTTCTAAGTAAATGTAGAAGTTTTAAAACATTTAATGATGTTGCCCCAAGGTCAAAGAAGTTATCATCTAGCGATATTGGATATTTATCAATACCTAATTCTGGTGATAAAATTTTCCTCCAGATGGCCGCTAATTCTTTATCTTCCTTCTCATCGGGAAGATTATAAATTTCTGCTTGTAGCTGGGTCGGGATTGGAAGGTTTTTATAATCAATTTTCCCCGAAGAGTTCCATGGGAAATTTTCCAGCGGAATTATTTTATAAGGTCTTGCATAGTATTCGAGATTTTTTTCGAGATAACTTTGCAGTTCATCTATCACAACATTTTTAGGTGTTATATAAGCAATTAAGTTACCATTAAGAGGGGAAAGATAGGCCCTCTCGACCCCAGGGTAATTTTCTAAAGTTCGCTCGACTCCATCTAGCTCGATTCTAAAGCCACGGAGTTTTATTTGACGGTCAATCCTGCCATGGTACTCGAGCTGATTTTTATTCCATCTGACTAGGTCACCTGTTCGATAAATTCTTCCTTCACCAAATGGATTGGGAATAAATTTTTCTGCTGTCAGCTTATTTAGATTTAAATATCCACGGCCAACACCTTCGCCACCAATTAAGAGTTCACCTTTTTCTCCCTCAGCGCAAAGCTGAAGGTCTTTATTCACTACATATAATTGGCCATTAGAAAGCCTTTTCCCAATATGAATATGTTTTGAATCTATAACTTTAGTTACACTTGCTGCAAATGTGCATTCGGTGGGCCCATAACCATTATAAATATTAACCGTTTCGGGGAATCTTTTTACTATTTTTTCCTCTAATCTCTCTCCACCTAATATTAAGTTTTTAAGGTGAGTACAATCTTCTTTATCTACTAGCTCGGTCATAGAAGGAGTCGACACTAGGTAAGTAATACATTCTTTCTTTAAAACTCTGAAATCATTTCCTTGCCATAAAATTAAAGTAGCACCACTTGATAAAACTGAGAAAATCTCTCCTACAGATGCATCACAGGTGGTGGACATACATTGCAAAACTCTGTCTTGTGGGACAACTTTTGGAGTGAAAATTGTTAGAAGAGAAAAGAGGTTTTGGTGTTCAATCATTACCCCTTTAGGTTTGCCTGTAGTACCGCTTGTATAAATTACATAGGCCAGAGAATCTACAGGAATTACTTTACAAATAGGGGTGAAATTTTTAGCACCAAGTTTATCAAGTTTTATATTAATTACATCAAAGCTATTCTTAGAAAATCTTGGAAGAGGATAGTTTTTTTTGCTTATTACAATTGTACAGCCACTATCAGTTAAAATATGTTCTAACCGATCTTTGGCATCATTAGGATTCATAGGGACGTAGGCCCCACCGGCCTTTAATATTCCTAGTATGCCTACGATAAACTCTATAGACCTAGGAAGAAATAAACCAACCAATGAATCTTTAGAAATTCCCTTGTTCGTTAAAACCTGGGCCAAATAATCAGATTTATTGTCCAATTCTTGATAGGTTAAAATTGAAGTATCAATCTTGACTGCTGGGTGATCAGGAAATTTTTTAACTTGTTCTTTAAAAAGCTCTAAGAAGGTGCCCTTGTAAGGGGCCAATAGCGGCCTTTGCTCCCATGAAACATTATTAGACTCAATAATATTATCAAGCAACGAAACCCTCCATGGTCAATTGCTTTACAATAATATAATTAATGATTATTTTTTGACAAATTTTATTTTGCAGAAATTAAAATTGCGGTGTGGACTAAGCTTTTTTAAGCTTGATTGAAAAAGACCTGTTTTGTGCATAAAAATCTGCATATAAAAAATTCCTGTAAGAGGAGAGAGTGCTTTAAAGAGTGATTCCTTTGCAGAGTAAGTTAATGTTAAAGATTTTTCATAATTAGAATCAAAACGTTTTAATTCAGTACTGGATATAATAAACCTTTCTAGTTTTTTTGCTAATTGTTTATCAAAAATGGTTTCGGCATCATATCCAACGCTTTTATAAAAACTTTTTTTAGAGACTATTACTGAAACGTAACCATTTGTATGAGTTAAAGAACCACAAAAATCACTTGGCCAATCAGGGCCACCAGATTTACTTATACCAAGAGGTATACCCAAGTTTAAGGCCTTATTAATACAATATCTGCCAGCTAAAAATTCGTTGTATCTTTTTAAGGCAAAATTTCGAGGAGTAGCAAATTTGCCCCAGGCCTGCTTAGAATGTGGATTGTATTTAGCAGAAAACTGAATAATTTGATTTCCTTTAACTAGCTTGGGGTTTGAAGTGCCCTCTATTTCAAGTAAATTTTTAATTGATTTAAAATCCATCAGGTAAAATTATAGGGGAAAAAATAGATATATGAAAAGTTAGTGGGCATGAAATAGTGTGAAATCAAGTGCTTACCCCATTGCGGGAGAGAAAAAAATTTAGGGATAGTTGGAAAATTTTTAAATGGGGTCTATAAATACATAATGAAATTTAAACTAATCATATTAGTCATAGTCTTTACTTTTAAAGTGGCCTTTGCATCTCACAGAGAGGTCATTTCAGACTATCCCTTTGTTGGGAAGTTAAGATATCTTGGAGTTAGTTGTTCCGCTTTTATGGTGAAACACGGAGTTTTAATTTCAGCTAAACATTGTTTTTCACATTATGATATTTTTCCTGAGAATTTTGAGTCACAAAATTTAAGAGTCACCTTTAATTCAAATGAGATACTAACAGGTGATAATGTCTTTGAACTCGTTTTTGATCGGGGAGAAAATGATCTTGCTTATATTATTTATGATCCCGATTTTTCAAGAGAGAAATTCGATTTATCTAAAATTTTACTTTCTTTTGCCGTAGAAGAAAATGTTGATATTTTTCGCATAGGCTTCCCTGGTGTTGGTCAATATCAAGGAGATAAGATCTTAACTCATCAATGTCGCTATCTTGGAAATCAGGATGTTTTTCCCCCAAAAATCACTGACCCTGGATATGATGGAATTTTACTCGATACCGATTGTAAGGCCTGGCATGGGGATTCGGGAGGTCCGGTTATGAGAAAAATCGATGGTCATTTAGAAATTTTAGGAGTTCTTTCCCATACTTTTGAAGTGGATTTTGCGGGAGAAATTAAAGAGGAATCAATGGGAGAAGATGATATAGGACCTTATGTTAAGACTTCCATGTTTTCACCGCTGAGTGAGGCAGTTGATTTAGAGTTTTATCTTAGAGATTAATTGATTTCATATTTGGTTTTAACCAAATAAATCTTTTTTCGAACTTCTCTTGCTACTTTTGATTCGGGAGAAATCTGCAAAGATTTTTTAAAATAGGTTAGGACATGATCTTTTAAAATATTTTTCATGTCTTCTGGCCTTAATTCACGTTTTGAAATTTCCAAGTGAATACTTCCTATTTGATAATAGGTATCTTGTAAAACCCACTTTGAGGGGGTCGTTTTGGTGAGAAGAGTTTGAAAGGATGTTTTTGCTGCTCTAAAATTTTCTTGTTTAAAATAAGAGTTTCCCAGGTAATGATAACTTTGAGCTTTTTTATAACCCTGATTAATTGATTTTTTAAAATAATTTTTTGCCTTTTTAAAATCACCAGTAAAGTAAAATGCTTTTCCTAATTCAAAATCAACTCCATTGAATTTATTTTTTATTTTTTTTAATCTATTAATAGCTTTTTTTGAGTCATCTAGGTTTGTTAGGCAGACGGCCTCTAAAAAATAGCGTCTATCCATCAAATTAGGTGTTCCTTTTATCTTTTTTAACTTAACTAGCGCGTAGGCATAGTTTTTACGCTGCATCTCTTTTAATACATATTTAAAAGGTGTGGCAGAGTAGCTAGCGGTGGAGAATAACAATAATAAAATAAGGATTAGCATAGTTCCATTATGCCAATAAAACCGGGGTGAAAGAACTAAGAGAAGCCTTTTCCCAAGTTGTTTACTAGAGTAATTCTAGCAAACTTTTTGTAGGCCTGCCAATAATGGCCTTTTTACCATTAGTTAGAATTGGCCTTTCTAATAGTTTGGGATTTTCTGCAATAATTTTGCACCACTGATCCATCGTTAAATTTTTATTTCCCAAGTCTAGGTCTTTATAAATTTGCTCTTTTTTGCGGATAAAATCTAGAGGTTTGAGATTTAATTGCTTGGAAAGTTCCTTGATCTCTTTTTGAGTAATTGGTTCTTTTAGATATTCTTTTATTTCATAATTAATTCCATTTTTTTCGAGTAATTCCAGGCCTTGTCGGGATTTACTGCATTTTGGATTATGGTAATAAAGATAGCTCATGAAATCCTCCTTAGAAAAAGGTTATTCCTAAATTAAACATTAAAATAATGGTTCTTATATTGGGGCCGGCCTCATCGGAGTGGACTACCCTAACTTTTTGATTATTGCTGGCATCTACCACGGTAATTTTTCTTGATTTAGTATAGCCAAATAAAATTTCAAAATAGGAAGGATTTTCTTCTTTAAAAGTTGAGAGCTCTTCAATTCCTACTGCGGCAAAAATTCCAGTGTCATGGTAGGTGATTTTATAACCCTCATCAAGTTCTCCTGTGAGTACCGTATAATTATTTGTCCAAAAGGTTCTTAGACTAAAACTTGGGCCGGCCGAAAAATAAAGATTTCTTTTTTGGATAGGAACCCAATGAGTATAAAACTTTAATAGAGGGACAAAATTTACTGTTCTAACCATACCACTGACAATGGCCTGAAGTTCATCTCCAACTTTAAAATGGATATTATGAGACTTTCCAAAGGTAACGTATGAAGCAAGATCAAGTTCGAATTGATCCCACCTGTATCCAAACTGTGTATTAACGGTGAGTCCGACTATATTATCAGATGATTCATCTTCTCCTGCGATGGACTGATAGTTCATTCCTAGTGCACCTTTAAGTCCCCAGTCATTATAATAAGAATGGGCCGAAGGGATAAAAAGAAATAGAATTAACAGTAATCTCAGCATATTAAAAAGTTTCCGTAAAAGTTATGGCCGCTGATTTTGGGCCATCATACATGGGAACAATTTTTATTTTTCCTTCATAAAACCAAAAGAGTGTATATAGGTTTAAAACATGGCCCAAAACTTTTCCGGCAGCATTTCCACTATTTAAAAAATAAAGACTGGCAGTTTCTAGTCCTAGGCCTAAGATGGATCCAAAAACCGGAGTTTGAAAAATATCTTGAATACTGGCCGGTTCGGTATAAATTTCTACTGTAAATTCAAAAAGAAGAGCTGAAATAAAAGACATTCCCAAAGAATCGATACGAGAGTAACCATTGGCACGATAAAAAAGGTATAGCTGACTTCCAGCAAAAGGATGAACAAACCAGTTCCAGAAGGGTTCATCTTGATCAAAGACAACTTTTCCAAAATTCTTTTTCCATGCTTCCCAGGACCCTTCATGCCAGGCCTCTGGTTGGGTAGCAAAATAAAGTCCCCAAGTTATAGCATATACTGTGCCTAAGTTTTTAAGATTTTCCCCTACCGAGTGGTATCGGTCGAGATAGTGATAGTGGTAAGTAGGGCCAATTTGTTTTCCCGCTTGCTCATCACTCATCATTTTATAGTTGTTGGGATCAAGGTTATTTGTAGTGGCGAGCTTATTTAGAGTTAAATCGCCACAAATCCCAAGATTTACTTGGAAAAGAATGAAAAGTAAGAAAATGTGATTTACGGATTTTCTCATCGTATTATATACATCTAGCTAGTTGGAATAAATCCGATAATTAGTATCATATATTCTGCGTTAGGAATATATTTTTTAGGAGTCTTAATGCGTCGTTTGAAAGATGATTTTCATGATCTAGTAACTGAGCTTCAAGAGAAAATTTTGAGACAAATACAAGTCTATGATCCAAATGGAGAGATCATTGCTGATGACTGGGAGCGTAAAGATTTTAAGGGAAATGATGGTGGTGGAGGTATCACTAGAGCATTTCGAGGTGATATCATTGAAAATGCGGGCGTTAATACATCTTTAATTCATGGGGAAGTAGATCCAAAATTCGCGACCAAACTAGGTAGTGATGATTCTTGTCTTTGGGCCTGTGGAATCTCTCTAATTATTCACCCAAAAAATCCTAAAATTCCTACTGTTCATGCTAATTTTCGGATGATTGAAATAGGCGATAAGGTCTGGTTTGGTGGTGGCGCTGATCTAACCCCTTATTTCCCCTACGAAGAGGATTTTATCCATTTTCACAAAGTATGGAAGAATGCCTTGGCCCCTTACGGAGTTTATGAAAAATTCAAAGATGAATGTGATAAATATTTTGTAAACCATCATAGAAATGGAGAACTCAGAGGTATTGGAGGTTTCTTTTTTGACCATTTTAATACTGGAGATTTAAGGCAAGACTTTAATTTTATTGAAGATATTTCAGCAAAATTTATCGAATCATATTTTCCAATTGTAGAACGACGTTTTAAAGAAAGTTGGACCGAAGAAGATGAAGACTTTCAACTTCACCGAAGAGGAAGATATGTGGAGTTTAACCTTTTACACGATAGAGGAACGGCCTTTGGCCTGCAATCAAATGGCAGGACCGAATCCATTCTAATCTCTTTGCCCGCGAGGTGTAAGTACTCATATAAATATGCCCCCAAAAAAGGCACACCTCATGAAAAGATGATGGGATATTACAAACCAATAGATTGGGTGAATTTTACTCTTTAAAACTCTGGGGCGATATAGACTTCAATATTAGGATTTTCAAGTTCATCTCGCAGGATGGCCTTGATAGCTTCTAGAGTTCCGGTGGTAGCACTTGGACATGTGCCACAGGCACCCTGATATTGTACTACTAAAACTTCATCCTCATAGCTTAAACAAACTAAATCCCCACCATCACCTTGCAGTCCAGGCCTTATAGTTTTATCTAGAATCTTTTCAATCGCTAAAATTTCAGGTGAGAGATTGGCCCTTCTTTCTGCTTCGGGGTCGGGGTCAAAATAGTTAGGATCGTGACCAGTTAATCTTTCTTTTAAAACATCTTTGACTTGAGGTTCAATGGCATCCCAGTCTTCGTAGTTAAATTTAGTAATGGTGATGACATTATCAAAAAAATGCAATTGATCAACACCTCTGACGGCAAATAGAGCAGAGGCAAGAGGATTTTCTTTGGATTCCAAAGGGGATTTATAATAAGAGTTTCCCTCTGTTTTAACCTGGGCATTAAGAACAAACTTTAAGGCATTTGGGTTGGGTGTAGGTTGAATGGAGATTAGCATTTTTTCCATTAGAAAAACTCCTTAACTTTTTTAATACCCTCAACTAAGAGGTCTACTTCTTCCATGGTGTTATAAAAACAAAAAGATGCTCTGATGGTTCCATCGATTCCATAAAATGCCCAAAGTGGTTGATTACAATGGTGTCCAGTTCTGACAGCAATACCTTGCTGATCTAAAATTGTTCCAGCATCTTGGTGGTGAATCCCTTCAAGAGTAAAAGAAATTACGGAGGTCTTATTTTTAGCGGTACCGTAAATAGTTAGTCCCTCAATCTGCTTTAGTTTATCTGTAGCATAATCTAAAATTTCTTTTTCATGCTTTTCAATATCCTTAAAGCCGATTGCTTCGATGTATTCAATAGCATCTTTTAGCGCGATGGCGCCGGCTATATGAGGGGTGCCGGCCTCAAATTTAAAGGGAAGCTCATTATAGGTAGTCTTTTCAAAACTTACCCGGTCAATCATATCGCCACCACCTTGATAAGGTGGGATTTTATTTAATAGATCTTCTTTGCCGTAGATGATGCCAATTCCAGTTGGCCCAAAGATTTTATGTCCAGATAGTGCTAGAAAATCACAATCTAAATCTTTTACATCAATTTTTATATGAGGAGCTGCTTGGGCAGCATCGAGGACTGTTACGGCACCAACTTCATGGGCCATTTTAATCATTTCTTTAGCAGGATTAATAGTTCCAAGGCCATTAGAGATTAAAGTGAAAGAGACGACTTTGGTTTTTTTATTTAATAGCTTTTTATATTCATCGAGAATAATTTCACCCTGACTATTTATGGGGGCGACTTTGATAATAGCACCAGTTTTTTCTGCTATCATTTGCCATGGAACAATATTTGAATGGTGTTCCATAGTGGTAAGGATGATTTCATCACCAGCACTCAAAAGAGATCCATAGGAATTTGCTACTAAATTTAAAGCATCAGTAGTTCCTTTCGTGAAGATAACTTCGTGTGGAAGTTCGGCATTTATAAAACGAGCACATGCCTCTCTTGATTTTTCATATTGAGTTGTTCCCTGCTCGCTTAAATAGTGAACTCCCCGGTGAATATTGGCCGCTTCAAAGGAATAGTGCCTGTTTATTGCTTCAATAACGACTTTAGGTTTTAAGGCCGAAGCGGCACTATCTAGGTAGACTAAAGGTTTACCTCTGATTAGTTCTGCTAATTCAGGAAAATCACTTCTGATTTTTTTAATGTCATAGCTCATTTAACTGTCCTTTAAGGTAAATTTTAAAATAACCAGTTATTTTTTCTTTTATTAAAGGATTAGAAATGGTGTTAATTCCCTCTTGAGCAAATCCTTGGCATAGCATCCTTTGCGCTTTTTCTTTGGGAATACCTCTAGACTCTAAATAAAATATTTCATTTTCATTTAACTGACCGATTGTTGCTCCATGAGAACATTTAACATCATCAGCATATATCTCTAAAATAGGTCTAGTATTTATACGCGCCTTTTTAGAGAGCAATAAATTTTTTGAGGCCTGTCGTGAGTTAATAAGTTGGGCCTGAGGATTAACGATGATTTTTCCGGTAAAAACTCCGTGGGCACTCTCATCTAAAAGACCTTTAAATAGCTGCTCGCTATTAGTGTGTGCCACTTTATGATCAATGATTGAAAAAATATCACAATGTTGATCTTGGCCTAAAGCAAAGACACCATGAACGTGGGCCTCGGCCCCATTTTCTGCTAAGCTTACGTCTAAATTATTTCTTCCAAGTTTTCCCCCGATGGTGAACGTAAAAGAATTAAAAAAGGCATCTTTACCAATTATTGCTTTAACTTTCCCAATATTAAGAGAGGAAAGAGAGTCAAGACCGGCCTTAATATGTTCAACCTTAGCGCCTTCTCCAACTTTAATATTAGTAAGAGGATTAACCAAGTAGTGATCAGTCTTTTTACCAAGATGAGCAAAAGTTTCTAAAATATCTAGTTTAGAATAGGCTTCGGCCTTAATTTCAACTCTTGAGTGAGACCGATATCCGTTCATTTTTTCAGTCGAGAGGTGAAGGATCTGTAGCGGACTTTCAATCAAGGTATCCTTACCAACTTTGACAGAAATTAAAGCATTTAGCGAAGAGAGGTTTAAAAGATCAAAAGATTCCTCAGAGCTTTCATCAAATTCAGGAAGCGAATTGCTTAATGATTTAACTTTGAAGTGAAGCCCTGGTACACTTACTGATTTTTCTTCTATAAAATGACCATTAATAAAAACCATTAATGGCCCATCAGTTTTAATTAAGAAACTTTCAATATCAGCAGTATCTAAAGGGGCATTTAGTTTTAAATGGTCCTTTAAAAGCGGGGTCACATTAGTATATTTCCAGTTTTCCAATTTCTTCGTAGGAAAACCTATCTCACTAAGCTTTTTTAGGGCCTTTTCCATTTGAGGGAATTTCCCTTCAAGGTGTTTATGGTAATCGGTATTTTCATCAATATAATTTTTGATTACATCATTCATTTTATTAACCAGTCATATCCCTTGGCCTCAAGTTCTAGCGCCAATTCTTTTCCACCAGATTTAATAATTTTTCCATCGTGCAGAACATGGATAAAATCAGGTTGGATATAGTTTAGAAGTCTTTGATAGTGGGTAACTAAAATCGTTGAGGTGTATTTAGACTTAAGTGAGTTAACACCTTTGGCGACAATTTTTAAGGCATCACTATCAAGGCCTGAATCGGTTTCATCTAAGATGGAGAGTTTAGGATTAAGTACTACCATTTGCAGGATTTCATTTTTCTTTTTTTCACCACCAGAAAAACCTTCATTTACAGAGCGATCTAAGAAACTATCGTCAATTTCTAAAAGCTCAAGCTTTGGTTTTAAAAACTCTTTAAATTCTTTTTGATCCATTCCCTTTGCACCTTGGTGGGTGCAGATGGAGTTAAAAGCTTCTCTTAAAAAACCAACATTATTAACACCAGGGATTTCAATAGGGTATTGAAAGCCTAGAAAGATTCCCTCTTTCGCTCTTTCATATGGTTCTTGCTCTAAAATACTAACCATTTTGCCGTTTATATCAAAGTTGATTTCACCAGCTGTCACTTCATAAGATGGATGTCCGGCGATAACCTTGGCCAGAGTTGATTTTCCAGAACCATTAGGTCCCATGATGGCATGGATTTCTCCCGGATTAATTGTAAGCTCAATCCCTTTTAAAATTTCATTGCCTTCAACTTTGGCGTGTAAATTTTTAATCTCAATCATAATTATTCCTTATCCGACACTATTTTCTAGTTTCATTTCAATTAACTTTACCGCCTCTACAGAAAACTCCAGAGGTAGCTCTTTAAAAACATCACTACAAAAGCCGGAGACGATAATAGAGATGCACTTCTCCATATCTAGTCCTCTAGATTGTAGATAAAATAATTGGTCTTCATTTATTTTTGAGGTTGTGGCCTCATGTTCGACAGTTGCCGTATCATTTTTCACATCAATATAGGGGTAAGTATTTGCTCCACACTGATCACCCACGAGCATAGAATCACACTGTGAGTAGTTTCTAGCATTTGTGGCAGATGGATTAATTTTTACAAGTCCTCTGTATACATTGGAGGACTTATCTGCTGAGATTCCTTTAGAGATAATAGTACTTTTAGTATTTTTTCCAATGTGAATCATTTTGGTCCCAGTATCGGCCTGCATATGATTATTGGTTAAAGCGACACTAAAAAATTTACCTTGAGAGTTATCTCCTTTAAGAATACAACTTGGATATTTCCACGTGATGGCCGAGCCGGCCTCAACTTGGGTCCAGGAAATTTTAGAGTTTATACCCTCACAATTCCCTCTTTTAGTTACAAAGTTATAAATTCCACCTTTGCCTTCTTTATTACCGGCGTACCAATTTTGTACGGTAGAATATTTTATTTCGGCATTATCAAGTGCAATAAGCTCTACAATCGCCGCGTGAAGTTGATTCTCGGGTCGCTCAGGAGCAGTACAACCTTCAAGATAATTTACATAACTATCAACATCTGCAACTACAAGAGTTCTTTCAAACTGTCCGGTCTCTTTGGCATTAATTCTAAAATAAGTTGAGAGATCAATAGGACACTTTACCCCTTTTGGAATATAGACAAAAGAGCCATCACTAAAAACTGCAGAGTTTAAAGCAGCATAAAAGTTATCAGTATGGGGAACTACAGTTCCTAGATATTTTTTAATAAGTTCGGGGTATTTTTCAATCGCCTCAGAAATTGAACAAAAGATAACTCCAATTTCTTCTAGTTCTTTTTGGTGAGTTGTACCCACAGAAACACTATCAAAGACTGCATCAACTGCTACACCGGAAATTCGTTTTTGTTCGGTTAAAGGAATTCCGAGCTTTTCAAAAGTCGCTATAAGTTCGGGATCCACATCATCGATGCTCTCAAGCTTTTGCTTGGGTTTTGGGGCAGCATGATAGTAAATATTTTGAAAATCAATATCCGGAAAATTTAAATGGGCCCAACTTGGGGGAGTTAGGGTCAGCCAGTACTTAAAAGCTTTTAGTCTATAATCTAGTAGCCATTGGGGTTCATTCTTTTTCTTCGAAATGAGACGAACAATATCCTCGTTAATTCCCTTAGGAAAATCTTCTGTCTCAATATCGGTATAAAAACCGTATTTATATTCACCATCTAGATAATCTTTTGTGCTCATAATAAAATCCTAGGAATTTGATAATTCCAAAGTTTGATCATCACTCTCTAAAATATTTTCAAATAAAAGCTCTCCCACAGTTAGTATGGAGAGAAAATTTTTCACTTTTCGGTTTAGCTGATCTACAGGAGTGATAATGTTACAAGACTCAGTCAATTGACATGGGCCACCTTTAGCGGTCTCACAAAACATCTCAGGAATCTTTCCTTCAATCATTTCTATTAAATTTAAAAAATTAATGCTTCCAAGGTCTGTACTTAAAGCATAACCACCTTTGATTCCTTGAAGAGATTTTAAAAGTCCCTTGTTGTTCATAGATTGCATAACCTTAGCAGTGGTATCAAAAGGGATGCCGAACTTGTCGCATATTTCACGAGCGCTGTGTAACTCCCCAAAAGGGTGTCCTCCCATGTACTTCAAAACAATCAAGGCGTACTCGACTTTTTTAGTGATTTTAAGCATTTGCTCTCCCATACTTGACTAACACTACTTACCTTAAAATAGGGTAAATATAAACCTATATTTATTATTTTAGCACTAAATAGGGTGATTATAGCCCTGTTTGGTAAGTACTTGTAAATATATGGTATTATCTAAGAGATTTACATCTTTAAAGGGGCAGGGATTCCTAAGAGCTCCATTCCTTTCTCCATCACTCGGGCAACAGAGGCAGAGAGGGCCAGTCGAGACCACTTTAAGGCCTCAGATTCTGCCCTTCCTACCGGACATTCAGCATAAAAAGCATTAAATGATTTTCCAAGCTCATAAAGGTAAGAGGTTATTTTTGAAGGGTTATAGCTGTCACAGGCCTGTTGGGCGATGGAATTAAATTTAAAAAGCTTAACCATGATGGCAGTTTCAGTTGGATGCACTAAAAGTTCCCAATTAACACTTTCAGGAAGTCTTCCTATCTTTTCTTCCAAGGATATAATTCTGGCATGAACATATTGAAGATAAGGGCCAGTTTCACCGTCTAACTTTAGCCATTCATCAATATTAAAGACAATCTTTCTACCTGGGTCCATTCTGAGCATTCCGTACTTGATGGCACCATTAGCAACCATCATGGAGGTTTTATCAATTTCCTCTTGGGACCATTCATCTTGGTACTTATTTAGATATTGTTCTTTGATCGTTTTTTCCATGCCATGAACAAGTTCCATGAGAGGAACGATATTTCCCTTACGAGAGCTCATGGCCCCGTCAGGAAGTTCCACCATTTCATATTTTAAGTGGTGGCAATTTTTTGCTTGTTCAAAGCCGATCTTCTCTAAAACTTTAAAGACCTGATTGAAGTGATAGCTTTGTCTTTCATCCACTACGTATATGTTTTTTTCAATTTTAAAATCATCAAATTTAATTTGTGCCAGGGCCACATCTTTACAAGCATAGTTGCCGGTGCCATCAGATTTGATGAGAATACAAAAACCAAGTTTGTCTTCCTTGAGGTCCATACCAATGGCACCTTGATCTTCAATTAACTTCCCTTCTTTGAGATATTTTCTGGCGAGTTCAAGGGAGTAGGAATCAATTTCAGATTCAAAAAACCAACGATCAAAAGAAACATCGGCCCAATCATAGGCCTCTTTCATAAGATCTAGGGACCATTCTCTAGTTTCTAACCATAGATCGTAGTACTCACCTGATTTTGATTCAATTTGTTTTAAGACGGTAGTGAGTATTTTTCTATTTTCTACTTCTTTTTCAGTGCCTAATTCTGCTTCAAGTTTCTTAGTAGCGAGGGTATAGATTTCACCAAGCCATTCGCCCTTGTGTTCTTTTGGGATATCTATATTGGGATGATTTTTTACATACCAAAGACATTTGGCCACGTGAGTTCCCACATCTCCAGGATAGGTTGAGGGGATAACATGGTATCCGCAGTAATCAAAAATTTTAGTAAGGGCATTTCCTAGACAGAGGTTTCTCATATGTCCGACATGTAAAATCTTATGGGTATTGGGTTGGGAATACTCCACCATGGTTTTTGGTGTGTTTGATAGAATTTTAGTTTTAAAAAAAGATCCGTCTAGGATTTTTTCCATGACTTCATGGCCTAGGGATAACTTGTTTAGAAAGAAGTTTAAATATGGCCCTACTGGTTTGGCCTCAATGATAATTTCATTTGGAGAAATCGCAGAGGCGAGAGTTTCTGCAATTTTATTGGGGGCACTTCTACAAACCTTGGCCAGGGGAAAACAAGGGAAGGCCAGGTGTCCCATCTCGAGCTTTGGAGCATCTCCAATTTGCGAATAGATCTCCTCCACGGATAGTTCGACCTCCGGAAATTGCTTTTTAATGGCATTTTGAATTATTTCAGCGGTTTTTAGGAGAATGAGGTTATGGAGGTTAATTTTCATAGGGCCATGCTATAATTTTATGAGTCAACTGAAAAGTAGGGACTGTAATGTTTAAGTTATTAATTTTCTTCCTATTTCTACCATTGGCTTCGGCCGAAAAAAAAGAAAAACATAATAGTATCCAGGTTTCACCCCTTCTAAAGAGCGGTCGGTATCTTATTTACAGCTGCAAGAAGAAGTTTTTTGCCTGTGTAGATGAATTTAGTTATGAGGCCTGTGAGCAAGATCGCCTGTCTGCCATTGCCAAAAGAGAGGATTTTCTTCCCTGTGCCCCGCTAAAAAGGTTTCCCCATTACGATGACTGTGCGGATGTGCAGGAAGAAAAAATCAGACAACCTATTAAAAAAAGATTTTGTTGGTACCAACTTGAAAAGATTGATTAGTCGTTGATGGTTTTTACCATCAAGAAGTGTGTCCCAACCTCAGGAATTTCAAATTTATTTCCCACTTTTTCAAAACCAACTTTTTGGTAAAACTCTAAGGCCTCTTCTCGAGCATTACACCATACCACAGAGCATTGGTTCTGCTTTACGATTGGAAAGCCCATTTTTAATAAGGACTTGGAAAGTCCCTGTCTTTGATATTTTGGTAGAGTGGCCATTCCCCTTAATCGATACTGGTATGGAGCATCTATTTCAGGGTGTCGGTCAAAATAAAAAGAGGCAACACTTACAAGCTTGTTATCGATGAAGACCCCGAGATGAAAGGTTTGATCATCATCATCACCTTGAAAAATACAATCATCGATAGGCCTACCAGGTCTAAGCATTTCAGACCTGATACGGTGAGTATCTTTTGCATTTATTCTAAGAACTTTCAATCAATGCCTTTTGTGGTTTTACTCTAGATATAACTAATATGTTGCAAGTAAAAGGAACAGTGCTAATAAGTGGTTGAAATTCGAAATAATTTTTTAACTGTTAAATCAAGAATCGTATCGAGAAAGGTTTGGAAAATAAAGCTTGAATAACCAGTATGTGGCCCATACCAGTGGGCGGTAGTTTCAATAAGACATCTTTCTTTAAAAGTTGAGATATTTATTTTTCCCTTAAGTCCCTTTAAAAATCCTTGATTAAAGGAGAAATCATAAGATCCTTCTTTTTTTATGCGAGGAATATTTAAAAAGAGATCAAACTTCACTGAGATAATTGGCGCGGAAAGGCCTAGAAAGATGATTTCTTTTTTTTCGTCGTAGGAACTCGCATCTACATAGGACAAAAAATCTTGATAGTTTTCGTAAAGAGATAGCTTTCGCATGGCGTATGTGCAGGATTTTTTGTGTAGTCCGGCAGACCAAATTTCAAGCGATTGAAAATTTTTTTCTTTTTCCCCTTCAATTGTCTTAACTTTAGAGCTAGTTAAGATTTTTCCATTTTTTATTTTCTTATTCATTGTATCGGAGTAGGGAAGTTTATTTATTTTGGTTTTATAGGCACTCCATAACGGATTGCTTGAGATAAAAATTAGTAATATTAAGAACTTGATATTTTGCATTGTACCTTTTCGGAAAAAAGTCATATTCTTAAATTGAATAGATATATTAATTTTTAACAACTTGGGATGAGCAATGGCCATTAAAAAAGTTACAAGGAAAGGAAAGGCCAAAGAAGCAGAAATTGAGAAAAAAGATCAAAGATGGCACGTTCGTAACAGAATAACTCTAGTTTTTGGCAGTAATGAGCAAGAAGACCTCGACACATACATCTATGGCAAGCATTCCATCGACTTTAAAACCGTAAAGTTTCATCAGGCAAAATCTAAGGCCATTGAGGAAATCTTAGATAACTGCATTGATGAATTCTATCGGGGACATGTAACTGAAGTTCATACCTTTCTCTCTGATGATAAAAAGACTGTAACAGTAGAAGATAACGGAATTGGAATTCCTCTGAAAAAAGTTGATCCGGTATATACCGAGTTTCGCACAGGGTCAAAATTCAAGGATGAGGATACTGATAAAAAAGGATTCTTAACTAGAACCCTCGGACAAAATGGACTCGGCGCCGCTGCAACATGTCTAACTTCTGATATTTTTAAAGTTCGAGTTCGCCATTATAACTCTAAGAAAGAGCAGGTTTTTACATATACTGATGGTGCTTTGAAAATTAAAAAAACTCGGGTGAAACCTTTTAAGGGGCACTCTGGCGTTAAGGTTGAGCTTGTTTTGTCTAAGGAAGTTTACAAAAATAATGTAATTGATGAAGATCTACTGCGAAAAAGAATTATTGATTTGGCCTATAACAATCCAGGTCTGGCCTTTTATTTTAATAGTGAAAAATATCATTATAAAAAAGGACTTTTTGAGCTGGCCCAGAGAATGGATAACAAAACCGCGCAAAATTTAGGTGATTTTTCCTATATCTATGAAACCATTAGTGAAAAAAATAGAAAAAAGGCCAAAGGTAAAATTGATATCTCAATTTCATTAACCTTAGATAAAGACTCGGAGGAAAGGGAAAGGTTTATTGCCTTTGTTAACTCTACACCTACCTTTGATGGCGGATTTCACCAGGATAGATTCAGAAGATTATTTGTTAATACCATTAAGAGCAAATTAGAAAGACTCGCAAAAAAAGAAAAAATCACCTTAGGTGATAATGATATTTTAACTGGGCTTACATTTATTTTTGGAATTACCATGCCTAATCCTCGGTTTGAATCTCAAACTAAAAGAAAATTAGTAAAAGATCTCCATTTGGAAAAGGCGCTGGAAAAATTCATGAACTCCAATATGGATAAATGGATTAGAAAAAATAAGGAATATTTTGAAGTTATTATGGAGCGGGCCAGATCTCGCCATAAATTTCAAGAACTAAAGGATGCCGCGAAAAAAGGTAGAAAGCAGAAGAAGCAAAGAGTCGAAAAACTGTTAGATGCCAATGAAAGAAAAGATCGTTTAAAGTGCTCACTTTTTATCTGCGAAGGGGATTCGGCCATTGGTGGACTTAGATCGAGTCGAAATAAGCTACTTCAAGGTGGGATTGCTCTTAAGGGTAAACCCATGAATGTTTCCCAGGCCTCTATTAAAGATATTCTAAATAACCAAGAATTCTCTGATATTATGGCCTCCATCGGTTTAACCATTGGTGAACCAGTAGATTGGAAAAAGATTCGCTTTTCTAAAATCATCTTTTTGGCCGACTCGGATGTTGATGGGGGACATATAAATACTCTTCTAACCAACTTCTTTTTCACTTTTTGGCCAGAACTCTTTGTTAAAAATGCCATTCGACTCGCGAAGGCACCACTTTTTGAAGTCGTAACAGACAAGGGAGTGGAGTTTGTTGAAACTGATGCCCAATTAGAGAAGCTTAAAAAAAATAAATCGTTTAAGATAAAAGAGATTATGAGAAATAAAGGGTTGGGGGAAATGTCTCCTGAGGCCTGGAATTTTGTTATGGCCCGAGAAAACTATACAATTTTAAAAGTGGACGGTAGTAAGGCGGCCAAGCAAATGTTGGAAGTTTGTTTTGGTAAAGATTCCGCACCTCGAAAGGAACTTTTAATTGATCAAGGATTAGGCAATATTTCAGTTCAACGAGGTAGTGTTAAGGCCAAGAAAAAGAAAGTTGTTAAGAAAAAAGTGACTAAAAAGAAAAAAACTAAGAAGAAGAAAAGATAAATGGAAGAAAAATACTTACATGCATTAGAATCAGTTCCTCTTGAGACTCTAGTTAAAGAGGAATATCGGACTTATCAAATTTATACCTTGATGGATCGGGCCATTCCTTATCTTCAAGATGGTTTAAAGCCGGGACAGCGAAGAATTTTATATACCTTGTGGAAATATCAATCAAAAGGTCTGCAAAAGGTTTCATCGGCCACAGGACTTGTTTTAACTCTACATCCACACGGGCCGGCCTCGGTTGAATCGGCCATTGTAAATATGGCCCAAGATTATACTTTTGCTAATAATTATCCGCTCATTGATAAGAAGGGATATTTTGGAGAAAGGTTAGAGCCAGCTCCTGCGGCCAGTAGATATATCGAATGTAAACTAGGGGAAATCTCTAAGATTGTACTTTTTGATGATATGGAACAAGTTCAAATGGTTCCCAACTATGATGAAAAAGTAATGGAGCCTGTAGGGCTTCTACCCAAACTTCCCATAATGCTTTTAAATGGAGCTGAAGGAATTGGAACGGGTTTTTCTTCTGTTATTCCAAGTTTTAGTCACAAAGAAATCATTGCTTCAATGGTCAAAGTCGTAGAGACCGGAAAAGCAAAAAATCTGAAACCTCATGTGAGGAATTTTAAAAACAAGATTGAGATTGATAAGGGTCGTTTGTTGTTTCGGATGGTATTTGAGGAAAAAGGTGGGACAATTCGTATAACCGAAATCCCCCGTAATTATGATGCTGTTCGTTTGTATAAATATTTGAATAAACATGTAGAAACTGGTTTTTTAAAAGATTACATCGACTCATCGGTGGATAACGAAATAAACATTGAACTCATTTTCAAAAGAGGTCAGAGTCCAACATTAGATGAAGTAGAGAAAAAAATGGCAGCTCATACTTCTATGAGCCCAAATTACACGCTGATTTCTGAGCGTGGAATTCGAATCTTTACTAAACCAGAAGAAATTATTGAGATTTTTACAGCTCAAAGACTTGTTGTTGTAAGAAGAAGATATGAGATCCTCTGTAAAAATCTAGATAATAAGATCAGGCAAAATAACGAGATTATTAAATTTATTAAAAATAAAGAGTATGAAGTCGCCACAAAGTCGGCGAATAGAAAGAGTTTTGTAGATTATCTGAAAAAGGCAAAATACACCTACAATGAATACCTGGCAGATATGCCTATCTATAGAATGACCAAAGAGGAAGTTAATAAAAGAAAGCTGATGGTCAAAGAAGATAAGGTAAATTTAGTAGAGTATAGTAAAATCGCCAAATCAAAAAAACTTGTAGAGAAAAAGCTTATCCAGGAACTAAAAGAGGTAGATGTTCTTTTAGATGATTGGGTAAAGAAAAAAAACCAGGAAAGAGAAAGACTCTACAAAAAGACCAAGAAAAAGACTAAGAAAAGAAAGATCAGGTAATAACCTCCTGCGCCTTTTTTAGGTAGTAATCGATAAATCAATTTGATAACATACTGAATATAGGGATTTTCATGGAGGAAGATTTATGAGTCTTACGAAGGCGGACATTGTAGAAAGAGTCTATAAAGAAGCAGGGTTTTCCAAGAAAGAAGCTGCCGATCTGGTAGATATGGTTTTTAAAGTAATTAAAGATACCTTATCTCGGGGGGAAAAAGTCAAAATCTCCGGATTTGGAAACTTCTCCATCAGAGATAAGGCCACAAGGCTGGGTAGGAACCCGCAGACTGGGGATGCCATGGAGATTTCGGCCCGTCGAGTGCTGACCTTTAAGCCCTCACAGGTGCTAAAAGAAGACATCACTGGCAGGTATGCGCACAGAATAGATTCCAAGGGTAGTGAGGATCAAAGTATTCCTCCTAAAGAGGGGACTGACCGCGCTCTTAATTCTTTTATGTCAAATGATGAAGCAGGGATGGATTAATGAATATTCCAAATAAGACCCATTTTACTATTAATGATGTTTGCTCACTTCTAAATTTAAAGCCTTATGTCTTGAGATTTTGGGAAACAGAGTTTATCGAAATTACTCCTGATGTGGGGCCTAACGGTGAAAGGCTATATAGAAGAAAAGATATAGATGCCATCATCTTTATAAAAAAGCTCTTATTTGAGGATAAGCTTACCATTGAGAAAACTAAGTTTGAGCTTTGTTCCCTTTTAAAAAATAAAAAGAAAGTGGATGCAGGGCCAGAGCAAAAGAGTCTAGATTTATCTTCTGAAGATGCAGATAAAATCATGGCGATGAAAAATAAGTTAAAGTCAGTGGTAACGCTTGCTAATGAAATTAGAGACGGAATCGGCCGTTAGGTCAGATACCCCATTTAATCTGAGGTTTTCTTTTCCCTGATTGAGCTTATTTGTAATCTTTTGATAATAATCCGTAATAATTTGTTCTAAATTAGAAAGTTCATGCTTTGAGCTTAATAAATCAATTTTATCCATTCCATATTCAAGGGTCTCTTGAACTCTATTTCCATATTTTAACCAAGGGTTAACCTCATGTTCGTGACCAGAAAGATTCTTTTCAGTAAATTCTGTAAAGTCATCTAAAAGTTGGAATACAATACCCATGTGATAACCCAGCTTCATAAGATCAATAAATACTCGGTAGGAGAATTTATCTGTCAGCAAATAGCTGCCAAGGATTGAAACTTGAATTAATCTTCCAGTTTTAAGGTTATGGGTATCTAAGAGGTTTTTAAAGGATTTAGAAATTTCTCCAGACAAATCATTTGCTTGTCCTTGAATAAGTCCTTGAGGACCTAAGTATTTGGAAAATAATCTTAAAACTTTTCCTAGATGGGGAGAGTTTATATGGGAGAGAAGCCCATAGGATGCATTTAAAAGACCATCACCGGCCAAAAGTGCTTTGTACTCCCCGAAGGCCTTATGAACAGAGGGTTTCCCTCTCCTCACTTCATCGTCATCCATACAGGGAAGATCATCATGAACTAGAGTATAGGCGTGATGGATTTCAACTGCCGAGGCCAGATAAGCGTGATCGCTGTTTTTATCATGGCAGATATTTTCTCCTAAATCATTTGCTGTCGCCCAAACCAGGGAAGGTCTAAATAGCTTTCCTGCGGGGAGGACACTATATCTGTAGACTTCAGCTAAATCTGATTTGCCACAAATTTGGGCCTCTAAGTGTCCAGCTAAATGGAGGGAGATCTTATTACTTTCCATTTGGGAAGCTATAGCATTAGGAAACTGCGGATTCCAGCATTTTTATGGATTTGGCCAAAAACTTTATGATATCCCCTTGGGATAAAACGCCTACAGGGAGTTCATTATCGTCTACGAGGACGATGTAGTGAGAATTACTAGATGCAAGAGAGGAAATCGCCCCAGAAAGATTACTATCGAGATATAATTTTAAAGGATTGGCATCCATGTATCTTTCAATTTTTTCATTTTTAATATCTATTTTTTCAAGAGGAAGACGAATAAGATAATCCTGACGGCCAAATAATCCAATAACTTCTTTTTTAGAATTTACAACAACAACACTACCAATACTTCTTAATCTGAGGACTTTTAGAATATCTTCCACGTAGTCATCAGGGTGGCAAACGATAACTTCATTAGAGAAATCGGTATCTCTAATTTTTGTCTCTTTAAGTTTAAGCATTTTATTTTCCTAATCTAACTTCATTTTGGGTTGTCCCATGGGACCTTTTAGGGACAAGGAGTAAAATCCATTTGAATCTTTTTGTTTTCCGCTGATGAAAATATTTAAGATTGCAAATTTCTTAAGAAACTCGGCAGAAAATTTAATTTTACCTTTTAGGTCTAAATTTGATCGTCTGATATTTTGAGAATTTAACTTAATGGAACCTTTAAAACTGGCCATAATAGGTGATGTTTCTGATCCTAGTTTTAATGAAGAAAAATGAATATTATTTGTTCCTTTAATATTAGCTTTAATATTTAAATCTCTAATATTTAGGTGAGGAACTAAAAAATTCATAATATTTTGTGTTGGTATGGAAAGATTTTTTGAAACGATGCTTATGCTACCACTATTTAAATTATTCTTTTGAAAAATAAGATCTGAGTTAATCTTTATCTGTCCTAGGAGTTTGAACATATCACCAGTTAAGTTTTTTACTATGTCTCCATCAATTACAGAATCTTTAATTTGTAGCCCCATTTTTGGGTAGGAGAGGATTGGATAAATATTTAGATTAGTTTTATTCTTTTTTAATTTTAAGTGAAGTTTTACACCAGGAGGATTCATGGTGATGGTTTCTAACGAAATATTTAAGGATTCTAGTCGTAAGAAGTTGCTAGAGCTTTGTCCATAGCAACTCCCCGAAATAATGGGACCTTTGAATTTTGCCCATTGAAGAAATCGTCCAAGTTCTAGTCGTTCATAATTAATAGGACAGGCCTTGAAATTTGCGAGCTTACGGGAGGAAAAATTTATAATAGTTCTTCTGATGGGGAAGTTAACCAAAAAACCTACAGCAAAAAGGATGATTCCTATAAGAATGAATTTCCAGTTAATAGGGTTAATATTTGAATAAACTTTATCATGTAATTGATTGTCAATCGATTTTTTCTTAATCATAATAAACCTTAATTTAATCTATAATGATGATGGATTAAAAACTCACCTTCTAATAATTCAGTACGGGTGTTTTTATTTATAGATAACTTGGTAATAACCATTTTTTCTTTTTTTATTAAATCTCGTAAAAGATTAGTTACATTTGGAGTCGAAAAACTATTGAATCTAATGGTGGCCGAAAGCTTTCCAAGGTTGGGTGAAAGATCTGAGGTGGTGACGCCTGTTAGTTTTATTTTATTTCCTCTAATCCCAATAGACTTTATTATTTGATTTATAATATCTTGTAGCTCATTTTGTGAGGTTATTTTTCGAGGTCCTAAAACCTTTCTTTCGATAAATGATAATCGTCTAGATTTAATAGAAGTTTCGGCCAATGAATTATAGAGATTTCTTTTTATGTTTAGCCTAGTGCCTATTTTATAGCTTTGAATCTCTAAGACTACGATTAAGATAATAGGAACGAAAACTACAAGTATGGCAAAGAATTGATTTATATGCTTTTGAGCAGAATCATCTAGCGTCGAAAATTGATCCATTATTTGTTGATAAATAGAGCTGTTTTTGAAACTATCTACCTGGCCAAAAACAAATTCATCAATTTTTTTGGTAATTGAAGATGAATTCTCCATTAGTCTTCCTTAGTATTAATTCGAAGGTTAATTTCTTTCTTAGCTAAGTTGAATTTTATATTTTCTTCTTCAAGACCTAGTACCTTTAAGTCCTTGTATAATTCTTTAACTTTTTTTGCTTTTTTTCCTCGAAACTGGATTTTAGAAACGTGATTGTCATATTCGTAGCTAACTAAATCAATCTCCATGTTCGGATCTACAATTTGACTGATGTTGGCCAAAGCTTTGATTGGATCTATTTTGGTTGCGGCCTTTAAGTTATTAATATCTTTTTCCGTTTGTAGATTTCTTTTTTGTATTAATTTTAAAATAGCACCGGGGTTCCTTTTATAGGCCCTTCTTTGGGTGGCATTAATATTTAAGGCCGGAGTTTTTAGCATAGAGATTAATTTTTTATCTAATCTCTTTTCTTCCTTGGCAATAGTAAAACGCTCGAGAAAAAATGTAAGGGCAATAACTAGAAATAAAATGGTAGTTCTCGTTGCAAGAAATGCCATGTTATACATGGATATTCTATCTTGAGGTTCGGATGAGTAAACTCCGACTAAAAAATTAGGCAGGGCCGGTTTGTTGGCCTGAGCATCTAACATCAAGTAGGGTAGTGAATAAGCAATTTTATTTTCCTCTTCAATCCCAAACTTCATTTCATTTTCTTTGCCATAAGTCTTTAACGGGATGACATCGACAGAAAGGTAAAAGGATAAAAAATTATCGATATTTTTTATTTTGGATGTTCCCCCAGTGATAAAAATTCGTTCAACTGGTTTTCCTGTGATGGCCTTAAAGCCAATCATCCATTGTTTGATTTTTAAAACTAGAGGCCAAAAGGTTTGTTTCATTAAAAAAGCAAATTCTTGTTGTTCTTTTTCTACTTGGTCATACTGGGGCTCTGTCAGCATAAAACAGTTTTCATGTTTATAGATGATCGCTTCATCCATGCTTATTTGATAATTTTGAGAAATGGCCTCATCTACGAGCTTTCCTGCTACGCTGGTGAAGTGATTGGAAACAAAGTTATTTCCAATAAAAAGATAGGCCTTAGAAGTTTTATGTCCTAAATCTAAAATACAATTTTGTCCGGTAATAGCATTTCGTTGAATAAATGATTCGTAAGAGGCCATTTCACTGGAAAGAATCCAGGGCATAACCTTCTCTTGTTCTAACATTTCAAAATACTGATTAAAGTTATCTTTATTGGTTATATAAACTGTCGCTAGGGTAGATTTCCCTACTTTTCGAATATTTTTAGTGTAATGAGTTTTAGACAGAGAATAAGGGATATTTTCATCTAACTGAAAAGGAATCATGGCCTCGGCCTTCTTCCGATTTGTAATGGGGATGCTTATAAAACGAGTGGAAACAAAATTATTGGGAAGGTTTAAAATTATTTTCCCGTCATACTCTTTTTTTCCAAGGTAATTGTAGATCAGCTCCAATTGTGTCTGGAGCGTATCTTCTTCTAAGTTCACTTCTTGTCTTATTTTGTCCAGTATAATTTCATGTTTATGGAGGTAGGAAATCTTCTTTCTATCTAGTGAGGCCTCATAAAATTTTATGGAGTAAGATCCCAAATCAATTGCTAAAACTTTCATATTCTAATCTTATCAGATTTGGGAAAAAAATTATTTCTAGGCAATAATTTATAAAGTTGACGTAAACAGGTGGTTAACCGATTTTTAGTTCGACTACACGGGGCTCTAGAAGAATTTTTGGAGGTGGTTCTTTTTTCTTTTTTTTATCATCTTCTTCATCATTCGCGATGGGTTCTTTTTCCTCTTCTTTTTCCTCTTCTCTTTCTTCTTCCTTCTTCTTTTTTTTCTTCTTAGGTGTAGGTTTTATAGGAAGGTCTATATAGGCGGTAAGTTTATAAATGGCCCGTCCATATCCACCCTTAATAATCACTTTAAATAGTTTGCCAGCAATGCCTAAAACCAATCCAGCTTCCGCTAATTTTTGGAGGTTCTTTTTGTAGGTAGTATCATCCACCAATCCTAGATCATCAATAATATAGGATTTAAATTCACTTTCTGATTTGAAGGGATTTGGTTCTAATTTCTCTTCCTCTGAACCATCTCGATATTTAAAAAAATCTTTTATTTGATCATCATTTATATCAGGAAAAATGAGCCTTAATTGGGCATCATTAATTTCATTAAGAGGGATAACTGAGACCTCATGAACTGATAGTTGATCTTTTATTAAATCCACAATGGTATCAGGCCAGCTTGGGAGAAGATATAATTCATCAAGGCTTGTTAGTGGCGCGTGTTTTGGAGTGATGTCATTTTCGACAAAGACGGCATCTACTTGGGCCTTATCGGCCTCTTCATAGTTTTTGGGGTTGTTAACGTAATATTTTAATTCCCTGACGAGTTTTTCAGGCTCTAGGGACCCATATACTAGATCAAATTCCTCATCATTTTCTTTTTTATCATTCATGATCTGAGCTATGGCCTCAATAATCTTTTTTTCAATATTTACATGGATGGGATCGGAACTCTCTTCTTCTTCTTCTTCTTCATTTTCATATTCTTCTTTTTTATCCTGATCTTCTTTTTTCTTTTTTTGAATGATGAGGTTGTTAATATTAATAAATCCTGAAACAACATTGGTGAAAATATGCAAAGTACCAGGCAAATGAAGATCTTTATGAAACTCTTCAATTGCTCCCTTTTGAATTAAATTGGCACTTTTTGTTAATGGAATAGGATAGATAAAAGGCATAAGAATAATATTCGTTAATAAGGTCGGATCTATTTTTTCTTTAAGAGATGGGTTCTTTTCAAGGAGATTCCAGGCATCCTTATATACTTTGAGTTTTCCCAAAGTTAAAAGAAGTCCGGCCTCGACATTTAATTTCGCCTGAAGTTTATCTTGGACATTTTGTATTCTGATCTTATTTAATTTGGTTCCGAACGTGAAATCGGCCAACACATAAGTAAGGATGGTAATTGAGCTCATGATTAAAAGAAGTGCTACTCCTTTTTCATTTTTAAGAATCTTCTTCATCTTCCTCATCTTCAAGTTCAGGGTCTTCTGCTTTTTTGGCCTTTTCATCCTTGGCCGTATCAAAGAAAGGCCAATTAATCTTGATTATACGATTAACTTCTATTGGTGCTCCACTTTTATCGATATAAACCAATTTTAGTGAAATTCCTCTTATGATGTTGTCTTTTGAGGGTAACTCTTTTGGCGTATCAACCCATTTCCTTCTCTCGCTATGCCAATAAGTAAATTCTAAACTTTTTACATTCCTAAGGAGAAGTTGTGGCTTCACATTATCCCAATCAAAATCTTCCCTATAAAGATCATTGGCATTAAAATATCGTATGATTTCAAAATCGCCACCGACTCTTTTTTTATCGTCGTCAGTAATCGTAGAACTTCTTAAATCATATTTTATCCATACATAGTTTGATTGCTTTATATCTCTAATCTTTCTGCGATTTACGGTTGATAAAAATATAATGGTATCTTTGTCTTCCGCCTCAAATACGGGAACTAACAAACCATTCTCTGTTATCTGGGGAAATCTTTCTGATCCTTTAAATTCGGGATCTGCCTCATAATAGTCTGATTCTTCATCTTGAGCTTTAGAACCTTTTTTACTTTTTTTTGCATTATAAAAAAGCGGGTTAAATATATTTGAGATATCTCCGGTAATTCGATTTACCGCCATTGCCACTTGTAGAACTTCCTGATCCTCGCTTAATATCTTTTCTTTTGTATCGATTCCATCATTGGTGATATTAATTACATAGACCATCATGATGGCCAAAAGAGTTATAGCAATAAGAATTTCAAGTAATGAAAACCCCTTATTGTTCTTCATTATAATCCCTTGATCTTTACTTTTGCTTTAGGGTCCATAACAAAAGTTGAAAGAGTATAGGTAAAACCTGTTTCTTTATTTGTGATAGTTACCTCTAACTGCCAAAGTAACTTTCCTAAATTAGTTTTTATTTCTTTATAAATTTTTCTTGTAAAGGCGGGGTCCCCTTGAACTCCAGCTTCTTCTTCCTCTTCATTTCCTTGAATTTTTTTATAATCAGGAACTTTAAATTCATACCATTTGATAGTTCTTTCATAACCATCATATCCTTCAATGGGCCTTGTATCGCCAGCACCAAGGGTCATTCCCAGGTTGAAGATTTTAGGAGGTGATATGAGAATTTGATTTATTTCCGATTCGGCCAATTCTTCTAAAGTGATTTCTTCTCGCATTTGCATAGAGTCTGAAAGGTTGTAACCTTGGGTGGTAGCAAACACTGCCATAAAGACTGCAAAGATGAAAAGAGCGATCATGACTTCAATTAGGGCAAAAGCATGATCATTTCTTTTTAATCCATTCATTGAATAACTCTTCGGCCAATTCTTTTTGTTGGGCCAGTATTAAATCTTTGTCATATTTTTCAACACTAAAGGCCCGATACTCTCGTTCCATTTCGAGGGTAAAAGGATCAATCGTGATCGACATTACCTCTTCTTCCGACCCTAAAATAATAATAACACTGTCTTTTTCCCCTGAGGGATAAAAATATATTGAAGCATGGAAATCGGTTATTAACTCTTCACTAAGTGAGGTTCCTATTCCAATCACAGAGATATTATCTGAAATTTGTCTGTTTTTTTCATCAAACTCTTTAACTAAATTAAAGCTTTTATTTAATTTTTGAATTTGGTTAACATATTTTTCTCGATCCTTAAGGGAAACACCTTCACTTCCACCTCCTTTAATAATCGGAAGGACAAAGGAATCATCAGGGCCAAATTCAACCGCATATTCTTGGGGGTCTGTATCGAAAAGAAAATGAATACGGACAATGGTATTTCTAAGAGCAGACTCATCAACTGAATAACGAACCGCTCTTTCAAGATTGGTACCTAGCTCCTCAAGGTTTTTTCTGCCACTATGGGAGCCTGCTTCATAAAGCCCATAGATAGAGGCCCCAATAGCTAGGGCCACTAAAATTTCTAAAAGGCTAAAACCTCGGTCGTCTTTTATCATTTAATTTTTTATTTTTTTTTCTTTAAAGGAATATCAGCATCGTTATCTTCCCCACCTTCAACATTGTCATTACCATAGGAAATGATATTAAAGGTTTTTCCATCGGAGATATAAACATATTCGGCCTCCCAAGGATCTAGAGGGACATCTCCATCTAAGTAACCACCAGGCTGATATCTTTTACATTCTCTACCACCAGTAGGTTTGTTGACCAAGGACTCAAGCCCTTGATCAGAAGTTGGGTAGTAACCACAATGTCTACGAAATTCCTGAAGTCTTTGAGCAAGTCCTTGCATTTGAATTTTGGCAGCTTTAACATTTCCTTCATGTAGTTGTTGAAAAACTTTACCTGCTACAAATGAACCAGCAATTCCCATTAGGGTTAAGGAAATTAGAATTTCCATAAGTGAAAAGCCCGATTGGGATCGTAAGGCCTGATTGAATTTTTTTAGCGTCAAATGTCTCATTTAAAATTTCTCCTAATATACTTGAATTAAACTTGATTGATTTCCATCATTGGTGCAACAACAGAGAAGATTATAAATCCCACTGCACCTCCCATAGCGACCATCATTATAGGCTCTAAGACGGAAGTTAGTCCACTTAGTTTAGTATTAACTTGGTCTTCATAATTTTCTGCGACAATTCCCAGCATTTGCTCTAATTCTCCAGACTTTTCACCTAGTCTAATCATATGAGTTACCATCGATGGATAAAGTTCAGACCTCTCTAGTGGGGCCGCAAGAGATTGCCCCTCAGACACAGACTCTCTGGCATCTAGAACCGCCTTTTGCATATGAACATTACCAATTAGGTTGGACACAATTTTTAATGCGGTAAGAATGGGAACACCTGATTGCAATAGAGTCGATAAAGTAGAGGCGAAACGACTTACGTTAATCATAGTGACCAGGTTGCCAACAATGGGCATCTTAAGTAATACCCGATGCCATTGCTTCTCACCTTTTTTTGTTGTGATGTATCGAGTGAAGACATTCCAAAAAACAAAAAGACCAATTAACATTGCCCACCAGTAATCTTTTGTAAAATCAGAAATCCAAATACTGATTTTTGTTTGCAGTGGGAGCTCTTTTTTCATAGAGACAAAAATTTTGGTTATTTTAGGGATAACAAAAACAAAGATAATCCCCATCATCAAGGATCCAACAATTATCATAATAAGGGGGTACACCATGGCCCCTTTAATTTTATTTTTAAGCTGAACTTGTCCTTCAGAGAACTCAGCAAGTCTGATTAGAACTAAATCTAAGGTACCAGATTGCTCCCCAGCATCCACCATATTAGTATAAACGTTATTAAAAACCTTAGGATAATCTTTAAAAGCATTGGCCAGGGAAGTCCCTTCGTTAACTTTTTGCTTAACTTCTGAGAGAATTACTTTAAGTTTTTGATTATCTGTTTGATCTTCTAGAGCAGAGAGTGATTCAACTACTGTTATTCTTGCTTTTATTAGCGTTGCTAACTGTCGGGTGAGAAGAGAGATATCCTCTGTACTGATTGAGCTACCAAGGGTCATTCCTTTCTTTTTAAAACCTGCATCGGACTTTTCTTCTTTGATGGAGATAAGCATAATGCCCATATTCCGAAGCTTTTGTTTTGCTAGGGACTCATTATCGGCATTAATGCTTGCTTTAACTTCTTGACCGTTGGATTTCAAACCTTTGTAACTGAATAACGCCATATGAAAAATTTAAACTTAAAAATGCAGATTGGCTATTCTTCGATGAATTCTTCTTCAACGTTGATGGCCCGAACAACCTCTTCAATTGAAGTGCTACCTTTAAAGACTTTGCTAACAGCACTGATTCGAAGCGTTTCCATTCCTTGAGAGATCGCCATTTTTTTGATTTGGCCTGCATCTGCCTTTTGTAAAACAAGCGCCTTAATCTCATCAGAGATCAAAAGCAGTTCTGATACTGTGGTTCTGCCGGTATAACCTTTAAAATTACATTTTTGACAACCAACCGCTTCAAATATTGTGGCATCAGATGGAATAGCATCTACCCCTAAGAGGTCTTTATCCGATTCTTTTACTTCATGAGGCCTTTTACACTCTTCACAAAGAGTTTGAATAAGTCTTTGGGCAAGAATCCCTATCAGCGATGAAGCAATTAAAAATGGTTGAACTCCCATATCAATTAAACGGTTAGGGGCCGAGGCGGCATCGTTGGTATGAATAGTTGATAAAACAAAGTGACCAGTTAGAGAGGCCTCAATCGCCATGGTGGCAGTTTCAAGATCCCGCGTTTCCCCAACCATGATGATATCTGGATCCTGTCTGACGATGGCCCGTAAGGCCACGGCAAAGGATAAATTTATTTTCGAGTTAACTTGAATTTGAGAGATACCAGGAACTTCATATTCAACAGGATCTTCTACTGTAATAATCATTTTATCAGGACTATTGATTCTGTCTAAAACTGCCATAAGAGTTGTTGTTTTACCAGAGCCTGTAGGTCCTGAAACATAAAGTACACCATGTTTTCTTTGAATTAATTTATTTAAATTTTCTAAGACTATTCCTTCAAAACCTAGTGCTTCAAGGCCCATAATCGTATTTCCTTTCTCAAGGATCCTCATAACGATTCTTTCACCATTTTGCACGGGAACAGTACTAAGTCTGATATCAAAATCTTTCCCTGCCATTTTAATTTTTATTCTTCCATCTTGGGGAAGCCTTTTTTCAGCAATATCCATACTTTTGGTCATAACTTTTATTCTAGAACTTACTGCTGAGTGGGTTTTTATTGGTTGTCTTAGGACTTCTGTCATTATCCCATTAATTCGGAAACGATAGATGGTTTCTTTTTCATAGGGTTCTATGTGGATATCAGAGGTTTTTTCTTTTACAGCTCTAAATATAACAGAGTTAACAAATCTTATAACTGGCGCCTCATCAGCATTGGCATCTAAAATATCAATTGGGCCTTCAAGATCTAGTGCTTCATCAAACTCTTCTTCTAGAGTATCCACCATTGTCTTAGTGGCCCTTTCATATACCTGATTGATGCCATTTTGTACTTGTGCCGGAGAGGAGACAACAATTTCGACTTCTTTTTTAAATATTTCTCTAATGTCATTAATTGTGTCGAAATTAAAAGGATCCGACATAACGATAGTGATGGTTAAATCGGTTTCTAAAATGGGTAAAATTTCTTGGTGTTTGGCATAATTGATGGGTATATTTTGAGTGATTTCAGGATCAACTTCCTCTACATTTATAACTTGAATATAGGGAATATCGATTTGATAACAAATCACTTTTATGATGTCGTGAGGTTGAATATATCCATCTTGCAAAAGGATTTGTCCTAATAGCATTCCGGAAGATTCTTGTAGTTCTAAGGCCTCATTGAGTTGCTCCTCCGTAAGCTGAGTATGCTTAAGGAGAAGCTGGCCAATTTTTTCTGGTTGTGTTTCTAAATCGTGGGGGGTTTGATCCGGATCTTTCAAAACTCTATCCTTTTAGGCCTTAGGGGGTTGTTTCTTCTTATTAACATCATTCATAATTTTATTATAATCCGGAACTTGGAATTGAGATTCATCACTTGGAGCACCGACTGAATCATCTTTGTACTTTTTTGTATGGTCAGGATCATATAAAACCCCTTCTTCTTGCTGTTCGGCCTTTTTAAAGAGTCCTTTCATGGTAGATTCAAAAGTATCTCCCTCAGGCATGATATCTTTTAAGTGAGCAGCTCTTCGGTTGATTACATCTTTTACATTTTGTGCATTAGTTGTTTCATAAGGACTTAGAATCCGAGGAGTCAAAAAGAATAATAGGTTGGTCTTATCCATACTTTTAATTCGGTTTTTAAATAGCCAACCAATTACTGGTATATCTCCTAAAAGAGGAACCTTATTAACAACAACGGTTTCCCTATCTCTCATAAGTCCACCCATGGCAATAGTATCTAAATCTCTTACAACTACTGTAGTAATGGTAGAGCGGGTGGTAGTCGCCACACCACCAAGGTCGTTGTTAGCAGTTGGCCTTTTAGAAAAATCTTCAACTTTTTGATCAATTTTTAAGGTTATAAATCTAGTAACCTTATTAATTTGTGGAGTCAGTTTTAAAGTTAAAGCAACTTTTTGTTGCTCGACAGATGTTGTACTTATACCTGATTGAGCAACTTCTCTGGAGTTAATTGGAACTGTTTCACCAACCTCAAAGGTGGCCTCGGTATTATCAAGTGCTAAAATTTGTGGAGTCGCTAGCACATTGGTATCAGTATTTGCCGCGATGGCAGTAATCAGGGCATTAACACTATTTACAGTAATATCATTCCCGTCAGGCCCTTGGATGGTTTTTTCACCACCGCCACCGATACCAGCGAAAAACCCTCCAATGCTAGCAATTTGACCAGTTAGAAGACCGACTAAATTAGGGTTGGTAACAAAGCCTACTTTTTGAGCAGCTCCACTTCCATAAACACCAATGATATTGGTTCCAAGAGAGGATTGTTTGGCCACTGTCGTTTCCATTAACATTCCTTCTACAAAAACCTGATCTTTGGCTATATCCAACTTCTTAATAACATTTTTAATAGTTAAGTAATCAGTAGGAGACGCGGTAACAACGATAGCATTATTTGATTTATCGGCAGTAATTTTAACTTCCGCATTAAATAGAGTCGGTGCTGGAGTTCCTTTGGTGGAAAACCTTGAAGAAGAACTCTTTTGGGAACTCCCTACTAGGGTTGATAGAGTCTTTGCCAGTGTTTCGGCATCACCATGATTTAGATAGTAAACATGAATTTGTCCTGCACTTGAGGCCACAAGTTTTACATCTAATTTTTGAATCAGGGCCCTAAGTTGTCTGGCCCCCACAGCATTGGCCATCGCAATAATTGAGTTAGTTCTTGGCTCTGCGATAATTTTGCTGATTCCTTCACTGCCAGATTTAACACCTGATGAGGATCTTCTAGTACTAGCTTTAGGTTTTGTTTTAAGGATTTGATCTAGTAGCTTAGCAATTTCTTGGGCCGAAGAATTTTTAACTTTAATGATTTGCAGCGATTCTTCATGCCCTGGGATATCGATAAATTTAATTAATCTAACAAGACGGTTAATATTGGTTCCAGTCTCTTGAATAATAATAGTGTTGGTTTGCTTGATATCAATAATCCTTCCATATCGAGACATAAAAGGTCTAAAACTTCTCGTGATTTCTGTAGAATTAATATTTTTTAGAGGTAAGATCCTCATCACATAGTTTTCAGTATCTGGTGTATAGCTTCCAGTATAGAACTTGGTTGATGTATATCTAATATCTCGGGAGTTAACAATTTTATAAAACTCACCAGATTTTACTAGAGTATATCCATTTAAGTTAAGAGCTGTAAGAAAGGCCTTCCAAGCATCTCCTACCGTAATTGGAGAAGGTGCCATGATGGAAATCTTTCCCTTAAGGTCCTTATCTAAAATAAGATTAATACCTGTCATTTGTTGCATTTGCTTAACTAAATCTTTCAAAGATATATCAGGAAAATCAAAACTTCTTACCACCTCAGGGCCAAAAGCAGTCTCGGGATTTAATTGGAGATATTTTTTCTCTTTTTTAGCTCCTTGAACCTGATTAATTCCTGCAGACCGGCCAAAGATATCCTTTTTTGGATTACCCTGTGGCGCTGGTTGCTTTGTATTTGAACCATAATCTGTTTTGGCCTTGTACTTTGAGAATTGGGCCATGGAAACAGAAGAAGCGAGCATTAAAGTGATAATGATTGGGATTTTTGTAAACATTTTTTTATCCTACTATTTAGTTTTCGAAACTGTACTCTTTAGTTTTTTCCTCGCCGTTTCTTTTAACCGTGAGGCTTAAATTACTAATGTTTTTGATTCTGCCAAACATTGACATAATATCATTTAAGTTTTGAATAGGTTTGCCATCAATTTTACTGATGATGTCTCCATTACTTAAGTTTAGCATGCTATAGATACTACCGGGCTCGATTTCAACCATTTTAAACTCTAAAGAACCATCTGGATTTTTTATTTGTATGGCCCGGGCCTGTGTTAAGATCTTTCCAATATCTTTTAACATCTCTTCTTTAAGTGATTTTTTGATGAAAATTTTATTTCCTTCTACCCGAATTTTTTTCTTCATAGTTTCACGGATGGCCTTTTTCCCTTCATCAGGTGCCATAATGGTAATCTTCTTTTCCTTTGCTTTTTTATCAACATTTGAAATGTATTCACATTGTCTATTTCTTAGATTTTTAATATAGATGATAAGTCTTTCAATCTTATCTACCCTCGCCATGTTATCTATTTTATCGGTTTCGTGAAATCCTGCCGCTGGTTTTCCTGTTACTTCAATAAAGGCCATTGATTTGACTCTATTTTGCAAGGCCACAGTATTTGCTAATTTCAATGAAAGAGAGCTTTTTACTTTTGCAGTCTCACAAGGAACATCTTTTTCTAGTCTTTTTTTCTTTACAACTTTTTTCTTCGCCTTTTCATCCTTGGCATTAAAAAGATTTACTCTTTTAATAGTATTTAAATCTGCGAGAAGAGTATCTTTTTTCGCCATGGCATTAAGAGATGGAGCAACCTTTTTAGGGATGATGATAGTGACCAATTTAGTTGCAACTAAACTTCCAAAAATATAGGTAATGGAAGCAATCAGGGCAATAACAAAAATCTTTTGCCAGAAATGGCGATTTTCCGGATCAAAAGCATGAATGAGTGCTTGATCAGATAAAATATCCTTGCCACTGCTCTTACTTTTTCTATGTGGTAGAGCGGGATTTGATTGCCCATTTTGATCGGGTATTTCAGGAGGGGACTTTTCTTTCCTGAATTTTTCTTTTAATTTTTTAATTAACCCTAAAAAGTTGAATTTACTCATAAATTTTTTCTAATAGTTGTCTTTAGTAATAGTTCTATTTTAAGTCACTTATAGAGGGTATAAAGAGGGGGGATTATTTGCTTACTTTTGATTATAATCGTCAGGTATTTTTGGAGAAACTATGGAAAATGATAAATTTGAATCAGTGGTTGGTAACTCATTTTATGGTGAAATTGAAGAAAATCGAGTTTTTCCTTATCCTGCCTTTTCTGCCGAACAATCTGAAATGGCAAAAGAGTTTATTAATGCTTTTGATAAACTAGCGGCAACGATTGATTACGCAAAAATGGATGAAGAGGCGAAAATACCTGAAGAAGTTTACCAAGGACTGGCCGAATTAGGGCTTTATGGAATGGGAATTCCTGAAGAGTATGGTGGGCTCAATTTAGATTACTCTCTTTATTGCAGAGTCTTTGCACAAGTTTGCCAATGGGATGGTTCTCTTGCAGTGATGCTTGGCGGACATCAGGCCATTGGACTTAAGGCCTTACTACTTGAGGGAACTGATGAGCAAAAAAGTAAATGGTTGCCTAGACTTGCTTCAGGTGAATGCCTTGCGGCCTTTTGTTTAACTGAACCAGGTTCAGGTTCTGATGCATATTCCATTAAAACCAAGGCCACTAAAAATGATGATGGAACCTACACCATAAAAGGACAAAAGCTTTGGATTACAAATGGCGGTAGGGCAGATTTTTATACGATGTTTTGTAAAACTGATCATGAAAAAAATGGCAAAAAAGTTGAAAAGATCACTGCATTTATTGTGGAAAAAGGAATGGAAGGTCTCTCTTTCGGAAAAAAAGAAGACAAGATGGGAATCAGGGCCTCGGAGACTCGTTCAGTCTATTTAGATAATGTGAAAGTGCCGGCAGAAAATATTTTAGGAGCAGAGGGAAAAGGTTTTAAACTGGCCATGAATATTTTAAATGATGGCCGACTGTCTCTAGGTGCTGGATGTGCTGGCGGTATGAAAACACTTATGAAAATGGCCACCATGCATGCTAAAAATCGAAGGCAATTTGATAGACCTATCGCAGAGTTTGGATTGATTCAAGAAAAACTAGCTAAGATGGCCGCTAATATCTATACCACGGAAAGTATGGTTTATATGACTTCTGGAAATATGTGTAGGGGGATGCAGGACTACTATCTTGAATCTGCCCTCTGTAAAGTTTATGGTTCTGAGGCACTTTGGGAATGTGTTGATATGGGACTACAAATTGCGGCCGGTAATGGTTATATGAAAGAATATCCTTACGAAAGACTTATGCGAGACTCGCGAATTAATTTAATATTTGAAGGAACCAATGAAATACTTCGTGCTTTTGTAGCTCTATCAGGTCTAAAAGGGCCATCGGAGAGTTTGGCGGAACTGGGTAAAATATCTGATGTATCAACCGCTTTAAAAGATCCAATCAAATCGCTTGGTGTCTTAACTAACTTCGCCAAAAAAAGACTTTCTAAAATGATTGGTGGGAATATGATAACCAAGCATCATCCTGAATTTAACGAGATGGCATCCAAGCTTTCAGGTCAGTTTTCTGATTTTGCCCTACAGGCGGAGAATGCTCTTTTAAAGTATAAGGCCGAGATAATTGAAAATGAACTCCCGCTTAAACGAATTGCTAATATGGCGATGGAATTATATGCCTCCCTTTCGATAATCTCTCGGACAACTAGTATTTTAAATGATGATAATATACCTCAAGAGAAAAAAGACTATTGTTTAAAATTAGGACAGTTCTCATTAAGAGAGAGTTATGCCAAGTTTAAGAAAAATTTAAAAGAAATGAATAAAAATATGGATTCAACTATAAAGTCATTAAGTGATGATATAGTTAAAAACGAAGGTTATGGTTTAGATATTATTGATTTTTAAAACTCTTGTAATTACTTTTTTGATTTTTAATTTTGGATGTTCAAGTCCAAAAGAGAGGCCTGTACCTAAAAAAAGGGAACGGCGAAAAGTTAATTATGGGCCTACTATTGTTGATAATTCTCTTTTTAAAGACCAGACTAAAGAGTTTGGTCTAGGAAATATTACTGGTTCACACTTTTATGCAGTAGATTTTGATTCAGACTCCCTTACTGATCTAGTGGTCTTACCAGACCAGTATTCATCACCACAGTTTTATAAATTTAATAATAATAAATTCGAAAAACTTAACTATTCACCTTTTGAAAAGATATTTCCTGCTTCTTTTTTAAGTTTTGCAGACTTAGATAAAGATGGAGTTTTAGATGTCCTAGTTGGAACTTTTAACCAAAAAAAAGATATCCCACCGACTCCTCTTAAATTATTTAAAGGGACAGTGAAAAACGGTAAACTTAAATATATAGAGGTTAAGAATGCTTTTTTAAAAATCCCCGCCTACCCGACTTCGTCAGCAGTCTTTTTGGATTTTGATTTAGATGGGGATTTAGATTTGTATATGGGGAATTGGTTTGGATATCTTCGTGAATTTAAGCTTCCCTTACCAAAAGGTTTTTCCCGACAACCCGATCGCCCTAAACTTGCCATGCCAGATAAATTTTTAAAAGGCGAAGGATTTAGATTTACAGATATTTCAGAAGTTCTTCGTGGAGAAAGTAAGTATTCAAAAGATAGAGAAATATTTTTAAATGCGGGGCCTACGCTTGCTGTTTCAACCTGTGATGTGGATCAAAATGGATACCCTGATATCTTAACGAGTTCAAGTGTAGGAAGAAATAATAAGCTCTGGCTTAATTTAATTGATCGAAAAACGGGAAAGAGAAAATATATAGATTATGGAGGTCGTTCTGGTTTTGCCAAGACCAGTGCCGGAGGAAATAGTTTCTTCTCATTATGTGGTGATTACAATCGTGACCTTAGATTTGATATCATGAGTGGAGAGTTTAATTATTATTATGAACTTGAAAAAAAGGATCGCTCTGCCTTGTTGAAAAATATAAGTATTGGATTCCCTCCAGAATTTAAGCGATCTTTTTCAGCGCTGGACTTAGGTAGGGGGAATAAAAGCAGATCTGATCGCCGAGGGAATTTTTTGGATTTCAATAATGATTCTCTGTTAGATATATTAATAGATGACTCGGGAAATCCACCTGGCTCAAGACTTTATCTGTTAGAACAGATAAATGTTAATAAATTTAAAAATATTTCAGGTAACTCAGGGCTTAATATTACGAATCCTTCAGGAACAGTGCTAATCGATGTAAATAAAGATGGAAAAATGGATTTAATCACAGGGCAAGTGAAGATCAGAGATTCACGCATTAGGCCTCGTGTTTATTTATTTATAAATACAAGTAGGGATAAAAATAGATCCGTTAGGTTTTATCTTAGAGGAAGAAAATCTAATATAAGAGGAATTGGGTCTTTACTGGTATTAACCACAAGTATTGGAAAGCAAATAAAATGGGTTCAAGCTTCTTTTGGCCCCACACCTTCACAAAATGAAGAAGGATCTAGTTTTGGGATACCGAAAGGTTTAAAACTCAATCAAGTAACAGTCAAATGGCCTAGTAAAAACTCTCAGGCCAAAGTGTACTCGTTAAAAAGATATAAATTTAAAAAGCATTTAGATTTTACCTTGTGTGAGTCAGGTAAGATCCTTGTAGGCAGACCTAAGGTGAATTCTTGTCGTCTATAAGTGGCGGAATCTTTTCGGGGGCCTCACGCCAGAATTTTCCTGTGAAGTCTTCTTGATCATGGTTGATAACTACAAATCCTTCCTCTTCATTTGCAAAGTCTTGGATATAATCAATCTTGGTATTTTTTAAATAATAGGCGGAGAAGGGATCGATAATGACTTTTACGTCCTCTACTAACACCGTTAAATCATCATCATGAATAGTGGTAAAACCTGTGGAGTAAGTAAAACCATCGCATTCTTTTCCTGTTATTTGTACTCTGAAATACTGATTTGTAAGGGTGAAATCATTTTCTAGAATAAGTTTAATTTGGGACAGCGCTGCTTGGCCAAACTTAATGGTTGGTGGATTGATTGCCTTTTTATTGAGTTCCATCATTTTCCTATTTAAAGAAGGGGATTTAAAAAAGCAAAAGAAATAATCATCTCCAGCTCTCCCGCTTTCTTAATTCTGGAGGAAGTTTTTCCTAAGATTTTAGTATTTCCTCTAAGCCCAAACTGGTTTTTTTTGATCCAAATATCCTTTAACACCAAGACCTTAGGCCAATCAAATTTATCGATATATGGTGACAAGGCCTTAAAAGCGGCTTCTTTTAGGGTCCATGTAAGAAGGATGTTTTGCCACACCTCAACTCCATCATCTTCATTTATAAAGTATTTCTCTGCCCCATGGGCAATCTTTCGATCTACAAATTCAATATCAATTCCAACGGAGGGATATTGGTCTCGATTCGACGTTAGTGCTGCTCCTACTTTTCTCGTATGCGAAATAGACGCAGTAATTTGAGGATGTTTTGCTAAGTGGGTATGGCCGATAATTGTCAGATCTTCTGATGATTTTGAATTTATTCCCATTTTCTTGAGGCAGCCGGCCAGCGCTTCACGAGAACTCTGTTTACCCCATTCAGCAGACCTTTCAAGAGGTTCTGGTGAGGAAATAAGTTCAAAATGGAAGTCATCAATGCTCTGCATAATAAAACGGTCCTATTGGCAAAACCTGTAATTTTTGTAATATATATTCCTAAATCTAAAGGAACGTACTAAAAAATTAACTATGTTGCCAAATGAAATGCAGGCCCTTATGGCCAAAATACTATTCTTTCTATTCTCTATCACCATTATTTGCTTGGGCAAAGTGAAGGCATGTGAGATAGAAAATTTACATTTTAATGCTCCTGTAATCGAGAAAAATGTTACCTTTCGTAGTTAAGTCTATAAAAATTTCTCAGGTGTCCCAAACCTTAAAAAATTGATGACAAAATATTGTATAAGTATATAGAATGATTTCTTTTTAAATGAATCCAACCTCTTCAGGAGAAGAAAAAATGACGGCGACAATGAATTCTCGAAATGCTGCCAGAATGAAGGCCACAGACAGAACTATCAGAAGGATCAATATACCAACTGATGGAGAAGGTAAAAGCCTTAAAATCAGTGACTACTATGCAGAGAATGTTTTTGATTATCGAAAATCAGATATGATTCCACAAGAAGTCAAAATTGAATTGAAGGCCTATACTGCCTCTCACTCTGCTGGAAAAAGTCTTTCCAAAGAGCATGCTGAAGTAGTTGCTAAAGCGGTTGGAACTTGGGCAATGAGAAGAGGCGCCACTCACTTTTGTCATTGGTTTCAACCTCTAACTGGTAGTACCGCTGAAAAACATGATTCATTTTTATCTTTCTCAAAAGACGATTTACCTATCGTAAAACTAGGAGCTAGCGCGCTTCTTCAAGGTGAGCCGGATGCTTCCTCTTTTCCTAATGGTGGATCAAGATCTACTTTTGAGGCCCGCGGATATACTTCATGGGATCTTTCTTCTCCACTCTTTTTAAGAGAAGGGGAAAATGGAAAAACTCTATGTATTCCAACTGCCTTTATTAGTTATACTGGTGATGCTCTAGATATTAAAACTCCTCACCTTCGAAGTATTACTGCTTTAGATAAAGCGGCCACTAAATTTATGAAGGTCATTGGAAAAACAGATACTGAGCATGTTTACTCTAATTGTGGATGTGAGCAGGAATATTTCTTGATTGATAAGGCCATGTATATTCTAAGGCCTGACTTGGTAATGACCGGTAGAACTCTATTTGGTTCTCTAACTTCGAGAAATCAACAACTTAGTGATCATTACTTTGGAACGGTTCCTGAGCGAGTTTTAGCTTTCATGCAAGAGCTAGACTATAAACTTCACAGACTCGGAATTCCTTCTAAAACCAGACACAATGAAGTTGCTCCAGGGCAATATGAACTAGCTCCAATCTTTGAAGATAGTAACCTGGCAGCTGACCACAACCAACTTTTAATGGCAGTTATCAAAAAGGTTGCAGAGAAACATAACTTTGTAGGTATTCTTCATGAGAAGCCATTTGCTGGAGTTAACGGTTCTGGCAAACATCTTAATTGGTCTATGTCTGACAATACAGGGCATAACCTTCTAGAGCCGGGTCAAAATCCTCAAGATAACTACAGATTTTTAGCAATGGTTTCATGTGTGGTTGAGGCAGTTAAAAGAAACTCAAAAGCACTTCGCATGGCAATTGCCAGTCATGGAAATGATCACAGATTAGGGGCAAACGAAGCTCCTCCAAGTATCATTTCTGTTTATCTTGGAGAAACTCTAGATAAAATTTATGATGCTATTTTAGAAGGAAAAGACTTCGTTCCAAGTAATGATAAATTTCTAGAGAGTGGAGCGGGGCAACTGGCCCACCTGCTAAAAGATAATACTGACCGAAATAGAACTTCTCCTTTTGCCTTTACTGGTAACAAGTTTGAATTTAGAGCTGTTGGTTCAAGCCAAGCAGTTGGTTTTCCTTCAACGATTCTAAATGCCGCTATGTCAGAAGTTTTAAATGAGGCCACTGTGCTTGTTGAATCTTATATGAAAGACGGTAAATCGACTGATGAGGCACTACTTGAGCTGATCAGACACTACATGGGAAGATCAAATGATGTAGTTTTTGGTGGTGACGGTTATAGTAGCGAATGGGTCGTTGAGGCCAAAAAACGTGGACTTCCAAACCTTAGAACAACTCCTGATGCTCTCGGGGTGCTTAAAGATTCAAAACTAACTAGTTTTTTAACTGAACAGGGAATCTTTAGAGGAGATGAGCTTGAAACTCGTTACAATGTAGCAATGGAAAATTACTGCATGCTACGAGAGATCGAGTTTCAAACCCTTGTTTCTATGGTTAACCAAAATGTTCTTTCTGCTGGACTAGATTACAAACTAAGACTTGCTCAAATCATCACTGCTGGAAAATCTAATGGACTTGAATCTTCTGTAGAGACAGATATTTATAAGAGAATCAATATGATTATTGAAAATCTCTATGACTCTTCAAGAGAGTTAGATAGAGCTCTTGAAGCACTAGATGAAGATATAGAAAAACGTGCTAATGCCTTGGCCAACAACCTTCTGCCTCTTTCTGAGAAAGTTGCTGATAACTGTAATGCTCTTGAGGAAATGGTTCCAGATGATCTTTGGCAACTGCCCAAATATTATGACATGTTGTTTTTAAGATAAAAATATGGGGAAAGTTAACTTTCCCCTTTTTTTTCTATAGAACATAGCTCCTGTAAAAACTCATTCTTGGCAATTAATTTAGAAAACATTCTCTCAATTAGTCGCCCGCCTTTTTTTCTAATTTCCTTTTTAATTAGCTTTTCTACAATTTTAGTGAATATTGGGGGAATGCCCCGGCATTTGAGTCGATAAAGACCGAAGCTCGTATTTTTTAAATTGCAGTCTTTTAAAACTTTAGTGTTCACTGTCGATTTAAAGGAGCATTTTAAATCTATAACTTTGGTGACTTTGGCAAAAAGAATTTTCTTTTTAAAAATAAACTTGGCATTAGTTTTTACCTTCACCTTTAAATAGGGAATGATTCCCTCTTCGGTGAAATCCACTCGGCATTCATCAAATCTAATGCTGGCAGGGCCCTCAATACGTTTACTTCCAAGACTTGTTTTAAGGTGCATGATTAGAAGGTTTTCTGGGCCAATCATTTTATCGGGACAAGGCAGAGATAAGACTTGAGCATAACTGCTAGTAGAAAATAGTAAAAAAAGTAATAAGTATTTAGTCTTCATCACAGGCATCTTTTCTAAATTCTTTAAATTTCTCATTACCCAGCTTTATTAATGTTTCTTTTTTATCAGATAGGAATTTTCCATTATCAAATTTGCGTGCAAGCTTTTTTACTTTTTTTAGTAGCCATTTAGTAGGTAAGAGGTCTGAGCTCACATCAGTTACGTTAAGTTTGAAATCAATAATCTCAAGATCACAAATATCTGTGGCCTCATAGTAAATTACCGGTTCAGCAGAAAGGGAGAGGTCAAATTCTTGGTCATCATGCCAGGTAACCCACGAGTTGAGGGAAAAGGGTTCTACATTTAATACCCCGCTACTGAACTCTTCGGGGAGATAGGCCATTATAGTTCCTTCAATATAGACCTTTTTAATAAAATCATTATTCATTTCAAAAGTCTTATCTAATTTGAATTTTAAAGGAAGGTTCATCCCACCAAATAGGGGTAAGGAAAAAAAGACTAGGCCTAAAATAAACTTTTGCATGGTGTACCCTTTGTTTTGATTAAATAGTACAAGCAAAAATTAATTGTTTAAAGCTAATATCGCGATGTTTCTAGGAGAAATACTTTCATTGAAAATCTCATTAATCTCTACGCTAAATCCATTCTCTTGCAGATAGATGGCCCTATCTAAGAGGATATAAACCTCTAAGAGGCGTCCAAATTGCCATCTAATAATATTGGCCAGGAACATTTTTTTGACAAGGGGATTCCATTCCTGATGAAAATTATTAAGATCAGCCGCATCAAAACTATGTTTAATATTTAGTTCAGAGAGTTTAGTTAAGGCGTATTCAGAAAAGTCCTCACCATACTTTTTAAGCGGATATCCTTCTACGGTTATAAACTTTTTGATTCCTAACTTCTCATAAAGCAGTAAGTGTAAACTGTAGCGAAAACTTTTCACTTTCCACTTATTCATAAAATCAATAAAAGAGATGCCACCATGACCTCGTGATGCCAGAGCGAGAGAATATTTAGAAAAGGTAAGAGGATCTTCTTTACTAGTTTTTGAAATATTTATTTCACTCTCAGGATTTAATTTTAAATAACAACATCCAATGTTAATAAGATTTTTTGCTCTTTCCATTAATCTTAAAGAAAGAGGCCCACAGGTATGAAGCCCTATAGCGAGAGTCTCATTATCAAGCTTAAGTTTATTTTCATCTGCCACAATATCAGGGTTGTAGATATGGGTTCCTAGGGATTTATTGATAAAAGAAATTTCCTTGGCATTTTCAGGTGTTGATATCTTTTTTAAAAGCTTTTGACCTGCTTTAATTAAATCAAGGTCAGGATCAAGACATATGGTTGGTAGAGCAAAGTAGTGAGCAAGAGTTCTCGCTAGATGTCCTTTACCACCTCCAATATCAAATCCTTGGGAAAATCTATGTATCTTTTGCAGTTTTCCAATATAGGGAGCAAGTCTTGATACTTCATGAACCTTTTTCTGATTCATTCCCAGGAGTGCCTTATGAGGTAAGTTTTCATTTGCACCTTCGACCTGGGGAATAATAGATAAGGAATTGATTTTCAAGATAAGTGTTTTAAGTTCTCCCTCAAGAGGAGAAAAATCTATTTTGGCATCAATTTTCCATAGGTCTTCAAAGCTTAAAAGGTTAAGGTCTTCAATCCATTTATCGGGGTAATTATCCAAGGTGTGGGGATAATCATTTAGAATCTCTTCATACCAAAATCCTTGATGGCCCTTTAGAAATTCCCTGATGTTGTGAAAACGCTTTTTAATATCCATGAAGAATCTTCTATATCTCAAGGCCTGCAAATCTCAAAGAGGTATTGAAAAATTAGGGGAGGCTGTGTGCGTCAAATCGTTTCTTGCCAGAAAAAGGTAGTTAGGTGTATTTTGCCTCAGTATGAAAAATAGAAAAGTCACTATTTTTGGTATGGGGGTTTCAGGACTTTCTGCCTTAAGGCTACTCCATAGAGAGGGCGCGGATATTACTGTTATAAGTCAGGGAAAAGTAGATTTCTGGCCAAATCTAGAGCAAATTTTAAAATATGTTCCCAGAGAAAAATGTTATTCCCAAGAAGAAATAAAGTTGGATACTGAATTAGTTATTCTAAGTCCAGGTATTTCAAAAAAACATCCCTTGCTTAAAGATATCAAAGTTCCTATCTGGTCAGAAATTGAACTTGGCTTTAAATATGTAGATGCTCCTATTATTGCCATAACGGGAACCAATGGAAAAACCACAACGGTAACTCTTCTAGGAGAGATATTAAATTCTATGGGACACTCTGCTTTTGTGGGAGGGAATATTGGAATTCCACTTTGTGATTATCCTTTCTGGAAAAAGAAGGCAGAATATATTGTTTTAGAACTTTCAAGCTTTCAGTTGGAAGCAATGGAGAGTTTTAAATCCAAGGTGGCGGCCATTTTAAATATAAGTCAAAATCATGGTGAGAGATATGATCATTTTAAAGATTATGTTAGCGCCAAATTAAATATCACCAAAAATTGTGAGAGTTTTTTATATACTAATGAAGTTCCCTACAAAGGTCCTGGAAAGCGAATCGATTTAAGTGATATTGAAATGGATTGGGATCTAACAAATTTTAAGATTCCCGGTAAACACAATTTAAAAAATCTCTATGTGATTTATGAAATCTTAAATATTCTAGGTCTTGATCTTAAAAAAGCAGAAGGGACTCTTTCTTCATTAAGCGGTGTTCCTTTTAGAATGCAGTATTTAGAAAGTGATTTTCCCCTTTGTGTCTTTAACGATGCTAAAAGTACCAACTGGGATGCAACCTTAACGGCGATAAGCTCGGTTGAGGGAGATATCTATTTGATCTTGGGTGGACAAAAAAGAGGCAAGGGTGATTCAATTCTTCCTCATTTAGCTGAGATTAAAAAACATGTTAATAAGGTTTTTCTAATTGGCGAAACTACAGATTCTCTTGCGAGAGAAATTGGTGATGAAGCTTTTGCCATAAGTTGTTACAAGTTAGAAACGGCGATAGAAGAAGCTCACAAAGAGTCTAATGGTACTTTAATCTTTTCTCCAGCATTTCCATCTTTTGATCAATTTAAAAATTATGTAGAAAGAGGTGAGGCCTTTTCTAAATTAATCATGGGTGAATCTTAAAATGGCCATTGAATTGGTTTCACTGCCAAATAGATAAACATAATTGTCTTTAAAATTTAAAGTATAGGGTTTTAAAACTCCGGGGATATTAGTCATCGAGAGTTCAAGTTTTAAGTTTTTAGGATCACCTATATTTACTATTCCGATACCACCCACCTTTTCTTCCAGAGGTAAAAGGGCCAGGTTTTTCCTTATTTTTACTCGGTTTGCCCGATTAAATGATGTAGCAATGACCTTGCTTAAAAGTTTTATTTTATTAGGTTCTTTTAAAGAAAAAGCTGCCAGGCCACCAGGTTTTCCCCAAAGGGCCGTGAATAAAACATCAGGATGAATAGAGTTCATTTCTGGAACCATTTGTGAAAAGTGTTCATCATGAAGTGTTTGAACCAGGTGCATATTTTTTGGGTCAGAGATATTGTAAACTTTTAAAAAATTTGACCTAAATCCACCTAAATAAGCATGATCTTTATAAATTTGAATTCCTTCGACTCCCTTTATATCGGTTTTAATGGATGAAATATATTCTGGATGTTTAGGATTTGTAATATCCACAGAGACGAGCTTTTTACTCCAAGGACAAGTTATTAAAGCATATACATTCTCTTTTTTATCCCTGTAGATACGTGTATGCAATGCAGGGATTATAAAAGCAATTGGAAGTTGAAAAAAACGAAGGTGAGGAATTCTCAGTTGCCCGACCTTACTTATCTTACGGTTTTTTAAAATCTTAAAAATAAAGATTTCGCCTTTTCTGGCAATGGAAATAAATAGATTTCCCAGTCGATCCTGTCCCTCCATATCCAAGTTCTTTTCATTCCAGTGTTGAATTAACTTAGGAGTGCTAGGATTTTTGATATCTAAAAGAGTAATTCCGCCCCCTCTCAGGGTCAAAAATAAAGTGTTGGGATCTTCAGGGTATATTTCGGCCTTGACTACGTAGTTTAAATTGATGGGATCTTTTATGGTTTTAAGCCAATTAAGTTTAATCTTAGATTCGAAATTAACGAGATTAATTTTTTCCGGGCCAAGTTTCATCTCTTGGCCAAAATTTATTTCACCTGCTTGTGCAAGAGATAAAAATAGTAGAGACAGGATTATGATTTTCATTATGATATTTTAACCTTTCTTATAATAAAACTAATCAATGCAAGTCCGAGTAAAAAGGGAAAGAAAAAATGAGGGCCACCACCAGTATCAATTGAGGCGCAACTAATTATTCCAAAGGGCTGTTCTTTAGGGTAGAGATAGGTGACCCCTGCAATATCATCACCACCCACTGATCTTCTTTTAGGAATTAAAGAGAAATACATCAAGGCATCTTCTGTTGGAGAATGCCCAAGTCCTACGGCATGGCCAATTTCATGAGCGATCACCGCCACGATTTCATCGCGGGATAGATCATTGAAAAGATTTCCCGGAGTATCGTTTAAAAGAAAGAGTGCCCCTCTTATATATCCCCCAGAAATATTATTTGTCAGGGTTAAACCAAGGATATTCTTTGATGGGAAATTTTGAGGATCATCGTTACAGGAGATGAGGATGTATTTATCAACTTTTATATTTTCGTTGGGAACGCAAGGATCTTGCGAAGAACAAATAGGTTCAGTGTAAAAGGTATTAGTGGCATCCTCGGTAATGGTTCCCATCTTTAAAAACAAGGAACTGGAGGGGACTTGATTCCAATAATCGGTGACCGCATCGTAGGCCATTTGATAGAGCGTATCAGGATCTAATTGACTGTTTTCGCAATCTGCTCCATTAATATTGACCACGATACTTGGGTCTTCAAATCTGGCCTCAATATTATTGTTGAAAGTGAAGGCATGAGCTTGAAGTGAGGTAAATAAAAAAAAGATCAATAACTTTTTCATTTCTCAGCTCCAAAATGATAATGCACTCCAAAAAAATAACTGAGAGATCTTTTGTGACTGCTTTCAAGGTTATAAACATAACCGCCAGTTCTTAGTGCCCAGTTGTAGAGAAAAAACCAGTCTCCTGAAAAATTAATAATTAGATTACGAGAGGTGTGAAGTCCGGAGGGAAGCCAAAAGTCGGTGTAGGTATCACCATTATTTAAGCGTTCAGTTCCTCCATTGGCCCAAATTAAATTAAGCTCAAGTCCAAGGCCTACTTGTAAAAGAAACTGATCTAAGGTCCACCCTGCGGCGAAAGAGCCGACAATCGTCATGCTATGGGTGTTTTCATCTCCATTAGTTCTAGGAATGCCAAAGCTAATATTTGGATGAAGAGAAAAGTTATTTTCTTTATCTATATTTATAAAATATTCCGAGGCAATAAATAACTGAGGACTAAAATAGTTTAGTGTTCCTTCATTGTTGACTTGGGTTTTTCCCGTAAATTGATTGAAGGCCTCAAGGCCTAGAGAGAAATGATTCTTCCTGGCATTTGATGCCAAGGGCAACAAAACTATTAAAAGAATGATTTTTCTCATTAAAGATACCATTGAATAATCATTGAAAATTTAACGACCTTTTGACAAGTATAAGATGATAACAAAAAACTATTTATCTTTAAAAAGGGGTTTCTTAGTGAAGTTTGCAACAATTTTGGGGGCTTTTTTAGTTCTGTTTAACTCAACTGCTGCTTTTGCCGGTTTAAAGTGGAAGGATTACCTAAATTTTTCCATGTTTGGAAGGATTAGGACTGAGGGGTACAGTAATTTAGGTTTTGCTCCTGGTGGAGAAGATCCCCGTTTCACGGCCTCTAAGTTTAGAATGACCATGGAGACAGGGCCTGGAGTTTCAACTAAATGGAAATTTGTTTTCAAGCCACAATTTACCAAATTGTGGGGGCTAACAGAGCAAATGCCTTATCAAATAGGTGCAGGTCAAAGACCAACTTCAGGTGGGGTCTGGGATACTCGCTTTGATGTTCATAATGCCTACATTGACTGGAGACCCAACGATACATGGGGATTTTTGATTGGACGGCAAACGATCTCCTACGGGGATCAACTGATTATCGGTGCTCTTGAATGGCATAACGTTGGTAGGGCATTTGATGCCGTGAAGTTGGAGTTTTCATACTCTGATGATGTAAAAGTTGATGTATTTTATTCAGATGTCGTAAATAACGGTGTTAGTAGTACCGGTGATGGTAACTCAACTTTCTTTGGTGCTTATAGTCCTAATAAGTTTGGCGCTTTCTTTAGAAATACTGATTTATATTTCCTCTATAAAAGAGATCATACACAGGTGATTAGAGATGATCACTATGATGTTTGGGCGCTTGGCGGAAGAGTTAAATCTAAAGAAGGAATTTATGACCATCGAATTGAAGCAACTTTTGAAGGCGCTAAAGTAAAAGGTGAAGATCGTAATGGGGAATACCAGTTTGACGCTGAAGTAGGGCTGCAGATTAAACCTATTAAAACTAGGTTATCTGTAGAGTATTTTCAGGCATCAAAAGACTATGATCAATTCTATCCCACCGCTCATAAGTGGCTTGGTTTTGCTGACCAGTTTGGTAGAAGAAACATCAAAGGATTTAGAGTCGGTCTAATTCCTAAAATTACCAATAAGCTTAAGGCCAGACTTGATTTTCATGCTTTTTATCGTACCGATAATGATGCTCCTACTTATAATCTTCTGGGTAAGGCATACAAAGATAGTGTTGGAGACGAGAGTGAAGATTATGCGCTTGCCACCGAGTTTGATATTAAAGTTTTTTATGATGTGTATAAAAACTTAAGAGTAGAAGGTGGTTTCGCTTACGTGATGCCCAAGGGATATATGGAATCACTTGGTAGAGATGAAGACGTGCTTTGGGGATATCTCTCCATGGCCGCAAATTTCTAATTTGTGATTTAGTTGATTCCTGTATAGACTGCTTTTTTAAAAGCAATATTAAGGAATAGCTATGTTTGAAAATATTGATCTCTCAAATAATAAAAGGCCCAGTGATCCTCGTTTTGGATCCGGGCCTTCTCTCGTTCCGGTTGAGTTTATGGAAAAACTTCTCGCGACCGGACAAGACCTTTTAGGAACAAGTCACCGTAAGGCACCCATTAAAAACTTGGTTAAAGAAGTGCAAGATGGACTTAGCAAATATTTTTCACTTCCCGATGATTATAAAGTAGTTCTAGGAAACGGCGGGGCCACATTTTTATTTGATATGATAGGCCTTGGCATGGTGAAAAAGAAATCAGCTCACTTCACCTGTGGAGAGTTTTCAGAAAAATGGTTTAAAGCACACAATAAAGTTCCATGGATAGAAGCGGAGCAAATCTCTGTACCTTATGGAAAGGGAATAGATGGAAAAAATATAGCTGATGCAGATATGGTTTGTGTGACTCTTAATGAAACTTCAACCGGAGTACAGATCTCCAAACTTCCAGAAGTAGACAACGACACTATCTTAGCAGTTGATGCCACCAGTGGTGGTGGACAAATACCTTGCGATCTTTCAAAGACAGATTTATTCTTTTTTTCTCCGCAAAAAGTTTTTGCCAGTGAAGGAGGACTCTTTGTCGCCATTATGTCACCTAAGGCCTATAACCGTGCTCTAGAGATGGCAGCAGGGGATCGCTACTTTCCTGTTATCATGAGTTGGAAACTGGCAATCAACAATAGTGACAAAAATCAAACCTATAATACTCCGGCCATCGCGAGCATCTTTTTTCTAAATGAACAAATTAAGCTTATGAACTCCGTGGGTTATGAAAAGGCCTGCGAAATGGCAGAAGAGAAGGCCCAGCTTATTTATTCATGGGCAGCAGAAAAAAAATACCTCTCTTGCTATGTTGAAGAGGAAAAATATAGGTCTAGATCAGTGGCCACTATCAATGTAGATGAGAGCTTTCCCGTTACGCCACTAATTGATTGGCTAGCAGAGAAAAAGATAGCGTATGGAATAGATGGTTATAGAAAATTAGGAAAGAACCAATTTAGAATCGCTCTTTTTCACAATATTAAATATGATGATTTGAATAAGCTGTTAAATATAATCTCTCAAGCGATTGAAGCTAACTGAGATAAGCTTCAAGAAAATCTTTTTTAAATTTAGAAAACTGATTAGCTCTTATGGCCTTTCGAGCACGAGAGGCCAGATCATTATAGAAGGCCACATTGTGAATGGAGGCCAAAATAGTTCCTAAAATTTCATTTGAATCAAAAAGGTGCTTTAAGTAGGCCCTGGAATAATTTTTACAAGTATGACAAGGACAGTTTGGATCGATCGGGAAAAAATCCCTCTTGTAGTTTTTGTGTTTGATGCGTATTTTTCCCCGGTTGGTAAAAAGTGTTCCACCACGGGCAAATTTGGTCGGAATAATACAATCACTCATATCAATTCCATTTTCCCAAATCATTAAAAGATCTTCCGGATTTCCAACACCCATCACATATCGAGGTTTATCTTTTGGTAATAAAGGAGCAGTATAGCTAACCACTTCTTCCATCAGTTCAGGACCTTCACCAACAGAAACACCACCAATAGCATATCCCGGTAAATCTCTAGCACAGACTTCTTCGACACATTTTTTTCTAAGATCTTTGTAATAAGATCCTTGGATAATACCAAAGAGCGCCTGCTTAGGATTAGTCCAAGTTTTAATGCAGCGATCAAGCCATCGATGAGTTCGGTCAATCGAATTTTTTACATAACTTTCCGTAGCGGGGTAGGGAATGCACTCATCAAAGGCCATCATAATATCAGTTCCCAGATCTTCTTGTACTTTAATCGAAGTTTCTGGTGAAAGAAGAATTTTATCTCCCTTTTGATCTTTGAATTCTGCCCCTTCTTCCTTGATAGATTTTTTCTGTAGGGAAAAAACCTGAAATCCACCAGAGTCGGTTAGAATTGGCCCATTCCAGTTCATAAACTTATGAAGTCCACCTGCTTTTTTAATTAAGCTAGGTCCTGGAGATAGTAGTAAATGGTAGGTATTAGATAGAATTATTTGAGAATTACCTTCTCTTAAATCCTCCGGTTTCAAGGCCTTAACGGTACCGTGGGTTCCCACTGGCATGAATACAGGGGTTTCAATCACCCCATGAGGGGTGGTAATTTTACCGACTCGGGCACCAGAGGGATCTGTGTGCTCAAGTTCAAATTTAAAGTGCTCTTTTACCGCTTTTTGGATTTGCATGGAGACAACCTATAACACCAACTAGCAAAAATAAAACGACTAAATAACTTTTTCACTGGGAAAGACCCCCATTAATGACCTAAAATTAAGAGGATGCGAATATTTTTGATTATATTACTACTTTTAGTCTCGTGTACGAGGGCCTACCGGGGAGAGCGGGAGAGATCTGTTAGGGAGTTAAAAGATATTGCTCGCAGTTGGGAAGAGGCACAGTGGGCGGCCGAGGGATGGCCTGAGGATCAGTTTCAGCGGGCCTTGGCGGTTGATCCTAAGCTAAAACTTATGGTGCCTCAATTTGCTAAGGAAAAGCGAATTACCTGTGATGATTATGGGCCGAAATCTGGTTGTATTGTCGTTATCCATGGTGAGGTCAGAACTTTAAGATTTGCTATCGCTAAATTTACATCCAAGAGGCAGGCAAAGAAAATGGCCTGGGCGATGAAGGAGTGGTGGTTTCAAGATTATGTATTCGATAAAGTAAATAAAGAGCCAGTGTTAGAAAATTTTGTGAAAGAAGTATATGGTGCTAAAAAAGTAATTAAATTCCCTAAATAAAAACCCGAAATCTCTTTTCAAAAAAACTTAAGCGCTCGCGCCATAAAGCTATCAACTCATCATTTTCAAATTCATCTAACGTTTGATGAAAAAGGGTAAGCCATCTGTCGAGCTCTCCTGGTCGAATGCTTAAAGGTATATGAGAATTAACCAGGTTAAATGTCTCTTTTGTTTTTTCTCCCAAAAGTTGAAATTTCCAAAAAGTGACTATTCTTGGAATATGATCTTTAAAAAATGAGATATCTGGACTTAGAACATCCACTGATTTCCCTTCCTGGATCTTTCTGAAGTGATAACCAATGATTACGTCTTTAACGGCCTTTGAATAAAAAGACTCAACTATCTCTTTTATTTTATCCATGCAAGATATGTATTAAATTTGATCTAATAAGACAAGTAATTCATAAATCGTATTTATTTGCCGAAGTATGCTTTATGAAAAAAATATCCCTGCTGCTTCTTTGTATTCCCTTTTATACTTTTTGCGCTGAAAATCTGAAAATCTTAGAACTTGATTCCGGTTCGTGTTGGATAGAGGAGAGTACTTCAAAAATTGTTAGCTTTGGTGACAATAAAAGTTTTACCTTAGATGAGGACTCTGTTGAAAATATTATCTTAGCAATAGCAACAGAGTTACAAGATTATAAAATAGATATTCCTAAAAAATGGAAACTTTATTTACATTGCAATTCCTTTGCAACTCATTTGGTTTTTAAGTTTCAAGGTGTTGATGGCGGAATTTGTGCATGGGTTAGTCCTGAAGGGGAATTAGATTTTTTGGGTAATTTTAAGGGGAATAAAAAAGGATTATGTAATGGAGCGATTCCCGGCCAGTTGTTGGTCTATGGAGATACTCCATCTTTTATTGATCCAATATGGGGCCAATATATAAAAAATACTACTAATCTTAGGAAAATAATTTTAACCAAAGAATATTATTTCAAAGAAGATCAGGTAATTGAAAAATTAAAAGAGTCTTTTCCAGATCTTAAAATAGAACGAAATTATATGCTTCGCCGAGTAGGAGAGCACCTCAGATTACGATCTTCCGAGCTCGGTAAGTGACTTACCAAGAGATTTGGATTTTTTACCAAAAATTGAATTTCGCTCACCAAGCTCTGCTTCTTCTTTACATAAAATACATAGTTGAGCAGTAGGACGGGCCATTAACCTTTCAAAGGAAATATCCTCATCACATTCTTCACAATGTCCGTAACTTCCATCGAGAACTCGATCTAAACTTTTATTTATTTTCTTTAGATAAAATATATTACGGTTTCTAAATCTAAGCTCTTGGGATGCTTGAATGTTAATACTTGCCTCGTCAAGAGGATCAGCAAGCTCATTTTTATCAAGACAAAATTTTTCTTGATCTTTTTCTATTTGAAGAAGTTTAGCTCTTTCTACAAGCAGTTTATTTAAAATTTTATTTAACTTGGTAACAGGAAGAACGTCGCTTTTAGGCAGCTTCTTTTCAGATAAGAAATCTTTTTTTCGTCTCTCCATGGCAGCTTCAGTCATATCAAATTCATAACTGGTTTCATTCATCATATACACCATCTCCTTGACGTAACCCGATAGGCCCTAAATTCATTTTATCTTAAATTAGTGTTATCGAATTTACTTGGAATTTAAATTTACGTAAACAGGTAAGAGCAATAAAAAAACTTACTTTTTATTACAAGTTTTTTTGACCTATTTGCTTTGATAAGGTTCAAACTTGTCAGGAATCGATTTTGTACAGTAAGGACAATGGATCCAAAACTGTGCATCTAAAACTTTATTGCAGCCAATGCATTGGTATAAAACTTCTGTGTCAATAAACTCTGTACCGCCTATTAACAGTTCTTTCTTCATTGATTTAATCGTATCGGGGTGAGCAATCCAGCCTCCTGGAATAATTGGATCGGGTTTAAATATGGCCTGTGGTACATCTTTGTTAGGCCTAATCTTTATTTGAATGTCTTCATGTTCATCTGAGTAAAATGGTTTAACCCCTTCCCATGTTGCACCCATAATCTTTTTATGAAAGTACTCAGAATTTAAATCTTTTTTCTTCATATGTTCCACCTTTTTTCTAGCATGGTTATAATTTGTCTTGCCGCTTTCTTGTGAGGATTTAGCGCACGCAAAAAATTTGGTTTTGCTGCAAGCACATCCTCTTTTAAAATTAAGGCCCGGCCTCCAAGCTGTTCAATGACTCTAAGGTCCCATTCTAAAACTTCTGCATCATTATTTTTTAATAATTTTCTAAGTGCTTCAATAAATTCTTTTGGCACCCGCACGCCATCAATTCCACATTTTGCAATAATATGTCGTTGTGAAGCGGCCAGGGCATAAACTAGGATTTCTGGACTATGATCTCCTGCAAGAGTTTTGATAATAGGTGAACTAAATTCTCCATGCAGCTTTTTGGTATGGTCTAAAATACAAAGCACTTGTTTTAAATCTTCTTCACTTAGCTCTTTTACCCAAAGCTCTCTCACTTCATCAGGAGTCAGCTCCACCATAGGGCGAGTGTTTTTTTTGAGTTGCCCAATAATCTCAAGATATTTTGCTTGAAAGTTCATTTTTATATTATGCCTTGAAAATTTTGCTTTGGAGGGGATTTTCTATGCATTAAAAGGTATAACAAGAAATTGGAAGTAGTTATGCAAAGCGTTAAAATGGGCATTCATTCAATCTATCTCGCCACTGAAGGGGAAGGAATCCATATTGGAAGACCTCAGATTTTCGTGCGTTTTCAAGGCTGTGATATCGGTTGCCGAAACTGCGATAGTAAAGAGACCTGGGCATTTAAGGGCGCTAAAAGGCCGTTAGAAAGCATTCTGCTTGAAATTCATAATATAGGCCTGAAAGGCAAAATAAAGCATCTGAGCATCACTGGCGGTGACCCCCTTAATGAGGTCCATTTGCCAGGTCTACAAGCACTCTTGATCGAATTAAAAAAACAAGGGTATTACATAAATATCGAGGCGGCAGGAACCAAGGTAGTAGAGGAAGTATTCCAACTGGTCGATTTTATAAGCTTTGATTTTAAGACTCCATCCACCGGAGTATCAACCCATCCAGAATTGATCCTCAAAATGCAGCAGGACTTCCCTGGTAAATTTCAAGTTAAAGCAGTAGTGGAATCAGAAGAGGATTTTACCGCCACTCATAAGGCCTATCTTCAGCTAAAAGAAAGGCTTGGAGATATCTCCTTTGATTGGTGTTTAACCCCATCTTTTAATCCTCGTGAGGACTTCCCTATGGAACGCTTTATTATGGTTATTGAATGCAACCAAAAGTTTGGAGGGCCATTTAAAGTAATCGGTCAGCAGCATAAATGGATCTACGGTTCAAACGCTAAAAACAAATAATCCTTCTCAGCAAGACTCCTAGGTGATAATAAATATCTCTCTCTTAAACAGGACATTAAGTGACCCCTCGTCACCGTATAGAATCCTTTGATTTTCCTGCTGGAATGGCCATTTCCAGTAAGTATAAAATCGTCATAAAACTAGGTGAAGGCTGGGAGGGAGAGGTCTATCAAATTAAGGAGACCTTAACGGGAATTCTTCGAGCGGCCAAGTTCTTTTTCCCCCAGAGAAATGTGGGAAATAAATCGGCCAGATCCTATGCCCTAAAATTACACCGACTCAGATCTTGTAGCATGCTTATCCAATATCTAACTCAGGGATTAATAATCTATGAAGATGTTCCTATCACTTATCTCGTTTCAGAGTTTATTGAAGGGGAGCCTTTAGATGAATATCTAAAGCGGCAAAAGGGAAAAAGACTTAGCCCTTTTCAAAGTCTGCATCTACTTCATTCCTTGGCCAAAGGGATAGATGAAATTCACAATAAAAAAGAATACCATGGTGATCTTCACCTCAGTAATATTATGGTACAAAAATTTGGCCTGGGATTTGAACTTAAAGTTCTGGATTTTTATCAATGGGGTGGGGCCAGTAAAGAAAATAGAAAAGAAGATTTAGTTGACCTAATTAACATTTTTTATCAGGCCATAGGCGGAAAAAAATACTACTCATCTCAGTCTAAAGTAGTTAAGCAAATCATCATGGGACGTAAGAGAAACCTGATTCTTGATAAATTCAAATCAGTTGGAGACTTAAAAACCTATATAGAAAATATCCAATGGGACTAAAGTTTTTTTATTAACCTGCAGAAAAGAGAAATGGTACAATAAAAGAAACAGGAAGGTTCCCATGGCAAAATTATTAGTTCTTATATTTCTCTTATCAAATGCAGCTTATGCTATAGAATTACCCGATTCTTTTACCGATCAACGATCCTTTGACGAGGCCCGGGCAGTGGTAGAGCGTTCTAAAGTAGAGCGAGAACAATTTGAAAATAGAGGGCCCGAGCGAGAAATCGCCAGTGAGGAAGAGTTTGATCCAGAATTTAAAAAAGATTTCGATGAAATGATGGAAGATGTAGACTAGACCCGTTGAATTGAAATACAGCCGGCCGAATAACCTGCGCCAAATCCACAGAGAATGCCCTTTTCACCTTTATTAAAATCATCACTATATTTATCAAAAGCGATAACTAGTCCTGCAGAGCTGGTATTGCCATATTTATCTAATATCAATGGTGCCTCTTCTTCAGAGGTCTCTCTTTTTAAGAGATATTTTAAAATTAAATCATTCATATTTTTATTGGCCTGATGAAGCCAGAATCTCTTTACTGATGTAATTTTCATATCATCTAAATGATCTTGAATAAGCTTTACTGTAAGAGGGATAACTTCTTTGAAAACTCTTCGTCCTTTTTGAATACAAAGATACTCCGTCTCATCCTTTCTCACTTCTCCTGGATTTAAATAACCAAAGTTATTTCTAATATTGTTAGAGAATTGGGTAATAAGCTTCATGCCTAAAATTTCAAATTGCTTAACACTTGTAGCAGTCTCGGCATTTTCAAGTACTACCGCTGAACAAGCATCACCGAATATAAAGTGGGTTTGACGGTCTTTAAAATTGATATGTCCGGCGCAAATCTCCGGACTTATGACCAAGGCACATTTTGCAAGGCCGGAGTTAATTGAAGTGTAAGCATTTTGTATGCCAAAAATAGAAGAACTACAGGCAACACTCATGTCATAAGCAAAACCACCAGTTCCTAATTCTTTTTGCACCTCTATGGCCATGGAAGGATAGGCCCTTTGAAAAGCAGAGCAAGAGATGATTAAAAGATCCACATCTTCGGGTTTTTTGCCGGCCTTTTGCAACGCCTTTTTAGCGGCATCAACTGCCATTTCACACTGGATGCTGGGTTCATCATTTCCTCTATCCGGATAATAGGGGCGCATTCTTTTGGAATCCAGCACTCCCTTTTTATCCATAAAATATCGATGCTTAATTCCCGATGCCTTAACAATAAAATCAGGAGAGGATTCTAAAAGTGCCTCAACTTCGCCATTTTCTATTTTTTTTCTATTTTTTTCGTTGAATTCACGGACATATGTATTAAAAGCTTCAATTAATTCTTCGTTAGAAACATGATTTTTTGGTGTGTAAATTCCTGTACCGCTGATAACGATTTTGGTCATTTTTTCACCTTAAGTACTAAGGTTCCCCAGCCAAGTAAAAAGCTTACCCCACCAAATGGAATAATCATGGCGAGTATTTTTATTTGAGTCATGGAATACAGATAGCAATTAAAAGAAAAAAGAATAATTCCGGCCAAGAAGAAGTAGGCGATTTTAGACAGATCTATTTTTAGTTGTAGCTGCAATATTCCTATTAGAAGTAAGGCAAACCCATGATAGAACTGATAGGTAACTCCTGTTTTGTAAGTGGCCAAGAGCTTTGCTGTCAGCATCTTTTCAAGTCCATGGGCTCCAAAGGCCCCCAGGCCTACGGCCAAAAATAAGAATATTGATCCCCAAAATATGAATTGATAAGCTTTTTTTTCCATAACCATGCCTCGCGCAAGGTACCTCTAGAATTATATTTTGGGAAGAAAAAGGCCTAGTTTGCTCCTATTTTTAAGGCCTTTTCTGATAGATAAGTCTGCTCCGGCCTTTTTTCCCAAGGTTTTGGCCTCTTGGGAGACATCAACTCTTGTAGAAGAGACTCCAGAGAGTCTGGGATAGGCCATTTTAACCCTGTTTTTCAAGGACTTATCCATTTTAACCAAGGCCGCTTTAGAGTAGTGTTCTCTTTTTTCCTCAGCTATTTTTTCAACAAAAGATTCACAGACTCCTTTCATAAAAGAGTTTTTGGCATTAATTCCGCGGTGATTTTCTCTGTATTTTTGCCATAAAAGTTCTAATTCAAAGTCTAAAAAATGGGCCACATACTCGGCCATTTCAACATTATCCCTCTCTCCTATGACTTCTAAATAAAAGATTCCCTTTCCATAATTAAAGACTGGCTGGACCATAAAGGATCTTAAAATTTCATAAATGGCCCGATATTTACCATTATTTCTTTTTCCCGATAATACTCGCTTTAGATAAGTCGTATCATCATCTTCACCAAGCCTTTTCAAATTATGCTGAAGAATCAATTGATTGGCCTTTAAGGTGGCAAGCTCCGCTTCATGAATATTGCTGCTTTTTGCAAGTGAGAGTAGTTTTTTAACCTTGGCGATGACATTTTCGGAAGGAAAATCTCCTTCAACTTTATCATTCATATGATCAAGGTTACCTACTGCAGAGTAAACTTCCTCGTCCCACCCAAACTTTTTACAAATACTTCGAAACTCCTTTCCATGAGGATAAATACCCTCTCCAGTTTCTAGATAAGCGAAGTAGTGAGCGAGTTCATGTCGCAAAATATTTTTTATAACTTCAGTTTTTGCGGAATACATTAAATTTTTATTGATCCCAATTTGATAGGTGTGGTGATCAAAGGTTCCTAAAGTATTCCGCTTTTCAAATACCACTATATGGAAGGGATATAAAAAACCCTTATACTGAAAACGATTTTTAAAAACTTTGACTCCAACTTCATCTCTTAGAATTTCCCGCACATATTTTTTTAAAAGAGAAACAAAGCTCAATGTAGATTTTGAGTAAACAAGCATATCACTCAGTTATACAGATATTCCCATAAGTTTTCTACTAAAATTGACAATAATTTGCTAAAATCTCACTTATTACTATTCAAGGAAGAATATGAAATATCTATTAGTTCTCACCCTCCTTTTAATTAATTGCTCTAAAAAAGAAAAGCCTAAAATAAAAGTTCCCATGAAAGTGAAAACAGTAAAAGTGCATTTCTCTTCGGCCAGTTATGAACAAGTATATCCTGGTGAAGTTCGGGCCAAAAATCGGGCCGAACTTTCTTTTGAGGTTCCTGGGAAATTGGTTAAAAGACCGGTTATTGAAGGGCAGCTTTTAAAGAAGGGAGAGTTTATCGCCCAGCTAAAACAAGAGGATTATAAGTTAAAGTTACAAAATTCTAAGGCCGAATTTGCTCAAACCAGAGCAGAATACGAAAGGGCAAGAGTACTTTGGGCGAGTGAGGCCATTTCAAAATCTGAATTTGATGAAAAAAAGGCGCTCTACCTTTCTGCTAAATCCAAAAGAGATCTTGCCAGAAAAGATTTAAGAGACACTACCTTAAAGGCCCCATATGATGGAAAGGTTGCAAAGTTTTATGCAGAAAACTTTGAAGATGTGAAGGCCAAGCAACCAATTCTCTCCTATTACAATGAAAAAGAATTTGAGGTTAAGATAAACATTCCTGAGTCACATATTGCAAAACTTAAAACAAATACCAAAGTGAGAGCAAAGGCCTCACTTTCTGATCTTCCAGATAAAGTCTTAGATTTAACATTTAAAGAATACTCTTCAAAAGTGGATCCCAAAACGAGAACTTTCGAGGCCATTTTCACCATAGTTGATACGAAGGAGGTTTTATTACTTCCTGGCATGACTTTAAATGTGAAGGCCAATTATTACGTACCAGGAGGAGAAGGAAAAAAGTTGGCCCTAATTCCCTCTATTTGTGTCTTGGAGGCCGATAAACAATCTTTTGTTTGGGTTGTTAATCAAAAGAACATGGTGCTGGAAAAAAGAGAAATAAAAATTGGAAAGATGAAAGCAGATAAAATTGAAGTCCTTTTTGGACTTAAGGAAGGAGAGAGAGTTGTGGCCGCCGGGGCCTATGTTTTAAGTGAAGGTGATAAGGTTGAATATCTAGAAGAAACAGGCGGTCTGTAATGTCCTTTGAAGAAATCTCGATCAGGAAGAGATCTTTAACCTGGTTTTTTATTGTTGTTATCGTAATTATCGGACTTAAAAGTTTTGATAAACTTGCCAAGTTAGAAGACCCTGAATACACCATTAAAGAGGCCAGAATTTATGTTGATTATCCTGGGGCCACAGTTCAGGAAATGGAAGATGAAGTCGTCTATCCAATAGAAAATGAACTTCAAGAACTTCCCTATACCAAAAGAATTACTTCAACCACTTATCCTGGAAGGACAGAGATCGCCTATGTTGCCAAAGATCGCTATAGGAAAGGGGCGCTTAACCAGATCTGGGATGAAGTTAGAAAAAAATTGAGAGATGTTCAAATTCAACTTCCACCTGGGGTGAGCCCACCAAGAGTTATTGATGATTTTGGGGATGTCTACGGTATTTACTATTCTCTAACAGGTGAAGGGTACACCTATAAAGAATTAAAAGATTTTATAGATGTATTAAAAAGGGAAATACTTTTAGTTGATGGGGTTAGAAAAGTAATTATCGGCGGAGCTCAAAAAGAAGTAATATATGTTGAAGTTTCAAGGTCTAAACTTAAAAATTTAGGAATTTCAGTTAATCGATTATCAGACCTATTTGTAGATCACAATTATGTCTCTCCAATTGGGGAATTTAATGTTGGAGATGAATATTTAAGGGCCAATATAACGGGGAAATTTAGCTCAGTTGAGGATATTGAAAACATTCTCGTTTCTAGCGAAAAGGGAAAGTTAATTTTTCTAAAAGATATTGCCATCGTAAAACGAAAATATATTGAACCTTTCAAACATCGCTATTATGTGGATGGAAAACCTGCACTTACCTTGGCCATATCAGCTGACACTACAAAAAATATCTTAAAAACCGGAGAGAGATTAGGTGAGCGAATGAAAACGCTCATATTACAAAAACCACCGGGAATGAAACTTAGAAAAATTTATAATCAGGCAGAAGCTGTTGGGACCTCAATAAAGGGCTTTGTTGTTAACCTTGTTGAAGCGGTAGTAATTGTCATTGTGGTTCTGCTCATCTTTATGGGCTGGAGAAGTGGCGTTATAATCGGTAGTGTTTTATTTCTTATTATGATGGCCACGGCCATATTGATGGAGATATATGGCATTCCCTTGCAGAGAATATCTTTAGGTGCCCTCATTATTGCTTTAGGGATGCTGGTGGACAACGCTATTGTTGTGGCCGAGGGAATGTTAATCAAAATTGAAAAAGGTGAAGATAAAATTAAGTCGGCCTTGGATGTTATTAAGCAGACCAAGTGGTCTCTTCTTGGGACAACAATTATTGCCATAGTGGCCTTCGCTCCCATTGGGCTATCAGATCATTCCACGGGAGAGTATTGTAATACTTTGTTTTGGGTAATTTTAATTTCACTTTTAGTAAGTTGGTTGCTGGCCATAACTGTGACCCCTATGCTTGGAACTATTCTTTATAAGAAAAAAGAAATGAAAAAGGGAGAAGAATTAGATCCCTATAATAATATAATTTTTAGAGCTTATAAATCCCTTCTAACTGGTGCCTTAAAATTTAGAACCCCAACACTTATTTTAATGGTTGTGCTTTTAGTTTTGGCAATTTTTGGGTTCACTCAAACTAAAAAAATGTTTTTCCCAGATTCAACTACCCCACTTTTCATGGTGGATTATTTTAGGCAAGAGGGGACTGATGCCAGAACCATGGAAAAAGATGGGCTTGAAGCGATTGAGTTAATCAAAAAGGTGAAAGGAGTAACTAATGTTTCTTTAAGTGTCGGACAGGGATATGAAAGATTTATGCTAACTTATCAGCCCGAAACACCCAATAAATCTTATATGCAATTTTTGGTAGAGGTGGATGATTACTCAAAAATTTTAGAAATAGGGGGAACTGTACTATCAAGGTTAAATGATTCTCATCCCTTTGCTCAAATTAAAATAAAACAAATAGCGTTAGGCCCTACAGAAAAGGCCAAAATTATGGCCAGGTTTTCAGGAAGGGATCCGGATAAGCTTAGGGAAATTGCTAATAAGGCCATGGATATTTTAAAGACTCATCCCAATGCTGTTGGAATTAGAACAGATTGGCGAGATAAAGTTAAAAATTTAAAAGTTGAATATTCTCAAGATAAAGCAAGACTTACAGGAGTTTCTAGAAAAGATGTAAAAGATTCTTTTTTAATTAACTTTACAGGGAAAGAAGTTGGTATTTATCGTGAAGGAATCCATCTTCTTCCCATAATTCTTAGAGCTCCAGAAGGAGAACGATTAGATGTAGCAAATGCTTCTGACATACAAGTATGGAGTTCCCCCAATGACACCTACATTCCAATTTCCCAGGTAGTAAAAAAAATCTCAACCGGGTGGGATAATAATATTGTAGGTCGAAGAAACCGAAGGAAAACGATTCAAGTTTTGGCCGATCCGAGAGTTGGGCTTTGGACCACGATTTTTAAAGAGGTAAAAGAAAAAATAGAAAAGATTCCACTGCCTGTAGGTTATGACCTAGAATGGGGAGGGGATTATGAATCTTCTACTGAAGGGGGAGAGGCAGTTTTTGGTGCCCTTCCAGCTGGTTTTTTCATAATGTTTTTAATTTCGGTTTTTCTTTTTCAGGGCCTAAAACAGCCAGTCGTAATTTGGCTTACAGTTCCTTTAGCAATTATAGGGGTTACCTTCGGTCTTTTATTTACAGGAACTCCTTTTGGATTTATGTCTCTTCTTGGGATACTCTCACTTTCTGGGATGTTGCTTAAAAATGCCATTATTCTTGTAGATCAAATAGATTTAGAAATTAGTACAGGTAAAGAAAAATTCAAGGCACTAATTGATGCTTGTCTTTCAAGAGTTAGGCCGGTCTCTCTGGCCGCTATGACTACAGCTCTTGGAATGATTCCTCTATTTCCCGATGCTTTTTTTAAGGGGATGGCCGTCACTATCGTATTTGGCCTGATTTTCGCCACGATCTTAACCCTTTTAATTGTGCCAGTGCTTTATTCCCTGGTTTTTAAAATTCCTTATAAGGGAGCTTAAATTTGAAAAAGCTAATATTTATAGTTTTAGTATTAACTCAAACAGTCTGTGCCAAAGACGTCAATGTTGCCTTAATCATGGATGGGACCAGTGATTATAAGATCCAGGCAGTTAAATTAATTAAAAATAATTTAAAAAAAGTTATGGAGAGATCTTCGACTATTAAATTTAAAAATATCATTTTTGGAGGGGTGAATGAGAACACCCTAAGGAAAAAACTTAAAAAATTAATTAAGAGAAAAGATGTTGATTTAGTTATTACTCTTGGCCCTATCGTTAGTGCTATTGCAGCATCTAAGGAATTTAAGTTGAAAAAACCTGTCATTGCAACTCCGATCTATGACGATAAACTTCGAAAGAAGAAAAATTTAAATTCCATACAGATATTTCCTAGTTTTCAAGATGTAAAAAAAATTCTAAAGACTTTAACTCCGGGGAAAAATATATTATTTGTAGGACGAAAATATAAAATATATGAAAACTACTATAAAAGGATTAGGGAAGTCTTCGGGGAAGAATATAATGTCCATCTTTATAAATCAGAAGATGAGTATGAAATTCAAAATCTTGAGGGTATAGATTTTGTTATATACTTTCCGTTCTCTTTTAATAAAGAGGAGCATTTTACCAAGTTTCATAGTGACGTCATTGAGGAAAAGATAAAAAACTTCTCTTTAAGAGGTTATGAATCTCTAGGTGAAGGAGTCCTTTATTCAACAAAGATAAAAAACTGGAAAGTTAAAGTGGCCAGAATGATTGCCATTAATTTAATGGATTTTAGCAACAATCGGCCAATTGAAAACTTAAAAAGGAATTTTTTAAGTTTCAAAAAGATTTCCTACAATTTAGATATTGCTAAAAAATTAGGTATAAATGTCACCAATCTATCATTTGCACCTTATGAGCCAAGTATTCAAAAAATAGCGAGGGCCATTCCAAAATTAAATTTAGAAACAGCAGTAGATAATGCGATTGAGGAGAATTTGGATTATTTAACCCAAAAATATCAGGAGAAGGTGGCAGACTATCGGGAAAGTGCCAGATTTGGGAAAATACTTCCGCAGATTAATTTAAATATGGAATATAACCAAAGGGATAAAAATAGAACGGTAGCTTTTTTAGGTATATCAGAGCGAGTTACCACTTTAGGTGTAAATGTCACCCAAGTAATTTTTGATGATGATATTTTTAGGGCCTATGCTGTAGCGGGATATGAATTTAAAAGAAGGCAGTATTTAAAACAGCAGGCAAAAATAGATTTAATCAATACTACCATCGATGCCTATTTAGGGATTTTACGAAGTATCTCCTTTGTGAAGATTCGTGAAGAAAACCTTCGGGTGACTATGGAAAACCTCGATGTTGCCACTTTGAAATATAAATCAGGCAAAGGGGCCAAAACAGAAATTTATAGATGGGAAAGTGAGGTGGCCCAGAATAAGAATATATTAACCAGATCAAATGTGAAGCTTAAAAATGATTATCACTTGATAAATAGATTAATGAACACCTCCCTTGATAAAACTTATCGCATGGATGATTTTGATGAGATCGGGAAAAAATTAATTTCAACACACTTGCATAAATACTCTAAATCAAAAGAAGTAAAAATTTTAGAAAACTATATTTCCTTTTTAATTGATGAATCAAAAAGATATTCCCCATATCTAAAATCTCTAAATGAAGAGGTTAATGCCCACAAAAGACGTCTTTTAAATAAAAATCGATCTCTCTATCTTCCTAAAATTAATCTTTTTGGTGATTATAGTTACTGGCTTGATCGTTCTGGTGAGGGATCCTCAGGAGATGTTGCAGCTGGAGCAGGGGCCCTCTGGGATAATTATTGGCAAGTTGGGGTAAGGCTTAACTTTCCTCTTTTTACTGGTGCTGAAAGGATAAATGAAAGAAAAGAGCAGGTTAACCGGCTCTATAAATCCAAATCTAAAAAATCTAGTGCTAACTTAAAAAATGATCAATCCATTAGGGATCAAGTCTATCGAATAAGAGGGGCGCTTGATCAGGTTAAGTATAATAGGCAGTTTGAGGTTGCTACTAAGAAAAATCTTGATTTAGTAAGGCTTTCCTATAAAACCGGTGGTGTGGATATTTTAAGACTTTTAGATGCTCAAAACTTTTGGATGCGTGCCAGGGAGGCCCTTGCGACTTCAGAGATTAGTGCTCTTAAAGAATTTATCAATTTAGAAGATAAAGTGGGGTATTTCTATTTTCGCCTCACCGCACAGGAAAGGCTTGACCTAGATAATAGGTTTAAAGGTTATATCAATAGGTAAAAAAGGAAGTGAATTTCTTCGCTCCCAAATTATCAAATTTAGTTTCATGTTTGCATTCGTTAATTATATCTGCAGTTAAAAATCTGATGTCATCCAAGTTGTTATTTTTAAGTATCTATTGAGCAGAGGAACAATAAATACATATAATTTCAGGAACTTAAGGTGAAGGTATTAAATTCCTGGTGAGAAAAATTCCAGACAGGTAGATAATATAACTATTCGATTTATCAAAAATTTCAGGAGAGAATTCGTGAACAATTATCTTCATTATATGCTCTTTCTTACTCTTTTTGGCTGCGCCACTGATCGTGACGCTTATAAAAGAACTCTGAATCTCGCCTTTGAAGAGTTAGAGGAGAGAGTTGAAAGCAAAAGAACTATTGCCTCTAAAGAGGATCAACTAAGTATTTCAAAATTAAAACCAACGACAATGCTGCTTTTTCCAAAAATTTATAGTGGTAATCTTAAAAGATCAGAAGAAAAACCTATTAATTACCGCGAGCTTAACAAAATGGGGAAAAATGAAATTAAGAGCTTTTTCCAGGCCAGAGAAGAATATTACCAACCTGTGGAATTTAAAATCAATCCGCTGATTAAGACTAGTTGTAAAAAATTGGCCAAAAATTATAAAGTTTTTTTACAGGGAAGGAATTTAAAAAATGAAAATTGCCTAGTCATAGAAGTTAAAAAGGTGATGCCGAAATTTTTCGGTAAATGGATTAGCGAAATCAGAAGAGATGACCTCTTAAAAGTTCATCTTATTATGAGTGAAAATTTAAGACCTTTTGGGAAACGGGTATATTTAGCAACACAAATGGGGAAAAAGCTATATAGAACGGTAGATGTCGTTTTAGATGACAAGATGAATATGAGCTCAGAACTGGATTTTATTCCTATAGATCTCCCAAATCCCGCAAATTTTAAAATAAAAAAAGGTAAAAAGTTTGTAGCAACCGGTTTAATGCGGATACCTCAAGATATATTTTTAGTGACGAAAATAAAATCTCAAATAAAAACACCTTTTTGTCAAAATGGCGATCAAGTAGATTATAGAGATAATTATGGAAATTTAGTGAATATAGATTGGTGTAAAGGTGGGTATTGGCCCAACATAATTAATAATTCAAAATTTTTCGCTATTAAAAAATAGGATCATTGATGAAAATATTATTATCTTTTTTTCTTTTAGTTAGCTCTGTTTATGCGCAGGATTTTGAGCTAACTAATAATAATTTTAAAAATTTATTTAATAAATATCGGATGGGGCAACCTAGTAATATGCCATGGGCCGGAAGTTATTGGTCCTATAAAAATCATGGGATTGCAGATAAGACATATAAAGGCATATTAAATGTTTTTTCTACTCAATCACCTGCCGAGAAGTATGATAAATTTTTTAACTTGGGGTTATCTAGTTATTTCTGGGAGCTTAAGAATCACTCCTGTGATCAAGTCAAATTTAACGAGCAAAAAAGTTGTAGAGATTGGTGGGGGCATTGTAATGCTTGGGCCGCGGCCGCTATCAAAGAAGCGGAACCTAAGAGTGAGATTTTAGTTGAAGGCCCTGGAGGAAAGGTGAAGTTTTCTGTGGCCGATCAAAAAGCAATTTTAACTGAACTATACATGCAAAACCAAAGTTTGTTTGCAGGTCATTCTAATAAGAGTGAAAAGATTGGGGGTTGGATTTTTGATGTATCTCATCGGACCGCTAAAAAATTAGTAGGGGAGGGGGTCACCAACTATGATGCTTTCTGGGATGTGACACCTAAAACTTTTTTTCTAGTTTTAACCAATTATATTGGAAATAGAAAAATTGGATTAGTAATTGATCGCTTCACCGGAGATGAGGTGTGGAATCAACCCTTGGTGGGATATAAATTCCTTCCCATTCGAAAGGTTGATATAAGAGACCCCGTAAAAAAAGGTAATAAAATTCTTTATCCAGTCTTAATTCGAACGAATATTTTTTGGGCCAATGATAGCGTCGCCGCTGACACTGTCTCTCTTCCATTTAATATCAATCAGGCATTTGATAAATTTGTCACCAAAGATGATTTTAAATATAACGATCACTTTACCGGAAGATCACTTGGCTTCTTTTTATATTTCAACAAAAAAGTAAAAGTATCTAAAAATGGAACTAAAGTAAGTTCTGCTGGTGATATTATTGGAGAAGGAGTCTGGTATCACCAAACAGATGAGGGAATAAGATATTATGATGATTTTAATAATACCCACCCCGACTTCATATGGCTTCCGACCATAGTAGGTGATAAAAACTCTAGCAATTATAGGAATGTAAATTTCACTTCAAGTAGAGTATTTAAGATATTTAAAAAAGTTACTTGTACTTATAATCGCTACAATCTTTTTAAAAAGATCAAGCAAAGCTACACAGAATCTTCCAAAAACAAGTCAGAGGCCTGTAAAATCGCTCGTAAATTGTGTAAGAAAGACAAAAGTTTTGGCCAGAAGTGTAAAAAGTCTGATTAAGCGGCCTTTAGCTGAAATTCGATCTTATCATAAAAAACGGTAGGTTTTTTTACGGTCTTACCAGAGACTATCTTTTCTTCTATTTTGATAGCTCCCATTTCTTCAAAAAAATTTACAACTTTTCTAATATTTGAAACATCTCGGCCCAAGATCTTTGCCAGTTCATAAATAGTTTTGGGTGATTGGTTTAGGATGACTATTAAAATGGGTAGGTTTTTTATGAATTTATTCAAATCTTTGGGATCTTCAAAGGAAATTTCAAAGTGTGTTGCTTTAGCGACTTTTCCTTCTTGGATGTTTTTCATGCTTTCTTTTAGATCGCTAAAAAATTTCTTGTTTGATTTTAGTGAGATAACTAAGGTTTTTTTTCTCATTATTTAACTCCACATTCTTGCCTCGAGAACAAGCTGAATCCTAATTAACACTAATACGAGCAGGGTTAAACTATCCCCCTATTGGTGAAAAAATTGAAAGTATCAAGAGCAAGCCCTGTTACACGGGGCCTAACCAGCTGAAATCTTGTCATTGGAGAGGTGTAACCTGGTCTTAAGGCTATTAACGACCGGGTTTTTATGATAACCTGGTTTTAAGGTGCTTAAAAACCGGGATATCAAGTGAAAATTGAAGAGTTACAAGGGAAATTACGTCAGGACTACACCTCCCAAAGGGGTTTTGGGGTAGTCAAGATTGATGAGAAAGGGTGGGAAAATATCTATTTTGTGGTGCCACCACCACCGCCACGAAAAATAAGTGAAATTAAAGGAAAATTGCCCCTCAAATTAATGGGAGAGGCCTTAAAGGTATTAGGGGGATTGCCAGAATTCTCTGAAATGAGTGAGCTTGATAAGTTGGTCAATTACCTTTTTGTTAGAAGAGAGGTGGTTCAATCATCAAGGTTGGAGGGAACATGGTCTACGATAGACCACGCCTTAACTCCAGGTGAAATTTCCGATTCTGGTGTTGGTAAGAATGAACATCAGGCGGTGAGAAGTTATGCAAATCTTTTGGAAGAAATAATTGAACAAACTATTAAAAAAAAGGAAAAGATATTTACCACTGAATTTATACGCTATATACAAAAAAAAATTATAGAGAATGATCCTAACTCAAGTGGAATTCCAGGAAAATTAAGAACACCAAATAGGCCTGGAAGTATTGTAACTCTCGGAGGAAGTATTAGAAGAGAAAACTCTATATATAACCCTGCTCCACCAAAGGAAGTTAAGAGGTGTTTAAGCGAAGTTTTAAATTGGCTTAGTGACGAGGATCTGGCCCAACTCGGAGATGCAGGGTTAGGTTTAAATTTACCGATACGCTTAGCGATTGGGCATTCTCATTTTGAGGCAGTTCATCCCTTTACTGATGGAAATGGGAGAACGGGGAGATCACTTTGGCCCATACAAATGATCTGCTCAGGTAACATGCCACTATATCTATCCGGTTTTTTGGAGGCCCATAAAGAGAATTATGGGAAAGCGTTAGGAGAGGCACAGAAAAAATTGAACTATATTCCAATGATTGAATTCATTTGCGATGCCATAATTGAAAGTAATCTTGAGGCGAAAATAACTAAAAAAATTATAAGTATTTTAGAAAACAGGTGGCAAGAGCGAGGTAAATTCAATAAAAACTCTACCGCAAGAAGAACTTTGAAATTACTATTAACTAACCCGATAATATCAAGCTCAATAATAGAAAAGGAGCTACAGGTTTCAAAAACTGCCAGTGTGGATGCCATAAATTCTTTAGTGAATAAAAAAATTATTCGATTTAGGAAATTAGAAAAGAGACAAAGGATATACGCTGCAGAAGAGTTAATACAGATTCTTTCACGACCTTTTGGAAGTGATATCGATTTAGCACTTGAAAAAGCAGAATTGCTTTTAAATGAGTCAGAGACGTAATTATGTCTTGGGCTCAAGCTATTTTGCACCACAATTATTAATTACATAAATAATAAAAAATTCGAGGATATCATCTAAGGTGTAATTTTATTGCGCGCTGGGCTTTGATAATAAAAGTTAATATGTTAGCTAATGGTGAAGATGAAAAAAGATACTGTTATTATCATTCCGGCCTTTAACGAAGACCAATCAATTGGATTGGTTCTCCATCATATTCCTCGCTCGAGGATTCAAGAAATTATCGTAGTAGATAATGGATCTACTGATAAAACGTCTAAAATTGCCAAAGATCACGGTGCTCTAGTAGTTAGGGAAAATCAGAAGGGCTATGGAATGGCCTGTTTAAAGGGAATTGAGGCCGCTAAAAAATATAATCCTAGAAACGTTGTATTTATCGATGCTGATTATTCAGATAACCCAAAAGAAATGCCATTACTTCTTGCTGAGCTTGATAAGGGCGCCGATTTAGTTATTGGCAGTAGGACTCTAGGTAAAGCAGAGAAGGGGGCACTGCTCCCCCAGG
>Ga0164315_10000010_pt1 | contig 89091 bp, 89 predicted proteins | sample GuaBasSedimGuay6_FD_113737 | JGI IMG/M metagenome (GOLD analysis project Ga0164315, IMG submission 113737) | Subseafloor sediment microbial communities from Guaymas Basin, Gulf of California, Mexico - Guay6, Core 4569-2, 0-3 cm | ecosystem: Environmental > Aquatic > Marine > Hydrothermal vents... | reverse complement strand
TTGTGAATTTGATATAAATAAATCCGAAGTACATAAGCTACTAAAACAACCTTTAGAACAAAAGGAACTAGAATATATTTTGCACAATAGACTTTCAGCTTCCAAAGGGCATTTTGCTTCACAGCTTTAGGTTGCTTTATTTAAATCTTTTGTCGTATTGTTTTTTTATCTCTTTCGGCCACAAATCATATATATAGTCGATTAGCGCTTGTTTTTCATCGTCTGACAACTTGTCTTTAAATGCTGGCATCCAGCCTTTAAACTCTGCTCCACCATTGTTTATAGTTCCCAACAATGATTTAGGCGAATGGTGCCATGTGTGAGCGGTACCATCTAATGGCGGTGCAGGGTAGGAGCCATTTGGAAGTGGTTTGCGCCAATCATCTACTGTGCTTTGCGCTTTGTCGCCATGGCAAATAGCACAATTGTTTGCAAAAGTTGTTTTGCCTAAAGCTATAGAGCTCTCTTTGTTTGCAGCAGTATTTCTGTCACATGATACAAACAATAACAGCGTAAAAATTATTAATACTTTCATATATTATCCTTTATAGGTGCCCTTTAGTATAAAATATTGTATAGACTAACTGAAGTTTCTACAATAAAGTCCAATTTTCACCTCTTTGATATTATACAACATATAAATAAATTTAACCCGGCATATTGTATCAAAAGTAGCGAATAGCGGTTGCTTTAGCAAACTTTCTGTGAAAACAAGAGAATCGCTTTCACGAAGTGAAATGTTTCCTGTAAAACAAGAGAATCGCTTTTTTGTGATAACAAAAAATGTTTCTGTAAAATGTTGTATTTAATAATGCCCATACAAAATAAAACCAATTTTTAGCTAAATTTTATTGAAAAACGATATAATAGAAAAGGGAAAAATATGGGTAGGAAAAGAAAGACACATACCGCTGATTTCAAAGCGAAAATGATATTAAAAAATAGAGGAGTTTGCCAATGAGCTTTGTCTTAAAAAATAAACTCTTGTTGGTATAAAACAAATGATTGAAAATTCAATATATCTAAATATCCTATTTGTAGGTGTTGCAAATAGCACTCTACTTACTATTATGCTTTTTAAAAATACAACAAACAATGAGAAATCAAACTATATATTAAGTGCTATTATTGTTTTATTTACTATTTATATCCTGATAAAATTTTTACATAGAACTGATTTTGTTTTAGACTATCCGTATTTTTTGCAAACTTATAAGCCAATAGCATTTTTGATTTGGCCTTTGTTTTATTTTTATGTCAAAAGTATGACTAACCCATTGTTTGAGTTTAAACAAAAAGAGATCATTCATATTGTGCCATTTGTAGTATATACATTGTTTCTGTTGCCATTTTTTAACTCAAGTAGTTTTGAAAAAATTTTACACTTATCGCCATCGATTCCACTGCATTATACTATTGCGATAGTGTTTCAAACGATTTTATTGATAATATATGTATCATTGTCATATAGGCTTCTAATAAAACACAAGCGATATATAAAAAATAATTTTTCTGATATCAAAACCAAAAAACTTAATTGGCTTAAAAATTTATTGATTTTATTTGCATTTGTATGGACTCTTGCTATCATAAGATTTTTTCTTGGAATTGAATATGTAGGTCATTTTATCCTGCCTCCTGTGGCACTTTCTGGTATTATTTATTTTATGACTTATTATGCTTTGATACAATCAAATATTTTCAAGGTATCAAATATTATCAATAAAAAATATAAAAATTCCAAATTGTGTGATTTGGATTTAGAAAAAAACAAACACAGGTTGCTAAAATACTTAAAAAAGACAAAGTCATATCTTGATAGCAACTTGACACTTCAGGACTTGGCAGATGAGCTTGAATTATCAAAGCAAGAGTTGTCCCAAACGATAAACACACAGCTAAAGCAAAATTTTTATGATTTGATAAATAGCCATAGAATAGAAGAAGCAAAAATCAAATTGACCAATCCAGCTACACAAACTCTAACAATCTTGCAAATCGCTTTTGAGGTTGGGTTTAATTCTAAATCTGTATTCAATACAGCATTTAAAAAACACACAAACACTACACCAAGTAAGTATAAAAAATAAAAATTTAGTTCTAATTTGTTTAGTCGGTCGATATAAAAGTAGCCCGGAGATTTTCTCATAATAAAAACTTTCCTTAAGAACCGCCCAATCTATAAGCTTATTGTTTTATCAGAGTGTTTAATTGGTTCTAATTTGTTTAGTCGGTTGATATTATTTTCTAAATATAGTATACTTATCCACTTTCATTATAAAAAATGGAAGCGTGGTTTATTGTGCCTCTATATAGTATTGCCAATATATTGAAAATTTAGGTTATGGCAACAGACAAAAGGAGTCTAAAATGAAAAAAGTATTATTAAGTTCAATGATATTATTGATGACAATAGCATCTCAAGGATATGCAAAACAATCAAGTCAGTTTGGTGGGCGAGTTGCACCAGATAGCCCAACTGTATTTAAAGCTGGCAAAAATAAAGTTTGGTTTTATAGCGAAGGGACAAAAGTCGTTGGCAATCTATATGTGCCTTCAAACTACAAAAAAGGTAGAAAATATACAGCTATAGTTGTAGTTGGTCCAAAAGGAGCGGTCAAAGAACAAACAGCTGGCATATATGCTAAAAAATTATCAAAAAAAGGTTTTGTAACTTTGGTTATTGACCACAGGACATACGGAGAAAGTGGCGGAGAACCAAGACACTATGAAAACCCTTATATGAAGATAGAAGATGTGAAAAATGCGACTAGTTATATAGGTTCGCTCAATATAGTAAATAAAAATAAAATAGCTATGTTAGGCGTTTGCAATGGTGGTGGCTTTGGTGCTGCTGCGGCCATTTATGACGGAAGAGTCAAGGCATATGCATCTGTATCTGGGCTTTTTGATCTCAGAAGTCAAATAGTAAATGGCAAGGCAGGAGACAAAGCAAATTTGTTAAAAATTATGAAACAATCTACAAAAGCACGACAAAAATATTTTGAAACTGGAAAGGTTGAATATATCAAGCAAATGCCAAATGTTGATAAAAATTCAAACCAACTAAGAAAAGAAGCTTATGAGTATTATTGCACCTCTAGGGGATTGTGTCCAAATTATGGCGAAAACAAAATGGCCGTCATGAGTAGAGATACACGAAGAAGTTTCGAGATCACAAATCAACTGTCTCTTCTTTCACCAAGACCATATTTGGCTATAGCAGGAACAAAAGCTCTAACATTAGGATTGAGCAAAGCTGCTGTAAAAAGAGCAAACGAACCAAAAGAGCTTTTTTTGATAGAAGGTGCTACTCATGTGGCTTTGTATGATATCGATAAATATGTAAATCAAGCTATCAATAAACTAGATAAGTTTTATAAAAAACTTAAGGACACCTCAAATAGCAAAAAATAAAAAATGTAATAAAAATATCCAGCAAACAAAATGGGCAACAAAGTATTGAACGCAAGGTTGATATTGTATTATTTAAGTTTTTGTCGTATAAAGCTATGAGCATAGAGGTTTTTAGAGGTGACCTATATATTTATTTAAGGATACAGCATGCTGAAACTTTGTCCCAGAGCAAGTTGTGGGGTTGTGTGAGTTAAAATACTAACGAGACATCCAGTAGTATCAACTCGCTTGCTTGAGACATCTATAACGCATCTTCGTCCTCTTCGTCTGTTCGTATCCTGATAGTTTTGGCGATATCATATACAAATATCTTGCCATCGCCTATCTTGCCTGATTTGGCATGTGTTTTTATGGCATCTATCGCTTTTTGGGCAAACTGGTTGTTACTTACTACTATCTCTATCTTTATCTTTGAGACAAACTCCACTTTATACTCAGCACCTCTATATAACTCACTTTGCCCTTGTTGTCTGCCATATCCTTTGACTTCGCTTACTGTCATACCTTCTATATTTGCTTTGATTAGGGCATCTTTGACACTTTCGAGTTTGTGTGGTTTGATAATCGCTTCTATTTTTTTCATATGTTATCCTTGGTTTAATACTTTTTCTGCGTGGATTGCTTTGTCCAAGCCTATATCTTCTGTTTCGTCATCTACTCTTGCTCCCGTTGTCACAAACGATGCTATATAATACACAACCACAGTGCCTACAAGTGTCCATAATCCTACTATGACTACAGACTCTACTTGCACAAAAAATTGTCCCAGCCTATCGCCACTTGCTTTGAGTGGTCCATCCCATAGCAACTCTTTGTCATCAATAGCCAAAAATGCAGTAGCCAGTGCCCCCCAAAGACCTGCCAAGAAGTGTATGCCAAAGGCATCGAGTGAGTCGTCGTATCGTAACTTTTTCTTCATATACACGACACCATAAAATGCCACAACTGAACCCACAATACCTAGCACAAATGACCCACCAATACTTACAAAACCAGCAGCAGGTGTGATAGCCACAAGTCCTGCTATGATACCAGAGGCTATACCCAAAAGTGTGGGTCGTTTGTATATGACCCATTCCAAAAGCATCCAAGTGATAGCTCCAGCGCTCGTAGCTATAGTAGTAGTCAATACAGCCAAACCAGCTATGGCGTTTGCTCCAAAAGCAGAACCACCGTTAAATCCATACCAACCAAACCACAACAAAGCAGCACCAAAAGCTGTAAATAGTATGCTAAATGGTTTCATAGCGATATGTGGATATCCTGCTCTTTTACCTACGAGTATAGCTAACACAAGGCCGGCTAAACCCCCGTTCATATGCACTACTGTGCCACCTGCAAAATCAAGTGCCCCCGCATCAAACAAATATGCCCCAGTTCCGCCCCATACCATATGTGCTATAGGAGCATATACTATCACTCCCCACAAAGCTACTATAGTTATCCAAGTAGAAAACTTCATACGACCTATCACAGAACCAGATGCTATAGCTATAGCGATAGCAGCAAATGTTCCTTGAAAAGTTATAAATACATATGTAGGATACGAACCACTGATATCGGTCCATTTGATACCATCTAAAAACAGATGATTAAACCCACCAAATACATTTTGCAATATAGAGTTTTCATTGACTCCAAAAGCTATAGAGTAGCCAGCTACTATCCATACCAAAAACCCTACGACAAAAGCTCCTACAACCATAGCATATGTATTTAAGACATTTTTAGATCGCGTCATACCTCCATAAAACATAGCCAAGCCAGCAGGAGTCATAAGTAACACCAAAGCAGTTGATATCATCATCCAAGCTGTATCCCCAGTGTTTAAAACATCTTCGCCAAACACAAACATAGGCAACATCAACAAGCTAAAAAACTTCATATTATTCCTTTTTGCTTATCGTATCGTATTAAGCTTAAATCACGATATATTGACTAAATACCTACCAGTGATTTGACCACTTAACATCTTGTCGTATATGGGTTTGATATCCTCCAACTCTATGTGTGTAGTAAGATTTTCCAAGATATTGTCATCTATACGAAACTCGCTTGCTATCTTGTGCCAAACCGCTCTTTTTTTCTCTATGGGGCATTGGACAGAGTCTATACCTATGAGCTTAACAGCTCTTAATATAAAAGCAAACATAGTAGTGTGTAGTTCAAATGACGCCGCTATACCACAACAAGCCACTACTCCATCATATCGTATAGCTTTCAAGCTATGTGCTAATATATCACCACCTAATGTGTCTATCATACCATCGTATTGTTCGCTTAAAAGCGGCTTTTTATTTTGTGTGTCCATATCACCTGTCAATAGCACTTCGATAGCACCTATGCTTTTCAAAAATGGTATCTTCTCTTTTTTGCTCGTTATTGCTATAGGTTCAAAGCCAAGCTTACTAAGTATCGTTATGCTTATACTGCCAACTCCACCTGTAGCACCAGAGACCAATATCTTGCCATTTTTGATGCCATTGGCAAGTAAGGCATCTACACATAACGATGCCGTGAAACCAGCTGTGCCATATATCATACTTTGTTTTTGTGATAAACCATCAGGAAGCTTGACTACCCAAGCGGCTGGCACTTTGACATATTGACTATGACCACCTTTTGTATTCATACCCAAATCATAACCAGTTACGACCACTTTGTCGCCTATGTTAAACTCTTTGGAGTTTGTTTGTGTTATGGTTCCAGCTACATCTATACCAGTGATATGCGGAAAATTTCTCGATACACCTGGGTTGCCAACTGAGCTTAAAGCATCTTTATAATTAAGCGATGAGTGCGATGAGCATATCAAAACTTCATCTTGTGTTATGGTTGGTATATCTACTTCTTGAATTGAACTTATAAATTTTTTTGGTTCGACTTGTTCCACTACATATGCTTTCATCTTGTCATTTTTCATAGTTTTCCTTTATTTTATATGTGGTATATGCACATACCCACTCATGATAACTCTCGCACTTCTACTCATAGAGGCTTTTTGAACTACAAGTTTACCGTCTACATATTCTACAACAGCACCTACTTTGAGTGTCCCAGATGGATGTCCAAAAGTTATATTGTCTGTATCTTTTTTATCTAACAAATTGTTCAATATAGTGCCTTTTATACAAGCAGCCACACCTATAGCCACTGATGCTGTGCCCATCATGGCATGATGTAAAAGTCCCATAGACAAAGCTCGCACATTTAGGTCTATATCGTCTATGGCGATTTGTTTGCCACTTGAGGTTGTGTAGCTTTGTTTTTTTGATACAAATGCTATCTTTGGTGTGTGTTGTAAAGTTTGTGCCTCTTTGATATCTTTTATTAGACCCATCTTTAGTGAGGCATATGCTCTTATAGTTTCAAATTTTTTGAGCGCCTCTTTGTCTTGATTGATATGCTCTTGTAGTTCAGTGCCTTTATATCCTAAACTATCTGCGTATAAAAACACAGTAGGTATGCCAGCAGTTATCATAGTAGTTTCAAATACTCCTATATTTGGCACTTCTATCTTGTCCACTAAGTTGCCAGTTGGAAACAAAGCTTCGGTAGGATCAACAGGACGAACAAACTCCAGTTTTATCTCTGGTGCCCCAAATGCCACACCATCAATATAATAGTCTCCTATCTCTTGAACTTGTCCGTCTTTCATCTTGACATATGATAGGATTGTTTTTTTGATATTTGCTTGCCATATTCGTATCTTGACTATACCATCTTTTTTTAAATTGTTTTTATCTATCAAGCCACTTGTGATAGCAAATGGTCCAACTGCTGACGATAAGTTGCCACAATTACCACTCCAGTCTATAAAAGGTTTGTCTATAGATACTTGCCCGAAATAATAATCCACATCATGCTCTGGTTGAGAGCTTTTACCTACTATCACTACCTTGCTTGTGCTTGAAGTCGCAGCTCCCATGCCGTCTATCTGTTTGCCATATGGGTCAGGGCTTCCTACTATTCGCATAAGTATTTTGTCTTGTAGTATTTTGTTTTGCCCCACTTCTTTTGGCAAATCATCAATACAAAAAAACAAGCCCTTGCTTGTGCCACCTCGCATATATGTTGCTTTTATTGTTGTTTGTTGTGTGTGTTTCATGACTTATGTATTTTTTACAAAATCTTTTGCAAATTTTTGTAAAATCCCCCCAGATAGATATACTTCAACTTCAGCATCAGTATCTAACCTACAAATCACAGGTATAGTTATGACCTCACCATCTTTTCTAGTCATGACAAGTTCCAACATAGCTTCCGGTTTGATATCACCAATCACTTCATAAGTTTCACTACCATCTATATCGTATGTTTCTTTTGTATCATCTTTTTGAAATTGTAAAGGCAACACACCCATACCTACTAAGTTTGTGCGGTGAATTCTCTCTATACTTTTAGCTACGACTACTTCCACACCAGCCAATCTCACACCTTTTGCAGCCCAATCTCGTGAGCTTCCTTGCCCATAATTTGTCCCTGCTATTATGATAAGCGGTTGTTTTCTACTCATATATGTCTCTATAGCTTCCCACATTCTGCTTTGTTTATTTTGGGGCATAATAGTAGTAAGTGAACCTTGTATTATGTTGCCATTTTCGTCTTTGACCATCTCATTGTATAGTTTTGGATTTGCTAGTGTTGCTCTTTGGGCTGTGTTGTGGTCGCCTCTATGTGTGGCATATGAGTTAAAATCAACTTGCGGCAATCCCATCTTCTGACAATACTCACCGGCTGCTGAATTTAAAACTATGGCATTTGATGGTGACAAATGGTCTGTAGTGATATTGTCGCCAAACAGACCCAGTGGTCGCATATTTGTCAAAGCTGGTTTGCTCATAAACTTTTCATCCCAATATGGTGGGTTGTTTATATATGTACTTTTTGTGTTCCAGTTATAAAATGGTGATATCTTTATGCTGTCTGTAGTAGTTTTAGCAAACATAGGTTCATAAACATCTTCAAACATTTGTGGTTTGACACACTGTTGCACTATCTTTTCTATCTCATCATCGTTTGGCCAAATATCTTTGAGATATATTTTTTGTCCTTGTTTATCTACACCCAATGCTTGATTTTCTATATCAAATCGTATGCTTCCAGCTATAGCATATGCTACAACCAAAGCAGGAGATGACAAAAATGCCTCTTTTACATATGGGTGAATTCGTCCATCGAAGTTTCTGTTGCCCGATAGCACGGCGGTTGTGTATATATCATTTTCTATCACCTCTTTTTGTATATCTTCATCAAGTGCTCCGCTCATACCGTTGCAAGTTGTGCACGCAAAACCAACTATTCCAAACCCCAGTTTTTCCAATTCACCTAAAAGATTTGCTTCTTTTAGATATAGTTCTACTACTTTAGAGCCAGGTGCCAACGATGTCTTAACCCAAGGCTTTGAAACTAAACCTAATCTATTTGCATTTCTTGCTAACAATCCAGCAGATACTACATTTGCTGGATTTGAGGTATTGGTGCATGATGTTATAGCAGCTATAAGCACAGCACCATCAGGCATCTTGTTTGGTTCCGTTTCATAATTTTTGACTATGTTTTGTTTGACAAGCTCATCTACTGGCAATAGATGATGTGGTTTTGATGGACCAGCAAGCGACCTTTTGACACTCGAGAGATCAAACTCAAGTGTTCTTATATATGTAGCATTTTTCAAAGAGCTATGCCATAGGCCATTTGCTTTCGCATAATTTTCTACTATTTGTATCTGTTTGCTGTCTCGCCCTGTCAATTTAAGATAATTCAATGTTTGCTCATCTATAGCAAACATAGCCGCACTCGCACCATATTCTGGTGTCATATTTGATATAGTAGCCCTATCTGCTAAACTTAAATACGACAAACCTTCACCAAAGAACTCTAAAAATGCCGATATGACATCGTTTTGTCGCAAAAATGAAGTCAAAGTCAAAGCTATATCTGTAGCTGTTATGCCATCATCTCTTTTGCCTTTTATCTCTACACCGATTATCTCTGGCAACCTCATATAAGAAGGATTACCCAGCATCACATTTTCTGCTTCCAAACCTCCTACACCAATACCTAAAACACCAAGAGCATCTACATGAGGCGTGTGTGAGTCTGTGCCTACGAGTGTATCAATGAAAGCTATACCATCGCTTATATGTATGATAGGTGACATCTTTTCTAAGTTTATCTGGTGCATAATACCATTGCCCGGTGGTATCACATCTACATTGTCAAATGCTTCTTTGGTCCAGTTGATAAAATGAAATCTATCCGCATTTCGTCTATCTTCTATCTCTCTATTTTTTGTAAAAGCATGTTCATCCGACCCTCCGCACTCAACCGCTAAAGAGTGGTCAACTATCAGTTGTGTTGGAACTACTGGATTTACTTTTGTAGGGTCTCCGCCTTGTTTGGCTATAGCTTCTCGCAAACCAGCAAGATCAACCAAAGCAGTAAGACCTAATATATCGTGAGTTACTACACGACTTGGATACCAAGGAAAGTCTTTGTCTGTTTTTTGTTCTATAAGCTGTATCAATGACTCTTTTTGTTCATCGCCTTTTGTTTTTCGTATGAGATTTTCTGCTAATACCCTTGAAGTATAGTTAAGTTTCTCAAATGAGCCCTTTTTTATATCTTCAACCGCTTGCTTTATATCAAAATAGTTTAAATCCAAACCTTTTAATTGTTTTAAATAACTGCTCGCCATTTTAATCTCTTTTGTCAAGCGGAACGAATTTTAAGTTCTCTTCACCTACATACATAGCCGATGGCCGTATTATTTTGCCATCTTCTCTTTGTTCTATGACATGTGCTCCCCAACCTGTTGTTCTTGCTATCACAAATATAGGAGTGAAAAGCTCTGTCGGTATATGCATTTGGTTGTATGAAACAGCAGAAAACCAGTCAAGATTCGGAAACATTTTTTTCTCATGCCACATAACTGTTTCGAGCTCTTTGGCTACATCATACATAAGTGTATTGTTGTTTTCGACTGATAACTCCCTGGCAACCTTTTTTATGACTACATTTCGTGGATCGCTTGTAGTATATACAGGGTGCCCAAACCCTATGATTATCTCTTTGTTTGCCATTCTTTGTTTTATATCTTTTTCGGCCTCTTGAGAGGAGCTATATCTTTGCTGTATTTTACATGCTTCTTCATTTGCTCCGCCGTGTTTTGGACCTCTTAAAGCCCCTATGCCTCCAGCCATACACGAATATATATCAGACAATGTGCTTGATATTACACGCGAAGTAAATGTGGAAGCGTTAAACTCATGTTCTGCATACAGTATCAATGATACATGCATAGCATCTATCCATGATTGGCGTGGAGGCTTTTGGTGCAAAAGATGCAAAAAATGCCCAGCTATTGTATCGTCATCTGTCACTAAATCAATTTTTTTATTGTTGTGGCTATAATGATACCAATACAATAAAATTGACCCAAATGATGATAAAAGTCTATCTGTTATTTGTTGTGCTTTTGGTTTGTTGAGGTCTTTGTCCTCTGGTTCTATACACCCTAACATAGAACACCCAGTTCTCATGACATCCATAGGGTTTGTCTTTTTCGGTAGTTGTTCTAGTGCAGTTTTTACAGCATTTGGTATATCTCTATATGAACGAAGTCTTTTTTTGTAGTTTTCTAACTCTTTTTTGTTTGGTAGTTTTTCATATATGAGCAGATATGCTATCTCTTCAAATTGGGCTTGTGTAGCAAACTCTAATATATCATAACCTCTGTAGTGCAGGTCGTTGCCATTGATTCCAACGGTGCATATAGCTGTGTTTCCAGCAGTCATGCCAGATAATGCTACTGATTTTTTTGGCTTTCTTATTGTTTGTGTGTTATGCATTTTTATGCTCCTTTGTTTGCGAAAAAAGTTTATCTAATTTTTCTTCATATGAGTGATAATCCAGCATCTCATATAGTTGGACTCTTGTTTGCATAGTATCCAAGACACTTGATTGTGTGCCTTTTTTTAAAATAGTTTCAAATACATCTAAAGCCGCTTTGTTCATAGCTCTAAATCCAGACAGCGGATACAAAACCATAGAGATACCTACACTTTTAAGCTCATCAACCGTGAACATAGGAGTAGCTCCAAACTCTGTGATATTTGCAAGCACCGGCACATCTATTTGTTTGGTGAATTCCTTATATTCTTTTAAGCTGTGTATAGCTTCAGCGAAGATCATATCAGCACCTGCTTTGACATATGCTTTCGCTCTATCCAAGGCTTCTTTTTGTCCTAAACTTGCATGTGCATCTGTTCGTGCCATAACTATAAAATCCATATCAGTTTTTGCATCAACTGCTGCTTTTATCCTATCACACATCTCTTGTTTTGATACAAGCTCCTTGTTTGGTCTGTGGCCACATCTTTTAGTAGCAACTTGATCCTCTATATGACACCCTGCTGCTCCTGCTTTGGTCATCTCTTTGACTGTTCGCGCTATATTAAAAGCCCCACCCCAACCAGTGTCAGCATCGACCAAAAGTGGCACATCGCTTCTGCTTGTGATTCGTCTTATGTCTATACAGACATCTTCTAACATAGTCATACCCAAATCAGGCAAACCATAACTAGCATTTGCCACTCCAGCACCTGATAAATATATAGCTTTGGCTCCTGCTTTTTTAGCTTGTATCGCACTATATGCGTTTATCACACCCAGTATTTGCAAAGGTTTGTTTTTTTGTAATTCATTTCTAAATTTTTTTCCTGCACTCATAAATTTATCCTTTGTTTTTGATAGGAAAACCTAAATCATTGATAGATTTTTCTATGTCTGGTAACACTGTTTTATCTTCTATAGTAGAAGGCATATTCCACTGCTTGCCATCTGCCATACTTCTCATGGTACCTCGCAAGATTTTGCCACTTCTTGTTTTTGGCAGCTTATCTACTACTGTTGCTATTTTGAAGCAAGCAACTGGTCCTATCTCTTTTCTTACAAGTTGAACTACATCTTTGATGAGTGTTTCATCGTCTATGGTAGCTCCCTCTTTCAGCACGACAAATCCCATAGGTTGTTCACCTTTGAGTTGATCGTCTATACCAATAACCGCACACTCTGCTATATCTGGATGTTTGGCTACAACCTCTTCCATCTCTCCAGTTGATAACCTGTGTCCTGCTACATTGATGACACCGTCCATTCGTCCCATGACCCACACATAATCATCTTTGTCTATATATCCAGAATCACCAGTGAGATAATACCCATCATAAAATTCCAAATACGAGCGTTTGTATCTTGTGTCATTTTGCCAAATTCCCATAAGACAACTCGGCGGCAAAGGAAGTTTAAGCACAAGATTGCCCAAGGTTCCTGCTTCACACTCTTTGCCGTCTGCATCAAGAACCTGTAGGTTAAACCCGGGCATAGCTTTTGTAGGACTTCCCGGTTTTACCTCCATAGGCTCAAGCCCGATAGGATTAGCTACAATAGCCCAACCTGTTTCTGTTTGCCACCAGTGGTCCATAACATCTTTGCTGGTTATTTTTTTTGTCCAGTGTAAAGTAGGACTATCGCATCTCTCACCTGCTACGAATATAGTTTTCAAACTACTTAGATCATATTTTTTTGCCCACTCACCTTCTGGGTCCTCTCGTCTTATAGCTCGAAATGCAGTTGGAGCTGCAAATAGTTGGTTGACTTTATACTCTTCGCATACTCGCCAAAATGCCCCAGGATCTGGTGTGCGAACTGGTTTACCTTCATATATCATAGTAGCACACCCACCAATAAGTGGTCCATATACTATATATGAATGTCCTACTACCCAGCCTACATCACTAGCCGCCCAATACACATCGCCTGTTTTTGCATTGTAGACATTGTCCATAGACCACTTCATAGCTACACAATGCCCACCATTGCTTCTTATGACACCTTTTGGTGTGCCAGTGGTGCCAGAGGTATACAAAATATAAAGAGGATCAATAGCATCTACTGGCACACAATCAACGGCTTTGGTTTTTGTCATCTCTTGTAGCCAGTCCACATCTCTATCGGTTGTCATATCGGCTACATATTGTTCTCTTTGGTATATAAAACAAGTTGTAGGCTTGTGTGTTGATAGCTTGATAGCTTCATCGAGTAGTGGTTTGTATTGTATCACTTTAGCGACCTCTATACCACAACTGGCACTTAATATCACATCTGGTTTGGCATCGTTTATTCTTATGGCTAATTCATTTGCTGCAAAACCACCAAATACCACAGAGTGAATTGCTCCTATTCGTGCACATGCAAGCATAGCAGTAACCGCTTGAGGAATCATAGGCATATATATGACAACAGTATCACCTTTTTTGACACCTTTGTTAGCTAACATTCCTGCTGTTTTTGCTACTTCATCTCTCAACTCATAGTAAGTGTAAATCTTTTTTGTATTTGTCACAGGGGAGTCATATATGAGAGCATTTTCGCCACCTCGTCCTTGATCTATATGGATATCCAAAGCATTGTAGCAAGTGTTCATCTTGCCACCTACAAACCATCTATAGTGACCATCTACGATATCAAGCACTTTGTCCCACTTTTGATACCAGTGAATTTTATTGGCTTCATTTGCCCAAAATTTTTCTGGATTTTCTATAGATTCTTTATAAACTTCGTCATATAACTTTTTCATTTTATCTCCTTTGATTTTGTATGTTTAAAATTATAACAAAATAGTTTTAAACTTTGTGCCTAAATATGCTTTGAACAATTTTTAAGATACATTTGTTATAGTGCAGTGTAAATAAAGGAGTATTTAAGATGAAAAAAGACCTATTTTCGCACAAAGCAAGCAAGTACGAACAAAACAAAAACAGAGTTCAAAATGTCAAAAATATAGCCAGAGCTATAACAAAAAGTATAAACTTCAATAACTCAATGGAGATTATGGATTTTGGTTCAGGAACTGGTTTGTTGTTGGAACAAATCGCACCATTTGTGAAAAAAATCACAGCAGTTGATATGTCACCATCTATGAACGAACAACTCAAAAATAAAAAAGATATGATAGGTTGTGAGTTAGATATATTACAAATAGATTTATCAAAAGAGAAACCAAAACAAAAATTTGACGCTATCATATCATCTATGACTATACACCATATAAAAGACACAAAAAAACTCTTGAACGATTTTTATGATATGTTAAATAAAAATGGAGCTATAGCTTTAGCTGATTTAGAAACAGAAGATGGAAGTTTTCATACAGAAGATACTGGCGTGTTTCATTTTGGTTTTGACAAAAAAGAGATACAAAAACTCACAAAACAAGTGGGCTTTAAAAATGTTGCCATACAAACAGTAAGTGTAGCAAAAAAACCTTATGGGGATTATGCTATATTTTTATTGACAGGTGTAAAATAATCAATTCAAAAAGAAGTTAAATAATATCTAAAGGCGAATAAAGTCAACCAAAATTTTCTTTCAAATTGTCAAAAGTATCTGCTTGGACAAAATTTATATCAGCAGCAGTTTTGCCACATATTGCCCAATGCATTTTGTTCTAAACAGTTGCACAAAACTGTTGAGTTGTGAGACTATTTTTGTCATAATAGGCACTCAAGGCATAAATATCTGTGATTTTTTGATAAAATATTCTCTCACTTAATCGTATCTCTCGTATTCGCTCCAACTGCTCATCAAAATAATCTATACCAAAATGATGAACCCTCTTCAGTCTCTCATCATCCATGGCAAAACCTTTGATGATATATTCACTCAATATACCTGTAGCCCATTTTCGAAACTCTGTCGCCCGATGAGAATTTACTTTATAACCTACAGCCGTGATAGCCTGTAGGGCATAATACTTACTTTTTCGTCTGACTTGTCTGTCACCCTCTTTTTGAACTTGTAAAAAATCCTTACAAGTTGTATGCTCTAAAAGTTCTTGCTCTTTGTAGATATTTTTTAGATGAGAGGTGATATTTTGTGGTGTTGTCTCGAAAAGTTCTGCTATCTTTTTTTTGTGTTAGCCACAGTGTTTCATCTTCAAAAAGCACATCTATATTTATCTTTGACTTGTTTATCTTAAATATCACAAAATTTGGAAACTCTTGCATAGTTGTATCTAGGACTTTTGTTTTTGACATATTTCTTGTCCTTTAAATATATTTAATATTGAGATTATGGCATTGTTTTTATATTTTAAACTACTTTCAAATTGTATTTTCATTTAATCACTTCCTATCAAATCTAACTTCTTGATATTTTTATCTTTTAAAAGTATTTGTATCTGAGATATGGCAACCTGGTTTAGCTTAACTATTCTTGTAGATTGAGACATCCCCTCACTGACAAGATGGGCATTTAGCGACTCTAGATTTGCCAAACATACAAGCTGATATACATTTGCTTCATCTCTTATATTGCCCTTATTTTTAGGATTGTTGTCTCTCCATTGTTTTGCTGTTGTTCCAAATAGTGCTACATTTAAAACATCTGCTTCGCTTGCATATATAAAACTTATTTGTTGTGGTATTAAACTTTTTGGAATGAGATTTTCTTTGATAGCATTAGTATGAATTCTATAATTTATTTTTGTGAGATTTCTTTTTATATCCCAACCGAGCTGTCTGAGTTCCTCTTCTTTTAGCCTTTGAAACTCTTTGATCAGATACAGCTTAAATACAGGGTTAATAGCTGATGCAAATTCAAAAGCTATATCTTTATGCACATAAGTTCCCCCATATCTTCCAGCTTTTACTATTAGACCCTTGGCATTTGTTTTCTCAATCCACTTTCCAGGACTTAATACAAAAGATGGCAAACCAGCAGACATTTTAAAGTGGTCAAATTCGACCACTTTAAAATCAAAATTATACATTTTCTCCCAAGTACCTATAAACTCTAAGGTTCCTCTATTTCTAATCCAATTTTTTATAATATCTGCTGCTCTTTGTTCACCATCTTTACTATTTGCAATATCAGTCAAAGATATATAGTCTTCTTTGTTTTGCTGTATGATTGTGATATCTTGCTCTAAAACTTTTATTTTTGCCATTAGGTTGCCCTTTCATATTTACGATAAAAAGTGTTCGTCTCATTAAGTGTAAAATACTGCTCAAATTTGAATTGGTCGGTCAATGACTGGCTTTTTCTATAATCTCTAACTATAGCTTTTATTGTTTTTTTTATACCACTATATATTATGGATATTGCTTTGTCTAATAAGATATTGTTATTTTGAATTTTCATTATTATTTATCATCCTCGACATCACTATAAGGCAACTCAAGAGCCTTTACATTTCCTATGGCATTGCCGGCTATACCTTTTATAGACCCATACATGCCTGTAGTATTTTCGAGAACCTTATCTATTTGCTTATCTCTCTGCTTCCAAATCCTAGCCATAGATCGCTTTTCAGTTTCTAAGTCGGTTTTCATAGTTGTAAAGCCCTCAACTATATTTAATAATGAGCTTATAGCACTATTTTGGTAGTTTAAATTACTTTCAAATTGTATTTTCATTTTTTACCAACTTTAAAGTCATCTTTTAAAAAACTTACTTTTTTATCTTTCATTATGCTCCAATGGTCTTTTAAATCACTCTTTTTCAAAACCTCATATACAAAAACCCAGTATTCATCTATATCTGATAGTAATGATTTTGCAAGGATTTTATATTTTTTTCTTACTTTGGAATGGTTAATAAATTTTTCATCATGCAAGTATGCTAATAATAGTAGAATTGTATCATTTGAATATTCAACTTTCTCAAATAACTCTTCTTTTAGTAAAAAGTTGTATTTTAAGCTAAAAAATAAAGCATAGCTCATAGCTTCAAATAGTTTTCTTTTATTTCCAAGCTCAAAAATATCAAGTGAAATTCTTTTAATTCGATTTGTATCTATTTTAAATATTTCAAAAATCTTTTTATCTAGTATAGGGATAAGATAGGGATATAGAATTACTAAATGATGAGCAGTATCTGTAAAATATTCTTTTGCACCTTTTGACATTGGTTTCTTTGATAAAACTTGAATAGCATAATTTAAAATTGCACTGTTTTCTTTATTGTTGAACATTAACTCAAGGGCAATATCTAAGTATGCTCTAACTTCTTTTAATTTTAGCTTATCATCTTCACTATGTGGGAAAACAAAAGAATTAAGTTTTCTTACCCAAGATTCCCTTGAAGCTTTTGGTAATTTTTCAATTTTCGTTTTTTTGTGATTAAGGGTTAGTCCATACTTCTTTAATTCGGATGATAAATCAACTAAAAACTGTTCAGCATCTTCTTGATTGTTTACATAACAAATATAGTCATCTACTTTTCTAATATACTTATATTCCTTTTTCCATAATTCATCATCAACAGCTACTAAAATAATTTCTGAAATTAGATTTGATGAATGACTTCCTATTAGAATTCCATGAGTTTCATCTTCTTTTACTTTTCTTGTATATTCATCTATTTTATTAAACCACTCTCCGCTATACAAAGGAGTTGATTTTAATTTAGCAACCTTTTTACCAACTAATGCCCAAGGTATAGAATGCGTGTATATACTAGGAAAATAATTGGAAATATCTGCTTTTACAAGATAATTTTTTCCAATTAGTAATTTAGGTTCAGGATAATCGTCTTTACAAAAGTTTGTGTGGTTCATTTCGAAAAGATGGTCTTGAACTGATGACTGATAATCATCTAAATCTATATCATCTAAATCTATATCATATAAATTATCATAACAACTACTCATTATCTCTAACGCACCATCAATTTTTCTAATATGTATTCTACTAACTTTATGAGTATGAAGTTTAGTTTTTTCGTGAAAATATTTAAGTAAATCGTCCCAATAATCCGATAAAATTTTACATTGATAATAATATGCTACTGGTTCTGGAATAGCAAAAACTCTTGGAACATTTATATTTCTCATACTTTCATAATGAATATAATTTTTCTTTTTTTTTGAAAAACCAGTTGTATTAGAAGTGTCTTTACAAAAATATAAAAAGTTTTCAGACGTAAGAAAAGGAGGAATTTTATCTGCAAATAAACCATAACCTAATAATCCATCAAATAATTCTTGGCGTGTTATTTCCTTGAGACAGCAATAATAGTTTTTTTTTCTATTCATACATTCTAATTCCTCAACAAGATTTTGATTTAATTGCTCAAAATCCATCATCATATACACTCTATCCAATCAGCTCCGTTGTCTTTCAAGATACAATATGTATTTGTCTTGACGACAGTATCATCAAAGCAACTATCTCTAAATACCACTCTCATAGTTTTGGCTCCAAACTCTTTTTTGAGCTTCGCTATACCATGCACCACATCTAAACCTATGCCACTATCAAGACACACAGCCAACAAAGCGAAGTTTGCCTCTTCGTCCTCATCCATAGGCAATATGTTTGTCTGGTATCGTATGCATCTTACTATCTTGTCGTTTATCATCTTGACCTTTTTGTAGTAGTTTGAGCACCTCTAAGTTGTTGTCGCTCTCTATGTATAGATTTTGTGTAGTGTCCCACTCTTTGCTCTGCTCTTGGCACGGTCGCAAAGTCCCTGTAGATGGTGCATGGGCTTGTATTCTATCCATATTTTTGCCGTTCCATGTGGTGTTGTATCGCTCGCCTCTTGGGTTTTTGTCTATATGTTCGCCTAACTCTTGGCGAAGTTTTTTAAAATCTATCTTGCCCTCACTAAACACTTCTGGGAAAATCTGCTTTAGTTTTTGTCCGTTGTCGTCTACTAAGTCCATACTTTTGCCTGTGAGTTTATCTATATATCGCCTTTGGTGTGATTATAACAAAACTTTCTTAATATTGTGTAGATTGTGACCGTGTGGTCGATTTGTCTCGTCTTAACTTGTTTTTGATAGATATCAAAGGCAAGTCAGACAAGACACAGACCAAAAGTCTGGTCTGTATAGAAAGGAACTAAAGATTAGTTTCCTACGACTACATTTTTTGGTCTTGCATGAGAAAATATCCCAGCAGGAACTTCTAGTTTAAACTCTTTCACTACTTTTAGTGTTTTTGAGTCTAGTATCACAAGTTTGTTGCCAAAATATCCGGCACTTACATATAGATATCTACCATCTGCTGTGTATTCAGGAAAATGAGAGTGACCTCCCACATCTACAGTCTTGGCTACTTCTAGAGTTTTTTTGTCTATAAATTGGATTTTCCCTACTCCACCTCTGTCGCTTATAATATCTATAGCTATGTATGGGGCATTTGGGTTTGCTGCTGGTGATTCTGATCCGCCTGCTACATCTATTTGCTTGATGACTTCAAAAGTTTTTGCATCAAATGCAGTCACTACAGTCTTTTTGCAACTTTTTGCGCTACCAAAGTTGGTGCCAAATCCTACAAGTCGTGAACCTATTTTTGTGATAGCACCAGATCCTGTGTGAGGCACACATCCTGCTGGTATGTCTTTGATGACCTTTTTCTTGTCGAAGTCTATCACTGCTAGTTTGTTGTCGTCATAGGCAGCTATGATAAGCTTTTTGCCGTCTGGTGTCAACATAGCATCGTGCAAGTGTCGTCCTACATTTTTGATCTTTGTGACAGGTAGTGATGCTTTGCTAGTATCCATAATCCAAACTTGACCTGACATCTCCAATGCGATAGCCACATAATTTTTGTATGGAGTTGCGGTGATGCTTCCAGAGTCAGACTCTATCATCTTGCCTTCTAGATCTTCACCCTCTAGCTTCATGATCTTCACTGGCAACAATGTTTTTGCATCTAGTACAGCTACTGTATTTGGTATAAACGAACCAGTGATGACATATTTACCATCAAATGATACTGCCAGAGACGGTCCTGTATATCCTACTTTTATACTTCTAACTGTTTGCATAGAATACAAGTCAACTTTAAACAATCTTCCGCCGTCTGTTTTGATATAAGCCCATCTTTCATGGCTTGGATCGAAGTTTACTATGTGTGGAGCTTTTCTCGTATAAATCTCTCCTGCTCTTTGGTTTTTATGATTATAAAATACCACTTTAGAGTTTTTTCCATTTGAGTAAGTTCCACGGCTAGTAACTGCCATCAAGTCTTCCATCTTTCTGATATCAAAGATAGGGCTTTTTGGCAACTTTGTTTCATCTGCTATATTGATCTCCAAAGAGTTTATCATATCCCTTTTACTCCAAGACAGATTTTCTTTTGGATAATATTTGACTAACATAGCCAGAGATTTGATCTGCTTTTTGCTAAGTCTATGTTTCCAAGCTGGCATCAAGCTTTTCAAGTTTGAACTTTCGCTTATCATAGCTTCTATCGCAGATACTGGAGTATCTTTGTATTTTGCACTATTTAGAGCAGGTCCTATAAACTTACCTCTATCAGCTCCGTGACAAGTGGCACAGTTTTCAACAAAAAGCGAATCTACACTTGCTTTGTCAAATCCTGCTTTTTCTAGCTTGCCAGCTTGAGCTGCTTGAACTAAACCTACCATCAACACAGCACACCCTACTATAGAAGTAAATTTTGATTTACCCCACGACTCATTATTTTTCATAATTTCTCCTTTTTCGTATCAGTATAAATTTTATGGCTATCTTGCCACAACCAACATGTCTCTTATCTAAACTATGAAAATAGATAAAAGTTGTCTATTATAACATAAATATATTAAATGGTGATCTAAAATATCACTTGAACTTAAAAAAATAAAAATTTGTTAAATTTATATTGTTTAGATATAATCATATTCAAATTTTAAAAACAAAAAGGACAACAACAATGGCAAAACATCAATTTCAGACAGAAGTAGGGCAGCTACTTCATCTCATGACACACTCGCTTTATTCGCACAAAGAGATATTTATACGAGAGCTTGTATCAAACGCAAGCGATGCTATAGACAAGCTAAACTATTTGCGACTTACACAGGAGAAACTCAAAGACGACAAGTGGACCGGAACTATAAATATAAAGATAGACGAAAAAGATAGCTCTATAACTATAGCAGACAATGGCATAGGCATGGATGAGGCAGAACTTATAAGTTCAATTGGAACTATAGCCAAATCAGGCACCAAGTCATTTGTCGAAGCTATGAGCGGCGATGCTAAAAAAGACAGCAACCTCATAGGTCAGTTTGGTGTCGGGTTTTATAGCGTGTTTATGGTAGCATCGAAAGTAGATGTCATATCAAAAAAGGCAGGACAAAAAAAAGCATACAAGTGGTCAAGCGATGGAAGTGGCGAGTTTGATATAACAAGCTGCACCAAAGATAGTGAAGGCACTGTCGTGTATATCAAGCTAAAAGATGAAGAAAAAAGTGACTACACCTCAAAATATAAGGTCCAAGAGGTAGTCAAAAAATACTCAAACCACATAGCATATCCAATATATTTGAACTATCAAGAAGAGGTTACACAAGAGTTAAGCGAAAAAGAGAAAAAAGCAAACGAAACCAAAGACGAAAAAGACAAGATCAAACCAACTACAAAACTGAAACAAAAACGAGAACAGATAAACGAAGCCAAAGCTTTATGGACACAACCAAAAGCCAAACTAAAAAAGCAAGAGTATCAAGACTTTTACAAAACATTATCGCACGATAGCGACGAACCTATGGCATATGTGCATACCAAAGCAGAAGGGGTCAATAACTACACGACACTTTTTTATATACCAAAAAAAGCACCTATGGATATGTATAGAGTAGATTATAAACCAGGTGTGAAACTATATGTCAAGCGAGTGTTTATCACAGATGATGAAAAAGAGCTACTACCTACATATTTGCGATTTGTCAAAGGCGTGATAGATAGCGATGATTTGCCTTTAAATGTCAGCCGTGAGTTACTCCAAGAAAATAAAATCATGGTAAATATCAAACAATCATCGATCAAAAAGGTTCTAAACGAGATAAAAAAACTATCAAAAAAAGATGATATTTACAAAGAGTTTATAAGCCAATACAACCGCCCACTCAAAGAAGGAGCATACCAAGACTACACAAACAAAGATATGATAGTAGAACTTATAAGATACAAATCAACCAACGATGACAAAATCCTGACATCGCTTGAGGATTATAAAAGTAGGGCAAACACAGACCAAAAAGCTATATATTATCTAATAGGCGACAGCGAAAATATGCTAAGAAATTCACCGCTGCTTGAGAGTTATACCAAAAACAAAATAGAAGTACTGATACTTGATGACAAAGAGATAGACGAAGTTGTGACACCATCGCTTGGAAGTTACAAAGAGTGGGAGCTTAAAGATATATCAGCAGTAGATGCTCCAGAGACTAAAAAAGATGAGAAAAAACAAGAAAAAACAAAAAAAGAGTTTGAACCTTTGACTAAAAAAATCAAAGATATACTTGGCGATGAGGTAAAAGAGGTGCAAATCACAGATAGACTTGACAGCTCACCATCATGCGTAGTCAAAGACCCAAATGACCCTATGGCACAAATGGCTGGTATGATGAAAGCTATGGGACAAGAGGTGCCTGTTTCACCACCAATTTTGCAAATAAACCCAAACCATAAGATACTAAAGTCATTGAATGAAAGCAAAGATAAAAAACTTATAGAAGATATATCGCACTTACTTCTTGACCAAGCAAAACTAAGCGAAGGACTTGATATCAAAGATACAGTATCGTATATAAATCGTATCAATAGTATGTTAAGTAGAGTTATAGACAAATAGTGAAAAAGCTCGTAGGTTTTGTGACAGCAAGTTTGCCAAACCTAAATTTCACTATTGATTTGGTGTCAAGTATGGCAGAAGCTGGTCTTGATATCGTAGAGATAGGAGCGCCGTTTAGCGACCCAGTAGCAGATGGCAAGATCATAGAGAAAGCGAGCCAAGAAGCCATAAAAGCAGGCTTTAAATTTGATGATATTTTCAAAATATGCAAACAAGTATCAAACAAAATAGATACATACACAATGGGATATGCAAATATGTTTTATAGATACGGTATAGAAAACTACATAAAAAAAGCAAATAGTGTTAATATCAAAGGCACGCTTATACCAGATATGCCATTTGAAGAAGCGATAGTGTATCAAGATATACAAAAGCGATACGGCCATAAGTTTATAGATTTTGTAGCTCCTACTGACGACAAGAGAAGGATCAAACATATTTTACAATATAGTTCAAACTTTATCTATCTTGTAGCATATGCCGGCATCACCGGACAAAACAAACAAACAGACCTATCACAAACTATAGCAAATATACGACAAACTACTGATACACCTGTGTATTTAGGCTTCGGTGTAGATGAAAACAATGCCAAAGAAAAGTCACAAAATGTAGATGGAGTTATCGTAGGAAGTGCTTTTATGAGAGATATTCTTGATGAAAGTTTGAACTTTAAAGAAAAGTTGGATATAATTTGTAGCAAAACAAAAAAAATAAAGGAGCAAATATGCTAAAAAGATTAAGTTTAATCATCGCAGTAGTCGCACTGTTTATAGGCTGTGCCAAAATGGACAAACAAGGACGAGGTCTCATAGTGCCAATACCTATGAAAACAATCAATGAAAATGTGAAGAAAAATTTTCCTATGGACAAAAAAGTAGGTGAAGGTATGTTCGGTGGAGTAGTTACATTGCTTGACCCAGTAGTAGCAGGAAAAAGCGGCTCTGACAAATTGGCTATAGGTTCGAATTTTTCTTTCAAAACTTCTTTGTTGCCACAGGTTATCAAAGGTGGAGTATCGTTAGCAAGTGGTATCAGATACGAAGAATCATCTAAATCTTTATATTTAGACAACCCAGAAGTCCAAGAGATGACACTTGGCAATACAAAATTGTCAAAATATATCTCAAAAGAAAAAAGAGAGATGATCACGGGACTTTTGGTAAAAGCACTCAAACAAGAGAAAATATATACTCTGGATAAAAACGATTATAAAACTGGTTTCGTCAAAAGTGTGCAAGTAAACGATGGTAAAGTAGAAGCCATAATCGGTTTTTAGCGTAGAAAAAAGCGGGGTTTTATCGTGTTTGGTATGGGTTTTATGGAGATATTGTTTATAGCTGTCATCGCTATAATTGCTTTAGGGCCAGAAAAACTACCAAATGCTTTGGTGCAAATGGCCAAAACATTTAAAAAAATCAAACACACAATTGAAGATGCTAAATCATCGCTTGACAACGAGCTTCATATATCACAGATGAAAGAAGAAGCTTCAAGCTTAAAAGCAAACATACACAACACAACTATGAGCTTAAATAGCGGTATGGACAATATATTAAACGATGATATAAACAAACCAAAACCTAAGAAAAAAGCAAAAAAACAGGAAAAAATTGATTTCAAAGATAAAGACGAGAGTAAATAGTGTTTGACAATATCAAACCACACTTGGCGGATTTGAGAAAAAGACTGACTATATCACTACTTGTGTTAGTAGTCGCATTTTTTGCTTGTTTTGCTATATACGAACCGATACTAATCTGGATGATGGTGCCAGTAAACGAAGTATTGCCAGATGGTTCTCATATGGTTGCTATTGAAGTGCAAGAGACATTTTTCACTGCACTCAAAGTGGCATTTTTTGCTGGATTTATAGTGTCTTTGCCTATAATTTTTTGGCAGTTTTGGTTGTTTGTAGCTCCGGGACTATACGAAAATGAAAAAAAGTTTGTCATACCGTTTGTATTTTTTGCTACTTTGATGTTTTTAACCGGTGCTAGCTTTGCATACTATATAGTAGTGCCAATAGGGTTTGAATTTTTGATAAACTTTGGCAGCACAGTAGTAACCGTGTTACCAAGTATCGGAAAATATGTTGGGTTTTTTACTAAACTATTGTTTGGTTTTGGTGTGGCATTTGAGTTGCCTGTGATTACATTTTTCTTAGCAACCGTAGGGTTGGTTACAGACAAAACCTTGACAGACTTTTTTAGATATGCTATCATTATGATATTTATATTGTCAGCACTTTTAACCCCTCCAGATGTCTTGACCCAATTTTTGATGTCAGGGCCACTTATTTTGCTATATGGTGTATCTATCCTCATAGCCAAAGCAGTAAATCCACACAAAGAAGAGGATATAGAACAAAGTAGCGAGCAAGAGTATTAGTTTTTTCACCTCCTCATATGACTTTAATTTGCCTTCACGTTGTATCGCAAACAAACCAACTAAAAGAGCAGACGATGCAAAACTACTGATATACGACAGACAAACAAAAAAAACAACACACGAGATTTTTAAAAATATCTTAAACTACTTGCCAGACAATTTAAGCGTATATCTAAATGACACCAAGGTAATCAAAGCGAGAATTTATGGTATTAAACCAACAGGTGGCAAAATTGAGTTGCTGGTGATTAGATATATAGATGATACTAATTGTTTGGTGTTTATCAAAGGCAAAGTAGCTATTGGTGCGAAACTTGTATTTCAAGACAACCTATACGCAATAGTTTTAGATATATCAAAAGATGGTAGTAAAATAGTGCAGTTTTATCAAGATAAAAAAGTAGTGTTATTTGACGAACTTGTGAAAATACTTGATAAAATAGGGCATATACCCTTGCCATCATATATCAAAAGAGATGATGATATTGATGATATAAAAGATTATCAAACTATCTTTGCCAAAACATATGGGGCAGTAGCATCGCCCACTGCTTCACTACATTTTAGTCAAAATTTGTTTGAAAAGTTTAAACAAAAATTTGATATAAACTATCTTACTCTTCATATAGGTGCTGGCACATTTAAACCTGTAGATGTTGAAGATATAAGAGATTTTAAGATACATAAAGAGTGTTATGAGATACCTCAAAGCACTATAAAATCGCTAAATAACAACAAAAAGTTGTGTGTAGGCACAACAGTTGTGAGGACTTTGGAGTATTATAACCAAAACAAAAAACCACAAGGATTGTGCGATCTGTTTTTGCATCCAAATAACCCTCCACAAATAACTGATATGTTTCTTACAAATTTTCACTTGCCAAAATCTACTTTGATTATGCTTGTGGCGTCATTTATAGGAGTTGAAAAAACTATCAAGTTATACAAAGAAGCTATCAAACAAAACTATCGTTTTTATTCTTATGGTGATGCTATGTTGATACTATAGTTGGCTTTAAAGATATTTATGTATAATGCCTCTATGACAACAAACGACAAATTTAACTACCAAGATATCAATGACAACTGTATCAAATGCGGAAAATGCAAACCAGTATGTCCTATATTTAGTATCACAGGCGATGAAACCCAAAGTCCCAGAGGGTTTATAGATTTGCTTGGAGCTTACAAACAAGACAGGTTGCATATAGACAAAAACACTAAAAAGATATTTGAAAGCTGTTTTTTATGCACCTCGTGTGTAGAGGTTTGTCCAAATAGTTTGCCAACAGATATGATCATCGAGCAAGTTCGATACGATATCAAAAAAAAGTTTGGTATATCGTGGTATAAACGACTCTTTTTTTATTTGCTACGACATCGTAAGATTATGGATATAACTGCGAAGTTTGGTTTTGTATTTCAAGCTTGTGGTTTAAAGATAGACAACCAAAAAGAAGGTGCTAAATTTAGATTAAACTTACCTATAAAGTTTATAAAAGATAGGACAATACCATTTGCGAAAAAAGTTTCATTTTTAAACTCACACGACGAGTTTATACAAAACTCAACATCACCAAAACCACAAAAAGTTGCTATATTTATAGGTTGTATGGCAAACTATTCATACACAAATATCGGTAAAAGTTTGCTTGAAATTTTAAAATATCTCAAGATTGATGTGATGATACCCAAAAAACAATTATGTTGCGCAGCCCCTGCGTATTTTACAGGTGATTTTGAGACAGTTGATTATCTTGTCAAACAAAACATAAACTATTTTGAGTCGATTATAGATGATTTTGATGCTATTGTTATACCTGAAGCAACTTGTAGTGCTATGATTAAGCACGATTGGCAGCACTATTTGCACGACCAACCTTCGTGGCAAAAAAGAGCCAAAAAAATCACCTCAAAAGTTCATATGGCTACAAAGTGGCTTTATGACAACACCCAATTAAACGATATTCTCAAACAAAACAGCGATATAAATTTGTCTAAATTGGCTATAACATATCATGACTCTTGTCATGCCAAAAAGATCCAAGGCATATACAAAGAACCACGAGAACTTCTAAAAAATAGCTACAACATAAAAGAGATGGAAAATGCCGATAGTTGTTGTGGTTTTGGAGGTGTATCTATGCAAACATCAAATTATGGTTATGCAAAACAAATAGGCAGAATAAAAGCAGATAACATATTAAATACAAAAGTAAATATAGTAAGTGCCGAGTGTAGTGCTTGTAAAATGCAAATCACAGATGGTTTAGGACGAAGTAAAAACAATGTAGTGTTTAAAAATCCTATAGAGTTGATAGCCCAAACATTAAAAGATAAAAAAGTTTGAAAACCGCCATAATAGGAGCAGGGGCATCTGGGTTGATATGTGCTATAATCGCAAGTAGATTAGGCAAAAATGTAGTGCTATTTGAGAGACAAGACAGTTGTGCAAAAAAATTAAACACCACAGGCAATGGCAGATGCAACTTGACAAACGAAAAGATAGAATCACACCAATACAACAATAAAGAGTTTGTGAAAAAAATATTTGATATATTTGGATTAGATGACACTATCAAGTTTTTTAAGTCTATTGGGTTAGAGTTGATACTTGACAAAAAGCCACACAGATTGTATCCTAAAACACTGCAAGCAAAAACTGTGTCAAAACTTTTATCTCTTGAGATAAAAAACTTAAACATACAATTAAATTACAACACAACAATCACAAATATCACAAAAGAAAAGAATATGTTTTTATTAGAAACTTCAAACAATATCTTATACAATTTTGACAAGGTTGTTTTGTCTACAGGCTCTATGGCACATAAATTAGGAGCTACAATTGGCTATGAAATAGCTTCAAAACTTTCTCACAATATCATAAATACAAAAGCAAGTTTGGTTCCACTTTTGTCAAATAACCCTCTTTGCGTTATGTTGTCAGGCATAAAAATAGACACAAAAACAACGATGCTTATAGACGACAAGCCAAAACATATTGTCTGTGGCGATCTATTGTTTACAAACTATGGTTTATCTGGGCTGGCTATACTTGAACAAAGTAGATTTTTGCGACAATACAACACTCAAGATATCTCTATAGTGGTAGATATTTTTCACGAGTTTAGTGAATATGAACTGATAAATTATCTAAAACATAGAGCAAAAATATTTCAAAACAAAACAAACAAAGAGTTACTTTTAGGTTTGGTTCATGAAAAGTTTATAAGCATAGTATCACACAATGATAACTTATCCACAATAGCAAAAAAACTAAAAAACATCGAATTTAAAATAATAGGCACAAGAGGTTTCAAGTATGGCGAAGTTTGTAGTGGCGGAGTTGATATCAAGGAGATAGATACAAATACCCTACAATCAAAAAAAGTGAAAAATCTGTATTTTTGTGGCGAACTTCTCGATATAGATGCCAACTGCGGTGGATTTAATTTGCAGTTTGCTTGGAGTAGCGGAGCAATAGTAGCACAAAGTTTATGATATTAGACCTGTTTTTCCCATATTGTTCCATCTTTTGTATCTAAAATATTGATCCCTTCTTTGGTTAGCTTATCTCTCACATCATCAGCTATTTTGTAGTTTTTTTCGATTTTGGCTTTATCTCTTGTGTTTATAAGTTTTTCTATTTTTCTTTTTTGTTCTTCGCATATACCAAACTGAAAATATCTATATGGGTCTTGATATCCAATACCTAATATCTTTTCTATATAATTAAATTTTCTTTTGATATCAAGTTTTAATTCGTTGTTTTTTGGTTTGTCTTGAAGTTTTTCAAAACTTTGAGCTACAAATATATCTAAAGCTACTAAGGCTTTAGAACTATTCATATCGTCGTGTAGTGAGTTTTGTATATCTTGTATCACTTCTATATCATTTGACGTTATATTATATACCAGTTTTTTCAGGCGATACAGTCTATCTAATCGTTTTTTGCTTGATGTTAAACCATTTTCGCTAAAGTTAAAATCAGTTGCATAGTTGGTGCCAAGCATATAAAACCGCACCACTTCACCTTGATATTTTTTTAATACATCTTTAAAATAAAAGCTATTGCCAAGTGACTTACTCATCTTTATGCCATCGGTGTTTACAAATCCATTGTGTATCCAGTATTTTGAGAGCTCTTGACCGTGGCAAACTCTTGTTTGCGAGGCTTCATTTTCGTGGTGAGGAAACTTCAAGTCAGCACCTCCACCGTGTATATCGACAGCATATGGCAAATTTTTGTCGCTTAGATGCTTGTCTATCATAGCACTACATTCTGTATGCCAGCCGGGCCTACCTGCACCAAATGGGGCTTCATAATATATGCTATTGTTATCAAATTTCCACAGCACAAAATCTTTTTTATCTTTTTTATCTTTGTTGTGTTTTACTCTTTGTTGGTCATTTTCATCTGTGGTTTTACCACTTATAGCGCCATAAAGCTTGTCGTTTGAAGTATCAAAATATATGCCGTCTTGAAGGCTGTAAGCTTGTGAGTTTTCCAATAGTTTTTTTATCATAGTGATCATAGCAGGTATATTGTCAGTTGCTTTTGGTTCTAAAGTATTTGGCAATATGTTTAAAGCTTTCATATCATTTTGATATTTTTGTATATAGTATGAGGTTAGTTGCTCTAAAGTTTGATTTGTAGTTTGTAGTTTGTTTATAATTTTGTCATCTATGTCTGTGAAATTTTTGACCATAGCTACTTGATAATTTGACATTTTCAAAACTCTATGAAGTATATCAAATACCACAGCACTGCGACAGTGTCCTAAATGAGTATAATCATACACAGTGGGACCACACACATATATAGAAACTTTGCCGGCTACTTGTGGCACGAAAGGAATCTTAGCTTTGATAATATGGTTATAAAATTGTAAGATAAGTCCCCCTTTCCAGATACCCGAACACACCTTGAAAAAAGCCGCCTTGCTATGTTCCCATCCTGGGGCAGTTTCTTTAAGCAAGATTGTTTGGGTCTAAAAAGAGGTATTCAGGATATTATGACATATACTCAATACCTATTTCGCACTATTTTATCTTAATACACTTAAAAACAGTAGTAAAATTTATAAAAATTTGATAAAATACTTTATTATGAAACAAATCAACAACAAAAACACAAATATTATTTGTGATATAACCAATTGCGAAGGCAGGTGCTGATATGATAAATGTAGCCATAGTAGGTGTGAGCGGTTTCACTGGACTCGAGCTTGTGCAGATACTTCTGCATCATAGCAAATTTCGTATAAACTATGTATCAAACAGCACAGGCGGACAAAGCCTAGCACAGATACACCCCGAGCTACATGGAGTGCTAGATATAGCGGTATCAAAAACCAGTATAGACGATATAGCGGATAAATCCCAGCTTGTGTTTTTAGCCGTGCCACATCAAACTGCTATGAGTATAGTGCCGAAACTTTTGCAAAAAGGTCTCAAAGTAGTGGATCTAAGTGCGGACTATAGACTTGATGTGGCTACTTATGAGGCTGCCTATTGTGCCCATACAGACAAGGAAAATCTACAAAATGCTACATATGGGTTGCCAGAGTTTTACAGCAAAGATATAGCCAACACATCGTTAGTGGCAAATCCCGGATGCTATCCTACTGCTACACTACTGGGGCTTATGCCGTTTGTGTCATATATCAAACCAGACACGCCTATATTTATCGATGCAAAAAGTGGTGTCAGTGGTGCCGGCAAGAAGCTTAACCAAACTACAGCTTTTATGAATATGCAAGAAAACAGCTTCGCCTACTCACCTTTGACACATAGACACGGCTATGAGATAGAGTATATACTCAAAAACTTCACCAAAAAAAGTTATGACATAAACTTCGTGCCTCATCTTTTGCCTATATCTCGTGGTATGCTCTGCTCTATATATCTGCAACTTGACAACAAGATAGATGCTACAAAAATATTGACAGACTACTATAACTCACAGAAATTTGTCAGGATACGAACCAACCCACCAACTATAAAAGACACAGCTGGCACCAACTTTTGTGATATATTTGTAGCTTTAAAGGGTCAAAATTTGTTTATAAACACAAGTATAGACAACTTAAGCAGAGGTGCCAGCAGTCAAGCGGTGGTCAACGCAAACATAATGTGTGGGCTCGATGAAGGACTTGGGGTCTAACGACCCATCAAGGCAAATACCTCTTTGCTTGTAGCGATACACCCGTCTATGTCATCATCGCTTATAACTGTGTTGATAAACCCAGTTTCATATTGACTACATGCAAAGTAGTAGCCGTGTGTCAGCATATGGTTGAAAAATATATTAAATCTATCAAAATCACACTTGCCGACTTGTGCCATATTGGTTGGAACTACATCACAAAAGAAAAATCCAAACATACTGCCTCGTGTGGCGACTTGTAGTGGCACATCGTATTTGTCTGCCATATTTTTAAGCCCTTGGACTAACTTTTTGGCTTTTTGGTTTAGCCTATCGTATATAGTTTTGTCGGCTTTGAGTTTCTGCAAACTTTTTAGACCAGCACTCATGGCTACTGGATTGCCACTTAGAGTTCCTGCTTGATATATAGGACCATCTGGGCTGAGTTGATTCATAATTTTCTCACTACTGGCAAATGCCCCTACAGGCATACCTGCTCCTATGACTTTGCCCCATGTTATGATATCTGGTGTAGTGTCATATAAGCCACAAGCACCATATAAACTAGCACGAAATCCACTCATAACTTCATCAAATATCAGCATAGCTCCGTGTCGGTCGCATAGCTCTCGGCAAGCTCGCAAAAACTCACTCGATGCAGGCACTAGACCCATATTGCCAGCTATGGGCTCTACTACTATACATGCTATGTCGGCGTTGTTGGCAAAGCACTCTTCAAGTTTAGCTATGTTGTTGTATTCACTAAGTATCGTATGCTTGACAAGGTCGGTAGGAACTCCAGGGCTACTAGGTGTGCCAAATGTCGCCATACCACTACCAGCAGATACCAGCAAACTATCGCTGTGTCCATGATAACATCCGTCAAACTTGACTATATTGTCTCTGTTTGTGACACCACGAGCCAAGCGTATAGCACTCATGACCGCTTCCGTGCCACTACTTACAAATCGCACCTTGTCGATAAACTCAAACATATCTACTATCTCTTTGGCCAACTGTGTCTCTATGGTTGTAGGAGCGCCAAACGACAAACCTCGTTTGACTGCTTTTATAACTTCGTCTTGGATATCTTCATCGCAGTGACCAAATACCAACGGCCCCCAACTTTGCACAAAATCCACATATCGGTTGCCATCTATGTCAAACATATATGCACCTGCTCCATGTGATATAAAAGGCGGTGTGCCACCAACGCCAGCGAAACTTCTCACAGGACTATCTACACCACCGGGTATGACTTTTTTTGCTTGACCAAATGCCTCTTTGCTTTTATTTAACATATTTTTCCTTTTGTTTTTGTCTTGAACTGTTTCCACTTTGGAGACTGTCGCTTATAATATCATTTATTTATTAAGGACACCTCTAAAATCTCTATGATTGTGTATTTGATATTTGGTCGTTGGTTTTTGATAGTTTTTGTATATTGTCTAAAACTTCCAAATATAAGTTTTCTTTTGTTTTTGATTTTATCAAAAACTATCGGTATTTGACAATTTTTATAAAAATATGCGATTTTTTGACTTTTTTTAAGTTTGTTTTGATAAAATTGTCGAAAGGTTCCCAGCTTCCGACAAGGCACCAAGGGTGGCTTCCTATATAGGATAGGTGGCATGGGTCATTTGATATAGTGCTGTTTTTCTATATTTTTGGTCATATTATCTATCGTTATCAACTACTATTCTTTTGATCTTTTTGTATATTTTTTAAATACCCAGCCTACGATTGTTTCTTGTAGTTTTTCATTAAAATATTCAACCTTTATCCAATCTGTCTTATCTTCAATTATGAGTAGTTTTTGATTTGGGTAAACAATATCAAGTATTTCTGATGTAGCTGAACTATTTGGATATTTTCTCACATGCACCTGCTTGACTACTTCATAATAAACACCTTTGTTTGGTAATGTAATAGAATTATTTATTGTTTGATGTATTGTTTGTTGTTGATTGTTTGGAAATAAATACATAGCAAGTGTAAGCATAAAACTCAATATTGCTACAATTAAAGATATATCTTCTTTAGTTAAAATTTTTTTATTGATTATCTTATTGTTTATTGTTTCTATATCTTTCTGTATTACAATAGAATCTACATTATCTAAATCAAAAAACTCTTTGTCAAACTCTATAGGTTTTAAGTTTTTTTCTAACTTATTAAAATTATCTACAAAAGATTTATCTATTTTTTGTAAACTATCAAATTGTTCAGCCAAAAATTGATTTTGCTTGATGATTGGTTCAAATATTCTATGCAGCTCTTCGGATTTTTTAGCGAGTGGATGACTTGAAAAATCTATTAACTTTGAAATTCCTTGTTGTTTTTCAAAGAATTTATTCATGCCTTTATTATTGAAAAGATTAGTCATAGTGCCTATTTGGCTGTTTAGCTTATGTATATTTTGCAATCCAGACATGTCAAGTGTTGGTATAGATATGGAGCTTGAAAAGCTGGAAAGTTTTTGCTGTTGCTTAAAAAAAGCACTCAATCCTCTATTGTTGTAAGTTTCTATTAAAGAAGCAAACTGGCTATTTTTACTGTAGATATTTCTTATTTTATTTATTGCCTCATCCATCCAAATACTCCTCATACAACTCAAACAAAAATTCTATCCTATCCTTGTCGTTTTTAGATATCATGTGTCTATATGATCTCATCTATCTCTTTCATCAATCCATCGGTCCTCACTAGTGCGTTTATGATCTTGTTGTAGTGTTTTAAATCACTTCTTGTCAATTCTCTGCCTACTCTGTCTTTGAGCCATTTTTGGGCTGGTTGGTAGCCTCCTATATAAAACTCCCATGCTATGAGTGGTATATTTGCTATTGATATATTTTCGTTTATTTTTAGAGATACTTTGTCCGCTTCTATGGTGGTGTCTTTTTTGTTTAGCTTGTTTGTGATAGTCATATCGCCATCGCCACTTATATCTATGATCCTATCATCTAGTCTGGCATCTTCCATTAAGTGTGAGGCTCTTATTTTCCCACCTAACTCTACAAATCGCCAAAAATTATCAATAGATGGATATGGAACTCTTGGAAAGTCTATCTTTAAAAATTCTTTGTATCTGTCTCTATACTTTGGACTATGTAAAACTGCATAGATATAATCCAATATATCTATAGGAGCGAAGGTGGAATTTTGAATGTTGGATTTTGAATTTTGAATTTTTTCTGGAGTGAATTTTAGATTTAGTGCTTTTTCTATATCTGCTATTATTTCTAGGTTTAGGTTTGGTGTTCTTGTGCTGCCTAGTGAGCTTTCGTCTTGGTAGAGATATAAGGGAAATACATTAGTTCCAGCACCTGAATATGCATCTCCAAATGCTCTATCAACTATAAATTTAGATACGAAGCCATGCTTAAATCCTTTTGATCCTTTACAAATTCTTGGCAATATAATTGATAAGTTTTCTTTGGTCATATGTTTCATCACATTAAATCTACCATTGCAAACAAATCCATTTTGCTTACCACTATAAAAAGTTTCTCGTGTATCAAACATTCTATAAGATATCTTTTGCCACACATTTTGATTATCAATATTTTTTAATATATCATCTTTGGCTCTATTGATTTTCCAATCTCTTGCATCCGTTGTTTTATATTTTTCGGCTATTTCTGCCTGATCTAGTTTCACAAAATCATCTATTACTTTTTTAAGACTTCCTTTGTCAAAATGTATAGTTATTTTATCTCTTACTGTTTCAACTCCTGAAACTCTTTCTGAAAATAATTTATCAACTTTAAAATATTTTTCATATTCTTCAATTGCTTCAAAATCCTTAGGTACAAAAAAATAATAAGGCTCTATATAATCTAACTTATTCCACTTTATACTTTTGAGATTATTATCATTTAAAAAACTGTATTTAAAATCTCTTTTGCCATATAAATCTGCATGAAACACTTCGGCTAGTTTTTTAAAGTTTTCTTTTTTCTTTATAAATATATTTATACTGACACCTTGCATTATGTCAAATACATTTTCATCTTTGCTACCATCTGGGCATACTTCTTTTTTCTTACTATTTCCATGTAGATCTAGTATATAGATTTTATCAAAACATTCTAGCAGTGACTTTCTCATCTGTCTATGTGTGATACCATCTATGAAAGAGTTGTTTGAGATATAAGCCAATATTCCTTCGCCATTTTTTTCTATATAGTGCTGTCCGTATCTTATAAATTTGATATAGTCGTCGTCTAGGTTTATCTTTCTTTCGTTTAAATTCTTTTTATAATCTTGGATTAGATTTTGTATCCAATTTGATTTATTGCTTGAACTTACAGCATACGGTGGATTACCCATCACTACCATCACTGGTGTTTCTTTTTTTATCCTATCTGCTTCTTTGGATTCGTTTGCTAGATATGTGCTAAACAAACTACCTGTTTGTTCGTGATATTCTTCCAAAGAGTTTGTGAGAAATATGTTAAATCTTTTTTGTTTTTCTGTAGTCGGCTTGTAGCCTGTCTCCATCAAAAGCAAATCCAGCTTCAGATGTGCCATAGCATAGCTCGCCATGAGTAGCTCAAAGCCGTTTAGTCTAGGGACTAGGTCTTTTTCTACATAGCTACTCCACGAACCACCCCAAAAATCTTTTTTGATAAGCTTGATCGTCTCTGCTAGAAATGTGCCAGTGCCAGTAGCAGGGTCTAGTATCTGGACTTTGTGTACCTCTTTTTCTTTTTGTCTTAAAATTCCACTTTTTGTGTATCCTGTATCTGTATCATCTACTTTTATCTTAATTTTACTATCATCTGTAAGCCCATCTTCTAAATCAAACTCATCTTTGAGCACTTCGTCACATGCTCGCACTATGAAGTTCACGACAGAAGCTGGTGTGTACCATACTCCTCTGGACTTTCTCAGCTTTGGGTTATATTCGCCCAAAAAAGTTTCATAAAAATGTATGATAGGGTCTTCCATACCGCCTTTTGTGCCATAATCCACAAAAAGCTTCTCTATATTTGTAGCGAGAAATATCTCTGATAGACTATCTATGATCCATATAAGCCTATCATCGCACTCGGCTCCGCCTATGTAGTTGAAAAGTCCTCTCAAAAATGGATTTGACTTTGGTATGAGGTATTGTGCTTCTTGTCTGGTGAAATCCTCCAGTGTCTTGTCGTGAAGTCGTGCTGTAAAGAGTCCATAAGCTATAGTTTGAGCATAAATATCTGCAAAACTAGCAGCCGTGATATCGTGTATGAGTGTGGTTTTAAATATATTCATCTCGTTTCTCAACGAATTGTTTTCATCGCTTTGCACATCGCTTAATATAGCATTTTCTATGATGACTTCCAGCAGTCGTGCTTTGCCTGCCATAAGCTTCGCAAGGCGTGATGGGCTAGTGATAGTCTGAGATACAAATGTAGTGAAGTCCAAGATATTGTTTGTAAAAAGTGAGAAATTTTCTTCTATAGGTATGATTTTGTTGTTTTGTATCTTTGCTATAGATATCTTTTGTATTAACTTGCCGTTTTTATAAAACAAAAAGTCCAAGTAGTCTGTGATGATGAGATTGTCAAGTGCGTCTTTGTATCTGTCAAACTGCTCTTTGTTTGTCTTTTGTCCTACCAAGTCAGTAGCTCCTATATCTTTGGCTTCGATATATCCTATGGGTATATCTTTTTTGGTGATACTATAGTCAGGAGCTCCGACATCTCGTATCCTCGATGGTTCGTTTGTGACTATTATATCGGTGTTGTCTATAATATCGTTTAGTAGCTGTTGTAAGTCTCCTCTGTAGCTATGCTCGGTTGCTTTACCTGTGTTGTATAGTCTGCTTATGTTGTCTATGTATTTTATCACATCTATATCTTTCTAAACATATATGCTATAAACAGCAACAATACCACGATAAATGCCATACCATAGGTCTTGAAGTCCTCCACATATGTATAGACAAGTTCACCCAATATATAAGCCAAAGTTCCTATCACTACAGCCCATATCACTGCCCCTATGAAGTTATACACGGCAAACTTCTTGACATCGTATTTGGTCAAGCCCATAGCCAGTGGCACTAGAGTTTTGACACCATATATGTATTTTTGTAGCAGTATCACAGCTGGACCGTATTTTCGCATAAGCAGTTGCGAGTATGCTATCTTTCGTTGGTGGTTTTCATCAACTTTTTTGCATACGGTTTGTTGTTTTTTGCTAGCATAAACAAAAACTGATCTCCTATGAAGTTGGCCGATAGTGCTACGACTATGGTTGTGTATATGTTTAGCTCTCCTGCGAAGCTTAGCACACCAGCGACTGCCAGAGCAAAAAACCCACCCCCAAACGAGTAGCCAAACAGCACTATATAACCCCAGTCTTGTATAAGTTCTTGCAAATATGTCCTTTTTATTATTTTATCCAAAATTGCTTAAGCAACATATGATATAATGTGTTATGAAAATCACTTTACTACAAAACACGACACTCGATATAACAGCAACTGCCATACGAACTTGCTGGCAAAGTTTTGACAAAAGTGACCAAGGTGGCGAAAAAGACCTCAAGCTCATAGATAGAGTAGGCAACCAGTTTAAGCACGGCTCAACGCTGGAGCACTTGTTTTATACATTTTATATCAGTGGCATAAGTAGGGCATGCTTACAGGAGTTGGCACGACACCGAATTGCAAGCTTGAGTGTCAAAAGTAGCCGATACACCATAAAAGAGCTAAAAGACGAAAAAAGATTTGAGCTGTTTGACGATAGAGCTACAAAATATCTGGTCGCAACTGGCGATGATATGGTCGATGATATGAGCCTCAAAGCTTTAGAAAACTTGAGGCTGGTTTTAAACGAAGGTATATCAAACGACAAAGCAAAGTATTGTATGCCCGAAAGCTACAAAACGGAGCTAACATGGAGTATCAATGCCAGAAGCTTACAAAACTTCCTAAACCTCCGCACCAACAAATCAGCTCTACAAGAGATACAAAACTTAGCTCACAATATATACGAAGTTTTGCCCGACACCCATAAATATCTATTTAAAGATATGGTAGGTGAATAGCTTTTATAACTATAGTTTAAGAGAGTTAGAGCAAAACACAAAACCAAAATATATCGCCAAACAGTTATACAACTGGGCATATAAAAAATACACCACAAACTATCAAGATATGACAAATATATCACCAAAAGAGATAAGCAATCTCAAAGAAAAATATACTTTAGATACATTGAGTATAGCTGATGTGAAAATATCATTAGACAAAACTACCAAATTTCTTTTTGAACTAAAAGATAAATATATCATAGAATCAGTAGCATTGCTTATGGCGGAAAAAAAGAAAGATAAAACAGGACAAAAAATAATCAAAAGCGAACAGATTACATTTTGTATATCTACACAAGTAGGTTGCAAGATGGCATGTAGTTTTTGTAAGACAGGCGAGGGTGGCTGGAGCAGGGACTTGAGTGTAGGAGAGATAGTAGCTCAAGTGGTTCGTATGAAAGAGTATTTAAAATTGAGTGAAAACAAAAATGTAAATATAGTATATATGGGCATGGGTGAGCCACTTGACAACTTTGAGAACTTAACAAAAGCTATGGATATCATAGCCGATAGCTACGGGTTAGATATAGCTCACAGGCGGCAGACAGTCTCTACTAGCGGTTTGACACCAAATATTTTAAAGTTAGGCGAGTTAGATACAGGAGTGCAGTTAGCCATATCACTTCATGCGGTCTGTGATAGCATGCGAGATGAACTGGTGCCTTTAAACAAAGCATACAATATACAATCAATCATAAATGCGGTTAAAAAATTTCCAGTAGATACAAGAAAAAAAATACTTTTTGAATACCTCGTCATAAAAGACAAAAACGATAATATAAACGATGCTAAAAAATTGTGCGATATTTTACAAGGCATAAATGCAAAAGTGAATTTGATATATTTCAACCCATACCCAGGGTCAAGATACGAAAGACCGACAGACAAATCTATGGAGGTATTTAAGCTCTATATCAACAAAAAAGGTATATTTTGTAGTATAAGAAAATCAAAGGGTTTAGATATCATGGCAGCATGTGGTCAGCTCGCCGGCGAGAAAATAGATAATCCTATAATATAAAAAAATATAACTACCAAAAGATGAACACCAGTAGATGTCTCGTTCGTGTTATCGCTTAGCAGATGTGAAATCTGCTTTGTTCTTTCGTTTCACGGTCGCACAGCGTGCTTTTGTTGTTGCGTTCATGCCTTGATAAAAACTATGTATTAAAATTTGACAATACAGTCTCTAATATCTTGTCTATATCACATATAGATTTTTCCAATGTTTTTCTATCTACTATCTCTACTTTGCCATCTGCGATATTTTTGCCTACAACTATAGCATATGGGTAGCCTATAAGCTCAAAGTCAGCCATCTTGAAACCAAATCTTTCTTTGACTCTATCGTCTATGATATTTGATATGCCTGCTTTTTCAAGAGTGTTTGATATATCTGTGGCTACTTTTTGTTGGGTGTTATCTTTGCCATTTGATACTATGATACATACTTTGTATGGTGTTAAATTGAGTGGCCATATTGCACCTTTGTCATCGTGATTTTGTTCAACAGCAGCTGCAATTATTCTACTGATACCCATACCATAACAACCCATCATAAAGTGCTGTTGTTTGCCGTTGCTATCCAAAAATGTAGCATCTAAAGCTTTGGAGTATTTGTCTTTTAGCTGAAATATATGTCCTACTTCTATACCTTTTTTAAATACCAACTTGCCACCGCAACTGCATTTTTGTTGTATGTTTATATTTTCCAACTCGTTATATGGTGTCTCGTTGAGTTTGTCGTCTATGTCCTCCATAGTTTCGATATTTGCTCCGAACTCACAATCCATACACACTACGATAGTATCTTCGCCACTATTGGCAACTATATGAAACTCCAGGCTACCATCGCCTCCTATAGCTCCGCTATCTGCTTTGACTACTTTGTATTTCAAACCCATCTCGTTTAAGATATTTTTGTATGTTGTTTCCATGATATCAAACTGCTGTTGCAAACACTCTTGACTATCACTAAACGAATAGGCATCTTTCATCAAAAACTCTCTCGCTCTTAGTATGCCAAATCGTGGACGAACCTCGTCTCTAAACTTTGTATTGATTTGATATAGATTTACTGGTAAGTGTTTATAACTTTTGATTCTATTTTTGACTACAGTGACCACCGCCTCTTCGTTTGTAGGACTTAACACGAAATTATTTTGATGTCTGTCTTTGAACTTCAACATCTCTTGACCCATATCTTCTATTCTACCGCTTTGCTCCCAAAGCTTCAATGGAGTTACAAAACTGAGCGATATTTCATTTGCTTTTGCTTTGTCCATATTGTTTTTGACGATATTTTTGATATTGTCTAAAACTATTTTACCAAGTGGCAAGTAGTCATATAGTCCAGAGCCAGTGCTACATACAAACCCAGCTTTTAGTAGGTATTTGTGTGATGGCAAAACAGCATCGCTTGGTATCTCTTTTGTTGTAGGTATAAATATATTTGTATATCTCATGATTTTCTTATAGCACAGTTGTTTTTTATATTTTTATATGGTTTATGATATGGGTTGTTTAAAGATATATCTCTTAACAGATCTAATTGTTTTATAGCAAACATATCAAATAACTTTTTTTCTTTGCCTTTGAGTTTTGTTTTTAGAGCTTTTCGCACAACGCGATTTGGGTTTATAGCCTTGCTACCACTATACAAACCAAAATGCAAGTGTGGCCCTGTGCTAACTCCCGTGCTCCCTACATATCCTATAAGAGCTCCTTGAGAAACTGTTTTACCTCTTTTTAGTCCTTTTTTGTATGCTCTCATATGTGCATACAAGGTTCTATAGTTATGTTTGTGTTGTATTATCAAAGTCTTACCATAACCACCTTTTCGTCCTTTGAATACAACTCTGCCATCTCCTGATGCATATATATGCCTACCTCTTGGAGCTGCATAATCTATACCATGATGAGCTCTATATTTCTTCAAGATAGGGTGAAATCGTCTATACGAAAAATCACTTGAAACTCTGCTATATTTTAAAGGAATTTTCAAAAAAAAGTTTGAAGCACTTTGTGCTTTTTTGTTATAATACTTTTCATCGTGTGGATTTTTAAATCTAAAGTATGCTTTTTTGTTTACTTCAACCATAGCAGACACGATAGCAGGAGTGCCTAAAAGTTTGCCATCTTTTATAGTTTGGGTGTAGTTGATAGCTATTTTATCCCCTTTTTGCATAATTTTAAACATATTTTTGCCAAATATAGATACCAAGTTACCTGCCAGAGTTCTATTGTGTGTTTTGTTATACATATCTTTATGGATACTTGTGTTTAAGGTTATGAGAACTTGTTTGCCAATATTTTTGGAGTTTATGGCTATAAAATCAATAGAGTGGCCGATTTTTTCTTTTCTTATGTGTATTTGCATTTTGTGACTTATTGGTATTAAAATTTGTTTGATAGTTTTGCCATCTTTTAATACAGTATATTCACTATTTGCTATAATCTCAGAACACAACTCTTTGTCAGTTGGAGGCAAGTTAAAATACAAATCTTTTGATATATTGTTGCGTTTTAAAAACCACAAAAATGATTCGCCGCTAACCCACGAAAACTTTTGAACAACTGATGCATTTAGATTTAAACTAAAACATACAATCAATATAAACACATAGCTAATCTTCAATTAGTATTTCCTGCTTTTTAGTTTTGTTTGTGATTTTGTTGTTTTTTGTTGTTTTGTAGTTTGAGTTTTTCTTTTTGCCTTCACCTTCAAATGTGCCGTGTTTATCGATCTCTAAGCTTTCGTATTGTAGCTTGCCAAATATTCTACCTATCTCTAAAATATGAACATCGGTTGCGATGGTTATACCATCTAACACACCATTGACTACTAAGTTTTTGCACTTTACTTCGCCTATTACCTCACCTTTTTTGCCTATGGTGAGGGTTTGTGCTACAGCTATCTTACCTTCAAATTTTCCGTTTATTATGACAGAACCTGCTGAATCAATACCACCTTTTATAAGGGCACCTTCAGCTATGATTGTAGAGCCATTTGTTTTTGTTTTATCTTGCTCGATTTTAAACATATATTTTTTATCCTTTATTATTGCAGTGTGTTTGTTTGACTTGTTATTATATTTGCCATCTTGTTTTGCCTGTCTAATATCCCAATTAAGGAATCCCATTTTACTTTCCTCTCTTTCCTAAATAAATTTTCATAATTATCTATATTCCATACTATAAAATTGTATGGATTCAGCACGCGTTTTGCATGCAAAATTTCATAATGAAGATGTGGCCCTGTGCTTCTACCAGAGTTCCCGCTAAATCCTATAAGATCACCCTTTTTTACAAAATCACCAACCTTCACAGATGCTCGCCTTAAGTGTCCAAAAGCTGTCTCAAAGCCATAATTGTGCAGTATTATAATTCGCCTGCCATAACCGCCTATATTTTTATTTTGCACATATTTTATTACACCATCTGCTGTGGCATATATAGGTGTGTTTGAGGGTGCTTTTAGGTCAATACCCTTGTGAAACTTCCTTGTCTTGCTTTTTGGATGTATTCTAAAACCAAATGCCGATGATATAATTTCATATTGCATAGGTTTCCCACTTGGTATCACTGCGAGCATCAGATGCTTTTGTGATATTGAAAGCTTTTTTAAAGTCGCTTCTTCTATCAAGTGCTCGATATCATCTGTTTTTATACCCACGATTGTTTTTAAATCTTCTAAAGTGTCATCAAGTTTTGCAAGCTCCTTTCTCTTTTCGATTATTTTTAGCTTTTGCAATTTGTTTTGTTTTGTAAGATCATCAACTTTGTTGTTTAGATAAGACAAAAAGAAAAAAACACTCACCAATATCACAATTATAAAACTTGCGACATATATAATAAACTTTTGTATAAAGGTGTTTAAATTGTATGATTTTGTATTTGACATATTTGAAAATGTGATTACAATTTCATCTTTTTTCATCGAATCTCCAAAAAAGTTTGTTAATTTTATCTAATTATTATAAAATGTAGAAAATAAGTATTTTGTGTATTTATTTTTTATACTTTTTAAAAGGAAATATACATGATATTTGATAGTTTGCTGGGACTGTTTTCTACTGATATGGCTATAGACTTAGGCACAGCAAATACACTTGTATCTATAAAAGACAAAGGTATTGTCATCAATGAACCTTCGGTTGTAGTTGTAAAACACCAAAAGTATGCAGAAGCTAAAGTTTTAGCGGTTGGCAAGCAAGCAAAAATTATGGCAGGAAAAATACCACGAAATATGGAATTAATTCGTCCTTTGAGAGACGGAGTTATAGCAGATTTTGACATCACTGCTATTATGATAAAATATTTCATAAAAAAAGCACATAAAAGATCAGCATTTCTGAGACCAAGAATCGCTATATGTATACCGCATGGCATCACAGGAGTTGAAAGACGCGCAGTTAGAGATGCCGCTTATAGTGTGGGGGCACGAGATGTATTTCTTGTAGAAGAACCTATGGCGGCAGCTTTGGGTGCTGGAATATCTATACATTCATCGACTGGCAATATGGTCATAGATATAGGCGGAGGCACAACAGAGATAGGCGTCACATCGCTTGGTGGTCAAATAGTCAGTAACTCAACAAGAGTCGGAGGAGATAGATTTGATAAAGCTATCATCGATTATATAAGAATTAAACACAACCTATATATAGGAGAACAAACAGCCGAAAAATTAAAATTTTCTATTGGGTCAGCACATCCGATTGAAGGAAAATCAGCTATGGTCAAAGGGCGAGATGGTGCTGGCTTGTTGTTGGAAAAAGAGATTACGAGCCAAGATATGACAGAAGCTTTAGCAGAGCCACTTCGTGAAATATCTTTTTCTATACGGACTGTTTTGGATCAAATTCCACCAGATTTGGCAGGTGATATTATAGACAATGGCATAGTGCTTACAGGTGGAGGCTCACTACTTCGTGGTTTTGATAAGTATATTCAAGAACATATAAAACTCAAAGCAAAACTTTGTAAAGACCCACTTCTTGCAGTTGCTCGAGGAACAGCAAAAGTTCTTGAAGATAAAAAATTACTTTACTCATTGAGCACCAAATAAGTTAAGATATGACAATACTATCTAAAGCTATGGGTGAATACCAAACAAATTGTTATATAATCAAGTTTGATAGTTTTGATATCGTCATAGACCCAGGTATAGGAGCAACAGCTTGGGTGCTTGAAAATACCACAAACTTAAAAGCTATTTTAAATACTCACGGACATTTTGATCATATTTGGTCAAATAAAGAACTAAAAGAGAAGTTAAATATACCAATTTTTTGTCCTCAAGGTGACTGCTTTATGCTCGAAAATGACCCATTTTCGTATGGAACACCTATTTGCCAAGCAGATATTGAAGTCAAGCCAGACGAGACGGTCACAATCGAAGGTATTGATATTGTATTTTATCATTTTAGCGGACACACTCCAGGATGTAGTGCTATCACAATAGACGACAATATGTTTTCTGGTGATTTTATATTCCAAAATAGCATAGGACGATCTGATTTTCCATACTCAAGTAGTGTTGATATGAAAAAAAGTATCGAAAAAATTTTGACATGGAAACATGAGTTTAATATATATCCAGGACATGGGCCAAGCACCACACTAAAACAAGAGAAAATACAATTAAATCAATGGTTAAACTATTTGTGATTTAAAAAATAATATATAGATATAATCTCTTCATCTGTCAAAAAATACTCTGGCATAATACTTTTGACATCCTCTTTTTTATTTATAGCTTTTGTAAATTTTTTATAATTCATATTTCGTATATTTGTAGTGATTAGAGTTTTTGTCTTGTTTTTGTGTTTGTATTTTGCTATGATTTTGCCTTTGCCATCTTTGCCATGACATAAGTTGCACCCTATACCGCGTGGGTTTTTATACAACATTTGTCCATACTCTTTTTTAGATATAAATTTATCTTCACTATTTGTCAGCAACTCAGCAGACCCAAAACCACACAAGAGTGTAAACAAAATTACTTTTAACATTGATTAGAATTTGAAACTTAAATATCTTTTTTCTTGTCCAGTCATCGCATAATGAAGCTCAAATACATTGTTGGCTATGTATTCTATCTCATTTATGCTGTAGTCATCACAAGCAAAAAGTATTTTATCGTCTTTCTCTATATTTGTATCCCATGGTGGTAGCACAATCTCTTTTTTGGTTGAGCTATTGTATATCATAAGCACAATTATGTTATTGGCAAGATTATTGTTTGATAATGAAGTTTTAAATATTGATAGTTTCAAAGTTGTAGTTTTAAGTTTATTTAATATAGCAATTGCCCGTTTTTCTACAAGGTGTAGTAAATATATACTTGGATTTTCATCTATATCTTGCACAAGTTTTTTGACTAAACTTTGTCCCCATTCTTCATCTTGTGTTCGCATATATTTTATAAATTTGTCAGCAGATGGCTTGATTAGGGCATTTGTTGTTTTGTTTATGAGTATTTTTGATGGCATAAATATCTCGTCTATGTCAGCATTTTTGAATATTGAAAAATCTTCAATATGGTTTTCTCTTGCTATTGTTACTATGTCTTTGTTTAGTTTTTTTGCTGTTCTTAAAATTGAGATATTTGTTGTGTCATCTTGTGTTCCAGCTATTATCGCTACACTTTTATCTATACCAGCATCTTTTAAGATATGTTTGTCGTCACTATTGCCAAATATTATGTCTTTGTTTGCTCTTTTTTTAGTCTCTTTTATCTCTATAAATACAGCTTTTATGTTGTTTGCTTTAAACACTTTGTATATCTCTTGACCAAATCTACCGAAGCCACAAATGATATATCTACCTTGTGGAAGTGTTGGCAAGCTATCGTTTAGTTTACCTATTTGATATATCCACCGCTCGAGCTTTAAGATATTTGGTGCCATTAGAGCTAAGTTTATCTGTGAAGCTATGATTTTAAATGGATTTTCCACAATCTCCACATCGAGATCTTTTAAGTTTTCGGTATGATTTTTTGTAGTTGATTTTGCTGCTATTATTATGTTTGAGTTTAGCATCTTTGCAGCTACTGCTATTCTTAAGTTTAGTTCATCGTCTTTGTATAATGTAACTAATGCTTTACAAAACATAGACTTAACTCCCGATAGTTCCAAATTTTGTGAGTCATAAGAGTTGGCACGAAGCACAGGCACATGGGGAGTAAAGTTTTCGAGTATTAGGTTATCTACTTTGTCTTTGTCATTTTCAATTACTACTACTCTAAAGTCAGAGTCGTTGATAATTTTGATTATTTCACTGGTGATGTAGTTGTATCCTAATACTATTATAAATTTTTGTTTTAGTTTTCCTACTTGTTTTTTAAATCTATACTGTTTTATTTGTGATATAAATAGTTTGTCTTGAAGTAAGCTAATCAATGTTCCTATAGCATAAAACCAAGACACAACAGATACATATATCATAGCACTTACCCAAAGCCTCTGCTGATAAGTAAACTCAAAAGGATATTCACCAAAACCAATAGTAGATGCCGTGTATGTCACAAAATAGAAAGCATCAAATATACTCATATGGTATATATTGCCATAACTATCCACTCCATCTATGAGCAAAAGCCCGACTATTGATATCGTATATGATATCACTATAGCTAAAAATGGCACCTTCATCTTGTGAAGGACTAACCATAAAGCACTATCGTTCATATTTTATCGTTTTGATTTAACTGTTTCACTTATATAAAGCATCACAGATGTGATATTTGCAAGCAACGCCCCACCACTTAAAGATACAACAATACCAAATACTTCACGGCTTATAGTTTCATAACCAAATATAGTCCATACCGATGCTGCAATTACAAGCTGTATCACGGCTACAAGTGAAGTAGCCAGTAGCACAGAACCCATTTGAGTTCTGTCGCCTAACTTCAAAAGTGTTGCTATGATATTGACGATAATTGCAGCAAAAAGTTCGTATTTGCTATGTAGTTCCATATCGCCCATATCGCCATAAAAAAATCCAAAATTCACCGTCATCGCCAGAATTATAAAAAATCCTGCTATTACTTTGTCTATATTCATCATCTCTCCCTATTTAAAATATCGTTTATTATATCAAAAAGTTTTTTATTTTGTTCGTTTTTTATCGCATTGAGACCATTTTGTGCTAATTGTCGAGCAATTTGCTTTGTTTTATTTAAAATATCGTGTTTTGTCATGTTGTTTTTTATCCAGCTTAACTCATCTTTTGTTAAACTTTTTTTGAAATATGATTTAAGTTTTGTTTTATCATCGTTTGATAACTCTTGATACAAAAGCATATACGACAAAGTAGTTTTGCCATCTTTAAAATCACTCATAGCAGGTTTTCCCAAAGTTTCGCTGTTTTGCGTTATGTCTAAAATATCATCAATTATTTGAAAAGAAAGCCCCAGAGATTTTCCATATATAGCAAATTTGTCTCTATCTTTGTTTGATAGTATCGCTGCACTTTTTGTAGATGCTTCTATAAGCGAAGCTGTTTTTTTATTTATCATATCCATATACAACTCTTGATTTGTGTTAAAGGATTTTGATAACTCAATATCAAGAAGTTCACCAATACTCAACGCAGTAACAGCAGATGAGATACAATATGCCACATCTTTATGTATAAGTGATAGTTGTGAAAATGCTTTAGAATACAACACATCACCTAACATGATAGCAGTTTTAGTATCAAAAAGTATATGTATGGTTGGTTTGCCACGTCTTGTAGAGGCTTCATCTAAAACATCGTCATGTAAAAGTGAACTTAAGTGTATTAACTCAACAACAGCACATAGTTCCACGGCTTGTGGGGTTTGGCCGGCTATCAATAATATCAACTTGCTTCGCAACATCTTGCCTTGTTCTATTTGGTTGTATAAGTTTAAAACTTGTTTATTTTCGCACTGTTTGACAAACTTGTGCATAGTTTGTGCCACTTGGCTTAACATCAACTATCAAGCCTCATGACAATATCACCCGTCCACTCTAACAGTAGGCTTTTTGCTTTGTTGTTTAACTCTTTTGTCTCGTCAAAATTAGCACTTTTTAATAGTTTTTCCACATTGTCGTCGCTTGTGAGTTTAGATAACTCCATCTCGAGTTTAGCAAATTTTTTTGCTATAAACTCAAATTGAGTTTTAACTACATCATCACTTGATTGCCGTGCTATATCATAAAACTTGGACAGTGGAGTGCCACCAAATATATCGTTTTCATATTCAAACAAAGCATCATATTTTGACATCTTTTCTCTCCTTTAGTATCTTTTGTTTTTGTTTTTTTTGTTTTTGCAACATCTCTTCTATTCTCTTTTTGACATCTTCTATCATATTATTTTTATCTCCAATTCTAATTCTATATCAAACTTTTGTTTGACTTTTTGTTTGGCTATGCTTATGAGTTTGATAGCATCACCGTAAATTCCGCCGCCTATATTGATCAAAAAGTTAGCATGAATATCACTATATGCCATATCGCCTAAACGAAAACCTTTTAAACCTACTTGCTCTATAAGATATCCAGCAGAGTGTCCAACAGGGTTTTTGAAGCAACTTCCTGCACTAGCATTTGTAGGTTGGTTTGCCCTCATGGCTTTAAACATATCAACTTTGTCTATATCGTAGCCTTTTGATATATCAAATACCACTTCGTATATGACACCAGATATATCGGTATATCGGTAGTGGTGTATTATATCGTGTTTGTCTAAAACTTTGCCGTCTATATTGATACTATGGATGATATCAAATATCTCAAACTGCTTCAATCCTGCATTCATAGCGACCAGCCCTCCAACGCAACCTGGCAACGCTGCCATAAACTCAAAGCCACCTATGTCGTGGTTTTTCGCATATGAGTTTAGCTTACCGCTACTTGTCCCACCGCCTACTGTGAGAGAGTCTCTGTCTTGTTTAATATACTTGAAGCTATCGCCCAGCTTTGCCATAGGTTTTGGCTTCTTTGATATCAAAAGATTATTCGCATCGCCTATGATTTGATACTCTTTGTAGTCGCCTATCTTGTCGATCATCAACACATCGTGGCTACCACCTATCTTTATGGAGCTGTATTTTTGGAAGTTTATAGGTTTGAATTTTTTCATAGATTTCGCCTTATTATACCTTTTTAATATAAAATACTCTATAAACCATAGGTAGATAAAACAAGTTCAAAATAGTAGCAAACATCAGCCCAAACCCTAGCGACACTGCCATAGGCTGTAGTATGAGTGCTTGTCCTGAAGCAAAAAATATCAAAGTGCTGAGCCCCAATATAGTAGTAAGTGAAGTCAGTAGAATTGGGCGAAGTCGCAAAGCAGCTTGAGCTTTGAGCTCCTCAATTGTGGTGGCTTTTTGGACAAAATCCACCATGATGATACCATCGTTTACGATGACACCAGCCAAACCTATCACCCCTATGATACCAGGCATAGTCAAGTTTAATCCAACTACAAAGTGCCCTATAAGCACACCTACAATAGATAGCGGAATGGTGCTAAGTATCAAAAAGGATTTTAAAAGCGAGTCAAACATCCACACAAGAGACAAAAATATCAAAAACAAAGACAAAGCAAAGGCTACTGCCATCTCTTTTTTGACTTTAGCATTTTCTTGCTCTTCACCTTTTATCTCTATATCTATAGTTTTTTTGTGTTTGTCTATGGTAGGCTGAAGCTTGACAAACACATCACTACTAGTAGTATCGGCTATAGAAGCAGTTATGGTGATTATCTCTTTGGCATCGGCTTTGTTTAGCTGACTTTTGCTTAAAATTTCATCAAATGCAACAATATCTTTGAGAGCTATTTTTTGAGTTGTGTTTGACACAACTATTTCCAAGTTTGCTAACGAGTTTTTGATATCTTTATTTGTCGATGAAAGCACCACTTGCACTATACCATCTTTGCTAAACATCTTTGCAAACCCAGCTTCAAGATAGAGCGGTCGCAAGCTATCTATGATGATATTTTCACTAAAACCCAAACTCTGTCCATAGCTATTTAACTTAAGTTTGAGGTCTTTGTTGCCAGATACGATATCGTCGGCTACATTTTGCACACCTTTGGTGGCAGATAGCTCGGCTTTTATATCTGCTATAGCCTCTTTTAGTCGGGTTTTGTCCTCACTGTGTAGGGCTATTTCTATATCGTTTTTGACTATGCCAGCACCTGGGACATAGATTTTTAATTCTTTAAAGCTATTTTGAAAAGATTTTAAACTATCTTGTATTTGAGAGTTTATCTCTTTTGCTGTTTTGTCTCTTGTCATATCGGTATCGTCGTATTTTGGACTTAATATAGGGTTGATATATATATCAAAAAAGTTGTGTGGTTTTGCTTCTTTGAGATTTACAAATATATGAAAATAAAACTCCTCAAACTTTGCCATCTGTTTGCCGTCTAGTTTCATACCTATTATGGTGCTAACAGAGTCTATAGTGTCGCCTAACTCAAACTCATCTAACAACTTTTTTTCTAGTTTTGCTACTTTTTCTTGGGTTTGGGATAGAGTATTTCCTACTTCTACATCCCCGCTTATATATATTTGTGTTGTGTCAAACTCTGGCATAAAAGTAAACTTACTTATACTTATAAGTCCAACACTTATCAATATGATTACCGTTATTAGAAGTGACAATGATTTGTATTTGTATTTTAAAGCAAAGGTTAACATTGTGTCATATAATTTTTTGTTTAACTTCCAAAATTTTTCAGATCTTTTACCCTCTTTGTTGATTTTGAGTAGGTGGTTCGCATGAAGTGGCAAAAAGAAAAATGCCTCTACAAGTGAGCTTAATATCAACACCGATATCATGATAGGAAGTATTCGCATAAACACTCCTGTCTCTCCACTCATGAGCAATATCGGCAAAAATGCAAATATAGTCGTAGCAGTAGCAGTCAAAACAGCAGGATACATCTCCACTGCCCCATCTATGGCCGCTGTGTATTTGTCTTTGCCCATCTCTAGGTGTCTATATATATTTTCAGCTACAACTATAGCTTCGTCTACAAGCATACCAAGAGCCAACAATGCGCCTAAAAGCGAGAGCATATTTAAGCTATAGCCTAACTGTTGAGCTGTGATAAGTCCTATCATAAAGCTAGTAGGTATGCCCACTGCTACAACAAAAGCTATTCGCGCATTGATAAAAAACAGCAAAGCCGTGGTTAGCAGTATCACCCCAAATATGATATTTGACACAACTGTATTTAACCTATTTTTTATCCATACAGATGTATCGGTATATGTATCCAATGACACATCGGGGTAGTTTTTTTGTTCTTTTTTCAAAATATCTTTTATCTGTTTGACAAGCTCTATACTATCGCCAGTAAGACCCTTGTTTATACCTATAGATATATTTTTAGCACCGTTAAATCTAGATATGGTCGCTACATCTTCAAACTTGTAGCTTATATCACAAATATCTTTTAGATACACTGCTTTGCCACCTATTTTTATGATAGTGTTGTCTAGTTTATCTATGTCTTGTGTGCCATTTTCGCTACTTATATAGTAGTGCGCTGTCTTTTCTTTGATAATACCTGCTGGAAATATGCTACTGATTTGTGACAATGCCGATACCACTTGAGAATACTCTATATCATATGCTTCTATCTTGTCTATATCAAGCTTTATAGATATTTGTTTGTCGCTATCTTCCCATATGCGAACATCGCTCAAATCTCCTAACTTTGTTATGTTGTTTTTGAGTTTTTTGGCTATATTTATGAGAGTTTCTTTGGTTTTAGTTCCTGTGATAGCGACGGTGATGAGTGGAAACGAATAGACTATCTCTTTAACCTTTGGCTCGTCCATATCGCTAGGTAGGTTGCTCTTGGTTTTGGTGACTATATCTTTGATATCATCTATGGCATTAGCCATATTTGCACCACTTTTTAGGTCTGCTTTGATACTAAAATATCCTGTCTTTATAGTCGTGGTTATATCGCTTATATCGTTCAAGGCTTGGAGCTCTTCTTCTATATCTACTACTATAAGTTTATCCAACACCGCACTACTAGTGCCTATGTAGCCACCAGTTATAGACACCGCATCGAGTTTAGATGGTGGAAAGATCTCTTTGGGTATATTTATATATGAGTATATAGATGTTGCAAATATAAGTAGTAGCAACATATGGTTTAGTATGGGTTTTTTGAGACTAAAGTTTATGAGGTATTTTATCATAAATTATCTTTGTGCCAATATTTTTTTCACTATGCTATCTTTGCATATAAGTGTTGTTGGAACTCTATAAACATATTTTTGATAGATAAAATATCACCGCCTAACTTTGATATCCCATCTTCTTGTGATTGATACATGCTTTCTATCAATACTGGTAGCTTTTCTTGTTCTAATTCTGTTGTGCCAACTTCAATATATTTATCCAACACAAACTCTATAAACTTCTTTTGGTCATGGTTTAGAGAGCTATATATTGTTTTTTTTGCCATTTTGACTCTAATTTTTCTTGTGATTGGCTTGTTGTCGCTATCAAAAATATACACCAATACATCAAACAGGTCACAATTTTGAGCATTTATCAGCTTTTGAACTACTGTTAGTTTGTCTTTGCCATAACCTGCATCATTCAATTTCTTCAGTAGTGCTTTTCTCGTATCTGGGTCGCTCCAAATTTCTCGTAGCTGGTTTTCATCTTTGAAAAAATTTGGCAAATCACCAAATAAATTTTCCATAAATTCTTGTGTAGATATAGGCTTGCCATCTTTGCCCCAAAAGAGCGTCTCTGTGGTATGTTCTATCTCTCGTATTTTGCCATCTTTTAGTTTTATTTTTACTTTTTTTGGACATATACAAGGTATTTCAGAACATATTTCACAAGGATTTTGTGGGCTCTTTTCGCAAACACATGGTCTCTCGCCACATTTGCGACATACTTTTGGCGGCCGGGATTTACAAATACAAGGTATCCCTCCACAGGTTTCGCATGGGCTGTCAGGCTCTGGTTCGCCATCCCATTGTGGGTCAGAAAATCTTTGATAAGCATCGACAAAATCATAAATAGTAAAAAACTCTTTGCCTTCGAAAAGTCTCGTGCCTCTTCCTACTATTTGTTTGAACTCTATTATTTGATTGACAGGTCGTAGCAAAACGATATTTCGTATATTTCTCGCATCTACACCGGTAGAGAGTTTTTCCGATGTAGTTAGTATGGTCGGTATCATTTTTTCATTGTCTTGAAATGTTCTCAAAAATTGGTCGCCTATACTACCATCGTCTGCTGTGACACGGACACAATAGTCTGTGTGTTTGCTTTTTTTGTATTGATTTATCATATCGCGGATCATACCTGCATGTTTTTGAGTAGCACAAAATACAATTGTCTTGTCATCTTGATCTATATCATCCATAAATATCTCTACTCGTTTTCTCTCTCTGTCTTTTATTTCTATGATTTTATTGAAGTCGTTCTCTTCATAATTTTTGCCTTGTTCTATCTCGCCTTGTATTATAGTATCATCGTCTGTATAGATATAATCATCTATAGTAGTTGTGATTCGCTTCAGTTTAAAAGGTGTCAAAAACCCATCGTCTATACCATCTTTTAGTGAGTAGATATACACAGGCTCTCCAAAATACTCATATGTATCTATATTTTCATCTTTCTTTGGTGTGGCAGTAAGTCCTAGCTGAACTGCCGGTGAAAAGTAGTCCAATATCTCTCTCCAGCTACTTTGATCGTTTGCTCCTCCTCTGTGGCACTCGTCTATGATGATAAAATCAAAATAATCCTTCGGGTATTCTCCAAAATATGGTGTAGCCTCACCATCGCTATCTTTTCCTGACATAAATGTCTGAAATATAGTGAAAAATATGTTGCCATTTGTTGGTACTTTGCCCTTTTTTCTTATCTCGTTTGGTTTTATACGGACCATAGCATCTTCATCAAATGCTGAAAATTGATTGTATGCTTGGTCTGACAATATATTACGGTCCGATAAAAACAAAATTCTAGGAGGTCTGGCGATATCTTTTTGTATATTCCAGTGAGCATGAAAAAGCTTCCAAGATATCTGAAAAGCTATAGAGGTCTTGCCTGTGCCAGTGGCAAGTGTCAGCAAAATTCGTTTTTGGTTTTGGGCTATGGCTTCAAGTGTCTTGTTGATAGCGATCTCTTGATAATACCGTAGTCGCCAAGTACCTGACTTGTCTTCAAAACCAACATCCAAAAATCTATCTCGCCACTCGTTTTGGTCGCCGTATGTTTCACTCCAAAGCTCATCGGGTGTGAGAAAGTTTTCTACCTCTTTTTCTGCTCCTGTCTTCATACATATCTGGTATATCTCTTTGCCATTTGTGGAGTATGTATAACCTAAGCTTAGTTTTTGAGCATAGAGTTTAGCTTGAGCTACACCCTCCGTTGTCTCTTTTTGTATGCTTTTGGCTTCTACTACAGCTAACTTCACACCTCTATAGACCAGTATATAATCCGCAAAAAGCGACACACCTCTACTACCACCTGGATTTATCTTGCCAGTGGTTATACTACATACATCTCGCTCTCTCAATACTCGTGAGCCATCTACTACACCCCAGCCGTTGTTTTTGAGTTTTTGGTCTATCAGTTCTGCTCTTGTTTCTGCTTCATTCATGGCTGCTATTCTTTCTGCTTCATTCATGGCTGTTCCTTTTTTTGATATTGTTATATTTCATCGTCAAATGCTTGTTGCAAGATTGATTTTTGTAATTCTACTACATTTTCCATTTTTTGTTGATATATTTTCGTCAATTCTTGTGTTTGTTTTGATAATTGATCTAACTTTTTGACGATCCTTTTTTGCTCGGCGATTGGTGGGATTGGTATTTTAACAAAAGATAGTGCATTGGTAGAGAGTTCTTTAAATGTTGCACCTCTACCTAGTTCATTTAAAAGTTTCACGGAATTGCTTAAAAAATAATACAGGTATTCTGTTGTTATTGTGCTTGATGGAATAATACCTCTACACCCCTGATTGGTTGTTATTTCATGAGTATTTATTGCAATATGCCCAATTGGTGCTCTTGTTGATAATATAATTGAATTTTTTGGAATTAGTTTTGCTGATGATTTTTGTAATCCAAGACTTGTAATTTTTCTTGGAGTGTCGCCAACATATTTATTTGTAAGTTTTCCTAAATCTTTTGGTGTAATCCATTTAATATTGCCACCCCAATATTTGCTGTTTCCTGTTTTTGGTGTTCCGCCATTTGTAATCTCACAAACATCACCGAGTTTTTTATCTTGCCATTCTCCATTCTCTATTTTCAATTTTCCATCATCTATTATCTGTTGCAATTTTGACTGAAAAAGTTCCTGAGTATTTTTCAAGTTTTGTTGAGTATTGGCTTTCAATTTGGCAATTTTAGCAAAACTTTCATCTAATTTTTTGACGATCCTTTTTTGCTCTTTAAATGATTTTGGAAAAAAAACTTCTAGTTTATTGAGTTTTGCTTTATTCAAAGTTTTGCCTTTAACTTTTATGTCGCCCTCTGTTGCTTTGTCCCAATCAAAAAAAGACAAATAATAATATAAAAAATGCTTATCTAATTGAATTTTATCTTTTATAGTCAGAGCTGCTATTGCCTCATTAGTAAATAAATCTTTACCTGCGAAAGCCAATCTTCCTAATGTTAGTTTGAAACTACAAAGCAATGTTCCTTTTTTTACAAGTTTAGATATTTTAACAGCCTTGTTGGTTATAAATTCTTTACTGTCATAAATTTTCTTGTTTTTTGCATTTTTTAAGTCTGCAATTTTAAGCCAAGTATTATTAAATGCTTTGTCGGTATCCCAAAAAGTTTCATCTTGACGATAAGGAGTTTTTCCAAATTCAATTTTACAAACATCACCGAGTTTTTTTATTTGCCAACCTTTTTTTAGTTGATAATTAGTTTTTTTATTTTCAATTTTCATTTTTTTATTTTCCATTGTTATAGCTGCTTTCCATTTTTCACTTTCCATTTTCCATTGTTTTAACTGTTTTCCATTTTCCATCAAGCCAAACCTTCCTCTTTTAATTTATCCAAGATTTTGACAGAGGAGATATCTATCTTAGAAAATGCGAACCATTTTTTGCCTAAGTCTTTTAAACTAGCTCCAAAATGATAAATCTCTTTTTCATCTATTATCAAAAAGCGATCGTGAGCGTCTTTAAATACTTTTGCTACTACGACAGGATACTGCTCGTTGTGTTTTTTTATATCTAAGTTTAATTGCTTTGATATGTTTTTAATAAGCATGATAAGATTCACATCTTTATTTCGTTTAGAAAAATGTGTTAACACACTATCATCAATATAATTATCTATCAACATGATTGAAGTTTTTGCTGTTTTTATTAAATCGGATACAAAAGTATAAGCATCAAAAATTTGACCTTGAAAAAATATATCCTGATTTGGTGGCAAACTTGCATTTATCTGCAAATCTATTCCATCTACTTTTGTTGATAGGTTTTGTAGATTGTCTTCTATACGATTCATTCTGTTGTTTAGAGAATAACCTTTGAGTAGATAATCTTTGAGTATTCTATTAGCCCAAATTCTAAATTGTGTGCCTTGTTTGGATTTGACCCTGTATCCTACAGATATTATTACATCAAGATTGTATATTTTCATTTTTATGGTTTGAGTTTTGCCCTTTATAGCACCGTGTGGAGTGGTTAGTAAGAAATCCTTACTAACCACTTTTGGGTCAAGTTCTACCTCTTTGAAAATATTGCCGATATGTTGAGTGATAGCTACTCTATTTCTGCCAAACAAGGTTGCCATCTGGTCTTGGGTGAGCCAGACTGTTTCATCTTCTATTTTGACTTCTATTCGTGAAGTAAGTTTATCGGTTTGATATAAAATTATTTCATTTTTCACGACAATAAACCCTTAATTTCTTTTAAAATACTTGCACTTTTTTGATCCAATTTTGTCATATTTTCTAATATTTCGGCAGGTTTTCGCAATGGTGGTTCTGTTGGTGTATTTGGGTTTTTGGCAGACAAGTCATAGGTTTCTTGATCTATATTTTTTATATCAAATACCCATGAGTTTGGGCTTGTTTTTTGGGTTTTTTGCAATTTTAAAAATTCGCTTAAATCGTTAGTATTCAATGGGTTGGTCTTGCCAAGATTTCTATCTAAATTTAGTTGATAAAACCAAATATTTTTCGTGGGTTTGCCTTTTTTGAAAAACAGCACAACAGTTTTGACACCAGCTCCTGTAAATGTGCCAGATGGCATATCTAAGATTGTGTGTAGATTGCATGAGTTTAATAGTTCTTTTCGCAAAGCTATAGAAGCATTGTCTGTATTGCTCAAAAAAGTATTTTTGATGACAACTCCTGCTTTGCCACCTGTTTTGAGGATTTTGATAAAATGTTGCAAAAAAAGCGAAGCAGTCTCACCAGTTTTTATAGGAAAGTTTTGTTGTACTTGGGCTCTCTCTTTGCCACCAAATGGTGGGTTTGCTAAAATTATATCGTGTCTGTCTTTCTCTTGTATATCGTTGAGATTTTCTGTTAGTGTGTTTGTATGAACTATATTTGGGGCTTTAATACCATGAAATATCATATTCATAGTAGCTATGATATATGCTAAAGATTTTTTCTCTTTAGCAAAAAAAGTGCTTTTTTGCAATACTGTTATATCTGTGGTTGATAATTTTTTGTATTTAGATATTCGTATGCTTCGACCAAAAATCCAGCACTACCAACTGCTGGATCGTATATAGTATCGCCAATCTTTGGGCCTATTGCTTTTATGATTGTTTTGATCAGGGCTCGTGGAGTGTAATACTCTCCACCATTTCGTCCTGCGTTGCCCATGTTTTTGATCTTGCTTTCATACAGATGGCTCATCTCGTGTTTGTCTTTTTGTGTTTTAAACTGCAACTCATCTATCATGATGGCTATCTCTTTTATATTGTATCCGCTTTGTATTTTATTTTTAAGCTCACTAAATATCTCGCCAATTTTATACTCTATCGTGTCCACACTTGTCGCTGTGTCTTTAAACTTTTTCAAATATAGAAAAAGTTTATTGTCTACAAACTCCAAAAGTTGTTGTCCTGTCATGGCATTGTAGTCTATCTTGCCATCTTTTAACTTGGGTGTAGCCCAGTTTGCCCATCTGTATTGTGGTTGTATGATTTTTTGATAAGTTTTGCCAGACAATAGTGCAGATGTTTCATTTTCTTGTTCTATGTCATCAAGATATTTCAAAAACAACATCCACGAAGTTTGTTCTATATAGTCAAGCTCACTTGAACACCCTGCATCTTTGTGAAGTATATCATCTATATTTTTAAAAATTTGTTCAAACATTTTGATCCTTTTTTGTCTCACACATAATTAGGGGCATCATTTGCAAACAATATCAACTCACCTGCTTTGGTTTTGTTTGCCAATGTATCTACTAAATTATTTTTGTCTCTTAATATCAGTAGTTTGTCTTTGTTTATGATTTGCTTGAATACTTTTTCGTTTAAGCCGCTTGTGAGTATCACTTGGTCAAACACCGCCTCTATGGCATAGCACAGTTTTTCGTTGGCTTCTCCAGTAGATTCTATTAGACCGCATGTCACTATAGTTTTGACACCATCAAACTCACTACACAGCGACACGGCTTCGAGCATACCTTGTATGTTGCCGTTGAAACTATCGTCTAAAATAGTCTTGCCATTTGCTTCGATTAGCTCTAGCCTATGTGAGACTGGTTTGAGGGTAGTGAAACTTTTTTGTATCTGCTCTATGCTTATACCCAACTTCAAGCTCATCAAACACACGGCATATAGATTTGTGGCATTGAACTTGCCTAAAAGTGGGGCAGATATATCTATAGTCTTGCCATCTATCGTGAAACTAAACTTTAGTTTATCTTTTATACTACATGTTATATTGTCCGCTTCTAAACCAAACTTTTGTATATTGTTGTATTTTAAAAGTGGCACACTGTCGTGAACTATAGCCGTATCGAGCCGACTACTTTGCAAGGCTTCAGTTTTAGTCAATAAAATATTGTCTATAGTTTTGAAGTATTCTATATGAGCTGGTCCTATTTGACCTACTATGACATATTGAGGCTGTAAAAGTTGAGTGATATCTAGTATATCGCCTTTTTGGCGGGCTCCTGCTTCTACTATATAAAACTGGTGTGTTGCTTGTAAGTTATCGTTGATATCTTGGATGATACCGTTTGTAGTATTGACACTTCGAGGGGTCATATGGCAGTTGTATTTTGTTTTTAAAGTTTCATACAGATAATTTTTGATAGATGTCTTGCCATATGATGCGGTTATGAGCACTATTTTTAGGTTTAGCATACTTTCTAACTTGTGTTTAGCTTGGTGTTTGAACTTTAACATAACTATCGTCTCCCATATGTTTGATACCAACACCACTGCCATGAGCGGTAAAACAACAGGATAAAAGCCACAACTATTAACAAAACACAGAGTATAAACTACAGCAAATACCGCTACAAATAGCACACAAAACCGCTTGATACGAGATGTGAAGTTTAGTTTTTTGTCAAGTTTTTTGAACCACCATATAAATAAAGGTAGATAAAAAAGATATAAAAATATAGCAAAATATATATCATCTATAAAATAATACAACCCAACAGGCAGTAAAAAATAATAAATATGCCACAACTTTTTGTGATGATAGAACACAACACGAGATAAACTATAATTATACCACTGTAAGTTGGTTATCAAATACAAGCTCAAAGCAACTGCCAATACAAAGGAGTTAAGTATATTTAATATTTCCATTTGTTTCCTTTTTTGGTTTTGATATTGTATCACAAAAACATAAAACAATAGAGCAAATTTATTTTAATACGATACAATAACAAAATATACAAACAAGGAATAATATATGCCAGCAAAAAGTATGATAACTGTAGCATTTTTGTCAGTGTTGCTGACGACTGGTTGTGAATTTTTGCCTAATAGCGATAAAAGTTCAAAGCAAAATACAAACAAACAAAGCGAAAAGATAGTAGATAAAACACCACAAAAGACACAAAACCCACAACAAGCATGCGATAACGGAGATATGGCAGGGTGCTTTGAGCTGGGCTATAGTTACGAATATGGCGTAGATGGTAAATCAGACAAACAAAAAGCAGCCAAACTATACCAAAAAGCATGCGACGGCAAATACATGAAAGCATGTTATTATTTAGGATATTTATATATAAAAGGTAGCGGAGTCAAACAAGACAAACAAAAGGCCGTCCAGCTGTTCACAAAGGCATGTAGCGGTGGCGATATGTTTGGGTGTCTAAATTTAGCACATATGTTTGCCAAAGGACACGGAACAAAACAAGACAACCAAAAAGCCAAAGAGTTGTATAAAAAAGCATGCGATGGTGGCACAAAAGCCGGATGCAAATTTTATAAGATACTCAACGAACAAGGTGCAAAATAGTTTTTGTATTGTATAATACAAAAAAAGGTTCATAGATAAAATTGTCGCACCTATGTTAAAAAATATAAAATTTTAACTTGAATTATAATGTGGCAAATAGTTGAGTTAAGTTCATAAGGATACAATACTCTTATGAGATGTAAATGGTGTAACCAAAAATTAATTATAAACAATACAAAAATAATAAATAATGATTTTGATATATACTGCAACGCTTGCAACAATATAGTTTATAAAACAACCCAAAGCAAAACTTTTGTGGGCATTTTAAGTGTATTGAGCTTATGTTTGTATTTTTTTGCTTTGTTTGCTGATTTGTTAGATGTTTATATATTTGATCATATTACTTCATCATTTTATAGTTCTGTTAAGTTTTTGTTTCATAGCGATATAGTCAGCGCATTGCTTATATTTGCAACCATTATTGTGTTGCCACTTTTTATGATGTTGCTTATATTCAATATAAACTACCAAACAAATTTAAAGATACCAAAACACACAACAGATATACTGATAAAAATATACTACAAAATAAAACCATGGCATATGATAGAGGTGTATTTTATAGGTTTGCTTCTCGCTATGATTAAGTTGTATGAGCTGTCGGATGTCGCTATATTGAGTGGTTTTTATCTAACTATCTTGTATATATTGAACTTGTATATTTTGAGTTTAGTTTTCAACCCGCTGCCAACTGATTTTCAGGAATATAAAAAAATCAGCAAAAATTCTTTGTATAAAGCTGTGCTATTTTTGTGTTTGGCTATCATATTTATATATCCAGCTTATAGCTTACCTATGATGAACTTCTCCAAACACGGAGTGTTGTATCCAACCAATATATACGAAGGTATAAACTCATTTATGCAAGATGGTGATTTGGTTGTCCCTGTAATTATATTTGTCGCTAGTATTATCATACCAGCTATCAAAATAGTTAGTTTGATATTTATGATAATTATGACTAAATATAATATATTTAAAGGACACAGAAAACTAGCTACAAAAATATATATATTGTTGGATTTTTTTGGCAAATACTCTTTGCTTGATGTGTTTGTAGTGATATTAGCTTCATCATATATACAGTTTAACGACCTTGTAAATATACAACCAGGTGAAGCATTTGTGCCATTTATATTGGTTGTGATATTTACAATGATTGCGTCTAAAAGTTTTGATACAAGATTGTTGTGGTATAATAAACCATGAAAAATTATACTAAAAAAAATAAAATATCCCTTTTGATCATAAGTTTGGTGCTGCCAGTTGTGGCTTTGCTTATATCGTATGATATGATAAAAAATAGTTTTCAAAAATACAGCAAAGATATCACAGTATTTGTCAAAGACGTAAATGGATTAGACATAAGAAAAAGCCATATCAAATATAGAGGCATAGACATAGGCGATATTGTATCAATAAACCCAGACAAAGACGATATCACAAGATTTAAGTTAGAGGTGAAGATATACAAAGATTATGCCTATCTTATAAAACAAGGCACGATATTTTGGAAGGTATCAGCAAACATATCTTTAGACAAAACAGAAAATTTAGACACTATTTTAAAGGGTAATTATATACAAATATCGCCACCATCATTTGATATAAAAATTTTAAAAACTCTCAAAAATCAAGATATTTTTGTAGCAGGTTTCAAAAAAAAGAACTCTATAGGCACCACTATAGACCTAATATCAGCCCAAACAAACCCAAAAGTAGGCGATGGTGTGTATTTTCAAGATATAAAAATAGGCGAAGTTTTGAAGAATTTTCTACAAAACAACATATCCCACACATCGGTGCTCATATATGAAAAATATCAACATATCATAAGTCAAAATTGCTATTTTTATATAAAGCCACCTGTTGATATAGATCTAAAATTTGACAGCATAGATGTGATAGTAGAACCCATAAACACTATACTCAAAGGTGGATTACATATAGTCAAAGACAGCACAATACAAGATATAAACAACAAAAAAATATACAACTCCCAAGCGGAACTATACAAAACAGAAAAGTTTTATTTTAGTTTTGATATTGTTGGCGATATGGCAAAAAATAGCGAGACTATATATTATAAATCAATCAAAATAGGTTTCATCAAATCCCAAAGACTTAAAAATCAAGATAAAATATCAACCGCACACATAGAGAATAGATACAAATATCTCATAAACTCTCACACAAAATTTTATAAAATCAACAATATCCAAGCAAGTCTGGGATTAGATGGTTTCAAGCTAAAAGTGCCAGATATCAAAGAGATAGCCACAGGAGGCATATCGTTTGTATATAGAGATTCAACAAATAAAAAATACAAAAAAAGTTATAAACTATATAAAAGTTTAGATGATATAAAAACCAAACAAAACAGCTACAACTACTTTGACATAACTTTGAGTGCGAACAACCTATTAAACATAAAAACATCATCTTCTTTGTTTTATAAAAATTTTAAAATAGGTTCCATAAAAACGATAAATCTAAACAACAACAAAATCAACATAAAGATAAAAGTTCAAAACAAGTTCAAAAAATATTTTGGCAAAAATTCAAAGATATATTCAGAAGGATTGAAAGTAGGGCTTGATGGAGTGCAAAATTTAAGTAGCGCTGTGTTAGGCGACAAACTTCATCTTGTATCGAGTGTTGGAGGATTTAAAGATAGTTTCAAACTGCATCAAATAAACCTAAATAAATACACATACATAGATGGTTTTAGAGTTAAACTATATCATAAAAATAGCAAAAGTATATCAATAGGCACTCCTTTGTTTTATAGATACAAACAAATAGGAGCAGTGCAAGATATAAGCTTTTATAAATCAGGAGTGATGTTTGATATTTTTATAGAAAATAGATACAAAAGTTACCTCAAGAATGATTCTTCTTTCAAACGAAATAGCACTATAGATATGAAGTTTAGTATATTTAACTCGCAAATAAAAATAGGCACACTCAAAGATATATTTGCCGGTGGCCTATCAATACACGATGGCAAAAGTAGCAAAAATGCCAAACAAGGACAAATTTATAATCTCATCGTAGATAAGTAGATACACTGCTTGTGGCTATTTTTTATAAAAGATTTCTCAATTGTTCTTTGTATTTGGTTATGTCAAAACTATCTAAACCGCTAACTCCATCTTCAAATGCTGCCAATGCCACAGCTGATGATACTTGGATTAAGTTTTCTTTATTGAATGGTGTTGGTATTATATAATCTTTGCCAAAATGCATATCTTGGTTGTTGTATATATCTTTGACATATTGTGGCACTGGGTCTTTGGCGATACTGGCTAACGCATAACAAGCTTCAAGCTTCATATTTTCTGTGATTTTTGTAGCTTGCACATCTAATGCCCCACGAAATATAAAAGGAAAGCCCAACACATTGTTCACTTGATTGACATAATCGCTTCGTCCAGTAGCTATGATAGCATCATCGCGGACAGCTTTGATATCTTTTGGCAGTATCTCAGGTGTAGGATTTGACAAAGCAAATATTATAGGTTTATTAGCCATAGACTTGACCATATCTTTTGAGACAATTTTTGCGGCACTCAGGCCCAAAAACATATCAGCTCCCTTCATAGCATCGCTTAAAGTTTCGCAAGTTGTGTCTATAGCAAACTTTTTTTTGTATTTGTTTAGGTCGTCTCGTTTGTGATTTAAAACACCTTTGCTATCGGTCATGATTATATTTTTGACACCTAATCTTTGATACATATTTGCACAACTCATAGCAGCAGCTCCTGAACCACTTATAACCACTTTTATTTTATCTATTGGTTTGTTTACTAATTCACATGCATTTATAAGCCCAGCACTTGTGATGATAGCTGTGCCGTGTTGGTCATCGTGCATTATTGGTATATCAACTATTTTTTGAAGTTCTTGTTCTATAAAAAAGCACTCAGGTGCTTTGATATCTTCAAGATTTATACCACCAAAAGTTGGTGCAATTGCTCTACATACATCGATTATCTTTTGTGGATCGGTTTCATCTACTTCAATATCAACTCCGTCAAGTTTAGCAAATTTTTTAAACAGCACAACCTTGCCTTCCATCACTGGTTTTGAAGCGATAGCACCTAAATCACCCAATCCTAAAACTGCTGTTCCGTTGCTTATGACTGCCACTGTGTTTGCTTTTGTGGTGTATTTGTATGCCAATTTTTTATCTTTGTTTATGTGTAAGCATGGCACTGCTACACCTGGTGTGTATGCTAAACTTAAATCTCTTTGGTTTTCGCATTTTTTTGTTATATTCGTAGATAGTTTGCCACCTATGTGATACTCCAATGCCTCTTCGTCTGTTATATTCATATATATCCTTTTTTTGAAACTATAACATAAAATTCTTTATATTAAAGAATATTTTTAAGTTTTTTATGATATTGTCTCATAAAGGATTGTGGATGAAAATAATTGTAGTTTTTTTGTTGGTAGCAGCAAATATGTTTGGCGTTGATGGTGCAGCTGGGCATATGGTAGAGGTATTACCCAAAGTAGATATAGGCAAAAAACTCTACGATACTCACTGTGCTGTGTGTCATCACCCAGACAGGATAGGTTTGGACGGACCACCACTTCATAAAAAAAGCCTACGAAGCTATAAAGTTGGAGTGTTGTCAGATAAAATCAAAAACGGTTTTCCTCAAACTCTTATGCCCAAATATGAGTTTCTAAATCCATACGAACTACTACAGATAGCAAGATATATCAAAAAGCCTTTAGACCAAAATATAATATGGGACAAAAAAGATATAGATGGTAGCTTGACTACTTTTAAAGACCGCCCAAATCCCCTAAACATACAAGATATAGAACAAGTGCTACCAGTAGTGGAGCGAGAGGGCGACAAAGTATGGGTCATGGAGGGTGAGAAAATCTTAAGCAAATTTCATCTAGATCATGTGCATGGTGGTATCAAATATACTATGAATAAAGAAAATTATGGTGAGTTTATATTTGTGCCGACAAGAGACGGCTGGGTGCAAAAGTATTCGCTCAAAACAGGCAAGCGAGAGCCAAAGATACGAGCATGTATAAACTTACGAAATCTATCTATATCAAAAGATGGCAAAAATCTACTGACCACATGCCTACTACCCAAACAGCTAGTGATATCCGATATCAAGAGTATGAAAACCAAAAAGATTGTGCCACTAGATGGCAAGGTGAGTGCTTTGTATGAGTTCTATAGCAAAGATAGGGCAATGTGGACCTATAGAGACAAACCGCTCATCGGTATGCTAGATACCAAAACTTTGGATATATCATATATAAAGATAGAGGAGCCTATAGAGGACTTTTTCATAGAGCCTTTTGAGGAGTTTATCATAGCTACTTCTCGTGGCGGCAAGAGTATGAAAGTGCTTGAGCTGAAAGATTTCAAGGTAGTGTTTGAGGAAAGTATGGAGGGTATGCCGCATCTTTTTAGTGCTACTTATTGGTATAATGACGGGCAGTTTTATTTTGCTACGCCACATATACGAAAGCCATATGTGACTGTATGGCAGATGTTTGACTGGAAATTGGTCAAACAGATAAACACAGGAGGCGATGGGTTTTTTGTGAAAACTCACCCATATACACCATATTTGTGGGCGGACAATGGCACAGATGAGCTGGTCCTCATAGACAAACAAACATACAAAAAAACTATATTAACTCCACGAAAAGGCAAACAATACATACACACAGAATATAGTGGCGATGGAAAACTAGCATACTTGAGCTTATATGAAGCCGATGGCGAGATAGTCGTTTTAGATACCAAAACACAAAAAGAGCTGGTAACTTATAAGGCAAATATACCTGTAGGTAAATATAACTTTGTAAATAAAAACAGACGATTTTATCCACGACTTTTTGGTCAGACGATATATGAACAAAACACAAAAAACACAAAAAAGTTAAACGACTACGAAAAACGAAGCCTAAAAGCATACAAAGATAGTATCAAAAAATGACGACAAAAAAAAGTTTCGCAGATATTAAGCTACACTTTGATACACTCAACCGCGACCCGGAGCATTTTGTCAACTCAAACGATATCTGCACTCCTATGGATTGTGTCAAAGAGATGGTAGATAGTATCCCAGAAAACTTTTGGCAAAACAAAAATATAAAAGTGTTAGATAGTTGCTGTGGCAACGGCAATTTTCATGGGGTATTACAAACCAAAACATCGTTGGATAATTTGTATTTCAACGAGATAAACTTAAAAAGAGTGGCAAATGTCAAACAATATTTTGGTGACAATATAAACATAACCCAGAAAGATTTTTTGAGTTTTGGCAGTGGTGGCGGACTTTTTGAAAACGAAGATATCAAATATGACCTGATAGTATCAAACCCTCCGTATGCGAAGTTCAATGGCGAAAACAGAACATCAAAAAACCACAATATGTCGAGAGATTTTATAAAAAAGGCGATAGAACTGACTAAAAAAGACGGACTTATATTGTTTATCGTGCCAAATAACTGGATGTCGTATTCCGACAGAAACACTCTGCCTAAACTTCTGAGTCAATATCAATTTCTCACCTTGGATATAGGTGGAGCGAAAAAGTATTTTCCAAAAGTCGGTTCCTCTTTTACTTGGTTTTTGCTACAAAAATCACCAAACAAATATGAATTTACGATAAACAACAACTACAAGCTCAAAGACACGAAAAAAACCAAACTCAAACCAAACTCAAAGTTTATACCGCTGTATCTATCAAATACTGTGTCATCTATTTTAGACAAAACTATATACGATGAAACTTTGCCACGATACAAAGTCCAAACTACCAGCTATCTGCATCGCACTACCAAAAAGCATTTGATAAACGATACCAAAACAGATACATACAAATATAGACTTATTCATACCCCAAGCACTACGGTATATAGCAAACAAAAGCATAAATTTCAAGATGGATTTAAAGTGTTTATGTCGCTGACCAATCAATACGGAACATATGTAGATAACTGTGGCATGACCCAATCCATAGCATTTGTGATGTGTGAAACCCAAACTCAAGCAGATAAAGTCAAAATAGAGCTAGATAGTGAGGTATATAAATTTATCAACAATATCACAAGATATGGCAACTTTAACAATGTGCGAGTGTTGCAAAGTTTCCCAGTGCTAGATAGCTTCAAATTAAACGACAAAGAGACAAAGTTTATAAAAAAATTTAACGAGGTGTATTATGGCAAAAAAAGAAAATAGAAATATGGTTCTAATAGAATCTGTCCGCGAGTTAGACAATGAAGTCCTGTTTGACAAGTTTAAATTAAAAAAGCATTTTGAATTTTTGTGCGAGTTGAAACCAAATTTCAAAGATGAAAAACTTGATATTATAAACGAAGATAAGGATATCATCAAAAATAGTGGTTTGGTTTATATATTTGTGATAAATGGTAGAATATTTAAGATAGGACATACCATAACCTCTATGATAAAACGAATTCAATCATATAACTGTGGCAAGATTAAATATAGGGAATCTGGAACATGTAGCACCACAAACTATTTTATATTGCAAAGTATATTAGAAATTGGGGAGATAGTAGATGTATATGCCTTTTTCCCAGAACAACCAAAATATAAAATATTTGGTAAAATATATCAAAATGGCAGGTCGCCATCTAAAACTGCGGAAAATATTATAATAAATGAATTTATCAAAAATCATGAGAAAAAGTCGATAGGCTGCACTCAAACATAAGGACACAAGCACACATATAAAAATACACATATAAATTATTTGTATAGTTATCGCAAATTTTTGTTAAGTTTGTTTTGATACAATTGTTTATGAAATTTATATATATTTTGCTATTCTTTGCCAGTTTAGTTTTTGCAAACATAGCGGGCATACCTAATGACTATGAAATCAAAGGTCGTTTTGCACCAAACAAAGAGTGTGTTAGGTGCCATCTCGATATATATATGGAGTTCAAACAAAGCAAACACAAAAATACAAATATACTAAACAACCCTATTCATAAAGCTATGTTCAAAACAAATCCACTCAGCAAACAAAACAGATACACATGTGCAAAATGCCATTCGCCTACAAGCAAAAATATAAACGATATAGCAAAAGGCAAAAAACTTTTAAACAACAAAAACAAAGAGGACACACAAGGTATATCTTGTGCGTATTGTCATCGTATCGAGTCCATCAAACAGCATAACAAAGAGTATAAAAATATAATATCAAAACAAAAATTGAGATATTTCTCAAAAAGAAAACAGATATTGGATTCACCTTTTCATGATGTCAATACTACAAACCAACAGTTTAATAACGGCAACATATGTTTAGCATGCCATACACAGCACACAAAAGAGAAAAACTTAGTATCTAAAAAAAATCAAATGTATTGTGTATTTTCAAACTCAAACGATAAAGGCGAAAATAAAAATAACAACAAACAAAACTGTATTACTTGCCATATGCCACAAATAGAAGGAAGTTTAAGCGATAGGTTGGACACTGCTACTCATGCATATCATGGTTTCGCCGGTATTGGAAAAGATAGTTTTATGCTAAACAAATATGTAGATATGAATATAAGCAAAAGTGGCGATGGATTTGATATAACAATCACAAATAACTCAACTCATGACCTTTTGTTGCATCCTATTCGCGGGTTGTATCTAAAAGTAAGCATACAAAAAGATGGCAAAACAGTGAAAACTTTCAAAACTATAGAGTTCAAAAAAGAGACAATACAAACAAAACAAAAACCACTATCGTGGCTTGAGTGTAGCTTATCTTATAAAAATACTATAAAACCAAAACAAACAAAAGAATATTTTTTTAAGTATATATTATCAAAAAACGATATAGTTACAGCAAAACTATTATATAAACAAATAAGAGATAAAATTGCCAAAAAAGCAAAACTTAAAAAGGCTAAATTTATGTTATTTAAGGAGATAAAAAGATGAAGTTAGCAAAAATATTCATAGCGTTGGTTATATGTTTTGTTTATATACAAGCAAAAGATTATGCAAAAGTAAATGGTGAAAATGTAAACACACAAGATATCAACAACATGATGAAAAATTTTAAACACTTAGGAGAGTTTGATAAGCTAAACAAAGACCAGCAAGATATCGTTTTGACGCAAACGATAGATAGCAAAATCACAAAACAAATAGCTCTCAAAGATAAAATATCACAAACAAAACTATATAAGGATAGCTTGAAAACTATTAAAGATAAACTGCTTGTAGAAGTATGGATGAAAACCGAATACGAAAACATAAATATAAGCGACCAAGAGATAAAAATCCACTACAATAAAAACAAACAAGATTATATAACAAAACATGAGATAAAAGCAAGACACATAGTCCTAAAAACTAAAAAAGAAGCCAACGAGATATTAGCACTTTTAAAAAAAGAAAATGAAGCAACACTACAAAAAGCATTTATAAATCTTGCTGTCAAACACTCTATTGGTCCAAGTGCATCAAATGGCGGAAGTCTTGGCTGGTTTTCCAAAGGCAAAATGTTAGATAGTTTTTGGAAAGTGTGCGATAGTCTAAAACAAAATCAGTATGCTAAAACTCCGCTACAAACTGAGTTTGGTTATCATATCATATATGTAGATGGAGTGCAACTTGCATATACTATGAAACTTCAAGATGCGAAAAAAGAGATAAAAGATAAACTAAAAGAGATAAAATTTCAAAAACAAATAACACAAAAAATAAAAATGTTTAAACAAAAATCAAATATAAAGATATATTAGATGTATAAAACCAAACATAAAAAGGAGAAAATATGAAAAGATGGATAGTAGGAGTATTTGTTATGGCGGTATTGGCAACAGTATCAATAGCAAGTGACGATATAGTAGGTAGCTGGAAAACGATAGATGACAAAACAGGCAAAGCCAAATCAATAGTATCTATATACAAAAAAGGTGGTGAGTATTTTGGAAAGATCGAAAAACTGCTTATAAAAAACCCAGATAACCCAGAGCAAATATGTCTAAACTGTAAAGATGAAAGAAAAAATAAAAGTCTCATAGGTATGGATATAATTGAAAATATGACGATGGTAGATGAAACCCTCGAAAATGGAACAATACTCGACCCAGAAAATGGCAAGATATACAAATGTAAGATATGGTTAGAGGACGGCAAGCTTAAAGTGCGAGGTTATATTATGTTTTTGTATAGAACACAAACTTGGCATAGAAAATAGATAGCATACATACATAGTGCATGTGAATAGTTATCAAATATCTATAAGTGGTGTAGTGCAAGGTGTGGGTTTTCGTCCATTTGTCTATAATTTAGCTTCAAAATATGGCTTGTGTGGGGTCGTGCATAATGACTCGTATGGAGTCAAGATAATTATAAACAGCGACAGTGAAATGATAGAGAAGTTTGTAGGCGATATAAAGACAGACAAACCACTACTTGCAAAGATAGACAATATAGAGTTTAAAAAAATAGCACAAAAGCAGTTTGATAGCTTTGAGATAATCAAAACCAAGCAAACAGCCCAACAATACACTAAAATACCGCCAGATATATCTATATGTAAGCAGTGTCAAGGTGAGCTAAACGACTCTGCCAACAGACGATATGGCTACGCTTTTATCACTTGTGTTTCTTGTGGCCCTAGGTGGAGTATCATCAGATCATTGCCATACGATAGGGCTAATACATCGTTTGATAAGTTTGATATGTGTGAAAAGTGTGCTGTGGAATACGCCGACCCAAAAGATAGACGATATCATGCCCAACCTATAGGGTGCTTTGATTGTGGTCCTGTGTTAAGCTTGAGAGATACAAACAAAAATATAAAGATATCACAACAAGATATGATACCAAAAGTAGCAAAATATATCAAAGATGGTTTTATAGTAGCTATCAAAGGAGTTGGAGGATATCATCTTGTATGCAATGCCACAAATGACAAAGTAGTCAAATTATTGAGACATAGAAAACAAAGAGCACACAAACCATTTGCAGTGATGATAAAAGATATAAAAACAGCAAAAACTTTAGCTACTATAAACACTAAAGAGCAAGAATATCTACAAAGTCCTCAAAGACCAGTAGTGGTGTTGCAAGAAAATAGAAACGATGTATTATCTAAATATATAGCTCCAAATATAGATAAAATTGGATTGTTTTTACCATATAGTCCTATACATATAATGCTTTTAGATATATTAAACACCCCTATAGTAGCTACGAGTGCAAACATAAGTGGAGAGCCACTTTGTATGGATAGCACCGATATAGATGAGCTAAAACATATTTGGCATTTTTGTTTAGAATACAACAGAGACATTTTAAATAGTAGTGACGATAGTGTATTGTGTGTAGTCGATGATAAACCAATATTTTATAGAGTAGCTCGTGGGTTTGCCCCACTTTCTATAAAGCTACCAAAAAAGTTAGATGAAAATATATTGTGTGTAGGAGCAAATCAAAAATCAACCGTGTGTATAGCTTTTGAAAATACAGCAGTAATTTCACCACATATTGGCGATATAGAAAGTATCAAATCCATAAAACATTTTGAAAAAAATATAAACAACCTGAAAAATATATACAACTTCACACCACAGCTTATATCTATGGACAAACACCCAAGCTACGAAAGTGTGAAATATAGTTTAAAACAAAATACGAAAACCACAAAAGTTCAGCATCATTATGCTCATATAAGGTCAGTGTTGATAGAGCAAAACATAAACCATAAAGTTTTGGGAGTTTCATGGGATGGCACAGGATATGGCGATGATGGCACACTTTGGGGCGGTGAGTTTATAGTTTGTGACACAAAGTTCTACAAAAGAGTTTGTAGTTTCAAACAATTTAAACTAATAGGTAGCCACAAAGCTATAAAAGAACCAGCTCGTGTTGCGTTGTCGATATTGTTTGATATATATGGCAAAAAAACTTTAAGTTTAAACTGCCACACCACGCGGTATTTTACAAAACAGCAGTTAGATACTTTATATGTAGTTTGGCAAAAAGGCATAAATAGCCCAAATACATCATCTGTAGGCAGATTGTTTGATGCTGTGGCATCTTTGTGTGATTTGATACATATCATAACTTACGAAGGACAAAGTGGGGCTATGATGGAGCAGTATTTTGATAGAAATATAACACAAAGTTATGACTATGATATAAAAGATGGCAAAATAGATATATCAAAAATGATAAAACAGATGATAAGCGAAAATGATAAAATACTGATAATATCAAAATTTTACAGAACACTTGTAGATATCATATATACGATATACAAACAAGAGGCTTCGCCATTGGTTTTAGGTGGCGGAGTTTTTCAAAACAGTGTTTTAGTTGGCTTAATCAAAGAAAAAATACAAAGAGTATGTATGTCAAATAAACTACCACCAAATGATGGCGCTATATGTTTAGGACAAATAGATATAAATTTGCAACAATATTGATTTTTTTGAGATAGATTAAGCAAAAAAGTTGTATAATAACAAAGTTTTAATATAAAAGGAGAAAAATGATAAAACTCAACAGCAACAGAGGATTGAAAATTTAATTCAATTTGTAAAATTATACCTTTTTGGTATAGTTAAAACATTAAGGTGTTCTAAAAATAGATGCGCCTTATAATTAAGGAGAAAATATGGAAGACAGACGAGATATTATGATGTCAATGTTTAAAGCAAATGGAGCAAATGCTGAAACAAACAAAGATGATAAATATTATAAGCAACTTAAAAACGATTTAGACGCAAGGGTAAAACAACTTGAAAAGTTACCTGCTATGCATGATGTGTCATTAAAAGAAACACTAAAAAATGAGGGTATAAATAGACGAGACTTTATGAAGTGGGCGACAGCTGCATGTGCTATGTTGTCGCTTCCTGCTGGTTTTGTGCCAACAGTAGCAAAAGCAGCTGAATTAGCAGATAGACTGCCAATAATCTGGCTGCATATGGCAGAGTGTACTGGTTGTTCTGAGTCGTTGTTAAGGTCAGCAAATCCATCTATTGATAGTTTGATATTTGATCATATATCACTTGAGTATCACGAAACGCTTATGGCAGCATCTGGCTGGCAAGCGGAGCAAAACTTGGAAAATGCTATGCACAAATACAAAGGTAAATATGTGCTCATGGTTGAAGGTGGAATACCTATGAACAACCAAGGTGAGTTTTTAACTATCGGCGGACATGGCAAAAAAGGTGTTGAGATAGCAAATGCGGCAGCAAACGATGCAGCAGCTATATTTGCGATAGGCACTTGTTCGTCATTTGGAGGAGTTCAAGCAGCAGCACCAAACCCAACTGGAGCTGTATCTATGAGCGAAGCTACTGGCAAAAATGTGATAAATGTTCCTGGTTGTCCTCCAAGTGAGAAAAACATAGTAGGAACACTTTTGCACTTTTTGCTTTATGGAACATTGCCAGCACTCGATGCATACAACAGGCCTCAGTGGGCTTATAAAAGAAGAGTTCATGACCAATGCGAACGAAGAGGGCATTTTGATGCAGGTGAGTTTGTAGAACAATATGGTGACCATGGAGCAAAAGAAGGATATTGTTTATACAAAGTAGGATGTAAAGGTCCATATACATTTAACAACTGTTCAAAAAATAAGTTCAACCAAGGAACTTCTTGGCCTATACAAGCTGGTTTTGGCTGCATGGGTTGTAGTGAGCCTGATTTTTGGGATACTATGGGAGTAGTTGGAGAACCACTAAAAGACAGACTATATCATACTACATTTGGTGGTCTTGGTGCAGATGCTACTGCGGACAAGATAGGTATGGGAGTGCTCACTCTTACAGCAGTAGGTATAGCAGCACATGCAACAATAGCGGCCATAAAACCGCCAAAAGAATAAGAAACAAAAGGAGAAATTATGGCAAAAAGAATAGTAGTAGATCCAATTACTAGAATAGAAGGACACTTAAGAGCAGAGGTAATAGTAGGAGATGACGGTGTAGTTCAAGACGCATTTGTGGCATCTACTTTGTGGAGAGGATTGGAGGTCATAGCCAAAGGACGAGACCCTAGAAACTTACCACTTATGATGCAACGAATATGTGGAGTATGCACCTATTCACACTATTTAAAAAGCACAATGGCAGTAGAAAATGCTTTGGGTATAAAGATACCATACAACGCAGAGTTAGTAAGGACACTTATGAACGCAGCTTTGTTTTTACACGATCATCCAGTGCATTTTTATCATCTTCACGGGGTTGATTGGGTTGATATAACATCAGCACTTAAAGCAGATGAAGAAAAAGCAAGTAAATTAGCATTTAAATACACACCCAACCCTATAGGCACAGGTGCAAATGACTTGAAAAAAGTCAAAGAAACTATCACAAAGTTTGCTTCACATCCACAAGGACTTGGACCATTTGCAAATGCATATTGGGGACACTCAACATACAAAATGTCACCAGAACAAAACTTGATAGCTTTGTCTCATTATTTAAAAGCTTTAGAGATGCAAAGAATGGCAGCACAGATGATGGCAGTATTTGGTGGCAAACAGCCACACCCACAAAGCTTGGTAGTAGGTGGTATAACATCTGTTATGGATATACTTGATCCATCGCGTATGGGTGAGTATATGGTCAAGTTTCAAAAGATGGCAGACTTTGTTACCAATGCTTATCATGCCGATATCAAGATGGCAGCCGAAGTTTATGCTACAGAGGGTTCTGTAGTCAAGCCAGTAGGGGTCAAAAACTTCATGGCATACAAGGACTTCATGGTAGGACCAGATGAATATTTGTTTGATAGTGGTTATATACTAAATGGCGATATATCAAAAGTGTTTGATATAGATGAAGAGCTTATAACCGAAGAAGCTACTCACTCATGGTATGAAAATGATGGTGCTTTGCATCCATACGATGGCGAAACATCTCCAAAATATACTGGATTTAAAGATGGTCAAACAGTAGGGCCAGATGGTGCGATGATTGATACAAAAATAGTAGATGAAAATGCAAAATACAGCTGGATAAAAGCACCAAGATACGATGGTAAACCTATGGAAGTAGGACCTTTGGCATGTCTGTTGGTAAGTTATGTGCGAGGCAACAAGATAGTCCAAGACACAGTCAATAAATTTCTCAAAGATACAGGACTACCTGTGGCAGCTTTGTTTACAACTTTGGGACGAACAGCAGCCCGTATGCTGCAAGCTCAAATCATAGCAGACAATGCTATGAAAGCATTTAACAATCTAGTGCAAAACCTAAAAGTAGACCAAGAAACTTGTGCTACTTATACTATAGACAAAAACAAAGAATACAAAGGTAGAGGTATGGGCGATGTTCCTCGAGGTATGCTTAGCCATTGGATTCGTATCAAGAACGGTGTTTGTGAAAACTATCAAGCAGTAGTGCCATCTACTTGGAACGCAAGTCCAAAAGATGCACAAGGTCAACACGGACCATACGAAGCTGATTTGATAGGTCTAAAGATAGCTGACCTTTCTAAACCATTAGAGATAATACGAATCATACACTCATATGACCCTTGTATTGCTTGTGCTGTGCATGTTATGGATACAAAAGGCAACAAACTAAGCGAGTATAAAGTGGATCCACTTTATAGTAGTTGTAGTGAATAGGAGTTTAATATGGAAGCAAATGTAGATATTGAAAGGAAAGTTGAATTTAGTACAGCATATAGATGGCAACACTGGATAAGAGCTGCCTCGATAGTGGGACTTGTCATCACTGGTTTTTATCTTGCGATTCCTTTCGTAGCACCAGCAGTCAATGCAGAACCTACAAATTTTATGAATGCACTTTTTAGAAGTTGGCATATGATATTTGGATTTTTTTTGATGGGTGCGATTTTATACAAAACATACTTTTTCGTATTTGAAAAAGACAATGAGATGGAAAGATTAGCTATAAAAGACCTATTGAATTTGAAAATTTGGTCACAGACTATCGGGTATTATCTGCTCATATCAAAACACCCAAAACTAAGTGGAGAATACAACCCACTTCAGTTTGTAGTTTATTTTATGTTTTATATTATGATGTTTATACTTATCGTTACAGGTTTGATTTTGTTTGTTCACTCATATCACGGTGGTTTAGGAGCTATACTATATGCTCCTATGAGAAGTATAGAAGTAATGTTGGGCGGTCTTGCATGGGTGAGACAACTTCATCATATAGTTATGTGGGGTGTTATATTATACGTAGTAGGACATGTGTATATAGCGATATTCAACGCTGTATTTAGACGCGAAGGTGCCATAGATGCTGTATTTAGTGGTATGAAGTGGCGTGAAAAACATAAAAAATAACGAATAATAAAAACTTGAAAATACTGATTTTAGGTATCGGGAATATACTATTTGGCGACGAGGGTATAGGGGTTCATATAGCACACTATATCAAAGAGAAATACATTTTCTCTTCAAAAGAGCATACTGTAGATGTGTTGGACGGTGGCACACTTGCCCAAAGACTTATACCCATAATCACTGAGTATGACAAAGTAGTCATAATAGATTGCGTGAAAGTTCTCGATGCCAGTATAGGCGATGTGTATAACTTTGATTTTCAAGATATGCCTGAGTATATCACTTGGAGTGGTAGCGCTCATGAAGTTGAGATGCTGCAAACACTGCAAATGATTGATATGATGGGCGACTTACCACCTATAAAAATAGTAGGAGTAATTCCGTATGTCATAGGAGAAAATAGCACATTTACTATGACACCAACTGTATTGGAGGCTTCTAAACTTATGGAAAGCGAGATCATCAAATATATCAAAAGTTTTGATATACAAGTTGATATTAAAAATGAAGTAAATTTAGTAGAAGTATCAAAAACATCTTATTTGAAAGGTTCTTTATGATATTGGAGTTTAAGTTTGATTTAACACATGAGTGTTTTGTGTATGAAGCTATCATACACAAACTTATATCAAAAACCAATACCAACTCAAAACTTATAAAGTCATCTAAGAATCTTTGTTTGTATATAGAAAATGAAGATGAAAATATATTAAAAGAGTTTTCCACAAAATTGTCAAATAGTTTGCCACTATCGATTTATCTAAAAGATACACAAGTCCAAGCAACGACAAAAATACCAGACGATGAAAAAAAACTACCCACAAGCAAAACAAACGAAGCTTGTATTGGGTTTTGCCCACAGTGTCTAACAGAGTTAAACGATGAAAAGCATAAAGATTATTTTAATATATTTAAAGAGTGTGAAGTGTGTGGATATGGTTTAAATACCACAAGCACAAACTACAAACCACAGATACAAAAATTGGCACAAGATATAAAAGATGGCAAACATATCAAACTAAATTTAGGTTATGGCACATTTATTGTAGGAGCTTTAAGTCCAAAGTGCAACGATTTTGAGTTTGATATAATAACTTATGATTTAGCAGTTTGTGAAAAATACACAAATATCACTAAACACGAAGTGTTGGCTATGGGAGCAATTGAGAAACCATTTATCAAACTAAAAACGAACTTGACATTTAAACAAGATTTTGAAGGTATCAACAAAGAGTTGATAAGATTTAAAATAAGTGACGATGTGTTGTTGTATCTACTTTCAAAAGAGCTGCACCGTCTTGATATTCAGCTGATATTTATAACCAAAGATGATATAGCTTTTGATACTGTATTTGATGAGATAAACCCCACACAAAATATAGAACCCATAGAGTGTATAGTGAGCGCTCAAGATATTTTGCTCATAAAAGATTTGCAAACAGATAAAAACTATGTAGAATATTTCAGTTCAAAATTAGATAAATATAAACTCAAAAAAGAGACCGTAGCTGGTGTATGTTTGTCAAAAAAAACTACAAATAGTGTGCTGTTGTATCAAGATAAGTTTGGTATAGTTGAAAGTTTGTGTTTCAAAATAGAACAAGACAGTATAGCAAGTATCTTTGAGGCTATAAAAAATAGTGACAAAAGTGGAACTAAATTGGTGCGAAACTACCAAAATAGTTTCAAAGATATTTACAACGATATAAAAGAGATAAAGTTTGACCGCCAAGACACAAGCATAGGAAATCTATTGCGAATATGGGGTATAGTAGCTATAGTGTTAGGATACACCACAAACAAAAACATAGCTCAAGCTGGTGAAGTGTTGATAGAAAATATACTTGAATTTCAAGGCGACAAGGGTCCTAGGGTTGATTATAAGATAGTCAAAAACACAAAAACCATAGATACTATCAAGCTCGTATCAACTGCTATGAGTTTTCGGTTAGCGGGAGTTGAGAGCTTGACTTTGAGTTATGGTGTAGTTGAGAGTTTTTGTGATTTTTTGTCGCTGTATCTTGACGATATAAAACAAACAATGAGTGTAGAAAAGGTAGTGGTCATGGGCGATATGCTTGAGGTCAAACCGCTATTTATCCATATGAGTGAAAAGATGTCAAAAAATCACAAGATATATTTTCCAATAGAAACATAGGCAGATATATGGAGTATGGATTGTATTTGGTATTTTGGTATGGTATTGTTCATGCTATAAGTCCAGACCACCTCGTGGCTATAGCTAACTTCTCTATAGGTAAATCAAAGCTAAAAACTATGTTTATCACTATTTTCTTCGCATTTGGTCATGGATTGACTATATATTTGCTAGCAATAGTGCTGTCGTCTATAGATATAAGCGACTATATATTAAGTTGGGGCGATACAGTCTCTGGAGCTGTGATACTTGGTTTGGGATTGTATTTGTTATATATGGTCAAAACTGATCAAATACAACTTCAAAAACATATACATAAAAACAAAGAGCATATTCATATATGGTATGGCAAAAAACACTCACACAACAACAACGACACAAGCGGAGCCTTGGGTATAGGGGTGCTTATGGGTATAGGCGGTGTGCGAGGAGCCATCATAACCTTGGGAGCCATAAGTGGTGGCGAAGTTGGACTAGAGCTTGTTTTTATGTTTGTAGTAGGTGTCTGCGTGGTATTTTTAATCTTTGGTGGTGCCATGTTGTATATAAATCAAAACTTACTCAAAAACAAAAGAAATATAAAAATAGTGTTAGCAACTACGGGGGCAGTGAGTGTAGCCGTGGGTGCTGGTATGTTGATATAAAAATCATAGTAGCAACTCGCTTGCTACCACGAGTTAGGTGCGAAAAACAGAAAACAGAAAACCGAAAACAGTCCGATATCTGGTATCCGGTATCTGTTATCAGAATGAGTGAGACATCTTATCCAAAGCGAACCATTGTAGCTGAATTGTTTCGGCTTTGCCTCACAATAGTAGTTTGTCCTTTAAAGCGATATACCAATAAAAAATATATATTTTTCTATATTCTCGGAACTCCTGACTTGTCTGGGGCAAAATATGGAATAAACAACAAAATAGAATATAATTTTGTTTGTAGTAGTTTGAAACTTCTGCTTTGCAATCTTTTACCCATTATACCTACTTTTTTAGAAAAAGTAGGCAAAACAAGAGAATCGCTTTTTTGTGATAACAAAAAATGTTTCTGTGAAAAATCGGTATCGGCAGTTATAATTTCAGGGATATTTTCTCAAAATTTCTAAAAATGAAAAACTCATTCTGGCGAATTTAAAACAGTTTCATTTTTTATACGAAATTTACCAAAAATATCTTTTTCCTGAAATTACAAAGCGAACCATTGTAGCTGAATTGTTTCGGCTTTGCCTCACAATGATAATTGTCCACTAAGCGATATATCTACAAAATAGCGAGATATGTTATGTTCTCGGAACCCTAAACTTGTTTAGGGCAAAATGTGAAGCAACCAATAAGATAAAATATATTTTTATTTGTAGTAGTTTGAACGATTGGCCCCGAACAAGTTACGGGGTTCCGAGTAGTTTGAACGATTGGCCCCGAACGAGTTCTTTGGTTCCGAGTAGTTTTAAGTTTCAGCCCCGAACCAGAAAAGCGGTAGCGGTTCGCAAGGCGAATTTCTCTGATAAGTAGTTCTTTGGTTCCGAGAAGTTACCCACAAACAACAAAACAGATAAACTTTTATATTGTTTTGATAAACTTATGATATTATTTTATAATAAAAAGGATAAATATGTGTCAAGACTGTGGCTGTAGTATTTTAGACGAACCAACCAAACAATAGATGAAAAACATAGATGAAAAAAGCTTAAACAATGCTTATCATTTGTTTGAAACCGACTACATAACCAATATAGAGATTGGCACAATAAAAGCACTACAAGAGATACATAAATATCTTTTTGATGGATTGTATGATTTCGCTGGAAAGATAAGAGAGGTAAATATTTCTAAAGGCGGATTTAGATTTGCAAATAGTTTATACTTGAAAGATATTCTACCAAAGATAGAGCAAATGCCGCAAAACAGTTTTGACGAAATTATAGAAAAATATATTGAGATAAATATCGCACATCCATTTATGGAAGGTAATGGTAGATCTATGAGAATATGGTTGGATATGATACTGAAAAATAAACTTAAAAAAGTTGTGAATTGGCAGAATATTGACAAAGTAAGTTATTTGTCTTCTATGGAGAGAAGTCCTATCAATGATTTGGAACTGAAAACTTTATTGGATAGAAACCTAACAGATAAAACAGATGACATAGAAATAATTTTTAAAGGCATAGAGCAGTCATATTTTTATGAGGGTTACGAGAGATATCCACGGACTTAATGCCATATTGTATGATAAATAGTGCCGATATGGCAAATCATCATATAAGTTTAATAATATAATGTTATAATTTAATATAACTTTAAACCAAAGGATAAATATGTGTCAAGACTGTGGCTGTAGTATTTTAGACGAACCAACAAAAGATGAGATGGAAAATATCCACTCAAACCCCCAACTAAACGAAAAAAAAACCGTAGATGTTATAAAGCAGATACTACACAAAAACAACCAAGAAGCCTCCCATAACAGACAGCACCTTGAAAAAAATGGGGTGATAGGTATCAATCTTATGAGTAGTCCTGGTAGTGGAAAGACTGCCATGCTTGAGAGACTTATAGATGTATGTAGTTTCAAATATGCAGTCATAGAGGGTGATTTACAGACAAGCAAAGATACTAAAAGACTTCAAGACAAAGGTATCGATGCCCACCAGATAACTACTGGCACCGCTTGTCATCTCGATGCTTTTATGGTGCACAAAGCTTTACATAAAATAGATACGAAGCAAATAGATGTATGTTTTGTAGAAAATGTAGGCAACTTGGTTTGCCCTGCGAGCTACGATGTCGGCACACACTTAAATATAGTGTTGGTTTCTATTCCAGAAGGCAACGACAAGATAGCCAAATATCCTGTGATGTTTCGCAAAGCTGACTTGGTGTTATTTACCAAGACCGATTTACTGCCGTATTTTGACTATGATTTACAAGCAGAAAAACAAGAACTAAAAAAACTCAAACCAAATGTAGATATGCTGGAGCTAAATATCCACGATGAAAAAACTCTGCGAGCTTTAAGCGACTGGATAGAGTTTAAGCTAAAGATGAGGAGCTGATATGTGTTTGTCAATACCGAGCAAAGTTGTCAAGATAGACAAAGAAGGTAGAACCGCCACAGTTGACACTATGGGTATAACCAGAGTTGCATCGTTGGATTTGATGGGCGAGGACGATATAAAGATAGGTGATTTTGTGCTGCTTCATATAGGATTTGTCATGAATAAAATAGACGAAAAAGAGGCTCTACTCTCGCTTGAAACTTACAAAGAGATTATCAACTCTATGGAAGAAGAGGACAAACGACAAGCGATACTCGATGGCGACAATTGTCAAAATAGAGCGACCACATAATGCAGCTAAAAAACCTATACGATGATTTTAGAGATGGCAAAACTATCAAAGCATATGCCGATATCATCAAAAACGATGCTAAAAAACTCTCAAAAACTATAAACATAATGGAAGTATGCGGCGGTCATACACATACTATCATGAAATACGGCTTGCCACAGCTGATGCCAGAGTCTATAAACTTCGTTCATGGTCCGGGGTGCCCTGTGTGTATCATGCCAAAAGAGCGTATAGACCATGCATACCACTTAAGTTTGCTTGACGATGTCATACTCGTAACTTTGGGTGATATGATAAAAGTCCCCGGAAGTCGTGGTAGTTTACAAGATGCCAGAAGTAGTGGAGCAGATGTGCGATTTATGTATAGTCCTATGGAGTGTTTGACGATAGCTAAACAACACCCAAATAAAAAGATAATATATTTTGCTATAGGGTTTGAGACCACAACTCCTATGACAGCATCGCTACTTGAAGCGACCATCAAACAAGATATCAAAAATATATTTTTTCATATCAATCATGTAACCGTGCCAGAGGCTATGAAGTTACTCATAGATAGTGACGATAGCCGTATTGATGCTTTTTTGGGTCCTGCTCATGTCAGTGTGATAACAGGCTCTAAAATATACGATATATTTCCTAAAAAATACAACACTCCTGTAGTCGTAGCAGGGTTTGAGCCAGTAGATATGATACAAGCTATATCGATGATAGTCAAACAGTTTGTAGAGCATAGATGTGAGCTTGAAGTAGAGTATAAAAGATTGGTAAATTTCGATGGAAACATAGTCGCCCAAGAGAAAGTCAAAAAATACCTAACACCAGCCAAACAGTTCAGATGGCGAGGTCTGGGCGACATACCAAACTCTGCTTTAGAGTTGAGAGACGAATATGCCAGATACGATGCTACAAAAATATACAAAGATATTTTGCCAAATGAGCCCATAGACGACCATAAATTGTGTCTTTGTGGTGATATACTCAAAGGAGTTGCCTCTCCGCCTGATTGTTCTATATTTGGCACTGCTTGCAAACCTACTACTCCTATAGGAAGCTGTATGGTTAGTAGTGAAGGAGCTTGTGCGGCGTATTATAAATATGGTGAGGGTTTATGAAAAAGATAACAATAGCCTGCGGCAATGGTGGGGTTGAAAATAATGACCTAATAGAAAAGGTATTTTATAAACATTTTCAAAATGATATTTTGCAAAAAAACGAAGATAGTGCCGTGATACACGATGGTAGCTTGGTTTTTTCTACCGATAGTTTCACTGTTAGTCCTATATTTTTCGAAGGCGGTGATATTGGCAAGCTGTCTATTTGCGGCACTTGCAACGATATAGCTATGATGGGGGCAGCTCCTATGTATGTGTCGTGTGCTGTTATCATAGAAGAGGGGTTTGATATGAAAGAGTTAGATATTATAGTGTCATCTATGAAAAAGGAGCTTGATATAAATGGTGCTAAAGTAGTATGTGGCGATACAAAAGTAGTGCCAAAGGGTGCTGCGGACAAGATATTTATAAATACATCAGCAGTAGGAAGCGTCTTGAAAAGTGGTATAAGTTCAAATAAAATATCAAAAGATGATATCGTTTTAATCAATCGTGATATTGGTTGTCATGGTGCTACTATATTTACAGCTCGCGAAGGTATGAATATGGGCGGTGATTTGCAAAGCGACTGTGCTTCGCTGTGGCCACAGGTTCAAGCCTTAATAGATGGAGGCATAAATATAACAGCCATGCGAGATGCCACTCGTGGTGGTGTGGCAGCATCACTTAACGAATGGGCAAAACAATCAAAAGTAGGTATAGTAGTTGATGAAAGTAGCATACCTATAAAAGATGAGGTCAAAGGAGTATGCGAATTGTTGGGCTTTGAAGCAACAAATTTAGCAAATGAAGGCACATTTATTTTGGCAATAAAAGCCAAAGATGAACAAAAAGCTATAAAAATACTAAAAAGATTTGAAAAAAATAGATATGCCACAAAAATAGCAAATATAACACAAGAACACATAGGCAAAGTCGTGATAGAAAGTAGCTATGGCACCAAAAGGTATCTTGATATGCCAAGTGGCGAATTACTACCTAGGATATGTTGATGGATACAATACAAGAACATAGTATAGCCCAAGCCTTGATAGAAGGTTGCGAAGAAAAAGTCAAAAAAAACAAACACAGAAAAGTAACAGAAGTCATAATAAAAGTAGGCATAACATCAGGTATAGAGCCAGAACTTTTGAAAACTTCTTTTGATACACTTAAACTAAAAACAGTTTGTCATGATACATTTTTGACGATCAACCTCCAAGATATCAAAGTAAGGTGTGAAAAGTGTGGTCACGAATTGGAGATAATGAAGTTTATACACACATGCCCGCTGTGTGGAAGCCAAGATATCAAGATAATAGACGGTTATGATATGCAACTTTTGCAAGTGATTACAAAATAAAATAACCACTTGAGCCTATCTTTTTGGAATCTTTTTTCGCTTGTGGCGAAAACAACAACCGATATATTTTACCAGTCTAATTTATCGGCTGGCACATAGTTTTCTATTGGTTCGTTTGATGCTTGAACTATGCTTTGCTCCATACCTTTGATGCTTCGCAGATAGTCATCATCGTTTTGATAAGTTGTTTTGTCCAATATCTCTACTTCATTTTGTTTAAAATGATTTAAAAGCCACAGAAACCTATCGCTAATACTATCTTCTATTTTCAAAGTTACTGTTTACATATTTTTCCTTTGTGGTATTATACCCAAAAAATATAAACTTGTAGGACATTTGGCTATAATCCGCATCTATCTTGTACTATATTGTAGCTGTCTGTAGTTTCTACACTGGGCGATATATTGCTCTCATACTCCAGTATGTTAGTGTCTGCTTGTCTTCCTTGTGGTTTTTTGTGTAGTTTGAGAATTTAGTGGTAGTGTCAAAAGTAGTTGTTTCACAGTCTCGTGATGATGGGAACGAGTTGTATTTTTCCAGTATAGCTTTGTTTGATTTCTATGATTTGTTATACCTTATCATGTAGATACTCTGGTGCTATATCTGCTCCATTGTCCCAAACCAAAGTTTTGTGAACATGAAATTTTTTAAATTCGTTGACCTGCTTCAATGGTTGAAAAAATGGGTGTTTTTTTGAATTTATATAATTCTTTAAATCAACTATTTTTTCTAATCCATCATTAAATAAGATTTTTACTTTAAATTCATCTATATAGTCTGCTTTTATTATATTTAATATCATTTTCATCTCCTAATCCAAAGGTGGAACTTTTTCAAAAACTTCATCATTTTGGATATGTTCCCAAGCATTTAATATATTTTCTTTTTGTAATTTGTACCACTTTTTGACTAACTTTTTAGCTGTATTTGGCAAATTACCATTTGTCATCTCTCCATCTTTGATAGAAAACAGTGCTTCATGCTCTGCATACTGTGCATGAAAATGTGATGGTGGATGGTCATCAAAATATATTGTTATTCTAATCCTATAAAACCTGCTTATCTCTGGCATATAGTTCCTTTGCGGTATTATACACAAAAAATATAAAATATACGACACCTGCCATATATCCACATCTGACTTGTGTTAGATTATAGCTCGTCTGTGGTTTGTGTACTGGACGATATCGTCAAACCATCTGCAGTTTGTTTTTGTTAAATATACGGACTATATCTATACAGTCCTTTTTTTGATTGATTCTGTAGATTATGGTATAGCCTTTAAATATCATATCTCGTATATTTTCATCGTCAAAATATATTGATTTTCGACATTTGTATGGAAAGTTTGGTATATCATTTATCTGTTTGTTTAGGTTGTTTTCAAATTTTTTGCTTGACTGTAATTTGTCCACAGCTATATAATCCAATATCTTGAAAAGACTATTTGTGTATCTATGATACCTATTTATTTGCATATTTGTCTTGTAAGTTATCGAAAAAAAGTTTCATACTTTTGTCATACTCTTTTGGGCAAAGCACTTGTGCTCTGCCACTGTCTATCTCTTTTATGTCTTGGTGAAGTTGCTTTTGTCGTATTTGAAAATACGGATCATCGTGGATATTTGACTCACTTTCTATCTGTATATCGCTATCGTGTTTCGCTACAATATCCAAAAATTGTTGCACAAAATTGTCTCTAACTTTGACTTTCATAGTCTGCATATATTTCCTTTTGAGTTATTATACCCAAAAAATATAAACTTCTAGGACATTTGGCTATAATCCACATCTATCCTTGTAGTTTGCTTGAGGCTGGTTTTCTAGAGACTAGCGACCAGACACATAGCCGTCTGTGGTTTCTACACTGGACGATATCGATAGACAACAAAGCACGATCACATCGTGGGCGATATGGACAAGATACGATTATCTGCCTTGGATACATTTGTTGAGCTTTTTGTCAAATGTAGCTATATCGTCTATGGTAGAATATGCACACAGCAAACTATCCACAAAGTCTAGATTTTCAGTTTGATATATCTTGAAAGTTTGCTTGATGATCTGCAAGTTTGATACAGAGATATTATCAAAACAGACAAGTTGTAAAAGTCTGTTTGAGATATCTATCTTGGAAATTTTATACACTCCGTGTAGCACATAGACGACCTCTGCTATGACTTCATTTGCTATATACACATCTTTTGAGGTTAGCAAATTTTCTGCTATATTTGCCATCTTTTTATCATCGTTTAACAAATATCGCACGATATAATTTGTATCTACTCTGGTCATCTTGGGCTATATTTATCTGCGATATGACTACTCCATGCATCTGCCTCTTGGCTTATCTTTGAGCTATCTGCATAGTGGCCAAATACACCTTTGAGCGATTTGTTTGGTTTGGTTTTTGTAGTCTCGTCCTCTTTGACTTGTTTTTTGATATCCAATGGAAACACCAAAAGTTCTATATCTGTATCTATATAGCTACTTGGTATCTTTATGGTTATATTGTCTTGCTGTGGCCTTAGGATTTGTCTTAGCATATTTTTCCTTTTTTTATTATCGTATCCAAAAAATATAAATCATAGGACACATGCTACTATCCACATCTAGCCTTGTAGTTTACTAGAGACTAGACAGCAAAGCCACAAGCCCATCGGGACGATGGAAACGAGCTAACTATTTTCTTTTAGTTTGATATTTTCATCGAAATCTGTTTTGAAAAATTTCTTATCTCTTGTATGATGACTGTGTGCTTTATTGCCTATCCATTTTTCATATTCTGCTTGTTCTATTTTAAATTTTGCTACAAATTCGGGCATTTCGTATTTTGATATATTTTTCCTTTTGTTATTTTTTTAAATCAGTTAAATCCATAAAACCGAATCTAACGACTGACTTGAGAAATAGTTTGCCCTATAGGGCAAACTATATCTGCTATGTTTTGTGCTTCGCTTCTTGGTTATAGTTCAAAAGCGAAGCAAACAATGTAAAATCCGTGCCTCTATAGCAGAACGAGCTAGTTCAATAAACTTTTATAATAAGTTTGCATCACTGGCACAAATAATTCTTTCCAACTTTTTTCGTCTATTAGATTGCTTTTTGCATTATTGCACAATGGACAAGCAAGTATAAGATTTTTTTCTGTGTAATTGCTTGAACTATCCAACCTCTCGATCTCTAAAGTACCAAAAGATCGTTTAGGAGCTTTTGTGTATATTCTATCTTTCTCCAAATATGGCAGGATTCTTTTGTTTGGATCTTTATCAAAAAGCCTGTACAGTTCTTGTTGTGTAATTCCACAATACCCACACTCTTGTTTTTGACCTACATACCAATTATAGAATCTTTTGAAATCATAGTCAAACTCTTTTTGTCGTTTCTTTGTAAATTTGGCATGTATCTTTTGGATATTAGCTACTTGATTATTGACCTCTTTATCCCTAAGTGCTGAAAGTTGCTTTCTATTTATATTCATCGATTTTTCAATCTCAGGATATGTCTTTTTTTCAAAACTATAAAGTTCTATAAATCTTTTTTGTTCATCTGTCATAATTTTCCTTTTTTTCTATATTTTAGATATACCTATCGTCTATCTGTATCGTTTTCCGCTTGTTTTGTTGTTT
>Ga0164315_10000009_pt1 | contig 89681 bp, 94 predicted proteins | sample GuaBasSedimGuay6_FD_113737 | JGI IMG/M metagenome (GOLD analysis project Ga0164315, IMG submission 113737) | Subseafloor sediment microbial communities from Guaymas Basin, Gulf of California, Mexico - Guay6, Core 4569-2, 0-3 cm | ecosystem: Environmental > Aquatic > Marine > Hydrothermal vents... | reverse complement strand
TAGGCAAAATATGCTAATATTTTACAAAAAATTGACAAAAAATGATTTAATCTGGCAAAAAAACTAAAAAAATGGTTTTAAGAAAAAACAAATGGAAAATTATTTGATTATGCAAAGGTCTCAATATATGCTTAACATCACAAAAATTATTCAACAACAACAGGATGTTTTTAATACCGGACAAACATCAGATATTTCATTTAGAGCCGAGCAGTTAAAAAAATTAAAACAGCTTTTGCAAAAAAATGAAAAAGATTTATATGCGGCTATTTATGAGGATTTTGCTAAATCAGAATTTGAGACCTATATGGCAGAATTATCACAAATTTATCATGAAATAAATCTATCAATTAAAAATTTATCAAAATGGAGCAAGGTTAAAAAAGTGCCGACTAATCTGGCTAATTATCCTGGTAAAAGTTATATAATACCAGAACCTTTAGGCTGTGTATTAGTAATAGGTGCTTGGAATTATCCTTATGCTTTATCACTTATTCCGCTTGTATCTGCGATGGCTGCTGGCAACACTGTTATTTTAAAACCAAGTGAATTGCCAAATAGAACCTCAAAAATTATGGCACAGATTATCAATCAAAATTTTGCCAGTGGTTTTTTAGCTGTTATTGAGGGCGGAATTGACGAGACAACAGAGATTTTAAAACATCGGTTTGATAAGATATTTTTTACAGGCAGCACAGCGGTGGGTAAAATAATCTATCAAGCAGCTGCCAAAAATCTTAGCCCCATAACCTTAGAGCTCGGTGGCAAAAGCCCTACTTTTGTTCTCAAAGATTGTGACTTAAAAATATCTGTTAAAAGAATTATCTGGGCGAAATTTTTAAATGCCGGACAAACCTGTGTGGCACCTGATTATATTTTGGTAGATAAATCAATTGAAAAAGATTTTTTAAACGAATTAAAACAACAATTTGAAAAAAATAATGAGTTTTATAACCAAGATAGTTTTGTCAAAATCATCAACAATAATAATTTTCAAAGATTACAAAAACTAATTGATGAAAGTAAAATCTATTATGGTGGTGAGTGCAACAAAAACCACAGATATATATCACCGACAATTTTAGAAAATATTACATTTGATGATAAAATTATGCAGGATGAAGTTTTTGGTCCAATTTTACCTGTCATCACTTTTGAAAATCTTGATGATGTTATATCAAAAATCAAAGAACGAGAAAAACCATTGTCCTGTTATATTTATGGCAATAATAAAAAACAAATAGATAAAATTTTGCAACAAATATCTTTTGGTGGTGGGGCGATTAATGACAGTGTAATGCATTTGTCAAATTCTAATTTACCATTTGGTGGGGTTGGCAATAGTGGTTTTGGTAGTTATCACGGCAAGGCGGGTTTTGAGTGCTTTTCACACCATAAAAGTATTTTACATCGCTCAAATTGGTTTGAAACAAGTTTGAAGTATCCACCTTATAAAAAATACAAACAGAATTTGTTACAATTGATTATGAGAATTTAATAGAGATCTTTGCAAAAGTCAAGGGACATGAATTTTTAATTATTAACTTTGAATTATCAATTATTTTAAGTCAGTCTCTTGGTGCTTCATTTTATTTTTTATCTTTTTTTATGCTAAGTTTCATTCCCTCGACAGGAATACTGATGTGACTCGTAACCATAAATGTGCCCAGTGGAATGTTCTGTGAGCTTATTATGGTTTTGTTTTTGTCTAAGTCTAAAACTTGCACTTTGATAATTTTTAAGATATTTTTTTTGTCTACGGTTTGAATTGTCCCATCGTTGCTTATATGTTGTGAGTCAATAATATATACATTTTGCAAAATCTTGCCTTTCACATTTACTCTCATCAAAGAATCTATAAATACCCTATGTGCATTTTTATGTTGTTGTTTTAGATTTAAAGGATCGTTAATTTCACTTATTATTTGCACTAATTTTGATTTAGAATCTAATTGGGGGGCAACAGATATTAGGGTTGCCTCATATGGTTTACTTTGATTTTCTCTATCTAAATGGCTAAACATCACCTCTCTTTTTTTATGGTCTAATTGATTTCTTTGTTTTTGGGTAATATTACTTTTTAATAAATATTTATCGGTGCCGTTGATGGTAGCAATACTATCGTATGTTCTAACTGTGGCTCCAATATTGGTAAATATTTTTTGAATTATGAGGTCATATGGGGCTTTAATTGATGTTCTTTGGAGGTTTAACTGGGACAAATTATAGGCAGCCTGTGCTGATTTTAAGGATGCTCTGAAAGAGGCTAATTGAGGTCGACGCAAGACTAATTTTTTTTGTGAGCCTTTTAACTCTTTTTCTAATAACTTGTATTCTTGGCGGGCAATTTTTTGTCGTCCCAATTCTTGTTGCCAATCTAATTTTGCTTTTGATAGTTTAGCCTGTTCCTGGATTCTTTTAATCTCGTAATCTTTTTTTTCAATTTGCACCACAACCTCTTCTTTTTTGACGATACCACCTATAAAAAAATTCTTATGCACAGCTATTACTTTCCCTGCTAATTGTGACTTAATGTCAATTTGTTTTTTTGCATAAACCTGTCCTATGCTTGATATTTTCATCTGATAGTTTTGCTGCTGTAAGAGTTTTACTGTAACTACTGATTCTGTTTTTTGTGGTAGTTTTTTATGGGCTGTTGGTCTATTTTTTAACCAATAAAAACTCAACAAAAATACCAAAGTAATTATTGATATGCCGATTAACATCTTAACATTAATTTTTTTATTTTTTATTTTCATTTTTAAATATGTCTCCTGCGGTTGCTTGGTAAAGGTTAATTGCATATTCCAGTGATAATCTTTGTTGTTGCAAATATGAAAGCTCGCTACTTTGCCAGCTGGTAATATTATTTAATAATCTTTGAAAGTCTAAATCACCATTATTATAACGGATGTTACTATTTTTTAAAATATTTTTGCTCTGTTTTGCTTCTTTTTTGGAATTTTCCAATATTTTTTTCTGCATTTTAACCATAATTAAATTATTTTCTACTTCGTGAATGGCGTTTATAACAGTTTTTTCATAGTTGTGGAGGTTTTCTTGCACGACTTTTTCTTGCTGTTTTACCCTCGCACTATTGGCGCCACCGTCTAATAGGTTTTGGCTAATTTGGATAAAAATCTGGTTAATAAAAGTTTTAAATAAATCCGCAGATTCAATCGCAGTGGAGGCGATTGATGCACCGAGTGTTATTTTTGGGTAGTTGTTCGCCATAAGTGATGATACCTTAAAAGAGGCAGACTGCAAACTGGCAAATGCTTGTTGAATGTCTGGGCGAATTTTTATTAAGTTTTCAATAGGGTATATCAGCGGTAAATCGGGGGCATCGGATAAATTATCTACAACTTCTATATTTATTTTATCTGGGGTGTCACCAATAAGTTTAGCCAGTTCATTTTTTGTTTTCTGGTAATCTCTGTTGTTCGTAATTTGTTGGGTCTCTAAACTGCTGATTGACTGTTTTTGTTGTAAAACATCTAAATAGGTTGCCATTCCTGTTTGCATTTTTAAGGTGACTAATTGTAAATATTTATGGCTTATATCGATTTGATAGGATAATAAATCTTTTTTTTGGGATTGTTCGATTAGTTTAAAGTAGGTTTTGGCAATTTGAGTGCTAAGGATAAGGGCAACAACTCGAGTATTGTGTAAATTAGCAAGTGATGCAAAATGGGCGGATTTTGTTGATGATTCTAATCTATTCCATAAATCTATTTCATACGAGGCTACAAATTCAACACTATATGAGTTGCCATACTGGTCTTCTTGCCCTTCTGTTTGAGTAAGTTTGCGAGCGGCACGAGCATTAGCATTAAGGTTAAAACCGCCTGTTGAATCTTGTAAATCGACACTCGCCATTGATTGAGACAACCTATCAAAAGCAATTTTTAAATCCAAATTATCACTTAGTGCTTTTTGCATTAAAGAATTTAATTTTTCATCATTAAAAACTTGCCACCATTGATTTTGGGCTTTTACAATTCCGCTATCGCTAAAAGTATGTTTGATGGGTTTGCTGTCGTAGTCCTCTATTTTTTTCTCATCTGTCGAACACGAGAGCAACAAAAAAAATAAAGAAAATAATAAAATAATTTTATATCTCATCACACCAATTTTGCAAGTCATCTAATATTTTTAACTTTTCACTACCTATTGAATTGTTGTTTTTATAATCTGTTATATTTTTTAAATACGATTCTTTATCCATTTTTTGCAAGCGATGTCGATCCCATTTTTGTTGTTGTTCGGCAGCTAAACTATTAGGGTAATATTTTGCTTGGTAGCGGAATGTAAGTTCCTCCAACCTATTATCTTGGAACAAAAATTGTCTATTTGTTGTAGGGTCGGCACGAAATTGTGATAGTAAATTATAATCGTTATCACTTATAAAACCGCCGCCATATAAAGTTTGCTCTACATCTTGATTTTGATTATCAAAATTATTATCACTATAAATATCAACAATTTTTGGTAAAATTTGCTTGATATTTTGGAGCAATAAATTATATCTATTTTCCACCTCTTTTTTATCAAGGTTAATTCTTTGCCATAGTTTAGGGTCATTTTGCATTATGCTAATCGGGGCAACCACGGGAGCTTGATTGATTGAGATAGCTTTGAGAGCAATTCTTTGTGAATTATCTGGCAAATCTTTGATTTTTGTGTATAGCCTTTTTTTGCACTCATCGGCAGGCAGGGATAAAAAATCATCCACTTCATATCGCAAATCATAACAAATTATGCTGTTTTTATTGACAGGGTGGTTATCTAATGGCACGATAATACTTGTATTATAAAATTTATTAAAAAATTTACTAGATGAATGCACCAACATCGGTCGTTGTGATAGATTCATAATATTGTTTATCATTTTTTTATTTCTATTATAAAAAAAATAATCGTATAGTTTTGGTTGCATATTTTTAATCAACTTGGCAATTTCAATAGTCGCATATACATCTGCCATCGCATCGTGAGCATTGCTGTGGGTTATGTTGTTCTCTCGGGTTAGATTTTCTAATTTAAAATTTATTTGCCCCTCATCATTCGTAGGAATTACTAAACCATCAAATCTCATAGCGGCACACATTCGCACCACATTGATTATATCCCAACGGCTATTGTTGTTTTTCCACTCGTGATCATAAACCTTCATCAAATTACGATATAAAGTCCAACGGGTAAATTCATCATCAAATTTTATATTATTAAAACCACAAATACAAGTATTCGGCACTGACATCTGGGCGATTATTTTACCGATAAATTCATACTCTGGAATGCCTCTTTCTTGACAAATTTGCGGCGTAATTTCGGTTAATAAACAAGCCTCAATTTCAGGCAAAAAATCATTATTTGGTTGATTGTATAAAATAATCGGTTTATCAATTATGTTCAAATCCAAATCTGTTCGCACCCCGGCAAATTGTGCAATCGGGCTGATTGATGGTTTGAGCCCAAAGGTTTCATAATCATACCAAAAAATTGTGTTATTTTGCAAAGGTCTCATTATGTATAAAAACGATAATCTTAACATTTTTTAAAATTTATTTTGTTATAATAAAGTTTTTTGGATGATAATAGACAAGCTACCGTGACAAATAAAAAGAATGTAAATTTTTCTAACTATGGACTGGGTTTTATTAGTAATGTAGATTTGTATAATCATACCAAAGAAACTGTTGAAAAATATCGGTTCAATATTAATCTGAATCAGTTTAATAAAAATCTCATAGACCCCATTAAATTAACTTTTGATTCCAAGGTATATAACCGAGATATAACTGATGTTATTGAAAGTGAAATTATCAGACAAATGGATAAATCAAATACCAACCATATAGGTTATTTTCATCAAAATATATTTAAATATATCGGTAAAGATTGGAGTATTCCAAAAACTGGATATGACATTATCAACACCAAAAAGCATTATTACATTGAAATGAAAAATAAACATAACACGATGAATTCCTCTTCTTCGCAAAAAAGTTATATAAAAATGCAAGGAACATTATTGGAGGACTCTCAGGCTACCTGTATGTTAGTTGAGGTGATAGCGAGAAACAGTCAAAATAAAAATTGGAATATTAGCATTGATGGCAAACCATATTCTCATGAAAAAATAAGAAGAGTTTCAATAGATAAGTTTTATGAAATAATAACTGGCAATAAACAAGCATTTAAAGAGCTTTGTGAAAAACTGCCCATAGTTATTGAAGATGTTGTAAATAACATAAACGATAGACACAATAGTTCTACGGTTATAAAAGAGCTAACTAAAACCTCTTCGGACTTATTAAAAAGTTTGTATTTGTTGTCCTTTAAAAACTACGAAGGTTTTAAGGATTTTAATGTATAGAGAGAATGTATCAGAATCGCTATTAGCAGATATAATGTCTGTTTCAAAAAAAACTGTTGTTTGTTGGAAAAAAAATGGCAAAATTAAACCCACACAAAATGGCAATTATTCATTAGAAAAATTAGCAGAATTTCCACAGATAAAAGCAATTCTTAATTCAAAATGGAACGAAGAGAGAAAAATAAAACCTAATAGAATTTATAATTCTATCGAATTGTTTGCAGGCGCAGGAGGGTTAGCTATCGGTTTGGAAAAAGCAGGATTTTCTGCTGTGGCTTTAAATGAAATTGATAAAAATGCTTGTAATACATTAAGAAAAAACCGCCCTTATTGGAATGTTCTTGAAAAAGATATAAAAAATATTGATTTTACTGTTTACAAAAATATTGATTTTTTGTCAGGAGGTTTTCCTTGTCAAGCTTTTTCATATGCAGGGCATAAATTAGGTTTTGCAGACACCAGAGGAACATTATTTTTTGAATTTGCCCGAGCAGTCAAAGAAATACAACCCAAAATTTTTTTAGCTGAAAATGTCAGAGGTTTAATGACTCATGATAACGGTAAAACCTTATCCATTATCAAAAATACGATACAAGAGTTGGGATATACCCTAATTGAGCCCAAAATTTTAAAAGCAATTTTTTATCAAGTCCCCCAAAAAAGAGAACGTTTGTTTCTAATTTGTATCAGAAATGATTTAATTCAATATGCAAATTTTATATGGCCACAACCATATTATAAAATTTTAACCTTAAAAGATGCTTTAAAAAAAGGAGAATTATACGATACAGATTGTCCGAAATCTTGCGGACAAGTGTATCCTAAAAGAAAACAAGAAATCCTGTCAATGGTGCCACCTGGCGGTTGCTGGGTAGATTTACCTAATGATATTCAACGAGAATATATGCAAAAAAGTTATTATGCAGGTGGTGGCAAAAGAGGAATTGCTCGCAGATTATCCTATGATAACCCAAGTTTAACTCTAACCTGTGCTCCGGCTCAAAAACAAACAGAGAGATGTCATCCTGAAAAAACAAGACCATTAAATATTCGTGAATATGCCAGGGTGCAAACATTCCCAGATGATTGGGAATTTACAGGCTCAACCAATAGTCAATACAAACAAATCGGTAATGCTGTGCCAGTTAATTTAGCTTATGCTGTCGGTAGAACTTTGATTGCTTTGTTAAATGATATTGAAAATAAAATAAGGTCTTGATCTATTAGTTTTCAATAAGAGTAGCATTTTTTATCAATAGTTGACGTTGCATTTTGCAGGCTATGTTTTTGTCGTGAGTGACAAAGATGCCGGCTGTTTGGTGTTTTTTATTCAAATCAAATAATAATTCCATAATATCAAGGGCAGTTTTTTCATCCAAGTTGCCGGTTGCCTCGTCCGCTAAGATACAAGCAGGGCGACAAATTAAAGCTCGCGCGATGGCAACTCTTTGTCTCTCGCCCCCTGATAATTGGGTGGGTTTGTGTTCTACTCGGTCTGCTAAAAAAACCTGCTTTAATAATTCTTTTGCTTTTTGTTTGCAATGTTTGGGGGGGTGTCCTGCTATCAATAATGGCATAGCAACATTTTCAAGGGCTGTGAACTCATTTAAAAGATGATGAAACTGATATACGAATCCGAGATATTTATTCCGCAAATCTCCTTTTTCTTTTTGATTGAGATTTTTTAAATTAGAACCATAAATTATAACTTCGCCGGCACTTGCATCATCTAAACCGCCGAGTAATTGTAACAGGGTGCTTTTGCCAACTCCAGATGAGCCGATTATAGCTATTTGTTCACCTGCTTTAACTGATAAATTTATATCATTTAGAACTTTAATAATTTTGTTGCCTTGTTTAAATTCTTTATAGAGATTTTTGCACTCAATTATATTTTGTGGCATATTATTCAGATCTCAATGCTGTGGCAGGGTTAGTTTTTGCTGCTTTAAAAGCCGGGAAAATTGTTGCCAATAGGCTTAACATTATTGACATTGTCCCAATTTTAAAAACATCAAAAAGCCGTAAATCTGATGGCACATCTGATATATAATATAAATCTGCTGCCAAAAATTCTACATTAAAAAGGCTCTCAATTGCAGGCACGATGGTTTCAATGTTAGCCGCAAGCAATACCCCACTCCCCACCCCCAACAGAGTTCCTATGATACCGATAGTCAAACCTTGGGTTAAAAAAATTTGCATAATATTCGCAGGGGAGGCGCCCAGAGTTCGCAAAATTGCTATGTCTGATTGTTTTTCGGTAACGATTATAACCAAAGTTGAGACAATATTAAAAGCTGCCACAAAAACAATCAAACCCAAAATTACAAACATTACGGTTTTTTCGGTGGCAACGGCTCTGAAATAATTTTTATGTTTGAGCGTCCAGTCGCTAATCCAATATCCTTTGCCTACCACCTCTCGCATATCAGAGCGAACGCGCCAAGAGGCAAACATATCATCAATCTTAAATCGCAAACCACCTGCGGCATCTTTTTTTATGCCAAATAATTTACCAGCATCCGATAGATGCACAAGTGCCATATTGCGGTCATATTCATACATTCCAACATCAAAAATTCCCACGACTTTGAATCTTTTCAAACGAGGCACAACCCCTGCGATAGTGACATTTACTTGCGGGGTAATAAGGGTTATTTTTTGTCCTATTTCAGCTTTTAAATATCTTGCCAAATTAGTGCCAAGAATAATACCAAATCTATTTTCTTTTAAGTATTCTAACTCACCAATACTGATATTGTTAGCAATTTTGGAGACATCTTTTTCGGTTGCAGGCAAAATCCCGCGAATCTGCACACCTGTGACTTTTTTGCCATTGACAAGCATAACTTGCCCTTCGGTATAGGGAGCAGAGGCTAAGACTCGCGGCACTTTGTTGAGTTTTTTTTGCATCTTTTGCCAATCACTAAAACCATCGTCTAATGAGGAGACAGTGACATGAGATACCATTCCTAGAATCCTCTCGCGCATTTCTTTTTCAAAGCCGTTCATAACGGATAAAATAACGATTAATGCCATAACACCAATCATAATCCCCAGCATTGAAAAGCCGGATATAATAGAGACAAATTTATTTTCAGCCTTGGCTCTGGTATAACGCCAGCCGATAAATAAAGGAAAAGGTTGCAACATAATAAAAAATTAGTTAAAATAAAGGGCTTTATTATCTTAAATATAGCATTGAATGTCAATAAAAATTAAAGGAATTGGTATTTTAAAAAAATCAGTTGTTATAATGTATGATACTTTAATTGTTGTGGCATTATTATTAGTTACCACAATGGTGGCAAGTTTTATACCAATAATACCGGATAAGGGCATATTTTTTCAAGTTTTTCTTTTTCTTGTTTTGCTCTTTTATTTTATTTGGTTTTGGCATTATGGCGGTCAAACGACAGGAATGTTAGCATGGAAAGTCCATTTAATCAGTTTTGATGGTAAAAAACCTACATTAAAACAGTTGATAATTCGTTTTATGGCAAGTATTTTATGTTGGTTGAGTTTGGGTGCTGGGTTTTTATACAGTATTTTTAATAAAAATAATTTAGCATTAAATGATATTTTATCAAAAACAATTTTAGAGAAAAAAAATGAGCAACAATGAATTATCTTTTGAGCAGGCACAGGATCAATTAGAGCAGCTAATCAATAAATTGCAGAATGATGATATTGGTTTGGAACAGTCTTTGAAGATGTATGAAGAAGGAGTCAAGCTTAGTCAAGTTTGCACCCAAAAATTAAAAGATGCCGAACAACAAATTAAAATCTTAGATAAAAACAATCAGGAACAAGATTTTGTTGATAGAAACAATCAAGAGCATAGTGCCACACAAAAACAACAGAACAATATTCCTTTTTAATGACTTTTAAAACCCAGTTTACAATTTGGCAAGACCGTATTAATCTTTTATTAGAATCTCATTTAGACTATAACAATCCTAATCTAGATAAGTTACAACAGGCTATGATATATGCCACAAAAAATGGTGGTAAAAGGTTTCGTCCAATTCTGATCTATGCCTGTGCCAGTGCTTTTGATATTGATCTTTACCGACTTGACAATATTGCAGTATCAATTGAGCTTATTCATACTTATTCACTAATCCACGATGATCTGCCTGCGATGGATAATGATGATTTAAGGCGAGGCGCACCCACAACTCACAAGAAATTTGATGAAGCAACGGCTATATTATCAGGAGATGCGATGCAGGCGCTGGCTTTTGAGATTTTGTTTAATCAAAAAAAAGAACAACTACAATATATGGAGGCAGGGTTAATTTTAAGCCGTGCCGCCGGCATAAATGGCATGGCAGGAGGACAATCGTTGGATTTGGAGGCGACAGGGGCGAATTTATCTCTGTCATCTTTAACCAACATTCACAACAAAAAAACTGGCAAATTGATTGAAGCTTGTTGTGCTATCCCTTGTATTTTTGCCGAAAATTTAACCTGCCACCAAAAAAAACAAATTTTAAATTTTGCTAATAAATTAGGTTTGTTATTTCAAATTACTGATGATATCTTAGACATTACAACAGATTCTGCCACTCTTGGCAAAACAGCCAACTCTGATTTAAAAGAAAATAAAGCCACCTTTCCTGCTATAATGGGACTTGATGAGGCGATAAAATATGCCGATAAAATTCACGAAGAGGCAAGAGCAACATTGCAAGATTTTGACAAAAGTTATAATATTTTATTAGAGTGTGCCGATTATGTTTTATACAGAAAATTTTAAAAGATCTCTTAAAAAATGTTATTAGATAAAATAAATAGCCCTGCCGATTTAAAAAAATTAGATGATGAAGAAATTCAAATTTTAAGTGATGAAATTCGTCAATTTTTAATCAAATCTGTGGCAAAAACAGGCGGACATCTCGCGGCAAGTTTGGGGGTTGTGGAGCTCACCTTAGCTTTGCATTGGGTATTTGATGCCCCTGCTGATAAAATTGTATGGGATGTAGGACACCAGGGTTATACTCATAAGATTATAACCGGCAGAAAAAAAGAATTCAAAACCTTGCGACAAAAAAATGGCATCTCAGGCTTCATCCATCCGGATGAATCCCCATATGATAGTTTTGGTGTCGGACATGCCAGCACTTCAATCAGTATAGCACAGGGCATAGCCTCCGCATTTGCATTAAACAACAAAAATAATCAAGCGATTGCTGTCATAGGAGATGGTGCGATGGGAGGCGGGATGGCGTTTGAGGCGTTGAATGATGCAGGTGCCAGAGATACCAATTTATTAGTTATTTTGAATGACAACAATATGTCAATCTCTAAAAATGTCGGCGGATTATCAAAACATTTAACAAAAATTTTATCAGGAAAACTATATACTTCTGCCCGCGAAAGCAGTAAAAATATTTTTAATAAAATCCCTAAAATTTGGGAATTAGCTCGTAAAACCGAAGAACACTTAAAAGGCTGGGTAATTCCTGGAATATTTTTTGAAGAATTAGGGTTTAATTATTTTGGTCCCATTGACGGTCATGATTATAAAAACTTAAAAAAAGTTCTATCAAATTTAAAAAATATCAAAGGACCTAAGATTTTACATGTTGCAACAACAAAAGGCAAAGGTTTCGTGCCTGCTGAAAAAGACCCTTGCGGTTTTCACGGAGTTTATCCTTTTGATGTTAATACCGGAGAGCCTTTATCCAATAAAAAACAAACAACCTTTACAGATATTTTTGCAAAATGGTTAGTCAATAGCGCTAGATTAGATAAAAAACTAATTGCCATAACGCCTGCTATGTGTGAAGGCTCTGGTTTGACAGAATTTAAAGAGCAAAATCCAGATAGATATTTTGATGTCGGAATTGCCGAGCAACATTCCATAACCTATGCCGCAGGTATGGCCAAATCTGGCTTTAAACCTGTGGTAGCTATATATTCTACTTTTTTACAACGAGCATATGACCAACTAATCCACGATGTTGCCCTGCAAGATGCAAATGTGCTTTTTGCCATTGATAGGGCAGGAGTTGTCGGTGCCGATGGGGCGACTCATACCGGAGCTTTTGATATTGCTTTTTTGTTACCGATTCCTAATATTGTTATTATGGCACCATCTGATGGTAACGAATTATATCAGATGTTAAATGCAGGTTTTGAACACCCTCATCCGGTTGCCATCCGTTATCCACGTGACAAAATTAGCGATAAACTTATAATTAGTGATAAAAAAATAAAAATAGGTATGGCAAAAATTGTCAATGATGGAGGTGATGAAATTGTTATTTTTTGTTTTGGCTCGCTGTTATCACAGGCTTTAATTGTCGCTAAAAATTTAAATGCCACCTTAGTTGATATGCGTTTTATAAAACCATTAGATGAAAAAATAATCTTAAAATTGGCAAAAATAAACCAACACATAATAACCATTGAAGAGGGTGCTATTATAGGTGGTGCAGGATCCTATGTTTGTCAATTTCTCCAAAAAAACCAAATAATAAAACCTGTGTTAAGTCTCGGTTTAGAGGATAGGTATTGCGAACACGCCACAAGAGATGAAGTTTTAGTTGATCTAAAATTAGATTCAGACAGTATAGAATCTCAAATTAAATATTTTATCCAAAAAACTTTATAAGAGACCTTTGCATAATTCAAGTGCCGTTTAGAGAATACAGAAAATAGTGCTTGAATTATGCAAAGGTCTCTATAAAACTGTAATGGTAACTAAGATTTGATGGTTTGCGCAAAACTATCTTTTGTAATCAAACATTAAAACAGCCAATGCCTGCAATTCCGTAGGCATTATTTTTTTCTGCTATTTTTTTATCAGTGATTTGCATTCCTCCTAAGGCATATATTTTTATATGTTTGTATTTTGTGGCAAGTTTTTTAAAGTTATCCCATCCTATAGGGCAGGCATCTTTGTGGCTTTGGGTTTTTTTAACCGGAGACAAAAAAATATAATTAATATTTTTTGCAAGTGCTATTTTTATCTCTTGCTCGTTATGGCAAGAGGCGCCATATATTTTATTTTTAATTTTAATAAAGCTTCTTTTCAAGCTCTGTGACCCTAAGTGAAAACCGTCACAGGTAAAATTATCTGTTGTTCCCATTCTGTTATTGATTATAAAAGTAATTGATCTCTTGTTGCATATTTGTTGTAATCGATCTGCAATGACTTTAAAAATATCTATGGGTGAGCTGTGGTTACGATATTGCATAATTTTAATTGAATGTCGTTGCAATGAGTATTCAATTTTTTTTATGTATTCATCAATAGAGCCCTTATAATAATCAGGGCTTATCATATATATGTGTGGAAAATATTTAAGATTTTTTGGTGGATCGTGGATGAGCATTATAATAAACTTTTGCTAAATGAGAGAAATCTAATTGAGTATATATTTGAGTCGTAGACAAGTTGCTGTGACCTAATAAAGATTGCACAGCACGCAAATTACCTGACTCAGTCAACATATCAACAGCAAAAGAATGCCTTAACATGTGAGGGTGTAATTTGTGGCTAAGGTTACATTTTTTAGCCCAATATTCTAACCTTAATTGGATGCCACGGTTTGACAAGGGTGTGCCTTTTTGGCTTAAAAACAATTTTTGTTTTGTTTTCTCGTCCATGGATTTTTTTTCATATTGCGTGCGAGATAACAGCCATTTCTTTAAAGATTGGATAGCATACTTGCCTACTGGCACAATTCTTTGTTTGTTGCCCTTACCTGTAACTTTTATCAGGGCAGATGATAGATCCAATTGTGCCAGAGTTAATGATGAGAGCTCCGATAAACGCAGTCCAGAACTGTAAAAAAGCTCCATTATGGCTTTATCTCGCTCATCAAGTGCTGTTTTTGGTTTAAAATCTAATAACTTATCAATTTCAAAAGAATTTACGGTATTAGGCAAATGTTTGCCAGATTTAGGGATTATTAAATCAATAGCTGGGTTGGCATCAAGCTCTTCCATTTGGATTTTAAAATTGAAAAAAGTACGAATGCTTGATAACATTCTTTGAATAGTTTTTGAGTTTTTGCCTATTTTATGCTGATTACTTATGAACAATTGAATGTCATGGGGGTTGATTTTATTGGTGTTTTTTATATATTTTTTGAATATTTTTAGATCAGATAGGTAAGAGTCGACAGTTAATTTTGAATAGTTTTTTTGATTTTTAAGAAAATCAATAAATTTAATTATATCTGTATCAGTCATAGGAATTAAATTTAAAGTTCATAATATCTTGCAAGTGTTCCAATAAAAAAATATCTTTTTCTGGATGAAAAAAAATCTCATTAAAACTACCAATTACCATTAAGTAGTTTTTGTTTTTGCTCCGCAGAGGAACAATAAGTTGAGATTTTATTGTCTGTTTGTCAAAGAACAAATCTGCTATTGCCCGATTGCTACGACCGTGGTATATTTTTTTAGTTGTTATTATTTGCTGTAACCTCTTATGGGAAGATAGATCAATTTTTTTATATAATTTTTGTGGAGAATCTTGGTCGCAAAACCACAGAATAACATCAATATTTTTAATTTTTAATAATTCATAATTGCATAAATTTACAATATCATCTATATTTTTACAAGCAAGTATCTGCATGATTATTTTGCGAATATGACGAGAAATTTTTTCGTTTTCAAGTGCATTTTTTAAAAAATTATCAATAATGCCTTGCAATTTTTCAATTTTATTTATCGCTGAAGTATCTTTTTTTAAAGCATTATCGTTGTTGTTTTTGTTGCTTTTAGTTCCTTGCACATTGATTTTATTCATAATTTTTTATATTTATTATTTATCAACAGTTGCTGTTGATAAGTTTGTGGATAAAGTCTTTTTATCTGCAAAAAAGACTGTTTTAAAAGCAAATAACAGAATATGTTCAATTTATTAGCAAAAACTAAAAAACATATAATATACAACAACATAAAGATTTTTGCAATTGCTATTTACGGCGACTATTTAAAGTGTTTTTGATAAAATTTCCATAAACATATGATTGTTAATAAGTTTTTTTTGCATTAGAAAAAAACAAAGAAATGTCTCACATCTGATTTAAAAAAACTTTAAAAAATAAATCAAATAAAGCAGTATTTTATATAATTGTAAAAAAAAGTGCAAATTAAATTTTAATAATGTATAATGCTTTGTTTTTTGTTAAGGATATTTTATTGATGGTTAAGATACGTTTAAGTCGTGGTGGCTCAAAAAATGCCCCATTTTATCACATTGTAGCAACAGATTCTCGCAACAAAAGAGATGGCAGATACTTAGAGAGATTAGGTTTTTTCAACCCCATTGCCAAAGGAGTCGATCTCCGTTTTAATTTGGACATAACAAATATTCAAAAATGGCAAGAAAAAGGTGCACAAACATCAGATCGTGTGCTCTCTCTTATTAAAGAGCAAGCAAAAACATAATACCAATAAATACCAATAAGATAATACAAGCAGGATCTGTATCGGGATGTTATGGTGTTAAAGGGTGGGTTAAAATATACTCCTTAACAGATCCCATCAGCAATATACTGAAATATCAGCCATGGTTTTTTAAAATAGGCGAAAGTTTTGAACAAATTAAAGCATTAGAAACAAAAAATCATCACAATAGAATAATTGCTAACATTGATAAGTTAATAAATAAAAATCAGGCAATAGGTTTAGTCGGTAAAAAAATATACATCAAAAAAGATGTCATACCAAAACTTGAAAATGAATACTACTGGTCAGAATTAACAGGGTTACAAGTAATAAACCAAAGCCAAGATTTGATAGGTGAAATTATAGGACACATAACAACAACAGTCCATGATGTTATGGTAGTTAAAAATAAAAATAATCAAGAGGTTTTAATTCCTTGGGTTATGGGTGTGTTTATAAAAAATGTTGATTTAAAAAATTTAACCGTTTGGGTTGATTGGGAATTTTAAACATGATAAAGTTTGCTGTTATTAGTATTTTTCCGCAAATTTTTTTAACAATTACAGAATGTGGTGTTTTATCATCCGCATTTGCTAAAAAAATATGTGATTTAAGAGTTTTTAATCCTCGCGATTATGCTAAAAATAATCGTAAAACAGTCGATGATAGACCATATGGTGGTGGAGCGGGAATGGTTATGATGATCCAACCTCTCATGGATGCACTAATTGATGCTAAAAAATATGCAGAACGTGGGACACAAGTTATATACTTAGATCCTAAGGGGGATAGATTTAATCAATCCATAGCCTGTGATTTGGCAAAAATTAACAGTATGATTTTAGTTTGCGGTAGATATAAGGGCATAGACCAGAGATTTATTGATAATTATGTTGATAAACAAATATCAATCGGAGACTATGTTTTAAGTGGTGGTGAATTACCTGCCATGGTAATGATAGATACTATTCTAAGACAGATTCCCGGAGTCCTGGGGAATGATTTATCAGCAAAAAGTGATACATTTAGCAAGATGGGCAAAATAGACTGCCCTCACTACACTCGTCCTGCTAATTATATGGGTTTAGAAGTGCCAAATGTTTTGTTAAGTGGAGACCATGCTAAGATTAAAAAGTGGCAAGATACCCACTCAAAAAAATAATTTGAGATATTCGCATAAATTGTGCTTGATTTATGCCAAAATATCAATTTAACAGTTTAATGTTTAATCAAGGAGAAAAGAATGAATGCAGTTTTACAAGATTTTGAAAAATCACAATTAAAAACAGATGTTCCGAAATTTTATGCAGGTGATACAGTTGTGGTTGATGTTAAAGTCAAAGAGGGAGACCGCCTACGATTGCAAACCTACGAAGGTGTTGTAATTGCTATTAAAAATCGTGGTATAAATTCTGCCTTTACAGTCAGAAAAATATCTAACGGTGAGGGAGTTGAGCGAGTCTTTCAAACCCACTCTCCCATCATTGACAAAATATCAGTTAAAAGATCAGGTAAGGTTCGTCGTGCAAAATTATACTATCTTCGCACCAGAGCTGGCAAGAGTGCTCGTATTAAAGAAAAATTGTAAAATTCACAGGGTGTTTGGCCAAGATGTTGTCCTCATCAACTTATAACAAAATACCCTATTTTTTATTTGTAATGCTTTTGTATTTTGGGAGCACTAATCTTTATGCTCTGACAAACATAGAGCAACTTTCCACATGGGGGGCGCCAAAATTAGCCTTAAAAATTTTAAATATACAGCAAAAAAATATCTTAGCAGGTAGCGAAGAATATTCAATAAATTTAGAGCAACAACTTGAAATAATAAGCCATCATAAATTGTATCAACAAGGGTTTGATAGTTTGCAAAAATTATCAAAAAAATCATCACAATTCTTAAATAATCCACAAAAACACTACTTAAAAACTAAAATAGCAACCCTGCTAATGATGTTAGGAAGATACAAAAAAGCCCAAAAATACATCGAAATACTATCGAAAAATGCCATAAGACCTGCCACAAAATATCGTAAAATATGGCAAAAATATTTAATTCAATCCTATGCAAAAAATGGCTATAATAGATTAGCATTAAAAACTATGAAACGATATCAAAAAAATTATACTGATAAATCAGATGATTTTTATGAGTTGCAACAAAGTATTTATTATCAAACAAAACAATATAGAAAGATAAACATTAAAAATACAAACAATAGCAATCTACAAATAATCTTTGCCCTCACCAAATTACAAAACCGTAAAAATATAAACAAAGTAAATAGAGAAATTGTATCAAAACTACAAAACGAAGACCCATCAAACCAAACAAAATATCAGTATTATCTTATTTTGTCTAAGATTGCACAAAAAACAAACAAACCTCGACAAAATCTTTTAACAACTATGCAAGCGGCAGAACTATATCCTAAAATAAATGAAAAATATTCCCATATATTGCCATTTTCAGCAGATGATTTATGGCAAGCATACTATGATTATGGAAAATTTATTGTTAAAAACAACAACATTCATCCTCAGCAATCAAGTAAAATACATCAGCTTTCATTAGAATTAGAAGACCCAAGACCTTATGCCAGCTTATCCTTAATAGTTTTTTTGTGGGCACAAGCAGAAAATAGAAACACTCAAAATAAATTATCTGATTCTTTTTTTGCCCTATGCAAACAAACGGAAAATTGTCCCACACAACTTAATTTTTTATTTTTACAGTCATCTTTTTTTGATATAAAAACTATTCCTCAAAATATTAAATATGAATTGATTGAACAACTAATGCAAGATAAAAAAACTCAACAAGTAGCAGATATTATAGAGCAAACCTATGATGCACCATCAGATAAGGACGAGTATATATGGCATATCACCAAAGCAAAAATATTAATTCAAGTAGGTAAAATTAAACCTGCCATAAAAACTGTTAATAATATTTTGGATAACAATATATCCTATGATGACCAACAAATGGATCAAATTAGTCAGGTAATTTTTGACCTACAAGCCTTAAAGCAACATAAAGAGGTTATATTGCTATTTGATAAAATCAAGCAAAGAGATATCAGTGTGATGCGAATAAGAGAAATTCTATTTTGGCAAGCAGAATCATATGATGGATTAGGTAAGTATGAAAATGCAGCCTATCATTATTTACAATCTGCTTATCAAATAGATAAGAGCGGTGCCGATCAGTGGGGGCAAACCGCACGTTTTAATGCTGCCGAATCTCTTACTCGCACCAAATTTATAACAGATGCAAATAATATTTATAAAAAATTACTTACAATCACAACCAACAAACAAAGATTGTTAATAATACAGAGTAGAATCGAAAAAACTCGCAGTAAATAATATTAGTTGAGAGCAAAATAAAATATCACAATCCTGTCGAAAAAAAATAACAAATATTTTAGATAAAATTTTGTTTATAATATGAAGCATGAAAATTAAAACTCGTTTTGCCCCCAGTCCCACAGGAGATCTGCACATAGGTGGAGTTCGCACCGCTTTATTTAACTATGCTTTTGCCAAAAAAAATAACGGTTTATTTGTAATAAGAATAGAAGATACCGACATATCTCGCTCGACAAAAGAATCCACCACCATCATAACCTCTGCTATGGATAGGTTATCAATGCAATCAGATGAGCCCATAGTTTTGCAATCACAAAATACCAAAAAATATCAAGAAATTATCGACACATTATTAAAATCAGGCAATGCTTATAAATGTTATTGTAACAAACAAAGATTAGAGGATTTAAAAATAACAAAAAAGAAAGAAAAAAAAACATATAAGTATGACGGCAAATGTCGTTATAATAAAGAAGATAAAAACCTACCATTTGTAGTCCGCTTTAAGAACCCACAAGATGGTAGAGTAGAGTTTGATGACTTAATTAAGGGTAAAATAATAATTGAAAATTCACAATTAGACGATTTTATTATTGCTCGTTCTGACGGCACGCCTACCTATAATTTGTGTGTCGTGGTTGATGATATAACTATGAAAATCTCTCATGTTATAAGAGGAGACGATCATTTAAGTAATACTCCCAAACAAATAAATATTTATAAATCTTTGGGTGCCAATATTCCTAAATTTGCCCATTTACCGATGATTCTTGGCGAAGATGGCAAAAGGTTATCAAAAAGACACGGAGCATCAAGTGTTTTGCAATATCTTGATGACGGTTTTTTGCCTTCCGCTCTTATCAATTATCTGGCAAGATTAGGCTGGTCTCACAATGATTTAGAATTTTTTATGCCTGATGATTTTTTTAAAATTTTTAATCTAAAAAATGTTAATAAATCAGCTGCCATATTTGACCCTGCTAAACTATTATGGCTTAATCAACAACATATTCAAAAAACAGACAAACAAGAAATAGCAGATAAATTATTACAATTTTTAGAAAAACATAACATTAAAGCCACAATAGATGAAAAATTTTTGTTTTTAATTGAAGCCTTTCAACCACGTGCTAAAACCTTGGTTGAGATGGCACTTATGTGTAAAAATTATTATAAAGATTTTAACAAATATGATGAAAAAGCTGCCAAAAAAAACTTTAATAGAGATGCCATTGAGCCTCTCGAATGTTTTATTAAAAATATAAATAATATTGATAATTTTCAAAAAGATGAGATAAAAACACAAATCCAGATAACCCTTGATGATTTAAAAATTAAAATGCCTCATCTTGGCATGCCTTTGCGAGCTGCACTAACTGGCGGATCTTTTTCACCGAGCATAGAAATAGTTGCATATATTCTTGGCAAACAAACAACAATAAAAAGAATAAAAAATGCTATAAAATATATTGAAGCTTTTGCATAAATCAAGCATGTTTTATCACAACAATAAAATGCATCTGAGATATCACATTAAAAAGAGTTAAATTTGAACAATAAAAGAATAGAAATTGATAATTTTATAAATCATATTAGCAAAAATTTATATTTTTATGCTCTAAAATATCTAAAAGATGAACAACAATCATCAGATTCGGTGCAAGATGCAATCTTAAAATGGATAGAAAAAAGATATGACAAAAAACCACAAGACCAATGGCGTCCTTTGATATATAGAATCTTATTAAATAATATGCACGACTACAAACGTCGAGAAAAATTAAAAACAACTCTGTTAGGGTGGGTGCAAACAACCCCTGATAAAAATAAAGATAATCATAATGCAGATCCTACTGCAATTATAGAACAAAAAGAAGATAAAGAATGTTTGCAACCAGATCGAGTATCAAGCGACGAAGAGTTCAGAGAGGCACTAAAACAAGAGATAAATAACTTACCTATGAGACAACAAGAGGCATTTTCTTTGCGAATTATTGAGGGGCACTCAACAGCAGATACAGCGATAATTATGAATATCTCCCAAGGATCTGTTATGACCCATCTCTCTCGTGCTAATCAAGCTTTACAACATAAATTAAAACAATATAAATAAAAATCATACCAAGAGAAAGAGGAGTTGCCATAGAATTTTACCTATTATGGATAGGTATTTTTTAATTGCTAATACTGAGTTTTAACGAGGCAGCAATGGCAAGAGGTGCCAGCACAAGAGAGAGGGTAAAAAAAGCAGATAAAATATAAATCGAGCCCATAACATCCAATCCTGCGATAGAGTTATTAACAGCACTACTGCCAAAGATTAATACTGGAATATACAAAGGCAAAACCAACAAAGACAAAATAACTCCGCCATTTTTTAGCCCCACAGTTAAAGCGGCTCCGATTGCACCAATAAGGCTCAAAACTGGTGTGCCAAGCAATAAACTTAACATTAATATCCAAATCCCCTCAGATGGCAGACCCATCATCAACCCTAAAATAGGTGACAATAATAATAAAGGCAATCCTGTAAAAAACCAATATACAACAACCTTCGCCAAACTTATAATCACCAAAGGATGAGGGCTTAACACCATTTCTTCTAATGTGCCGTCGCCATAATCTGCTTTAAAAATATTATCAAGCGACAGTATTGATGCGAGCAAAGCCGATATCCAAACCAAGCCTGCTGCACCTATTTTTAAAATCTCGCTATCTGCTCCCAAAGCAAAAGGATATAGAATAATTACCAAAACAAAAAACAACGGAGGGTTATAAAAATCCGCAGGTTTTCTTGATAATAATAATAAATCTCGTTTTATAATAGCGATAAATACTTTCATTTTATTTTTATTTTATATGAAGGTTTTTAATATATTTTTTATCAATTTTTAAAGGATGATGAGATGTCATAACAACTGCCCCACCTTGTTTTAAGTGAGAGGTGATAAAACTCTCAATCAAATCAATTCCAGATAAATCAACAGAAGTATAAGGCTCGTCTAAAATCCACAATGGATTTTTTAATAATAATAATTTTGCAATACTAAGCCGTCTTTTCATGCCAGCGGAAAATGTGCCAACCAAATCATCTTTATGATAAAGTAATTCAACTTTTGTTAAAACAGAATTTATATCTTTATCGTTCTCTTTATCAACCGAAGAACTCAAAGCACAACTTATAGATAGATTCTCAATCGCAGTTAAATCATTTTTAATCGCATTATGATGCCCCAAAAAAGAAACATAAGAATAATATTCATAAGTCATTGTATTGATATTTTGTCCGTTAAATATAATCTCCCCCTCATCAGGCAACCGCAAAGCAGATAAGATCTTTAAAAGCGAAGTTTTGCCAGAGCCATTTTTACCTGTAATTTCTAATAAATTATAATTTCGGACGACAAATGATAAATTTTTAAATAATAGTTTGTCGGATCTTATGCAAGATAGATTTTTTACCTCTAATTGAAAATTTATTTTATCCATAGAGGCATATTTTACCAATTTATAAATTCTCTTTTATGTATAATTATCAATTTTAACTATATTATTATAAAATGAGCCAAGATTCTCTGCTAAAAGTCCGTCAAGAGATTGACAAAATTGATAAGAACATTTTGCATCTTTTAAATCAACGAGCAAAAATAGCCCAAATTGTAGCAGATATAAAAACCAAAACCAAAAACAACAATTTTTATCGCCCCGAACGCGAAGCGATGGTGCTTGACAAAATTAGTAAGTTAAATGCTGGGCCATTATCAGACGAATCAGTGCGGATTTTATTTCGCGAAATAATGAGTGTCTGTCTGGCATTAGAGCAACCGATGCAGATAGGTTTTTTAGGTCCTGTTGGCACATTTACTCATGCTGCTGCTATTAAACATTTCGGGCATGCCGGTATAACTCATGCTTATAATTCAATCAATGCCGTTTTTGCTGCCGTGGCAGTTGATAACATTAATTATGGTGTCGTGCCGATTGAAAACTCTACCGAAGGAGTTGTCACTCATACATTAGATTCTTTTGTCGAATCCCAGGTGCAAATTATATCAGAGGTTACAGTGCGAGTGGAACATAATTTTGCCACCGCAAAAAATAACAAACAACAACAAAAAATAACCAAAATTTATTCTCACCAACAAAGTTTTGCCCAATGTCGTGCTTGGTTAGAAGAATTTTATCCCAACATTGAAAAATTTACCGTCTCATCCAACTCAATCGCTGCCAAAAAAGCAAGTGCAGAGCCAAATACCGCCGCCATAACCTCAAAAACCGCCGCCGATATTTATAACCTGCAAATTATGAACTCAAACATCGAGGACAACAGCAACAATACAACCAGATTTTTAATAATCGGCAAACAAAAAGTAGCCCCCTCAAACAACGACAAAACCTCAATCCTACTTGCCACCAAACACGAAGCTGGTGCATTATATAAACTGCTGCAACCGCTACACGCCAATAATGTAGATATGACTAGAATAGAATCACGTCCCTTAAAATCCAGCCTCTGGCAGTATTTATTTTTTATTGACATCAAAGGACATCAAGAAGACAAAAATGTCAAAACTGCCCTTGATATATTAAAAACTCAATCGACAATGTTTAAAATAATCGGCTCATATCCTGTCTCGGTTTTGTAGAAAATCCCCAATGAGTTTATTGTTGTTATAAATTGTGCTTGAATTATGCAAAGGTCTCTTATTATTATTTGCAACTATTATTAACAATCAAAAAAACAAATGTTTGCTTGGTCGCCATGACTCGTTTGCTTTAAGATATGGCAGGGTTAGTAAAGGGATAAATGCCATTTTTGAAAAATCCAAATATTTTTAAAGAAGGTGATGTAACTGTCACTTTGGGTGTTGGTAAAAACATAGTCTCATCAATAAAGCACTGGTTGCAAGCAACAACTTACCACCACTATATACTGGTTATTTAATTATTTTCGTAAAAATAATTTTATTTGCTGATGAGGCATATAATTTTTAATAATTTGCAGTTAATTTTTGTTGTAAAAATAAGGGGCAAAATAATTTTTTGCCCCTTAATCTATAAGACTTTTTATATATTTCTTACTTCACCATTTCAGATGTTTTGATATAATGAAACTGGCTCATTATGCTCCAAGCACGGGCTTTTTTCATAAATGCTTGTTGGTTGTCATAAATCTCTTTAAAAAGTTTATTCTCACCTGCATATTTTGCAAAAATATCATCGGTTGCTTTTTTCATCGCTTGCACAACTGGTGCCGGAAATGTTTTAACTTTGATTTTTGGAAAATCGGTTTTCATTTTCGCCCAAGCATTCGCAGATGCGGCAAAATTTTCATAATACATATCTGAGGCAACTGCTTTCATAGCAGTGATTAAAATCGCTTGATATTCTTTTGGCAGTTTATCAAACGCTTTTTTATTTACCATAAATTGCATCTCAGATGCAGGTTCATGCCAACCGGTGTAATAAAAAGGGGCAACTTTATGAAAGCCCATTTTTATATCCATGCCAGGGCCGACCCACTCCAATGCATCAATCGCACCACGATCAAGAGAGGTATATAATTCACCTGCTGGAATATTAGTTACATTAACACCAAGCTTTGCCATAACCTCGCCTGCCAAACCTGGGATTCTCATCTTCAAACCTTTTAAGTCAGCCACAGAGTTTATTTCTTTTTTAAACCAACCACCCATTTGTACACCAGTATTACCACCTGGGAAGTTTAGAACTCCAAATTTATCATAGACTTGATTCATGTATTTTATACCATCGCCATAATAAAACCAGGCATATTGCTCGGACTGAGTCATTCCAAACGGCACAGTTGTAAACCAAACGGTATTGATATCTTTGCCTTTCCAATAATACGAGCCACTGTGTCCCATTTGATATTGTCCGCCCTTGACCATATCCAAAATACCCAAGGCTGCTTTATGTTTTTCTTTGCCATCGGCTTTGATCGTAAATTTGCCACCTGTCATAGCAGAGACTAATTTACCAACTTTATTAGCAGGTGAGGCAAGTGGAGTTAGAGTGCTAGGCCATGTCATCGCAAGCTTCCATTTAACAGTTTTTTGGGCGGCGAATGCCGAATGGCTAGAAAATAGCAAAAATGCTATAAAAATTGATGTTATACTTTTTTTCATAATTAGATTTTCTCCAAAAAGATTTAAAAAAAACTTATTAACAAGATACTTATTAAACTGGCAACAATAAACATCGCTACCTTGACAAGGAGGCATGCCTCCTTGTTAGTCCTTGTATAGACATAAAATATTCTACCAATAAGTTTCAACTCAATATAATAATAAAAAAATCATGTTTTTGCAAGTTTTAAATCACAAATTAAGGAGACATGCCATTTTATTCAAATAATATTTAAGACAAAAGACATAAATGGGGACAGGTACAACAATACCAAAAAAAGGCAGATTTAAAATCTGCCTTTTTGTTTGATGAAAAAACTCTTATTTATGAACACCAAGTTTATCACGCCAGCCTGGGAATATATCATCTGCATCATGCGGGAATGACTCAAAAGCACGAGCAAATTCTTGATGCTCTTTTGCCCATTCAATCGGATCTGCTCCTGCCTGCCAACATTCATATGCTTGCCTGAGTGATATCGCACCTGCCGCCGGACTATCAATATGCCCATATGAGCCACCACCTGCGGTATTGATAAGGTTTGCATGACCTAAGTTTTCAAAAAATCCTGGCAGTCTTAGAGCATTCATACCGCCTGAAATAATTGGAGTGGTTGGTTTCATACCATACCACTCTTGGTGATAAAAAGGACCATCAGCACTATCGCGTTCAATCATATAAGCGATATTTTTGTCATCTTTTTCACCTTCCATCTTGCCATAACCCATAGTGCCAACATGAATACCAGAGGCACCTTGTAGTCTTGACATTTTTGCCAATACAAAAGCTGTATAACCTCTTTTAGCTTGTGGGCTGGTTACCGCACCGTGTCCTGCTCGATGATAATGCAAATATTGATTAGCAAAATTACGTCTCGCAGTTGTCACCATTCCAGGTCCGCCGACATAACCATCCACCAAAAACGCTACATGAGGGGCAAATTCACCAAACGCATTTAAAATAAACTCACCACGGGCTAACATTTCATAATGATCATCTGCTGTGATGTTGGCTGAAAATAATTTAGCCTCACCTGTTTCATCCTGAGCACGTTTCATAGCATCAACTACCAACGGAATAACTTTTTGCATCGGGGCAAATACTTGGTTGCCTTGTGGTTCGTCATTTTTAATAAAATCGCCACCGAGCCAAAATTGATAAGCAGCACTAGCAAAAGGTTCAGGACGCAAACCTAATTTTGGTTTAATAATTGTGCCTGATATATAACCACCATCAACCTCAGGGCGACCTAAAACACGCCATAAATCTGATATATCTTTGGCAGGACCGTCAAATAGTCTTAAATAATTAGGTGGCACATAAAAATCTAACATCTTTGAGTATGCAATGTCTCCCATACCTTGATTATTACCAATAGCAAGAGTTAAAAATGATACCAACATTGCTCTACCATCCGTAATGTTGCGGTCAAATAAATCAATAGGATAGGCAATTTTCATAATCTCTTTTGCCTCGTCAATTTCATACACTAATGCATCGACACCTTTGGTAAAGTCATCTGTGGTTGATATTTCTACATTTGTGCCTGTTGAGGATTCGGCTGCAAAGTGCGAGGCAACTGATAAAAAATCACCATATCCTTCTTTGGGTTTCATAAGATAAGCACATAAAACATGTTTACCACCGTCTAACAAATCTTTCTCATTCAAATCCAAAGCCGCATAACGGCTAGTTTGGTCTAATAATGCCATAATTGTATCTCCAAAAAAATAATAGAGACCTTTGCATAAATCAAGCACAATTTATAAAAACACAAAATGCACCTTTTTATAGCAAAAATTCGTCAAAGGGAATTGCCATATTCCTCATTTTTGCTATAAAAATGTGCTATTTTCTGTATTCTATAAACAGCACTTGATTTATGCAAAGGCCTCTAAAATAAAAACAAGCATAGTATAACATTTTATTTTTCAATAAAAACTAAAAAATTATTGTATATTTTATAAGTAAAACTTGAAAAATAATATAAATTTTGCAAAAAATAAGCTCCAAATTGGAGCTTATTTTATAGGGCAATATATAACTAATCGTTATTTTTTGTTCTTGTCGACAAACAAATTACCAACTGTAATATTGATAAAGCCTTTGCCACCTCTATCAGGAAATGCTTTGATTAGCTGTTCTTTTGTTTCTTCTTTGTTGGCACCTGATGCCAAAATTTGCTCTAATTTCTGTAGATAAGTTATATTATCAGCAAATACAGAAGTATCAGTATTTTTACCGTGACCTGTTAAAATTTTATCATATAATTTTGCTTCATTTTTTTGAAAAGATTGTAAAATTTTAATCCAGTTATTATTACGACTTCGCTGCGATGCTACAAGGTGCATATTGTTATAAAACAAATCCTGACCTATCATAACTTTATGCTGGGGGATTTTTATCAAAATTGAATGATGGGCTTCTTGTTCGGTATATTCTTCTACAATAACATCCAATCCACCCCAGTTTTGCTTGCCAAGTTTTAAAGTTGTAAGAGGTTCAACTGGTTTTTTAGGGATAATAGCTGCCATTTTTTTCTGCAATCTTTTTATATAAAACGCTCCCTTATGGTTTAAATCTGCAACAATACCCGAGGTAGTTATAATCGGCACATCTTTAAAAATCGGATAACCAAACCAATGGTCAGGGTGTGAATGTGATAAAATAATTTTGCTCAATGGTTTTTTTAAAGTTTTAATATACTCATTGAGTTTTGTAGCTAATTTAAAATTAAACTGCATATCTATCAAAATAAGTTTTGATGGGGTTTCAATAATATGTGAGTTTGAAATGCCATAAAATGTATGAATTTTGTTGTCACCAATCTCCATAATTTCAATATTTTTAGTGTCATTTGCATATAAAACAGATGACAAAAAAGATAAAGATACAGCTGTTATAAGTGTTTTAAAAATAATTTTCATAAAAATTCTCCAAAAGATAATATGAGACCTTTGCATGCTTTAAGCACAATTTATAACAACAATAAAATATGCACTATTTTCTTATTATTCTAAACCGCACTTGAATTATGCAAAGGTCTCAATGTATAATACAAGATTTTTATCTTGCAACGAATATTGACAAAATTAAATTGTCAAATAAGGTATTGTAAGAAAATGACTAAATTGTGTCAAGTAGTCTAAAAAAATGTAGTTAGTCTATAAATATTGATAATTGTAATTTAGAACACATTATGCCTGAAAAAAAATATACTACGGATCAATTTAAATGCCCTATAACCTATTGTATGTCAAAAATTGGTGGAAAATATAAACCTATAATTTTATTTTTGATACTGTTAGGATATAATAGGTTTGGAATTATACTAAAAAATACTGACAAAATATCAAAACAAACTTTGGCAAATAAATTACAAGAATTAGTTAATGACGGTATAATTGAAAAAAAAATATATCCAGAGGTGCCACCAAAAGTATTGTATAATATAAGTGATTATGGCAAAACTCTATTACCAATTTTAGAGCAAATGAAAAAGTGGGGGCAAAACCACATTGAATAACAAAAAAATAAAATTATTGATTTTTGACTGGGATGGCACAATTATGAACTCAGAGGCAAAAATTGTCGGTTGTCTGAAATCTATGGCAACAACATTAAAACTACCCAAATGCACAGATATTGAATTAAAAAATATAATTGGTTTAGGATTAGAAAATGCAATTTTAACCTTATTCCCCACCGAACAATTTGATATAAAAAAAGCAGTCAAGATTTATCGCAATTGTTATTTTTCATCAGAACCACAGAGTAGCGACTTATTTGAAAATGCAAAATCTACCATTGAAAAACTATATGATAGGGGGTATATTCTTGCAATAGCTACAGGCAAGGGCGAGAGAGGATTACTATCAGATTTAAAAAACACTAAGTTAACAAAGTTTTTTGCGACCTATCGCACTGCCGAACAAACAAAAAATAAACCCCATCCTCAAATGATAAATGAAATTTTACAACAATTAAATTTTAAATCATCACAAGCTATAATAATAGGAGATACTACCTATGACTTAGAGATGGCACAAAATGCTAAGGTAGCAAGTATAGGGGTCAGCTATGGAGTGCATTGCCCACAAGATTTACAAAAATATAAACCACTATCAATTATTGACAATATCACAGAATTGTTATGATAATGATTTGATTTTTGTGTTAAGTCGACTTTTATATCTTGCAGCTTTGTTTTTGTGGATTAAGCCTTTTGAGACTGATTTATCTAATACTGGCACTAATAATAAATATTTTTCTGCGGCTGTTTTTTTGTCTTTTTCATCTATTGCGGCAATTGTATTTTTAAGGTAGGTGCGCATCATAGAGCGAGAAGATGTGTTTCTTAACCTGTGAGTTTCCGCCTGTCTTGCTCTTTTTTTTGCCTGATTTGTATTTGCCATAATTAAAATAAATAAAGAAATAAAAAAGCACATTATCATATATTAAATCCATAATGTCAAATAAAATAATAAAAAATTTGCATTTTGTTAAAAAAAGATTATAATACTCGGCTTGATAGTAATTTTTTTTGATGCGAGGTGGAGCAGTCAGGCAGCTCGTCGGGCTCATAACCCGAAGGTCGTAGGTTCAAATCCTACCCTCGCTACCACTTTATAGGGCTCCATTTGGAGCTTTTTTATTATGCGAGGGTCTCATAATACTGATTATGGTTATAGATAAAATTAAAATATTGTGTAAAAACATAGCGGATTCGTTATCATATGAATTTGTTGGTTTGAACTTTAATCACAGCAACGGTATTTTGGAGATATACATCGACAAAAATAATGCTATCAATGCTGACGATTGTGCAAAATACAGTCGGAATTTAAATGTTCTTCTTGATGTTGAAAATCTATCAGACAACATTAAAAATTTAATAGTTTCATCTCCTGGCATTAACAGACCATTATTTGAGATTGACGACTATGCAAAACACATAGAGGAGCAAGTTAAAATAAAACTATTAGTTCCAAACATTGTAAATAATCAAAAGAACTATAAAGGAATTATTAAAAAAGTTGATGATGACACCATAACAATAATTGAAAATAAACAACAAATAGAAATTGACTATCAAAATATTGCAAAAGCAAATATTGTAGGACAGATTAAGGGATAAAAATATGGCAAAACCAAAAAAAATAACGAATCAGGTAATTGACCACAAAGAAATTTTAATGGTCGTTGATGTCGTCTCGAATGAGAAGAATGTTGAAAAAGAGGTTATCTTTGCTGCCTTAGAAGAAGCGCTGGCATCTGCTGTTCGCCGAACACATAAATTAAACATAGATGCCAAGGTTAAAATTAATCGCGAAGATGGCTCATATAAAACATATCGTGCCTGGATGGCAGTTGACGAAAATGCCGAAGATTTTGAACAAAAAGATTTTATCGGCACAAAACACATAACCCTATCTGCTGCCATTGAATTAGAGCCTGATATAATAGAGGGTGGTTTTATTACAGAAGAAATAGAACAGACAGCTTTTGGCAGAATCTCAATCCAAAGTGCAAAACAGGTAATTTTTCAAAAAGTAAAAGATGCCGTGCGTAATAAAATTATTGAAGCTTATCAGGGTAAGGTAGGTGAGTTAATTATGGGCAACATAAAAAGAGTTGATAGAAATGGTGCCTATATAGAGTTAGAAGAAAACATAGAAGCCTTGATTCCTAAAGCAGATATAATTCCACGAGAGTCAATTCGTAAGGGTGATAGAGTGCGAGCAATTTTAAGTGATATAAATATCGAACGCAAGGGTCCGGTTTTATTGGCCTCTCGCACCAGCTCTGATTTTATAATGCGCTTGTTTGAATTAGAAGTGCCAGAGATAGGACAAGGAATTATAAAATTACATACAGCCGCTCGCGACCCTGGAATGCGAGCAAAAATTGCCGTGCAAGCTTTGGATCCTCGTTTGGATGCAGTCGGTGCTTGTGTAGGAATGCGTGGTAGCAGGGTGCAAACCATATCAGACGAATTAAATGGCGAGCGAGTTGATATCGTTCTTTGGGATAATGATATAGTGCAGTTTATTATAAATGCCATGTCTCCTGCTGAAATAAGCTCGGTATCCATGGATGAAGATAACAAATCAATGGATGTGTTGGTCTCCAAAGACAACTTATCACAAGCTATCGGCAGAAGTGGTCAGAATGTAAGATTGGCATCTGAGCTTACTGGATGGAGCCTAAATGTGGTAGATGAGTCACAATCCGATAAAGATCAAAGCGAGGAGCAAAAGAATGTCATTAAATTGTTTGTTAAATACTTGGACATTGACGAAGATTTTGCGACAATTTTGGCACAAGAGGGATTCCAGAGCATTGAACAATTAGCCTACACTGATGTGGAACAATTAATTAATATTGATGTTTTGGACGATCAAATCGCCCAAACTCTGCAAGATCGGGCAATGGAATATCTTTTGTCAAATCAAGACGAAGATAACGAAGAGGATGAAACTCAAAACAATAGTGATAATCAATCTTCTGATCAAGACACAAAAAAAACAGAGCATAAAAACGATAAAATCAATATCCCTGATGATGAAAATAAAGGTGCATAACAATGAGTCAAACAGTTGAACAATTTGCTAATAGGTTTAAAAAATCACTTGATGTCTTTATCAAGGATTTAGTCACAGCAGATATTGGCATAAAAAAAGCAGCAGATAGTTTGACTAATGAAGAATTTGTGCAGATGGCAAAATTCTATCGTAGCTCATCAAATTCTCCCAAAAAGAAAGAAAAATTAAATCTTGTCAATACCACAACATTAACGGCAAAAAAATCTCCTAAAAATAAAGTTGTTATAAATGTGCAAGGTGGCAAAAAAATATTAAACAAAAATGCTCCTATAAAAAAACCTACCAAAATGCAAGCCACAGAAGACAAACAAAAACATCAAAAGCTGTTCCAAGAACTCAAAGAAAAGCAATTACAAGATAAAGAACAAAAGAAAAAAGAAAATGATGCAAAACTAAAAGAAAGAATACAACAAAATAAAGATAACAAAAATAACAAGAATATTGCTTCCACAAACGAACAAAATAAAACAGATAATAAAAAAATTATTAACCCAGACAATAACATCAAAGAAGAGCCCCAACTTGTCATTAAAAAAACAGATAAATTGGAACAAAAAGAAGACATAAAATCACTAGAAAAAGAACTAACCCAGAAAAAAAAGAAAAAGAAAAATCGTCGCCGTGGTGGCAAAAAACGCAATGAAATAGATGTGGCTATCGCCAACAGAGATAAACTTCATCTAAGTCCTGAAAAAATGGCTCTTCACAACAAAAACAAAAAACAAAAATCAGTTGTTAGCATCAAAACAAAACATGAATTTGAAAAACCAGTTGAACCTCAGATTAAAAAAATAAAAATTTACAACCATAACGACATATCTAATCTTGCCCAACAAATGTCACTCAAAGTAGGAGATGTTATAAAGCAGTTAATGAAAATGGGAGTTATGAGCACGATTAACCAAGCTATTGACCGCGACACAGCAACTCTATTAGTGGAAGACTTAAAACATACAGCCTCTCAAGAATCAGACGACAACCAATTAGAAAAAGATATTCAAGAAAAAATTAACAAAAAATATAGCGATAAAATTACCAGAGCCCCTATTGTTACTGTGATGGGGCATGTTGATCACGGCAAAACTTCACTATTGGATTATATTCGTCAAACCAAAGTATCAGATTCGGAATCAGGTGGCATAACCCAGCATATTGGTGCCTATCATGTGGAAACCAAAAAAGGGATGGTAACATTTTTAGATACCCCAGGACATGCCGCATTTAGCGCGATGCGATCTCGTGGTGCTGATTTAACCGATATTGTAATTTTGATAGTGGCAGCCGATGATGGTGTCAAACCTCAGACTGTTGAGGCGATAGAACATGCCAAATCTGCCAATGCACCAATCATAGTTGCCATCAACAAAATAGACAAAGAAAATGCCAATGTTGAAAAAGTAAAACAAGAGTTAAGTAAGTTAGAGGTAATTCCAGAAGATTGGGGTGGAGAAAATATTTTTGTTGAAATATCTGCTAAAACAGGTGCTGGTATTGACGACTTATTAGATAACATTATCTTACAAGCGGAAGTTTTGGAATTACATGCATTTTCAACAGGAGACGCCACAGGAATTGTCGTTGAAACCAGCCTTGATAAGGGTCGTGGTGTGATGGCAACTTTGTTGGTGCAAAATGGCACACTTAAAAAATCAGATATTATTGTTGCAGGGGTGGAATTTGGCAAGGTGCGAACTCTATTTGATGAAAATCATCATCAATTAGATAATGCAGGACCTGCCCTACCTGCCTCAATGTTAGGTTTTTCCTCGCCACCTAATTCAGGCGATAAGTTTATGGTCGTTAAAAATGAGCGAATGGCACGAGAGCTTACCAACCAAAGACATGCCGATTTTGTGCAAGAGAGACAAGCTGCCAACAAGCCAAAAACATTAGATGATTTTTTTGCCAACAAAAAAAGTGATAAGGTTTTAAATATCTTAGTAAAAGCCGACACTCACGGCTCGTTTGAGGCAATTAAAAATTCATTAGAAATCATCAAAGATAAAAATGATGAAATTAGCGTTAAGGTTTTCGGTGGCATAGGTGGCATCAAAAAATCGGATGTGCAACAAGCCATCACAGCCAAAGCCATAATTTTCGGTTTTAATGTTCGCGCCGACAAACAATCAAAACAACTAATTGATGAAAATAAACTTGATTTACACTATTACAGCATAATTTATGAACTAATTGATGAGGTAAAGGCCGCAGCATCAGGTTTATTATCTCCGCAAATTAAAGAGCAGATTATAGGAACTGCCAAGGTATCAGAAGTATTCCGCTCACAGAAATTAGGCGACATAGCAGGCTGTATGGTAGTTGATGGCAAGATAAAAATTAATGCTCCAATTCGGGTGTTACGCGATAATGTTGTCATCTATGAGGGCGAAGTTGAATCCTTACGACGTTTCAAAGACGAGGTAAAAGAAGTGCGGATGGGAACCGAGTGTGGTATCGGGGTTAAAAATTATAATGAAATTAAAAAAGATGACAAAATTGAGGTTTATATCCGAGAAGAAATACAGCAAAAAATACAATAAAAAATGCAACAAGAGAACAAAAATCGTAACCTAAAGGTAGGTGATCAAATTCACCAAGAATTAGCTGTGCTTATCAATACACAATTGAAAGACCCAAGCCTCAACAACAAAATTATTACCATCAATGAATTAGTCTTAACTCATGATTTATCCTATGCCCGCATATATGTAACTGAAATAACAGGAGATGAGAGCATAATTAAACCCCTAAATCATGCTAAAGGATTTTTAAAATATCATATCAGCAAAAAAATGAAACTGCGAATTATGCCAGAGCTTGAATTTATTTATGATGATATTCCTGAAAAGTCACAAAAAATTGATGAATTATTATCAAAATTATAAAATTTGATTTTTCCAATAGTGTTTTAAAAATTTATTTTGATTTTCCAATGGTGTTTTTAAAATAAATTTGCATAATCCAATCTTGTTTGTTATAGTATTGTTTTTTTGTATAAGTATCAATAATGAGAAGGTTTGTAGATAAGAGTTTAAAAAAATGGCAAAAATCAACTGACAGAAAACCGTTGATTGTCCGTGGTGCTCGTCAAGTTGGCAAAACTTATATAATTGAAAAGTTTGCCAATGAAAATTTTGAAAACTATATAAAAATTGACTTTGAAAAAAACCACAGTTTTATTAAAATTTTTGCAGAAGATTTTGATGCTCAAAAAATCGTTGATATAATTGAAATTGAAACAAAAACTAATATTATCATCGGCAAAACCCTATTATTTTTGGATGAAATCCAGTTAGCGCCAAGAGCATTGATGGCTTTGCGATATTTTTATGAAGATATGCCAAAATTACATATCGTAGCGGCAGGCTCTCTTTTGGAATTTGAGTTAGACAAAATATCCTATCCAGTTGGCAGGGTTGAGTTTATGTATATGTTGCCGATGAGTTTTGCTGAATTTCTTATAGCCACCAAAAATAAAAAATTATTAAAATATCGCCCAAACTTGCAAGATAACAAAAAATTACCCGTTTTAATTCACAATAAATTATTAAAATTATTAAAAGAATATATGTTAGTCGGCGGGATGCCAGAGGCAGTAAAAACCTATATAACAAAATCAATGAGGTATGTTGTCAAAGTCCATTCAAATTTAATCACATCATTTTTGCAAGATATTTTAAAATATCAAAAAAACATCCAAACAGATTCTTTATCTTTTGTTTTTGAAAAATTGCCATCACTTGTCGGACAAGAGATAAAATATACCACTATATCAAAAGATATTACAGCTTATAAAATAAAAAATATTTTACAAGTTTTAAGAAAGGCAATGTTGATAAATATAAGTTATGCTACAAGTGCAAGTGGTTTGCCATTAACGCAAGGAGCAAACATTAAATCTTTTAAAATTTGTTTTCTCGACATAGGTTTGATGCAACATATTTGTGGCATAAACCCGACAGAATTTATTCAAAACAATGATTTATTGGCAACTTATCGTGGAGCATTAGCCGAGCAATATATAGGACAAGAGTTAATGGCAAACGGCGGCTCACAGAATAACAGATTATTTTATTGGCAACGTAATAAAAAAAACTCTAATGCCGAAGTTGATTATCTAATTGTCCGAGATAATAAAATATATCCGATTGAAATAAAAAATGGACCAGCCGGAAAACTCAAAAGTTTGCATCTATTTTTAAAAGAAAATCCAAAAATAAAACAAGGCTTTGTTTTAAATAGTGGTAATATAGGGCAGATTGATAATTTGAATTTTTTACCACTTTATGCAGATTTAAACGATGAGAGACCTTTGCATAGAGCAAGCACAACTTATACCAACAATAAAATGCACCTATTATATTAAAAAATTCGTCAAATAGCAGGCTATGCACCTCTTTTTTTAATAAAATATGCACTATTTTCTATTGCTCTAAATCGCACTTGATTTATGCAAAGGTCTCCATGAAAATTAGTGCCTGTGTTATCTTTTTTAACAAAAATAAAAATGAATAAAATTACCGTTACAATTATAACTTTGAACGAAGAGTATAATATAAAAAATTGCATAGAATCGGTTGTAAAGATATGCGATGAGGTTATTGTGGTAGATTCTAAAAGCACTGATGATACGGTTAAAATTGCAAAATCTATGGGGGCAAAAGTATATGTCCAAAAATATCAGGGCGATGGTCCGCAAAAACAGTTTGGTGTTCAATATGCAAAAAATAACTGGATTTTAAGTATTGATGCCGATGAGCGATTAGATCAAGATATGGTGGCTGAAATTCAAAATATTGATTTGATAAAAAATGAATACGATGCTTACTCTTTTGCTCGTAAAAATTTTGTTGGTAAAAAATGGATAAAAGCTGCGGGTTTTTATCCTGATAATGTAATCCGTTTATATAACAAGAAAACCTGCCAATACTCTGACAAGAAATCTCACTCTTTTGTGCAAGCGGATAGAGTAAAAAAACTTAACTCTCATATAATTCATTATACTTATCTTAGTTATCAAAACTGGATAGAAAGAATAAACACTCTTAGCACCAGAGATGCTTGGGCTATGCAACAAAAAGGAGTTAGAGCCTCCAAAGCAACTCCAATTATTCACTCCATAGTAGCTTTTTTACGAAAATATATATTCAAAGGTGGCATTTTTCAAGGCTTAGATGGAGCGACTGTTACAATAACAACAGTTTTTCATGTTTATATGAAATATATTAAATTATTAGAATTACAAGAAAATGAAAAGACAACAAAGTAACCCTAACAAAAAAAATGTTTTAATAATTATTCGTAATTTGAAAATGGGAGGTTTGGAAATTCATGCCTTAAATCTGGTAGATGCTTGGATAGAGCAAAACATTGAAGTCCACCTCTTGCATTTTAAACCAAAAATTGAACTAACAATAAATAAAAAATTACATTTACATTATTTTAATTATGAAAAAATATTTGCTTTGACTGGGATAGGATTGATATACCAAATAATTACCAAAATAATCCTTCGGTCAATATTACCAAAATCATCTTTTGTTTTCTCGGGAGCATATGGTGGCTTGATGTTAAGATGGAAAATAAGAAAATTAGAACAAAAATATAATAAATTTGATAAAATTATTATGGTAGGACAAGGCTCTTTTGAGCACGTATGGAATTACAATGATAAGCGGTTATATCTTATGATAGTCTCGCCTTTTAATAAACCACAACACAATTTTCTTGATAAATTTTATACAAAATTAAGATTTTCTAATAAAAATATTGTAGCAAATTCAAGTGGCACCAAAAAAAGTATGCAAGAAAAACTCCAAAAATATGGCTTAAAAGCTAAATCATTGACAATTATCCCAAATCCATGTCCCATTGAGAAAATTATTAAGCTTTCAAAAGAAAAAATATCTATTCCAGTCAAGGATTATATAGTTCAGGTTGGCAGACTAACCTATCAAAAAAATCAACCCTTATTATTAGAGGCTTATAAGATTGCTAATATAAAAGAATCGTTAATTATTGTAGGAGCAGACAGAGACAATGGGGCAACTTTAAAAAAATTACAGCAACTTGCCAAAGAGTTAAAAATTGATAAAAAAGTTTTTTTTGTCGGAGAAAAACAAAATCCCTATCCTTGGATGAGAGCTGCCAAACTTTTTGTTTTAAGTTCGGTGCATGAGGGTTTTGGTTTTGTTAATGTAGAATCCTTGGCTTGTGGCACACCAGTTGTGGCAGTAGATTGCCCTGGTGGAATAAGAGACATTTTAATAGAAGAGCAGGCAAAACTGATAGCCAAAAACAACCCTCAAGACTTAGCAGACAAAATAAACTATGCACTCAAAAATCCGATAAAAATAAAAACACACTGGTTTAATCGTTTTGATGCCACAGCAATATCCCAACAATTTTTACAGTTAAAATAATGAGGCATCGTATTCTGATATGCAGAACAAAAACATAAAAAAAATAAAACCCTTAAAAGTATTTAATGGCTACTTAAAATTTTTATTGTTCGTGTCGTTAGTTTTGTTGTTTTATAATGGAATTTCTCAATTTTGGAGTGATTTAAAAACAGGCTCAACTTTTGCAGTATATGTTTTTGAATTACCTTTTAGTCTGTATTTGATAAGTTTATTATATTTTCATAAAATAACAAACAAATATATCAAATATATAATCCCCATTATTCCCACCCTATTTTTATACCTATCTGTTGAAATTTTTTATAATTTTTTATCAAGATCGCCAAGAATATCTGATTTTAACAATATAAATGGTATTTTAAATTTTTCTCCACTATTGTTTTTTATCATCATTGTATCAATCTTAATTTTATTGTCATTGATATTGTTTTTATTGTTAAAATTTAAAAAAGCTGATAATTTAAAATATTTTTATGTTTCAATCCTTGTAAGATTCTTATCTTTAATTGTTTTTGTATTGATAATTAGAACTGATTTTGGATATAAAAAATTAGATCAAATATTTATAATTGCCCCTCATGCAGATAAAGCAACCATAATAAAAAATGGCAGGTTATTTAGTTTTGTTCAGTTATCATTATTAGAGAAAACAAATCTATCAAAACTGCAAAACCAACAAAATAATAAAATCAATATTATTGATGCCCTCTACAAAAACCCAATCAAAAAAAATAGAAATATATATTTTGTTGTTATGGAGAGTTTTATCAATCCTAATTATTTAACTGATATAAAATTTAATAAAAATCCGCTAAATCCAAAGTTATATCCATACCTTATAAATAAAGAATTTTCGCAAGTAATATCTCCTGTATATGGCGGTGATACGGCACAAGCTGAGTTTGAAATTTTAACAGGAATCAAAGCATTATCAAAAATTCAATCAATTGAGTTTAATGTGATGAAAGGTGGATTAATTAAATCTTTTATTGATAATCTTAATAAAAATAATTACAAAAGCATGGCAATTATCGGGGCTACCCCCACTTATTTTAATTCAAGAGTAGCCTATAAAAGTTTAGGTTTTGATGAGGTTTTATTTTTGCAGGATGATAAAAATTTTAATAAAAATACAGGAGATATATATGTATTTGACGGAGATTTATTTAAACTTAATCTTAAAAAAATCAAAAAACATTTATCTACCGGCTCCCAACCACTTTTTAACTATGTTTTAGGTATTTACGGACATATGCCTTATCACAGAAACAAACAAAAAAGGCCAGATATTATTAAAATTAGTAATCATAAGAACAGCAATACAACAAACATAAGTAATCAATTTTATTATAGAACCTATGCTTTATCGCAGTATATAAAATCTATTTTATCAATAGATTCTAATGCAATTATTCTGATTGCCAGCGACCATATACCGCCGATATTAAGCAATACAATTAAATACAAATATAATAAATTTATAAATGTTGCAATCTTGATGGATGGCACAACACCTATAAATATTTCAGGCAGTAAACACTATGAGCTTCCTCATATCGTATATGATATATTGACACAGAAACCTAAAAATACAGATATTGATAAAAAGATGCAACAATTATATTACAAAGCACTTTATCAAAGCATAAAGATAAACAGGTAAGCGATTTAAAACTTTTGCACAAAGTCAAGTGCCGGTTATTTTATCCAATGCACTTTTATACTTATCCGTGGTTTTTTTGACTATATCTGTTGGTAATTCAGGGGCAGGAGCGGTTTTGTTCCATTTTATTTTTAAGAGATAATCACGGATAAATTGTTTGTCAAAACTTTTCGGTGATATACCAATTTGATAAGAATTTTTATCCCAAAATCGTGAGCTATCTGGGGTTAAAACCTCATCAATTAGATATAAATTATTATTTTCATCCTCACCGAATTCAAACTTCGTATCGGCTATTGTTATACCTTTTTTATCGGCATAGTCGGCTGCCTTTTGGTATAGTTTTAAAGAAATATCACGGACTTTTTTTGCAAGGTCTGCCCCTATTATCTCTTGTGCTTTTTGATAAGATATATTTTGATCATGGTCGCCGATATCAGCTTTCGTTGATGGGGTAAAAATATTTTTTTCTAATTTTTGGGCTAATTTTAGATTTTTTTGCAATTCAATCCCGCAGACTTTTCCTGTTTTTTGATAATCTTCCCAGCCTGAGCCTATAATATATCCGCGAACAATTGCCTCAATCTTTAAAGGTTTTAATTTTTTAACTATCATTGCCCGACCATTGGCATATTCATATTCTTTTTTGTCGGTTAATATTTTTTTTAATGATAAGCTTGGATTTAAATGGTTTGGGACAATATCAGCGAATTTATTCATCCAAAATTTTGCAATAGAAGTTAAAATCCTGCCTTTATTAGGTAGTGGTGTTGGCAGGACAACATCAAAAGCGGAGATTCTATCAGAGGTTATCATCAATAAATTATCATCATCAATTTGATAAATATCTCGCACCTTGCCTTGTTGAATAAGGGGCAGGCTTTTTATAATCTGGGTGTCATCTCTCATAGGTTAAATTTTGATAGTTGTTCGGCAAAAGTATTTTGAGTTAGCATAATTTTTTCACACACCTCGCGCACTGCCCCACAACCGCCATTTAAAGTTGTGATGTAATCTGCCATTTTGAGGACAATTTTATGGCTATCTGCTACGGCAACAGCAAAACCCACTCTTGATAAAATCGGTAAATCAATCAAATCATCACCGACATAAGTTATCTCATCTGGTTTTAAACCAGAATCAGATAGAAACTCTTCAAAGGCAGGTAGTTTTTGTTTGCGGTCTTGATAAACATATTTAAAACCCAATTCATCTGCCCTATGTTGCACAATTTTTGAATTCCTTGCGGTAATGACTCCTACTTCAATCCCACTATCTTGTAACATCCGAAGTCCTAAACCATCTTTGGAATTAAAAGTTTTGGACTCAACACCATTATTATCCAGATATAATTTTGAATCAGTTAAGACTCCATCAACATCTAACAACAGGCATTTTATTTTTTTTATTTTATGATAATTTTTATCTATTTTCATTGCTTGAGACCTTTGCATAAATTAAGTGCTGTTTAGAGAATACAAAAAATAGTGCCTTTTCATAGCAAAAATGAGGAATATGGTAATTCCCTTTGACGAATTTTTGCTGTGAAAAGGTGCATTTTATGTGTTTTATAAATTGTGCTTGATTTATGCAAAGATCTCATTATATTCCAGCTTTTAAAATATCGTGCATATTCAAAGCACCGATAAGTTTATTTTTATTGTCCGCTACCAGCAAACCATTGATAGATTTTTGTTCCATCAGTTGCAGAGCATCAACTGCTAATTTATCTGATGTTATAGTCGTGCAACTCTTTGACAGAATATCGGCTATTTTATAAGTTTTTATATCTATGTCTTGGTTTAATACTCGCCTTAAATCACCGTCTGTAAAAATTCCTATAATTTTGTTTTGTTCGTCAATTATGGCGGTAAAACCTAATGATTTAGCGCTCATTTGTAAAATTGCATCTGAAATAGTTACATTTTTATCCACCTTTGGAATCTCATCTTGAATATGCATAATATCAGATACTTTTAAGAGTAATTTTTTACCCAATGAGCCTGCGGGGTGTGACAGAGCAAAATCATCAGCATTAAATCTTTTTTTCTCTAATAAAGCCACAGCGAGAGCATCTCCGAGCGCCAAAGTTGCTGTTGTGCTTGATGTCGGAGCAAGATTTAAAGGGCAAGCCTCATCTTTGACAGCGACAATCAAAGAACAGTTAGAATTCTTTGCCAATGTTGATGTTTTATTTTTGGTAATGCTTATCATTTTGCAGCCTAATTTTTTCAAAGCAGGGATTAGCTCTAAAATCTCAGCAGTCTCACCTGAGTTTGATATTAACAACAAAACATCATCTTTTTTAATCATCCCTAAATCACCGTGTCCCGCTTCGGTAGGGTGAATAAAAAATGCAGGTGTGCCTGTGCTTGCCATAGTGCTGGCAATTTTGTTAGCAATATGTCCTGATTTGCCGATGCCCATCACAATAACTCGATTCGTGGTTTTTAGAATAACATCACAAGCGATCGTAAAATTCTCATCAAGAGATGCTGATAGGTTTTTTAATGCTTCTGCCTCTTTATTTATAACCTGACAAGCAGTTGTAATATAATTATCCATAGTTTTTTAAATCCTCATTATTATTTTGCATTGATGTTATGGTTGTTATGTATTTTCCACAATTTTTATCTCATCCTCGGTAAGATTATACAGATTATAAACAAGTTTATCTATTTCATCATCAGTTTGGCTGATTTGGTTTTGCAGGGCATTTATCTGATTTTTGTAGTTATCAAAATAGTCCTCCCATTCATCTTGTTCATCTAACTTTAAAATAATTTTTTTCTTTTTTAACTCGTCAATAAAAGTTTTAAAATCATAATCATAAAATGTTTTCAGTTTGTTCGTTAATTTATCTATGGCAAAATTTGCCACGATTCTTTTGATAAATTTGCTTGATTTTTCTTGCATTTCTTGATTTAAAACCAGCATTTTATCTGCTTTTTTTATGAATGGTTGTTGGGCTTTTATGGAAATTTTTTTAACAGGCAGTCTTGAAGTAACGGGACTGTCGAAGTGCATTGTTCTTATGGCTTTTGCAAAAATAAATCTATAAGAATACCAATTTATTAATTTAGAATTTAAAACTATCCAGATAAATTTATTTGAAAAATTCTTATTTACAGTAATTTGATTGATTGTGTCTACGATTTTATAATCAAAATTATTAGGCACACAAGCAGTTATTTTGATATGAGGCTTCGGCTTTTCAATGTGTGCCACAATATTTTGCACCAAGACAGAATTTCCTTTTATGGTGGCTTTTTTTTCATTTTTAATAATTTCATTTTTAATTTTTCCTTTTATTCCTACAATTTCATATCGCTGAATTTCTGCTCCGCCGAGAACTTCAAAATCACCTTCATTTTTTATATGTTTTTGAAAAATGCCACCACGACTATTTATTGAAATATCATCTAAAAATAAATTATTTTTTGTCAATTTATTTGCAATATTTAATTCTTCATTATTCACGTTATTTAAAAAGAATCCATAAGTCTCAAAAGTATTTTTTGTTATTTTTCCTACTTTTTTTACCTCTTCTAATTCAAGAACGGAAGTGTAATAAAACTCTGTTTTTTTATTTTTTCTATAAGATATAATTACTTGCTCTAATTTTACCTCTTTCCAAACTTTTTTACAATCAACTATTTCAAAAATATTGTCTTTCAAAAATTCTCTGATTGACTTATAGTTTGAAGAAAAAATAAATGATTTTGGAATAATAAAACCTTGTATTCCTTTGTTATTTAATAATATATCCGATAATTTTAAAAATGAAATAACTGACTCACCACCACCTTTTATATATTTTTCGTGCAAATATTTTTGGGTTTTTTTGCTTAATTTTGCTCCATAAGGTGGGTTTCCTATAACTACATCAAAACCACCTGACTGCATAATGATAGGAAATTCTTCTTCCCATTTAAAGATATTTTTGTAACCTAAACCTTCTTTATCAATAAGTGAATTGCCACATTTAATATTATCATTGAGGTTTGATAATTTGCGTCCTTTTTTAGCGGTTCTAAGCCACAAAGATAACTTTGCTATCTCGACACTCTCCTCATTTATATCAACACCATATAAATTATTTTCTAAAATTTCTTTGTCAGTATTTTGTAAATTTAGTCTATCATCGGTAAGCTCAATTATTAAATCATCAATTTTCTGATGCTCGGTGATTAAAAACTGCAAGGCTTGGTTTAAAAATGCCCCTGATCCACAGGCAGGGTCTAATATTTTTAAATTAAATAGCCATTTTTTGTAATCATCCAATTTGTTATATAGTTTTTTGCCCTTGGCATTTAAACCCTTTTTTGCTGTATGGCTACCATCAAATTCAATATCACTTATTTGCATCTGTTCTTTTTTATCAGTGCATAACAAACCTATGGTATTATCTGTGATATATTGAGTTATGTATTTAGGGGTGTAAAAAACCCCATCTTTTTTGCGTTTTGAAACCGTATTTGGCAAGGGGGCATGCCCCCTTGTTATATTCTGCTCCATTTTTTCGATCTCGGTGAGAGAGTGTTCGAAAATATGTCCCAAAATATTGACATCTACATCAGAGCTAAAATCATATTCTGTGATTTTTAAACTATCTTGTTTTAAAATTTCATCATCAATTTTTAAGTTGTCTAATAATTCATCTGGGGCAAACAAGCCACCATTATAGGCAGGGATTTGATAATTCTCATCTCCGAGATTTAGATAAACAAAATATTGTTTAAAAATATCATATAGTGGTTTATAAGCATCTAATTTTTTTAAATTTCCATATCTCTCAATTATAGTTCTTATTAAATTTTCAGGCAGAAGCCCACTATCCTCGGCAAAGAAAATAAACAATAATCTATCAAGAAGTTTTTGTGATTTTTTAAAGAGGGTTAGTTTATCAATATCTTTGTTGTTGGCTTGCAGGTTGTCAAATATTTTGTTTTTAAAACCTGAATAGTCTTGATAAAGTTTGTCTGATATTTCTTTTTCGTGAAATTTGGTGTCGTCTTTTAATTTTTGTGGTAAATCGGCAAAAATATTATCTTTGTGTAGGATTAAATAAAAAAAAGCAAAATCATTCGCTGTTAAATTAAACAGATCAAATTCTTCATATTCGCCAGCATAATCAATATAAAATCTTAGTTTGCGAAAATTACTTGTTATGACATATTTGCAACCAGCTTGATTGTTTTTATAATTAAAAGCTTGGGCGGTAACATTCGTTAAATCAATTGTTTTGGTGGACTTAAGTTCAATAATAGCGATAGCTTTTTGCTCTTTGATAATTGCCCCATCGCATTTTTTGTTATCGTTTTGGTTTTTATACTCTCGCTCTAAATTATAGTTTTGATTGGGTTTTAAAGTATATCCTAAAACATTGACAAAGATATCATTTAAAAATCCATCTTGATATTCTTCCTCTTTCATATTTTTTATCGTTGCTTGTTTTTGCAGGTTATAATTTAATTTATAATTTTGATATGCCTTATCTAACAAGGCCTGATTTTGCTCTTGTTGTTTTTTAAGATAAGTCTTGACAACTGATTTTTGAAATATAGCCATAATTTAACTTACAAGCACAACACAATATGATACACGAAGTTTTGGTGCATAACCCATAACTAATATTCTAATAAAATTAAATTTATGATTTATCATTTTTGTATTGATATTCTGGCAAATCATCCGCCTCAATTCGCACAACCTTATTTTTTTCATAATCCCATATCACAGCATAATGCCCCAGTGCTTTTTTAATAGCAAGGGCTTTACTGACACTTTTGTCAAAAGATTTTAAAACTTCTTTTTCATCTAACATTTTTATACTCCAAGATTTTATTGTATAATTTTTGATCACCTATGTTTATTTTATCTTGTGTTTTGCTAAAAACTAAACTACGATTATTTGTGTTATCAAAACAAATAATGTTTTCAACAACAGCAAAATAATCATTGATGAGATTGTCAATGCTTCTGGCATATCTTCTTTTTATATCAACAATATTTATATTATGTCCTCCATTTAAAACTCTCTCGGCAACCCTTTGAGCTGAGAGGTGGACACTTGGCAAGTATAAATATAACATTTGAACCTGCCAATTATCATTTTTTAATTTTTTTATGATTTTTAAATAATTTTTGCTCGCAAGTGTAGTTTCAATCGCAAAACTATTTTTTCTCTCAATGGAGTTCCCGATTTGTCTTAACATTATTTTGCCAGCTCTAAATTGTGATATATCCGAATTATTGGTTGATAAACCGGTGGCAATTAAATCCGCATTGATAAAAATAGTATCAGAGCCTTTAAAATAATCTTCTGCAAAAGTGGTTTTTCCTGAACCATTAACTCCTGCAATAATTGTAAAAATAGGATTTTTCATTTATTTGTCAAATTCATAAATATTTTTGATTGTTGTTTTATGTTGAGATATATGGATGCCTCTATAGTTGTCTCTTTGCAATCTATCAACTATATATTTTAAAAAATCATTGTTGTCATTAATGCTTAAAATATCTTGTCCTTTTTAATTAAACTCTATCATTTTTATAATTTCATTGTTTGTAGGATATAACAGCTGTAAAAAGCATGGCTTGTTTATCCTGAAAAAATTGAATATTCTCATAAGCTTTTAATGCCCGGCGAACACCATTACCTAACCCTCTATAAGGCAATAGTTTGGTAGCAAATGTCGCCAAAATTGGATTTCTGATATTTGAGTTGCCACTTTTTATATTTTCAATTGTCAGATTGTTTGATAAACTTCCAGGACTTATGATTTCAATTCTATTGCTGAAAATAAAAATTCTTATTGGAGCTGAAATAAAATAATCTCTATGAATTAAGGCATTAACAATCAACTCTTCAAAAACAATTTTAGGGATTTCTAACTCTCCTAATGAATTAACATTTTTATCTTTTTGCACTCTTTTTATATTTCGTAAAACAAATCCCATTGTGTCATCAAAAACACTTTTGATTGCTCCTGAAATATCTTGACTATCCAAATAACTATCTTCGTCAATCTCAAAGCTCGGATAAGTTACACATTTTACAACAAAAGCAGGCAAGCGATATTTATTATTTTTTCCAAAAAGAAGCAATCCTGCAACATTAATTATGCCGTTTTTACTTAAATTGAGGTTATCAAAAAGCTGCTTCAGTGGCAATTCTTGCTCGTTTATTTTTTCCTCATATTCTTTTTCATAAAACTTGGCAAATAATTTTTCATCAATATCATTAATTGTCATTTCCGAAACAGGAATTTCATCTCCATGAATCAAACCTGCATCTTGATACATTCTCTGAATTTCTTCTCTTGAGGTAGCTTTTCGTTTGTCTGGACCACTTTTAACCCAAACAACACCATCTTTATCCATATATGGTTTTGAAATTCCAGGTAAAATATGCACAACCATAATAAATCCATTTTTTATGAAAAAATTCTCAGTAATTGGATTGATTGGAGGTTTGACCTGTTGCGAAGCTGCATTTGAAACAATATTACTTAATTTACCAATATCTTCACGTTTCAAGCCAGATATAGAACCATCATCAGACACTCCAATTATTATCATGCCACCAACAGAGTTGCTGAAAGCTACCATTTCTTGTGATAGAGAAGTTGAGTTGGTTACATTAGCTTTAAATTGGTGTCTACCATCTTCACCTCTTGCTATTATTTCTAAAATTTCTGTGGTTTCCATATTCCGTGAATCTCCTTTTTTATTTATTCAACTGGCACAATGCAATCAGGGGCACATGGTTTGGTGCATAATTTACAACCGGTGCAAATTGCCTCATCAATTCGCACAAAAGCTAATTCTTTTTGTTTGCCAGTGGGTTTTGTGACGGTTTCACGGCGAGTGACAAAAATAGCCGGGCAACCAGTATCCAAGCAATTGCCACATCCTGTGCAATCCTCATCAATTACTGTCAAGGGTTCTAATGCATCATAAGCATCCACCAAAACACAAGGTTGGTCGGTGATAATAACCGACGGCTCGTGGATTTTTGTCTCCTCTCGTAAAACCTTCATTACAGTTGGCAATTCATATGGATTTATTTTTCTTATTCTTTGTTTTTTAACCCCCAATGCTTCGCAGAGTTTGACAAAATCAACTCTTATGGTGTCCTCATTATGTAAATCCTTACCCATGCCAGGATTTGTCTGTCCACCTGTCATACCCACGGCACGATTATCTAATAATAAAACTGTCACATTGCCTTTGTTGTAGGTAATATCTAATAATCCTTGCATTCCCATATGTAAAAAAGTGGAATCTCCGATAACTGCCACGACAGCCTTTTTTTCATCCATCTTACCACGGCCTTTATCCATCCCCAACGCCACACCCATCGATGCACCCATTGAAACACAAGTATCCATCGCTTGCCATGGGTCGCCTGCTCCTAAAGTATAACAACCTATATCTCCTGTGATATTTATATTTTTCATATGTGCCAGTGCAAAATAAGGCCCTAAATGCGGACAGGCGACACACATCGTAGGAGGTCTTGGAAAAACTTGATTTATTTTTATATCGGCGAGTTTATCTTTTTTGCCAAGTAATTTATTGATAGCAGGTTTTAAGGCTGTCGCATTTAACTCACCCATCTTGGGTAAAATATCCTTGCCGTAAATATTCTTTATGCCGGCAGCTTTTAACTCAGTTTCAACTAAGTCTTCCACCTCTTCTGCGACAATTAATTTATCAACGAGTTTAGCGAATTTTTTAATTTTTTCAATTGGCAAAGGGTATGAAAACCCTAATTTAAAAATCGGATATTCATCGTATAATTCTTTGACATTCATATAAGCCGAACCTGAAACAATAAAACCTAATTGTTTATTGGCAGTATTTTCTATTTTGTTAAGCTCCGTGGTTTCAGAGAATTGTTTGAATTTTTCATCGCGGGCAAACATCAGAGGCAGTCTTTTGCCTGCGGCAATCGGTGTCATCACCCAACGAGCCACATCTTTGACAAATCCTGTGGCAGGCTTTTCGATTCTATCGTTTTTAATCGTAAGACGAGTTTTTACATGACAAATTCTAGTAGTGAGACGGACAATAACCGGGGTATCAAACTGCTCTGATATATCAAAGGCTTTTTTTATCATTTCATAAGTCTCTTGACTATCAGATGGCTCCAAAATTGGTAAATGAGCGAACCTGCCCCAATATCTTGAATCCTGCTCGTTTTGTGAACTGGATAAACCCACATCGTCCGCCACAGCTATTACCAATCCGCCGACAACCCCTGCCAAAGTTTGGGTCATAAAAGCATCCGAGGCAACATTCATTCCGACATGTTTCATCGCACAAAACGCGCGCGATCCTGCCAAAGATGCCCCGATTGCCACCTCCATTGAGACTTTTTCATTGATTGACCACTCGGTATAAATATCTGGATATTGGGATAAATATTCTATAATTTCGGTGGATGGTGTGCCAGGATATGCCCCTGCCACATTTGCCCCTGCCTCCCATACAGCACGAGCCACCGCCTCATTGCCTGAGACAAAACAACTTTGCCCTATTTTGCAATTTAATGCTTCACTCATATTTTTAATCCTCTTTTCTGTGATCAATGACTCGCACTGCTTTGCCGGCAGATCGCGCTATTTGCCCTGGTTTTTTGATGTTTATCGAACAAGAAACCCCGATAAAATCTTTGATATTGTGTTGAATATTTTGGGCTACCCGTTGCATCGCATCATCTCCTTGTGATATTAAAACAGGGCTACCCTCAACATTTACCTCCAAACTATCCATCGAGCCTTTGCGATAAATTTCTAATTGATAAAATGGTGATAAATTTTCTGTTTTAACCAAGATTGATTCCACCTGCGATGGATATACATTGACCCCACGGATAATCAACATATCATCAGATCTACCTGTTATTCTTTTCATTCTTTTGTGGGTTCTGCCACATTTGCATGGAGCATCATTTAAAACTGAAATATCACGAGTGCGATAACGGATAATAGGGAAGGCTTGTTTGGTAAGCGAGGTAAAAACCAACTCACCCTGCTCGCCAGCTGGTAACACCTCCCCTGTATCAACATCAACACATTCTACCAAAAAATGATCTTCAAACACATGCAAGCCGTCTTTGGCTTCAATGCACTCCGATGCTACCCCAGGACCTATAATCTCGGATAAACCATAAACATCAATAGCATCAATGCCTAAACTTGATTCAATCTGATAACGCATCTCCTCGCTCCAAGGTTCCGCCCCAAACAAACCTCTTTTTAATGATGATTTTTTAATATCAAAACCCATATTTTCAGAGGCTTCCAACAAATTCAAAGCATAAGATGGCGTGCAACATAATGTATCTGGTTCAAAATCTTTGATTAACATTATTTGTTTTTGAGTTTGCCCACCTGATACAGGTGTTACCATCGCCCCTAATTCTTCTGCCCCATAATGAAAGCCTAGTCCCCCTGTGAATAATCCATAACCATAAGCATTATGCACTCTGTCTCCTGCTCGCACACCTGCGGCGGCAAAAGTGCGTGCCATAAGATGAGCCCAGGTTTTTATATCAGCTTTGGTATATCCCACGACAGTTGGTTTGCCAGTTGTGCCAGAGCTGGCATGCACTCGCACAATTTGGTCGGTAGGAACTGCAAACATTCCAAACGGATAATTATGTCTAAGATGTTCTTTTTTGGTAAAAGGCAACAAAGATACATCTGACAATTTTTTAACATGAGCAGGTTTAATTCCTAACTCATCCATTGCGTCTTTATAGTGTTTAACGGTATGATAAACTCTTTTGATAGTCTCTTGTAGCCTGTGTAATTGCAAAGATTGCAAATTTTCCCCTGATAGGGTTTCGGATGTGACATCTAAAATCATTTTTTTATCCTTTAAAAAATACTATTATAATATTGCAAGCAATCCACCCATCTGAGAGTTTTTGTTTGCAACAAACCAAATCCTCATGTTGAGACTTTTGCATAATTCAAGCACAATTTATAAAACAAATAGATTGCATATGCTCATAGCAAAAATTCGTCAAAGGGAATTACCATATTCCTCATTTTTGCTATAAAAATGCACTATTTTCTGTCCTCTCTAAACAGCACTTGAATTATGCAAAGGTCTCATGTTACATTATTATAAAAAAAATTGATGAATTAAATTTATCCCCAATTTAGTTTTTCTCTTAAAATATAATACATATCATGTTCTACAGGATGGATTAGGGTAGCATCATCATTTGACTTTTGAATATGAATTTCATCTCCTGGAACAAGATTAAAGCTTTGGTAACCATCATAAACTACATGGGAGTTAAATTTATTATTTTTGCTATAAATTACTTTTATTTTGTCTTGTGCATTTATTACAATTGGACGACTGCTAAGTGTGTGTGGGCAAATTGGCAATATTTGCAAGGCATTAATTCCTGACGATAATATTGATCCGCCATTTGACAAAGCATAGGCAGTGGAGCCTGATGGAGTATTTATTATTAAACCATCTGCTCTTTGATTGTTGACAAAATTATCATTGATGTAGGTTTGAAATTCAATCATTTTTACGGCATCCTTAATTCTTAAAACTATATCATTTAATGCCGTTGCTGAAAAAACTATTTTTTTGTTTCTTTGGATGGTGGCATTTAACATAAGTCTGCTCTCGCTTTGATATTCTCCTTGGAGGATTTTATCTAATTGGATGAACTTATCATCGTAAGGAACATCTACCAAAAACCCTAAACGACCAAGATTAACTCCTACAATTGGGATATTCAAAGAGGCAAAATTACGGGATGCACTCAACAAAGTTCCATCACCTCCAAGAGAGATAATTAAATCACAGTTACAATTTATGACATCAATGGAGCAGGAATCTTGTTGCATAATGTCAGCAGCAGAGCCGACAAAACATATTTGTATTTTTTTTGTTTGCAAAAAATCAACAATGTTTGTTAGTGCTATTGACAATAGTTTGTCATTTTGTTTTTTGCTAAACAGAGCAACTTTTTTAAAAATCATTTTTGGTTTATGAATTTAGCCTATGAAAGTCAATCATTTTAACAAATTAAAACTTTTTTTTTAAACTTTTTGTATAATACAGTGTCTTAATCTTTTTAACTATGAATAAATATTATGAAAATTCTTAATGCCACAGTCCTTATATTATCTTTTTTGTTAGGCAGTTTATCTTTTGCAGCAGACATAGATAACTTTAAAAAAAGCTTGATAAAAGTCTCACCAGATTTGGCAAAAATGTCACAAAACATCAAAAAATCTCCAATTCCTAATATTTATGAGGTTTTAATCGAGGGCAAAATTTTATACTTTACTGCCGATGCTAAACACTATTTTTTCAGAAGCCAGCTTTATCAAACTGATGACAATAAAAGTCTTACTGATGAATCTCTTATGCCGTATAGATTAGAGAGCTTAAATCACATAAAAGAGAAAGACTTTTTGACCTATGCTCCTCCTGCCTCCGATAAAATTAAAAAAACCATTACAGTCGTCACAGATACATCCTGCCCCTATTGTCAAAAGTTTCATCAACAGGTGCCAGCTCTTAATAAAAAGGGGATAAGTGTCCGTTATATGTTGTTCCCACGAGCAGGAATTGACTCACAGTCATCAAAAATTATGCAAAGTGCCTGGTGTGCTGATGACCCACAAAAAGCCTTAACTGATGCTAAAAATGGTGATAAAATAACTGATAAAACCTGTCCGAATCCAATTAAGCAACATGTGAAAGTCGCAGGGGATATGGGGTTGACAGGCACTCCTATGATAATATTACCAGATGGCGATCTTGTTCGTGGGTATGTGCCTACCGAGCAATTACTGGAAATATTAGATGAGAAAAATAAATAAAATAAGATATGATGCCCTACAAACAAGAGAAAAAAACAATCTTACTCGTCATAGATTAAAATTATCAAGTCCGCAGGCTACACAAATTATTCTTGATAATAATGATAAAAAATCCTACTTAAATTTTTCATCAAACAATTATCTTGGTCTTGCTAATCATCCTGATGTTATGATGGCTATGAAAAATGCCGTTGATAAATTCGGTGTTTCTGCCTGCTCATCTGATATGGTCACAGGCCACACTGTCGCCCACCATGATTTAGAACAAAAATTAGCTCAGATAAGCAACAAACCACGAGCCCTAATATTTGCTAATGGTTTTATGGCAAATATGGCAATAAACACAACTCTCTACAAAAAAACTAATTTTATTTATCAAGATAAACTAAACCACAGCTCGGCTATTCTCGGTGGCTTGGCATCTGATGCTACCTTGGTTCGTTATGCTCATCTTGATGCCGCTCATTTATTGTCAAAAATAAAAGTTCGCGATGGAGGTGGCGCTATTATGAGTGAAAGTATTTTTAGTATGGGAGGCGATTTTGCTCCTTTGCAAAGATTATCTAATATTGCCACAGAAAATGATCTGGATTTAATTATTGATGATGCCCACGGTTTTGGAGTTTTAGGTGATAACGGCTTGCAAGTGGCTGATGATTACAATGATAATAGTAATGTAATTTATATGGCAACTCTTGGCAAGGCATTGGGTTGTTATGGTGCATATGTTGCAGGATCTGATCTTGTTTGTGATACTCTATTACAGTTTGCTCCTCAACATATCTATACAACCGCTCTGCCTGTTGCGGTTATAAGGGCAGCAGACAAGGCTTTGGATGTTATGCAAAAAGAGAATTGGCGAGTTGAAAAATTATCTGAATCCATCCATTATTTTAAAAAACTTGCATCCTCGTTCAATATAAAATTAACAAAATCAAATACTGCCATCCAACCTATAATTATAGGCGATAACCAAAAAACAATTGATATATCCTCCTATTTAAAAAATAACGGAATAATTGTCGGTGCTATTCGTCCTCCTACAGTTCCAAAAAACTTTGCTCGTTTGCGAATAACACTTACCGCCGAACATAGTCCAGCACAAATTAAAACTTTGGTCAAGGCAATAAATGAGGCTGTTATTTTTCATAAACTAAATTTATAATGGATTTTTTTTGCAAAATATTAGATAATAGCCACTTTTTAATTAAAAATAAAAATGTTTAAATTTTTACATAAATTTGGTTCACCGCCATATTTTTATAATTTTATCAATAAAATCTTACCATATTTATATATCATATTTTTTGGATTATTGTTGTATGGTATGTATGGAGCGCTGATTACTGCTCCTGCGGATTATCAACAGGGCAATAGTTTTCGGATTATATATGTCCATGTGCCGGCAGCTTGGATGAGTATGTTTGTCTATATGGTGATGGCAAGTTGTGCCGTGGTTGTGCTTATTTGGCGGATGAAAATGGCACAAATTATGTTAATATCAAGTGTTGCGGTTGGTGCGATTTTTACAACAATCGCTTTGGTGACAGGTTCAATCTGGGGCAAACCTATGTGGGGTGCTTGGTGGGTGTGGGATGCAAGATTAACCTCGGAGTTAATTTTATTATTTTTATATATCGGAGTTTTAGCACTTTATAATGCCATTGAGGATAAAAAAATTGCCATTAAAGCCGTGTCAATTTTAGTGCTGGTTGGTGTTGTTAATATTCCTATTATTCATTACTCGGTTGAGTGGTGGAACACTCTACATCAAGGACCGACTGTGACAAAATTTGACAAACCATCAATCCATATTGATATGTTAATTCCGTTGCTGGTGATGGCGGTAGCTTTTAAGTTTTATTACATAATCAATCTCTTGCATAATGCAAAAAATCAGATTTTAATCAGCGAGAGCACAACCTCTTGGGTCAAAGATATGGTCAAAAAACAATCATGATAAGTTATGATGAGATAATGGAATTTATGGCAATGGGCGGTTATGGTGCTTATGTTTGGAGTAGCTTTGCCATAAGTTTTGCTTTGATGATATGGGGCATTATATCTCCGGTTCGTAATTTAAAAAAAATCAAAAAAGATTTATTGAAAAAGTATCAACGTCAAGAGTTGTTGGGAAAAACATAAAAAAACAATGGTCGTCACTGCGAACGAGCGTAGCGAAGTGCGGCAGTCTCTTGTTATTATCCGTCATAACGAGGCGGACAGATAAAGCGATGCAAAACACAAAAAATTGCCATATCTCGTGTTATTATCCGTATACTTTGCCTTTAATCTTATTTTGTCACAGGTTTGGTGCATACACAGCGAGATTGCCGCGGCGATTTAAACGCTTGATATTACATCATTTTTTTGTCCGCCTCGCAATGACGGAGTTTTTTTGAGTCTCTTTCATCAGCAGTTAATAAGATAAAATCATATTTTTGATATTCTCGACCATTGATTATAACTGCGATTTTGTGTAATCCTTGATGAAATTTGCGAGTGCTTATAACTTTGAAAGACTGCCTGCGGATAATTTTTGTTATGGAATTTTTACTATAATCTTTCTCGCTAATTTTATAAACTTTTTTTGTTAAAGTCCCATTTGCCTTTTGATAATAAATCACATACTCCAACCTAATTTTTGTTTTTTGAGATTTTTGATTATACAGATTAAAAGAAAATTCTAAATAATTGCCGATTTTAATTTTTGAATTAACAATTAAAAAATTATCAATTTTAATTTTATGACTTGGCTCTAAACCGAAAATTTTCATAACCTCTTTATCGCCCTTTTTTAAGAGGGTGCGAGCGGCATGCTTTATCAACCAGTTAGTATCTGAATTTATCCCCTGCCATTTTTTGATAATATTTATGACAATATCTGGATTATCTTTTGCTATATCGTTGAGATTATTAGCGATACTTTTTCTGACAAATAAAGATTTGTCGGCTTTTAAGTTCTCTAAAATCGGCAAAATCAGCATAGGATTTTTTTTAAATTCTGGTAAAGAACAAGCCCAGGGTAACCTCGGACGACAACCCTCAGAGGCAAGTCTTCGCACAGATTCATTGTTGTTTTGTGACCACAACAACATTTGTTGCATAGTTTTTTGTGAGTCTTTAATGATAAAAGGACGGATAGCAAACTCGCAACTGGTAAATTTGGTAATCTGTTCCAAAGCCTGCATTGAGATTTTATAATCATCTAACCCATAGGTTTCAATATAATCTGGTAAAAACATATACTCCAACCTTAAATCATTTTCTGCTGTTTTTAAAAGATTGACAATTTTTAAAATAATTTGGACCGCTTGGGGGAAATCAGAGCTCAGATGATGATGCAAAATAAAACAAATATGTTTCATCCTATCTTTTAACTCTCGCTGTTGCCAGTTTTTATCACAAACCTGCTCCATAAATAAATCAGAATTAAAATCATCTATCACAACGGATAAAACCTGCATAAATTCAGCAAAAAACTTATCGTTATAAATATTTTTAAAAGGCTCCATTATATTTTATGAGACCTTTGCATAATTCAAGTGCTGTTTAGAATAATAAGAAAATAGTGCATATTTTATTAAAAAAAGAGGAAAATAGCCTGTTATTTGACGAATTTTTTGATAAAATAGGCGCATTTTATTGTTGTTATAAATTGTGCTTGAATTATGCAAAGGTCTCTTTATAAATTTAAAATTTTTTATTATAGGCTTTTGCTTTTGTTTGTTTGACAAAATTTGCAATAAAACGATTGAAATCATTTGCTTTTTTTAAAAAAGTAATAGTATCTAAATTATAATTATAAGCATTTGCATCAGTAGTTTTAATAAATTTTACAGCCACTTTATCGGCTAATTTTTGATGAAAATTATTTTTGTTTATAGTTATAGGTTTTTTATTTTTGTATGCTTGGGTTATTTTGGCAAAATCTTCTTCATCTCCTGTTTCAACAAAACCTATGAATAAAAAATCTGGTTTATAATTTTGCTTTGTATTAGCTGCATCCAATAAAACATATTTTTTTAAATTTTTATCATTCAATTGCTCTATTTTTTTAAAAGTTTTTTCTTTTTTACTCCAATAGGGGATTTTATGTTTAAATAATAAAAATTGTCCATACAACAAAGATTTGGCTTTTACATTGATAGTCTCGCCCAACATATTCTCAAAATAATTACCAGAATTTTGTTTGTAGTTTGAGGTAACAAATTTAACTCCTATGCCAGATATTGCTTTATTTTTATAAAAAACTGTAAGATCAATTGCTTTGGTGTTATATAAACCTGCAAATTTATATTCCTTGCCGTCGTCCATTCCATAAGATTTAATGCTAAAATCTTGGGTTTTATCGTTATTGAGTTTGGCAAGAATTATTTGCGATAGGCATTTGTGAATTGGAATAAGCTTTTTATTACTTCGTCCAGTGTAAATTAGATAATTTTTATATCCTTCACTTATGCTATATTCAAGACGATCCAAATCATTAATTTTTGGATTAGCTTTTTGAAAACAAGAATAACTAATTGCATAAGACTTATTGTCCTTAGGTTTTGTTGTCTTTTTTGCATATATTGGATTCGTTGTCAATGCAAAAATAAAAGATAATATAAAAAAGTTTGTTATAGTTTTTATCATAGTAAAAAATATTTATAAAAAATTATAGTTTCATGCAATTCCCTGCAAAAATGGGACAAATTGCACTCTTAAAAGAATTTGTTCGCTTAGGGTGTCATTATATTTCGTGAAAAGTGTTAGGTGTTGAGGTTTATTTGTCTCCCCTATGGGTGCGATAATTGTGCCACCATCTGGTAATAAATCAGTAAAATGTTGAGGGATTTTGTTAATTGCTGCGGTTATCATTATACCATCAAATGGGGCATGTTTTTCTATATTTTCATCACCGTCTGATAAAATAGCAGTGATATTTTTTATTTGCAAAGCATAAAAATTATCAACAGCTTTTTGGTGCAGAGTTTTTATTCGCTCAATTGTTATAACCTCTGGGATTAAAGCGGATAGGATTGCAGCTTGATAACCAGAACCTGTGCCGATTTCTAAAACTTTGTTGAGATTCTTGGTGTGCAATAATTGCTCGGTCATTTTTGCCACTATAAAAGGTTGTGAGATAGTCTGACCACACGAGATTGGCACAGCCAGATCTTCATAGGCTTGCTGAGATAATCCACTATTCATAAAAAGATGACGGGGAGTTTTTTTGATAACATCTAATACTTTTTGGTTAAAGATTCCTTTATCTGCAAGATTATCCGCCAGACGATTTCGTGATCTTTGAGAGGTAAAACCTATGCCATCTATTTCAGATTGTGTATATATATTCATCTAAGGTTTTTAATTGAGAGTGGGCGCTCATATCTATCGTAAGCGGAGTTATGGAGACACATTTATTTTCAATAGCATAAAAATCTGTCATTTTGCCATTATCATCAGTGTCCCCTACGGAGCCGATCCAATATGACACGCCACCTCGTGGGTTTAGTTTGTCGATTACAGCGGATTTTGCTCGGTGGCGATTGCCACATCTGGTGGCAACTATTTTTTTGATTTTATTTTTTGGCAAGTTGGGAATATTTATGTTTAAAAAAGTGTATTTATCCATTTTTAGGTTTTTTATATTTTTTATAAAATCATTTATTATTTCTGCCCCATCTTTTATATAATCCAAATTATCTCCTACCAAAGATACTGCGATTGCAGGCGCTCCTAAGAATCTGCCCTCCATAGCGGCGGCAACTGTGCCGGAGTAGTGCACATCATCGCCCAGATTGGCACCGTGGTTGATGCCACTTATGACTATATCAATTTGTTTTTTTAATAAACCGCACAAGGCAAGATGCACGCAGTCTGTGGGTGTGCCATCCACGGCATAGGTATTATTTGATAGCTTATCAACTTTTAAAGGACGATCCAAACTCAAAGAATTAGAAGCTCCACTGCGGTTTCTGTCAGGGGCAAAGATTGTCACATCATGTTGTTTTGATAGGACATTTTTTAAAGTTTGAATGCCACGAGAATTAAACCCGTCATCATTGCTTAGTAAAATATTCATATTTTTTGTATTCTATAATCCCACCGACAAACAACTCCATAAATTGCCACCAACTCGTTTTTTAGATATAACAGAGGAATGCCGTCTCGCATCCATGGTGGGATTTTATATTCTTGAAATATTTTTTTTAATTTTTTATAACTGCCATTATAATTAAGTTGCATCTTTTGCCCTTCTTGACGATAGGATATTTTAACATTTTTTGTTTTGGAAAAATCAAAATTTTGTTGTTTTAATTGCTCTAAGGTGAGAGTTAAATTTTGGTTAATTTTTAAATCCCCCTCTTTAAAAACCCATACAATTTCTTTTTTACAAGCAACATCATCATCATCTTTTTGGACTAAGTATATTACATTATCATAGGTTTTTAAACTATGATTATCATCTAATTTAATCTCGATTTTATTGTCATTATTGCTATTGATAAGTTGAGTTATTATTTCTTCGGTGTGTTTTTGATTTGGATAAAAACATATTTTTTTTGATAACCAATATCTTATTACCCATTTTTTTTCAAAATTCGGGGCAAGATTTAAAACCTCACTATTTATTTTATCAGAGCAAAAATCTATATTTTTATATTTTTGCAACAGAGTTTCATCAATAAAATTATTATTTTCGGCAATTATGTTGATGGCTTTGTTGATATTGTTAAGATAAGCTGTGTTTATGTTATCAAGGCTTGGCATAACTTTTAATCTTAAATAATTACGAGTAAATTTTATATCAGCATTGCTATCATCCACAATATATTTTATTTGATGAGTTGTTGCATAGTCGTTTATTTGTTGTTGTGATATATTCAAAAAGGGGCGAGCAAGCGACATATTAAATATATTGATACGAGGTTTTATGCCAGATAAACCGACACTGCCTGAACCTCGTAGCAACCTTAAAAAAAAAGTTTCAACCTGATCGTTAAGATGATGAGCGCACAAAACTTGCTCATCTTTTTTAACAATATTTTTTATAGCTTGGTATCTTTGAATCCGTGCCTGTTCCTCTGGACTTTTTTTAGTGTTTGTATTGATGGTAATTTTTTGACTGATGAATGAAATGTCATGTTTTTTGCACTCATCTTCGCAATGTTTGTCCCATATGGTCGCATTTTGTTGTAGCTGATGATTAATGTGCACTGCTCTGAATTGAATTTTTTTGTTGTGAGTTTTTAGGGTATGGCACAGATGCAATAAAACAGACGAATCAACCCCACCACTTATGGCAATTAAAAATTTATTGAAATCTGAGTTCTGTAAAAAAACTTCAATTCTTTGCCAAGATAAATTTTGCAAGATTTTTAATTTTCAGTAGTGGTAGTATCAAATTTACCAAATGCCATAAGTTTATCGTATCTGTTCTGCACCAAATTTTTAATGGGTTTTGCCTCTAATATAGACAGTATTTTGTTTAAATGATTCTTTAAAGATGATGCTGTTTTTTGAAAATCACGATGGGCTCCGCCAAGTGGCTCTTCTATGATGGTATCAATTAAATTGTGTTCTTTTAATATATCCGCAGTTATTCCCATAGATTTTGCAGCCTCCGATGCTTTATCTGCATTTTTATACAGTATTGATGCGCATCCTTCTGGTGATATAACAGAATAGGTGCTATATTGTAACATTACAATTTCATCACCAACACCTACTGCCAAAGCACCTCCTGATCCACCTTCTCCGATAATAGTGCAAATAATTGGAGTTGCTAAATCTGACATTTTATATAAGTTATAAGCAATTGCATAGGATTGGTTGCGTTCTTCGGCTCCTATGCCAGGATATGCCCCCGGAGTATCAATAAAAGTAAAAATTGGGAGTTTAAATTTTTGAGCAAGTTCCATCAGTCGCAGAGATTTTTTATAACCTTCAGGACGTGGCATAGCAAAATTATTTTTTATTTTTTCTTTGGTATTGCGTCCTTTTTGGTGACCTATTACCATCACAGGTTTGCCATCAAGTTTGGCTAATCCACCTATAATCGCTACATCATCTGAAAAATTACGATCCCCATGCAGTTGATGAAAATCTGTAAATATTAAATCAATGTAGTCTTTGGTGTGGGGTCGTTGTGGGTGACGGGATAATTTTGAGATTTGCCAGGCATCTAAGTTTGCAAAAATTGATTTGGTACGCTTAGCGGATTTTTGTTCTAAGTTTTCAATTTCATTTTGAATATCAATCTCGACATCACTATCTAAAAAACGAAGCTCTTCAATTTTTGCTTCTAATTCAGCGATAGGTTGTTCAAAATCAAGAAAATTGGTATTCATAATCTAATTACTCACCAGTTAGAGTTTTAAATTTTTTCATTAACTCGTCCTGGGTTTCTTCGTGTTCCGGGTCTACCAAAATACAGTCAACCGGACATACCTCAATACACTGTTCGGCATCAAAATGACCGACACATTCGGTGCAAAGGTTGGGGTCGATTTCATATATTTCATCACCCATCGTAATTGCCTCATTAGGGCATTCTGGTTCACAAACATCACAGTTAATGCACTCATCATTTATCAATAAAGCCATTTTAAGTCTAATCTCCTAAATAATAAAAATAATAAAAAACAATATTCTAACACTTCTTTTTTAATAATTCCTGTTTTAATGCAATTTGCACTTTTGGATCAATAAATTGACTGACATCACCACCGATAGATGCCATCTCTCGCACCAACGAGGAACTTACAAAAGCATGCTCTTGTGATGCTGAGATAAAAATAGTTTCAATGTCAGGAGCAATTTGATGATTCATCCCAGATAATTGCACCTCATATTCAAAATCAGATACCGCCCGCAACCCACGTAAGATTATTTTGGCATTTAATTGGTGGGCTAAATCCACCAACATACAATCAAATTTTATGACACTCACTTGCGGAATATTTTTTGTTACCTCTTGTGCTAAGTTAATTCTTTGTTCTAATGAAAAAAATGGTTGTTTTTTGGAACTTTCTGCCACGGCGACAACAACCTCATCAAAAAGATTAGCTGCTCGGCTGATTATATTGCTATGCCCGTAGGTTATAGGATCAAATGTGCCAGGATAAATTATTTTATTTTTATTCATCATTGTGCTTTTTAGTTAAAAGGTAAAATTTTACCATAGAATATATTTTTTTGCGACTAATTATCCAGTTATTATTTAATTCTAATTCTCTATCCACAGGAATTTCAACATAAACCTTGCCATTATGACTGAGAGGAATATGCTCTAAAAACCAATTTAATTTTTGATATAGTTCGCTCTTAAAAGGTGGGTCAAAAAATACAATATCAAATATTTGCGTGGTGTGGGTAGCGAATTTCTCTGCACTTTTGTTGATAATTTCTATATCACCGCTTATTTTATTTGAATTTTTTTTCAGTTGCTGACATATTTGATAATTTTTTTCAACCATAATGAGTTTTTTGCAACCTCGTGAAGTGGCCTCAAACCCTAAACTTCCCGAGCCTGCAAATAAGTCCAAACAAACACTATCTGTTATATCGTGTTGTAACCAACTAAACAAAGTTTCACGAGTTTTAGCTGCGGTCGGTCGCAAACCATCAAAATCGCCAAATGTTATTTTTGTTCTTTTGTGTTTGCCTGCTATGATGGTAACTTGGTTTTTTAACATAAGCCCAAATAATTCAAAGGTTGATTATTTTTCTAAAAAACCATTCTAATGGTCCGACCTTAAAATATTTTAACCAAACAACACTAAACATTACAGCAAAAATACAAAAAGATAAAACACTAAACAAAGCAAGTTCAATTGTCTGATTTTTTAACAAATTTAAATAGTCCAAAATACTCATACCTATAATTACATGAGCTACATATAGTGTCAAAGACATCTGCCCTGTTTGGTAAAAATATTTTACTACAATATTGTTGGAATATTTTTCTGATACATTTAAACTGATAATAATTAAAACAATTGCCAAGCTGCTGGCGGCTATGATATATTGTGGCATTGGTGGAATAACTGATGTAGTCAAAAGCAAACCTATATTATCGGCAAGATTATAACTCAACCACAAATTAAGAGTCCAAAAAAATAATTCCGTTGTTATCCATATAATCAAAGAATATTTCAATAATTGTTTCCGTTTATTTTTATCTAATAGGTTTTGTCGCCCTAACCAAATGCCAAGCAACAAAAATGAAACCCAAGGAAAAACTGGATGAAAACCATTAAAAAATATTCTTCTGACGAGTCCATCAAAAGTCCATAATTGATGATAGGTAAGAGCGCTCCAATCCCAGTTGGCATTATAATCAAATAACATCAATAAAACCGGAAACATAAGAGCAACAAAAGCAGTCAAAATTAATAATTTTTTATCACTTAAATTGAATAAAAATGATGCGATTAAAAAATAAAAACCGTAAAAATGTAAAATATCAGCCGGCCAAATTGGAGTATAAGCCAAACCTATGATAATCAACAGCAACCCACGTTTTATCAAAGCTTTTCTCTTAGCAAGTATCAGAGTCAGATCTTGACAGGAGTGGGCTTTTTTTGTTAAAAAAGCAATGCCAATACCTGCTAAAACCACAAACAATGCCGATGCTCTGCCATGAAAAATGCCGGCAAACCAAATTAAAAAAGCACTGCCTGTCGTTGCCCCCATAACAATTTTAAAATTAACTATTACCATCCCAAATATGGCAAATGCTCGGGCAACATCAAAACCTAATATTCTTGATTGCATAAATTTTTACTAAGCTAAGTTGAGACCTTTGCATAATTCAAGCACAATTTATAAAACACACCTTTTCATAGCAAAAATTCGTCATCACGAGCGTAGCGAGAAACTCCAAAGGACTTACCATTTTCCTCATTTTTGCTATAAAAATGCACTATTTTCTGCATTCTCTAAACAGCACTTGATTTATGCAAAGGTCTCAAGTTAAATTAAATATTTTATTGACTGCTTGGATTAAATCTTGATTATCATCAACAGCAGCTTGTTTTAAAGATATTGTCGGTTGGTGCATAATTTTATTGACAAGATTGCGGCTAAATTGTTCTAATAATTTTTTTTGCCCCTCATCTATTTTTTGATTATTTTTTGCCATAACTTCATCTGCTATGTTATTGATATTGGCACGCATATTTTTTATGGTGTCTGTTGCGGACAAAGATTTTTCTGTTTTTAAAAAGTCATCAACTGCAAGATATATATATTTTTGTGCCTCTATGGCGGCGGTTTGGCGAGATTTTTGGTTTTCGGTAATAATATCCTGCAAATCATCAACCGTATATAAAAATACATCATCTAATTCATTAACCTGCTCTTCAATATCACGAGGCACGGCAATATCAACCATAAACATCGGTTTATGTTTGCGAGCTTTCAGGGCACTTTCAACCGCTCCTTTGCCAAGCAATGGTAGTTGTGATGCTGTGGAGGAGATAATAATATCAGCTTGTAAGAGATAATCTGGAATATTTTTGATAATAATAGCTTGTCCATCGCAGGTTTTGGCAAGCTTTTGAGCTTTTTCATAAGTGCGATTAGCAATGATGATATTTTTAATTTTATTTTTTTTCAAGTGAGATATTGCCAACTCAACCGTCTCGCCTGCACCAATCATCAAAGCGGTATATTGCTCCAATCCACCAAAAATTTGTTTAGCAAGAGACACCGCAGCAAAAGCCACCGAGACAGGGTTAGCGCCGATGGCAGTTTTGGTTCGCACTAATTTGGCGGTGGCAAAGCTGCATTCAAATAATTTATAAAAATACGAATTAATGGCATCATATTGACAAGCGGTTTTAAAAGCTGCTTTTACCTGTCCTAAAATTTGTGGCTCGCCGAGAATCAAAGAATCCAAACCACAACAAACCCCAAAAAGATGATTTATTGCCTCGTTGTTTTGGTAAGAAAAAAGGTAAGGCACAATTTGATGAGCCGAGAGATTATGAAACTCATATAATTTGCGGATAATTATATCGATGCCATCTTGATTTGAATTGGCATAGATTTCAGTCCTATTGCAAGTTGAGATTATTAAAACCGCTTTGATTTGGCTGATTTTTAATAATTCCCCATACGCTCGCTGCAATTGTGCCTCGCTAAAATTTATCTTCTCGCGAATATTTACCGGAGCACTATTGTGGTTTAGCCCCACAACTATTAAAGACATTTTTATTTAATTTTGGATTTAATTCTTGTTTTAATTTTTTGCTTTATCAACGATTTTATTATCGGCAATCCAAGCCATCATTGAACGAAGTTTTTCTCCCACCTCTTCAATTTGGTGTCTTTTGCCGATAGCTCGTTTAGCTTTTAAAGTAGCAGCTCCTGCCTGATTTTCCAAAATAAACTCACGAGCAAATTCGCCATTTTGAATCTCAGTTAAAATCTTTGCCATCTCTTTTTTTGTCTGTTTGGTAATAATTCTGGGACCACGAGTTAAATCACCATATTCGGCAGTATTTGAAATTGAATAACGCATATTAGCGATACCACCTTCATACATTAAATCAACAATAAGTTTTAACTCATGCAGGCATTCAAAATATGCCATCTCTGGCGCATATCCTGCCTCCACCAAAGTTTCAAAACCTGCCTGCACGAGAGCTGTTGCCCCACCACACAAAACAGCTTGCTCGCCAAATAAATCAGTCTCTGTCTCTTCTTTAAATGTAGTCTCAATAACCCCAGCACGCCCGCCACCATTAGCACTGGCATAAGATAATGCAATTTTTTTCGCCATCCCAGATGAGTCTTGATGCACAGCAATAAGTGATGGCACACCGCCATTTTGAGTATAGGTAGAACGCACAAGATGACCCGGACCTTTGGGGGCAATCATAATAACATCCAAATCAGATCGTGGCTCAATTTGTCCGTAATGGATATTAAAACCATGAGCGAATGCTAAGGCTGCTCCTTGTTTAATATTAGGAGCAATTTCATCACGATATAATTTTGCTTGATGTTCGTCAGGGGCAAGCACCATTACTAAATCAGCACAAGATACCGCATCTTTGATATTTTTTACATCTAATCCGGCATTCTTAGCTTTTTTTGCAGAAGATGAACCCTCTCGCAAACCCACAACCACACTCACACCTGAGTCTTTGAGGTTATTCGCATGAGCATGCCCTTGTGAGCCATAACCTACAATACATACAGTTTTACTTTTGATGATGCTCAAATCAGCATCTTTGTCATAATAAATATTCATCCTACATTTCTCCTAAAAATTAAATTAACTCGCCTATTTTACTCTTTTTTAAAAATAAATTTTAAAATTTTAAAAAAAACTTAACTGATGAGATTTTAAGGAGCTTTGAATAACTGCGATGATTAGTAAAGTAGTAAATTTACCAGTAGTGGTAAAGTTGCTGTTTTAATGATTTATCATAATCAAATTGTGCATGAGTTAGGCAATTCGTTGGCAACGATTACAATGTTTTGTGCCGTAGGTTTTAAATCTGTTGATTGATAATAAACATAACAATCAACAGATTGACAGAGAAAGAAAAATTATTTTTTATTCTTTTTCTTTGATTTTTTCCCAGCCTTTTTTTCTTGCTTCTTGTTTTTTTTGGCAGCTTTTGCCTCTTTCTTCTTGGCTTTTTTATCAGCCTTTGCTTCCTGTTTCTTTACCTTTTTTTCAGCTTCCACATCTTTTCTTTTTTCACCTTTTGCCGCAAAACATTTATCAGAGTGGCAATGATATTTATTGTCTGCTTTGTTTGTATGACCACCATTTTTATCTAAACCGCCTTTGTGGGCAAATGATACATTAAATGCAAAAATTGAAAACAAAAATACGGATAATAATATTTTATACTTATTCATAACTAACTCCTAAAAAACAATAAAAACCTTTGCACAAATCAAGAACACATAAAAAAATATAACTTGATTTTTGTAAAAGTCTCAAAAAGTCATATTATAGCACAAATAAATTTATAAGGTGTTGATTTTTTTAATATTTTGAGACCTTTGCATAAAACAAGTGCTGTTTAGAAAATACAGAAAATAGTGCATTTTTATAAATTTTTTTAATTCCATAGAATAGGCTGTTGGACATAAGGATTCAACTGCTTTGGTAAATTTTTCTCCCGTAGGCTCTCCTTGTTTTTTGATGGTAAGATATGGGGTTTTACCAAATTCAATAATTACAGGTAAATTTTTTGCAGCATAATATTGTTTATATTCTTTGAGAAAATTTAATTTTGTAGTCATATTATTTTTTAAGAATTAAATTTTTTGATATTTTTTTCAAAAGCTTCAAGCTCTTTTAAATCTTGTTTGTCTGCCAAAATCATCTGCTCTTTTCTCCGATTATTATTAAATTTTTCATACATTTTTGAAACCAGTTTTTCCATTTCTTTATTTGAAACACTCCCCTTATAACTAAGTAATTTTTTATTATTCAGTTCAATGATTTTGTCAATATTTTCTTGCCAAAAAGAAATTGTAATATCCTTTTCATCTTTCGCTCGCAACTCCGCTGTTTCCAAAAACACGGTTACAAAACGATTTAAACTATCCAACTCATCGTGATTCAAATAATTTTTTGAAATAAAAATGTCCTGTTTTCGGACAATCTTTCCCTGCCAATTTGTCAGTGCCATATTTAGTTTTTTTTCATCGGCACGATTTGAGATAATCTCTGCCGCAGTTTGTCCTGTAATGGCATATAAAATTTTGTTTTGGGTTTCTGCAAAAAACATTTGAGTTGCTTTGTCCGTAGAGTCATAATCACTACTTAGTGACAATAAATCTCTGACTTTTTGGTAAAAAATTTTTTCAGAGGAGCGAATATCTCGAATTTGAGCGAGTAATTCTTCAAAATAACTTGCTCGTCCATCAGGATTTTTGAGCCTTTCAGAATCTATCAAAAAACCCTTAACCATAAATTCTTTAAGGTTTTCATTTGCCCATTTTCGAAATTGTGTACCTTTTTTACTTTTTACCCGGAAACCAATCGCCAAAATCATCTCTAACGAATAAAAAGTTACATTATAATTTTTTCCATCAGAGGCAGTTGTTAAGTAATCTTTAACAACTGAATTTTGGCTTAACTCTCCCTCTTCTGTTATGTTTTTGGTGTGAATACTAATATTTGGGACGGAGGTGTCAAAAAGTTCTGCAATTTGATTTTGGTTCATCCAAATATTCCCATTTTTGGCATACAAAGATACTGCGGACTTTCCGTCTGCTGTTTTATAGATGATGATATTTTGAGATAATTTTTTCATTATTTTATACATCATCTAAATATTACTTGATTTATGCAAAGATCTCATTTTAGTTTTTTCTTCTCTTTGTTTTGTAAATATCTTGCATTTTGCGAAGAGATGATACTCTCACCTGTTTGTTTTTCAATTGAAATTCTAGCTTGTTTAGCGGCATTTCCACCTTTTTGAGCTACCAGTTTGTTTTGATTAAGATTTTTTGGTTGTTGTTTTTTAGAAATTTCTGTCGTAGATGCTTCTGCTAACATATTTAAAACCAACTCAAGGTTTGTCATATTATCTCGTAAATTTTGTTTTTTTAAATTTTTAAAATTCTTGTATTCTTTGATTGATTTATCGGCCCATGCTTTTGTTATTTCATCTGTTAAAATAGCATATTCCAAACCTTCTTTAACTCCTCTTGTTTGCCACTCGTCGGTGAGCTCTTTTCTTATTTCAATGCTTTTGAGTCTTTGGTTTATCCATTCTTTGGAATAGCCCTTTTTAAGATATGTTTGCATAGCTCTATCAAAGGCAAGTTCTGGGTCTTCGGTTTCTTCAATTCTTTCGTGTCCTACTTTTGCAAGCCACAATTTAAAAGGTTCTGCCTTAGGAGAGGGAATAGATTGAATAAGTCTGAGGATATTTTCTGTATCTGCTACATCTGTTTTATAAAATTTGCCATCAGAAGATTTCATTTTCAGTTGTCCCAATTTTTGGGACAACTGACTCCCTTCTTCTGATAATTTTGTTTTTAGAGCATTCCAATATTTTCTAGGACGTGGACTTTCTGTTAAAATTTCAATTACATCTACAACAGAAAAATACCAAATCTCTTTTTCATCGTCCCAATGTCTGCGAACTTGTTTTTGATTAAAAAGAACAATAGAATTATCTTTTTTGTCAGTTTTTTGTTTTTCCATTATTAACTTTGGTGGCGACAATCTATCAAAGAATATTTTTGCCGCGGATGATGCCTGTGACTCCTGATCTCACAATTTCTTTGATGTTGTCGGAGCCTACGGCCCGGATGAAGGCGTCTAATTTACTGCTTCTGCCTGTGATATTGATAACAAATGTTGTGGCTGATACATCAACAATATCTGCTCTGAATATGCTGGTTAAACGATATATCTCATCTCTTGTTTTGGCATTGGCATTGACTTTGATTAACATCATTTCACGTTCAATGTGATCGGAGTCGGTTAAATTACGGATATGCACAACATCAATTAGTTTGTTGAGTTGTTTGCAGATTTGTTCAATAATTTGGGTGGAACCACAGGTTACTATCGTCATACGAGACAGAGTATTATCATGGGTTTTTGCCACAGTCAGAGATTCAATATTATAACCACGAGCAGCGAATAGGCTTGCGACTCGTGCTAATGCTCCTGATTCGTTTTCCATTAAAATTGCTAAGATATGTCTTTTCATAATAGGGCAGATTCAGGTGATAGTTGCATCTCGTGGTGTCCTTTGCCTGCGACTATCATAGGATATACGTTTTCAGTTTGATCGGTTAAAAAATCCATAAAAACTAATTTGTCTTTGATGGCAAAAGCTTTTTTTAATGCTGGGCGAACATCAGCAGGTTTTGTAATTCTTATTCCAATATGTCCATAACTTTCCGCCAATTTAACAAAATCTGGATTGTGATTTAAAGGGGTTTGGCTATATGTTTCATCATAAAAAAACTCTTGCCATTGACGAACCATTCCAAGAAAGCTATTATTAAGATTTATAATTTTGATGGGTAGTCCATATTGAAAACAAGTTGCTAACTCTTGGATACACATTTGAATACTGCCGTCCCCGGTAATCAGTGCTATATCAGATTTAGGTTTTGCCACCGCAGCTCCTATGGCCGCAGGCAACCCATAACCCATTGTGCCTAAGCCACCAGAGGTTAAAAATTGGCGATTTCTGTTGAATTTGAAAAATTGGGCAGCAAACATTTGGTGTTGTCCGACATCTGTTGCTACTATTGCATCCGGGGCAATCTCACTTAATGCCTCCACCACCGCTTGTGGTTTTATTCTATCTGATTTTTTGTTATATTTTAGGCAATCTGATTTTCGCCATTTTTGAATATCTTGCCACCATTTTTGATGGCTTGTCGATTTTTTGCTAGCAAAATTTTTGTTAAAAATTGTTAAGACTTGTTTGACATCACCGACAATAGGGGTATCCACTTGGACATTTTTTGAAATTGATGATGGATCTATGTCAATATGAATAATCGTCGCTTGCGGACAAAAATGTTCCACCTCGCCTGTGACCCGGTCATCAAAACGTGCACCGATAGCGATTAGGGTATCACACTCATGCATCGCCATATTCGCCTCATAGGTGCCGTGCATGCCAAGCATACCTACAAACAATTCATCAGTGCTGTCAAAAGCCCCAAGACCCATCAGGGTGCTGGTTACAGGTGAGTTTATTTTTTTAGCAAATTCTCGTAATTCTTTATCGGCATTAGCCAAGACTACACCACCACCATAATAAATAATTGGTTTTTTGGCTTTTTTAATCTGCTCCAAAGCTTTTTTAATTTGGCGAGGGTTGCCTGTGGTGTTTGGTTTGTAAGAGCGAATATTTATATTTTTTGGATAGGTAAAATTTGTCTTTAAAGCAGGTGCAGTGAGATCCTTGGGAATATCAATTAACACCGGACCTGGTCTGCCAGTTTTGGCGATATAAAAAGCCTTTTTTATAGTAGGGGCAATATCATTTATATCTTTTATTAAATAGTTGTGTTTAACACAAGGGCGAGTAATTCCTGTTATATCTGCCTCTTGAAAAGCATCCGAGCCGATAAAGTGGCTCATTACTTGTCCGGTGATAACTACAATTGGAATGGAATCCATATAAGCTGTCGCCAGAGCTGTGACAGCATTGGTAGCCCCAGGACCTGAGGTTAATAAAGCCACCCCCACCTCGCCTGTGGCACGAGCAAAACCATCGGCGGCATGGGTTGCCCCTTGTTCGTGACGGGTTAAAATATGTTGAAGATCTTGGTGACGAGATAATTCGTCATAGATGTGCAAAACTGCTCCGCCCGGATAACCAAAAATAGTTTTAACTTTTTCTGCTTTTAAAGATTCAATTAAAATTTGACTGCCATCAAGTTGCATTCTATGAGTTTAAAAAATAAAAAAGGCAATTATACATAATAATTGCCTTTGATGTAAAAAAAATAAAAGTTAAATGTAGAGTGATATATCAGCACCACCTGCAAATTCAAAGAATTTAGCGGCTCCTGCATATTCCACACCATCCATAAAATCATCAGGATTCATATCAAATAAATCAACCGTCATCTGGCAGGCGATAAATTTAACTTCTGCCTCACCACATAACTCGCGTAATTCTTCAATGCTGGCGACACCTTTCTTTTTCATCTTGGCTTTCATCATTGCCGTCATAATCGCCTGCATTCCAGGGATGGCGGTGCCGATTACCGGAAACCACTTATCCATACCCATCGGCATTGGCATCCCAGGGTTGCCAAGTGGTGATACAGAAAGATCTGGTTGTTTTTTTAACAACTGCAAACCATAAAAAGTAAAGAAAATCTCAACATCATATCCTAAGGCAGCCGCTGTTGAACCCAAAATAAAAGGCGGATAAGCCCAGTCAAGTGTGCCTTTGGTGGCAATAATTGCCAGTTTTTTGTTAGCCATAATTTAATACCTCAAAAAATAAAAAATCTTATGATTTTTTAATGGCAAAAACAAATTTACCGCCCTCTTCACCTGAGGATAATAATTCGTTGCCAGTTTGGTTTGAAAATGCTTCAAAATCTTTTACAGAACCAGGATCAGTTGCAATAATTTTTAAAACCTGTCCTACATCCATAGATGTCAAAGATTTTTTAGCTCGCAAAATTGGTAGTGGGCAATTCAAGCCCGATGCATCTAATTCTTGATCAAAATCTGCCATAATAAAACTCCTTATAAAAAGTAAAAACAAACCATTATACAATAAATAAAGTGTTAAAATCAAGTTTTTTCAAAAAATAACATAAAAATCTTTTATACTGTCTTTTTAAAACAAAAATAGACCTTATGTTTTTTTATATACTTAAAAGATTATTATTGATGATTCCAACTTTGTTTGGCATAATGTTATTAACTTTTATAGTGACCCAATTTGTGCCGGGCGGTCCTGTGGAACAATTAGTTCATCAACTTCAAGGCGAATCACAAACAGGAGAGGTTGCCACTGGTTTCGGACAAACCTATCGTGGCAGGGCAGGGCTTGATGATGAGATATTAAATAAAATAAAATTAAGATATGGTTTTGATAAACCGATTCATCAAAGATTTTGGATGATGATAAAAAATTACCTTGTCCTTGATTTTGGGGATAGTTATTTTCAACATAAATCCGTCATCTCACTAATTAAAGAAAAATTACCGGTCTCAATCAGTCTTGGTATTTGGACTTTTTTAATCACTTATCTTATCTCAATCCCATTAGGCATCAGCAAAGCACTCTATCACGGCAGTCGTTTTGATGTTATAAGTAGCACGGTGATTTTAGTAGGTTATGCAATTCCGGGTTTCCTGTTAGGCATCGCTTTGTTGGTTTTGTTCGGTGGCGGTAGTTTTTATGATGTGTTTCCGTTGCGAGGATTGATATCTGATAATTTTGATTCTCTATCATTTTGGAGCAAAATAACCGATTATTTATGGCATATTTTTTTACCAGTTTTGGCGATGAGTGTTGGTTCCTTGGCAGTTATGACAATGCTTACTAAAAATAGTTTTTTGGAAGAGATATCTAAACAATATGTTATAACCGCACGAGCCAAAGGTTTATCTGAGACAACAATTTCATACCGCCATATTTTACGCAATGCAATGATTCCGCTTATTACAGGGTTTCCAGCCGCTTTCATCGGAGCATTTTTTACCGGAAGCCTATTGATAGAACAGATTTTCTCCCTTGATGGATTAGGGTTATTATCCTATGAGTCAATCCTGCGGCGAGATTATCCAGTTGTTTTGGGATCTTTATTTATATTTAGTCTGATGGGCTTGGTAGCAAAACTTATGTCTGATATAAGTTATGTGTTGATTGATCCACGGATTGCATTTGATGAGGCGAGATAACAAGATGAAGGTCTTATGAAAAACACAAATACAAAAAAAAATCTTTCCATCACTCAACAGGCAATTTTAAGATTTAAAAAAAATCGCCGTGGTTTGATAAGTTTATGGATAATTAGTTTTTTATTCATAATTAGTATGTTTGCCGAAGTGATTAGCAACGACAAACCTTTGATAATAAATTATAATAACTCTTATTATTTTCCACTTTTTAAAACCTATTCTGAAACAACTTTTGGCGGAGATTTTGAGTCAGAGGCAAATTATAATGACGAATATATTAAAGAAAAATTAACAAAAAACGGCAACTGGGTAATTTATCCACCTAATCCGTATAGTTTTAATACCATCAATTATAACACCCGCCACCCCAACCCCGCACCACCGAATATGGATAATTTACTGGGGACAGATGACAGAGGGCGAGATGTTTTAGCAAGGCTGATTTATGGCTTTCGGTTATCGTTATTATTTGGAGTTGTGTTAAGTGTTATCGGCACAATTATTGGCATAATTTTGGGAGCAATTCAAGGATATTTTGGCGGCAAAATTGATCTGGTGATGCAAAGAATTATTGAAGTATATGGTTCAATGCCAGAGTTATATTTGTTGATTATTTTTGCCTCAATCTTTCAGCCTAGTATTTGGTTATTGTTGATTTTATTATCAATGTTCGGCTGGATGGGTTTGGCAGATTATGTTCGTGCCGAGTTTCTCAAAGCACGAAATCTGGACTATGTCGAGGCAGCTCGGGCGTTGGGGGTAGGAAATGTAAAAATAATGTGGCGACACCTTTTGCCAAATAGCCTGACCCCGGTTATAACTTTTTTGCCATTTCGTTTGTCCGCCTCAATCTTAGCCTTAACAAGTTTGGATTATCTGGGGTTAGGCGTGCCACCTTCAACGCCATCATTGGGCGAGTTATTATCCCAAGGCAAAGAAAATATTGATGCATGGTGGTTATCCTTGACAACTTTTACAGTTTTGGTCGGCACTTTGATTTTACTAATTTTTATCGGCGAGGCATTGCGATCTGCTTTTGATACTCGTAATAATTGATAGGTCTTTTATTTCGGTAATCCCAGCCAAGATAAAGGCAACTCATTGAATTTATAATGGCAATTCATGCTATTGATATAATCCAAAACATCCTTATAAGATGGTTGTTTGAACCAATCATTTAACACATAAACATATTCAACTTTAATGCCTAATGGCTGAACCAATTTCAAGTATTGTTTTCTTTTAAAATCACAAGTTTGTAGTTTTTCGTCAACAGATCCTGCAACTTGTTGATATTTAACCTCAATAATAAATAAGGTTTCGCGGACAATGACAAGTAAAGCATCATCTGGTAAAAGTTTTTTAGATAATATGCTCTTATGGTCTATTTTATGTTCATCTAAAAACTTATAAAATTCATATTTTTTAAAACATCTTGCTACAACTTTATTGTTGAATAATATGTTGTTTCCAACTGCTTGTTTTTTTACACTATATCCTTTTATTTGCATTAGTAGTGTGATTAAATCTACCTTATTCTCAAAGTTTAAACCAGTTAAAGTTGTGTTTCCACCTGTTCCGCCCTCAATCATAATGAGACCTTTGCATAAATCAAGTGCTGTTTAGAGAATGCAGAAAATAGTGCATTTTTATGTGTTTTATAAATTGTGCTTGAATTATGCAAAGGTCTCATAATAAATCCTTAATTCTTGGTATTGCCAAATCATCAAAATATTGTTGCTCCATATCTAATCCTGCAAATTTACGCTTATGTTTTAATGCCATAATACCTGTTGTGGCACTGCCACAAAAAGGATCTAATATTAAATCTCCCTCACAGCTTGCGGCAATAATTATTCTCTCCAATAGGCTCTCTGGTTTTTGGGTAGGGTGCTTGCCATATTTTTTTTCACCATTTAAGGGAGTGCCGATCGCCCACACACTACGCATTTGCTTGTTTGGTTTTTTTATAAAGTCTTTTGGGAAGTTGCCATTTTTAATTGCTGGATAATTAAAAGTATGTTTGGATTTTTTATCTTTTCTTGCCCATATCAAAGTTTCATGGCTTGCGGTAAACATTCTGCAAGATAGGTTCGGGGCAGCATTTGGTTTGAGCCATGATATATCATTGATAATATGCCAGCCTTGTTTTTGCAAAGCATAACCACAAGAATAAATAGAGTGATAAGTGCCTGAAATCCACATGCTGCCGTTTGGTTTTAAAACTCGCCTACAAGCCTTAATCCATTTATTGTGAAATTTAAAATCCTCTTCTATTCCACGGCTTTGATCCCATTTACCCTTATTGACACTTACTCTTTTTCCAGCATGACAACTAAAACCGCCATTTGATAAATTATAAGGAGGGTCGGCAAAAATCATATCAACACATTCGGCAGGCATCTCTTTTAATAACTCTAAACTATCCCCCAAAAAAAGTTTAACTGATTTGTCTTTAAAGTATGGTGTCATATGTTTTTATAGTAAAAATTACACTCTCAAAAGATAGACATTATAAACTTTTTAATTTTTGTTTTCAAATTTTTCAATGACATGGATAACCAGAATTAATAGACACAACAACATTGTTTTTGGTTGTGGCTACAAGCCCACAATATGGTCGCCCTGATTTTGGACACTCAACCATATTTTTATCATAAGTCGGACAGAGCTGGACATAAGCCTAAAAAAAGAACCACCGTCATTGCGAGGCGGACGGAAAAATGCTGTAATATCAAGAATTTAAACCGCCGCGGCAATCTCGCTGTGTATGCACTAAACCTGTGACAAAACAAGATTAAAAACAAAGCAAACGGATAATAACACGAGATAACCACGGCGGATTAAAAATAGTTATTAGTTATTAGTTAAAAATTAATAGTGACACTCAAACTAATAACTGTTAACTATCAATTGTTAATTAGCGATTCGTCCGCCTCGTTATGACGAATTATTGTTTTTTTGCAATGATAAAAATTAGTTTTAAAATTATCATCAGTAATGTAAATTTATGATATACTATTGCAAAATTTAATTTAAGTGAAAACAAAAAATGAAAACCATCTTAGATATTCAAAATTTATCAATCTCGTTTGAGCGGTTTGGGGATAAAACAGAAATTGTAAAAAGTTTATCAATGCAGATTTTTCAAAATCAAAGAATTGCTTTGGTGGGTGAGTCTGGCTCTGGGAAATCTGTGACAGCGATGAGTTTGTTGCGATTACACGATGAAAAATATGTTAAATATCAAGGCAAGATTATTTTTAACCAAACTGATGATATTTTAAAGTTAGATAATTTATCAATGCAACAAATTCGTGGTTCTGATATAACGATGATTTTTCAAGAGCCTGCGAGTGCTTTGAATCCCTTGTGGACTATCGGCGCCCAGTTATCAGAAAACATACGGCTCCATAGTAACAACAAAACCCTTAATAAAAAACAAATTAAAAATAGGGCTTTGGAATTATTAGATTTGGTTTGTATTCAAAATAGCGAGCAACGGATTAACAACTATCCACATATGTTATCAGGCGGACAACGCCAAAGAGTGATGATTGCGATGGCGCTGGCAGGCTGCCCTAAACTTTTGATAGCAGATGAGCCGACAACAGCTTTGGATGTCAATACCCAAAGTGAGATTATGGAGTTATTATTAAAGTTGCAACAACAAAATAAAATGGCAATTTTATTGATTACTCATAATTTACTACTGGTTAAATCGTTCGCTCAAAATGTTTTTGTGATGCAAAAAGGGCAAATAGTAGAGAGTGGGACTTGTGATAATATTTTTAAATCTCCTCAACATCATTACACCAAAAAATTATTAGAGGCCAATAAATTATCTCAAAAACCGCATCAAACCTATGATAAAACAATTTTAGAGACAAAAAATTTATCAAAAACTTTTAAGATTAAAAAAGGTTTTTTTGATAGAAAACCGCTGATTATAAATGCCCTTGATAAAATTGATTTTAAAGTCAAACAAGGCTCTACACTTGGTGTCGTAGGTGAGTCAGGTTCTGGTAAATCCACCTTGGCAAAATGTATTTTAAATTTGCAAACTTATAATGGCACGATAAAATTTAATAATAAAACAATCAAAGACTTGAATCGTAAACAAATACAAAAAATGCGTGAATTTTTACAAATTGTTTTTCAAGACCCGTTCGCCTCTTTATCTCCTCGCCTTACCATCGGACAAATTATTTGTGAGGGTCTGGGTGTTTTTCAACCAAATAATAGTGATACAGAAAATAACCAAAAAATGCAACAGGTTTTAAAAAATGTTGGATTGCCTGCCGATATAACCCATCTATATCCGCATGAATTCTCCGGCGGACAACGTCAAAGAATCGCCATAGCTCGTGCTATTATTTTAAAACCCTCTCTTATAATCCTGGACGAACCTACCTCTGCCTTAGATGTTTCAACTCAAAAAAATGTCTTAGAATTATTGCAAGACTTACAAACAACAGAAAATCTTACTTATATTTTTATTAGCCACGATCTGAATGTTATAAGGGCAATTTGTGATGAAGTTATCGTTTTAAAACAGGGTAAGATAGTTGAAAAAAACAGCACAGATAAGATATTTAAAAACCCACAACACACCTATACTCAACAGTTAGTAGATTCAATTTTATAATGAGCTCTCTTTATGACAATTAAGGAATATAAATTATGGTAGTAAATAAATTGTTTGTGTATGGGAGCCTATGCCCTGGTTGTCCTAACGAACATATTTTATCCGATATTGGCGAGGGTGTGTGGGAAAATGCCAGTGTTACCGGTGTTTTACATCAAAATGGATGGGCTGCAAAAATTGGCTATCCTGCAATTGTTTTGGATAAAAATGGCGATAAAGTTTATGGATATGTATTTATTTGCGACAATCTGGCAACAAATTGGCATAAATTAGATAAGTTTGAGGGAGAGGAATACAAGAGAGAGCTTACCACAGCAGAGCTTAAAAATAAAGTTATGGTTGATACCTATATTTACACCCTTAAAAGAGGCTCCGATTAACAGACAAAAATAACCCTCAAAGCTAATTTGATAAACAAAACATGTAATGCTAATAGTATGTTGGCTATTTTTTGAGTTAATCAGGCTTTCTTTAACTGCCAAGTCCTGGGTTTTTACCAAGTCCTGTAATTTTGGGAGTATTTATTTTAGGGATTTTGGCGGTTTTATTTTTTGATAAATGTTCGGCTACTACATCCCATATCGGCTCCCCTGGGGACTTTGAGCCCACTGTCGCCCAACCTGAGACAATATATTTTTTATTAGGATCTATTTTTTTGCCATTATCCAATGTCATGCTAGATATGCGAGAACCTATTTTTTTATTAGGGGAGATGGCATAATCCAAGCCTCCAACTCGCACCATATCACCGCCTTGTTGATAATAAGGGTCAGGGTTAAAAAGATTATCCGCTACATCTTCTAATATTATTTTTATATCTTTGCCACTCATTTGCCTGCGATAGGTTTCAGGGTAAGTTATGCAAGTTTGATCTAATACATTTTCCATTGTAATTGTCTGTCCTGGTAAAACAGTCGTGCCCCATCTAAAACCAGGAGATAGCGATATTTGTGAGTCTTTAACATCATTCATAGCATTGCAAATTATCTGATCAAATGTGCCGTTGAAATTACCACGGCGATATAATAAATTATCTGCTACCGCAAGAGGTTGATTTAATTTTTTCAAGTATGGCCGGCGAACATTATCAATATAATCTTGCATTTTTTTATCAGCAGGCAATAAATTAGAAAAAACAGGCAAAAGATTATATTTAAAATCAACAACTTTTTTATTTTTTATTTTTAAAGCCATAACTCCCAAAAATTTACCATTTGAGCCTGCATTAGTGACCAGTGTTATGCCAGATTTATTTTTAATCTTGATAGGTTGTGGCACGCCATCGTGAGTATGGCCACCAAAAATTACATCAATTCCTGTAACCTTTGATGCCATTTTTAAATCTACATCCATTCCATTATGAGACAAAACCACCACCGCATCTGGTTTTTCAGTTGAACGAATCTTATCAACAGTTTTTTGCATCTCATCATCCATAATGCCAAAACTCCAATTTGGAATAAATCTTTGCGGGTTAGCAATCGGAGTATATGGAAATGCCTGTCCTATGATAGCGATTCTGTGTCCGCCTACTTTTTTTATCGTCCATGGTTTAAAAGCCATCGCATTATCAGCATCATATGCCGGAGCATCATCAAATAATGCCTCTTCTTTTACTCGCACATTTTGCGCTAAAAACTCGCCTTTGAATTTTTTAATGTTAGATAAAACCTGAGTATCTTGGTGAGTAAATTCCCAGTGTCCTGTCATCGCATCAACACCGAGTAAATTACAAGCGTCTACCATATCTTCGCCATTCGTCCATAAAGAGGTGCCAGAGCCTTGCCAAGTATCACCGCCGTCTAAGAGGCAAGTATTTTCAGCACCACCAACAGAGGAGCGAATTTTATTTATCAAAGTAGATAGATGGGCAAAACCGCCAATTTTGCCAAAAGTTTGAGCGTTTTTTGTATAGTTTAAATAAGTGAATGCATGAGCTTCAATTGAGTTCGGTTTAATATTAAAATGTTTTAATAAATTATTACCAACAAGGTGCGGGGCATGTCCTTTGGCACCGCCTACACCAATATTGACATTTGGTTCGCGAAAATAAATAGGGTTTAGTTGTCCGTGCACATCCGTAAAGTGCATAATAGTGGCATCACCGAATTTGGGAATATTGTAAATATCATTAAATTCTTGTTTGCGGGCAAAAGATGGGTTTGATATAAAACTTGCGGCTCCTGCGATTCCCATAAGTTGGACAAATTGTCTTCTTGATATACTCATTGATATTCTCCTATAAATTAAACTAACAACAATAAAACATCTTCTTTTTGACAAGGGGACATGTCCCCTTGTTGGTTTGTAAAATTATACAAAGTGTTATAAAAAATTATGTAATATTTTTAATATTTTTTGTTGATAGGTAAAAAAAATGACAATATTGCAGAAATATATAATTATCAATTAGTTAGCATATAATGAAATACTAATATAAAAATGGTAATTTTAAAAAATTTGATTTAAATCAAATATATAGTAAAAACAATGTTTTGTTATGGGGTATGATGCCAATAATTGCATAGATATTTAATTGTATAAGAAAATTATAATATTCTAAAAAAATGAAATAGGTATAAAATAAATTGCAGACGATAAAAAAATAAGTATTATTGTAGCCACTATTTAATACTTATTTTAACTACAAAAATGTAGTTTTTTTATCGTTATTAAATGGATTTTGTAGAATTTAATTTTTATTTAATTTAATTTGGAGGAGAACAAATTATGTCATTCATCAAAAAAACTTTGAAGTTTAGTTCTTTGGCGATAGTTTTTGCAGGTTTGTTGAATTTTTTTATGCTAACTTCTGTTAATAGTGCGGAAGCTGTTGGTGCAAAAAGCACAGCAGAGGGCAAAAAACTTACTTTCGGCAGAAAAAAAGGCAATTGTTTAGCTTGCCATATTATAGCAGATGGTTCGTTGCCTGGCAATGTAGGTCCACCCTTAGTGGCTATGAAGGTGCGCTTTAAAACTAAAAAAGCCTTAAGATCACAAATTGCTAATTCAAGAGCACGAAACAAGTTATCAATTATGCCACCATTTTCTGCCAAAAAAATCTTAACTGAAAAAGAGATTGACTTGATAACGGATTTTATATATACTTTATAAACTTTGAAACTATGTTGTTTTCAAGAGTTTAATTTTTTATTTTTATTTTTTAGGAGATATTTTTATGAATCGTCGATTATTATTAAAACACTCGCTTGCTACCTCAATCGCAGCGGTTATGGCAACAGCAGGAATTACCATTCCTACGAACTCTATGGCAGCAGCTTGGATTGAAGCTGAGTTTAATGCCAAAGCAGTAGATAAGGTTTTCGCAGAACTCGGAGCAACAGATGTTGCTCAATCCGATAAGATAACCATCAAAGCACCAGATATTGCTGAAAATGGAGCCGTGGTTCCAATTACGATTAGCACAAGTTTGGAAAATGTAGAATCTATCTCTATTCTTGCCGACCAAAATGAATCACCGCTTACCTCTACTTTTAATTTTGGCAAGGGTGCCGTAGGATTTGTGGCAACAAGAATTAAAATGGGTAAAACTGCCAACTTAGTTGCAGTTGTCAAGGCAGGTGGCAAATTCTATCAAGCAAAAAAAGAAGTCAAGGTTACTATCGGTGGCTGTGGCGGTTAATTATATTTTATAACAGGAGAAAATACAATGGGATCTATTAAAATTAGAGCGAAATTAAAAGGTGAGATAACAGAAGTTCGCACTTTAATTAAACATAAAATGGAAACAGGATTAAGAAAGGACAAAAAAACCAAAAAACTTATTCCTGCCCATTTCATTCAAGAGGTAACAGCCAAACATGGCGATATAGAAATAGTTCATGCCCACTGGGGCGGAGCGATTTCTAAAAACCCTTATTTTTCATTCCAATTCAAAGGTGGCAAAGTAGGAGATGATGTCACTATTAGTTGGATTGATAATAAAGGTGAAAAAGATAGTGCTACGGCTAAAATTAAATAAATAATCCTTGGAGGAGGAACATTACTATGAATAAAAAAATAATTTTATTATTAACATTTTTTATAAGTATTGGTTTGTATGCATCACCTGAATCAGATCGCAAGGCATTTGCCAAACATTATTATGATTTATATCCAGATGTGCATCCTGCTGAATTTAATAATGGGGTATATGCTATTGATGCTGCATCAAAAGATCAGTGGGAATCAATCGAGGAATTTCCACCCTATGAAATAAATGTTGATAGTGGTAAAAAACTATTTGAAACAGCATTTAAAAATGGCAAAACATATGCCAGTTGTTTTGATAATGGTGGCATAGGAATCAAACACACTTATCCTCGTTTTGATGCCAAAACCGGAGATTTAATAACAATGGAGTTGGCTCTTAATAACTGCCGCAAAGCCAATAACGAGAAACCTTTGAAATATAAAAAAGGTCCACTAATTGATATAAGTGCATATCTGGCTTTCACATCACGTGGCAAAACTATTGATATTAAAATTCCTAATGACAAAAGAGCGATAGCATGGTATGAAAAGGGCAAAAAATTCTTTGAAACCAAACGTGGTCAATTAGATATGTCTTGCACCGATTGTCATGTAAACAATGTTGGTAAAAATGTGCGTGCTGATTTATTAGGACCTGCTTTGGGACACACAACTCACTGGCCTGTTTATAGATCAAAGTGGGGAAGTTTAGGTTCACTGCACCGCAGATATGCAGGTTGCAATAAGAATATCAGAGCAAAACCTAAAAAACCACAAAGCGAGGAATATCGTGCTTTGGAATATTATGAATCTTTTATGGGGAATGGTTTAGATGCCAATGGCCCTGGTGCTCGTAAGTAGTATAATGTTTTATTAAAATTTAAAAAGGCAACTTTTCGTTGCCTTTTTTATGCAAATGACTCAACGAGCTCTTTTTTAAAAAAATTAAAATAACATATCAAAACGCCAAGTGGCAAAATTAGGATACACCAAATATGTTTTGTCGATTACAAACTTTAAAACATTTTGGATTCTATACAGATGAGCAACAGACTCAACTCTTATAATCTCAACCCCCATCTCATCAAAAAATACAATAGTGGGAGTATAGAAAATTTGTAGATTCTGTGCCCATTGTTGAACATTTATTTTTTGTCCGCCTGGAATTACTATTGGAGTCCTGTCATTGGTATCAACTTGAATTATTTCAAATTTATCCAATAGTTTTTTTGTGTTTTTGTCAGAAAGTGGTTTTGAATGCAAAACATCACAGGCATAACAATCTTTTTGTTCAAAAAATACTGCCAAAGGTTTTTGGGCTTTAAAACGACTCCTATCAAGCATAAAAGGAGCTTTGGTAAAAAAATCTTGTTCGTTTAAATCACCTATTTCAAATTTAGGTGGAGGGTTTGCTCGCAACATAAAAGAAGCCAAACTTTCTTGTTTATAATGCTCTCCTACTACATATTCTAATGCTGCCAGAAACTTATAAGGAGGGTAATAACCTCGCAACATAAGAGTTTGTTTGCCAGATACATCATAAAAAATTAAAGATGGGGTAAAATTAGCATTATTTCTGATGGCATATTCTCGCTCGGTAGTTTTAGTGCCATCTGGCAAAACCACCTCTTTATTGCCCCAAATACTAAGGGCAATTACATCAAAATTATCACGAGTATATTTAACTATATCAGGCTTTCGCCAATTTACTTCCATCAAGGTTTTGCAATAGGGACAAAATCTCTGGCCAAAATATACTATAATCCCTTTTTTTTTATCTTTTTTTGCCTCTATTATATCCTCTGGTAGATTTAAAAAACTGTGTTTGAACCAATCAGGATGCGACAATTCATCTTTTAATGGAGAATCATTAAAAATTAAATTATCATCTATGTCGTCAAATGATAAATCATTGTTTTCAACCGCAAAAACCGAGAGGTTAAAAAGCAAAAACAAAAATAAAAGAAAAATTTTCATAAAATGGTGTATTATGGTTTGCTCTAATAAAAATAAATTTTAACATATAAAATGAAAAATAACCAATATATATTACCAAAAATTCTATCCGCTCCTATATCTTTGGTGCCACCTACAATCTCAACCGGTGCAATTGTAATGGTATTAAACAAAACCCTTAAAAGTTATTTGATAAATGGTGAATTAGATTTTTTAAAAGATAAAGTGTTGTCAATTAAAATAGAGGATATTAATGTCTGTTTTGCTGTATCTATTGATGAAAGCAAAAAAACAATAATAAATGCAGTAGGCAAACAAGCAGATATGACAATCGCCGGCAACTTATATGAGTTCTTATTGTTAATTGTCCGTAGCGAGGATCCTGATACTTTATTTTTTAATCGGCGATTAAAAATGTCAGGTGATACCGAATTAGGCTTGAATGTAAAAAATTTTTTAGATAGCATTGAATTTGATGATTTAAAATATGGCAAAACAATTGAAAAAATATTTAAAAAATCTACTACAATCTATCCAAAATTATTCAAACTAAGAGATATAGTCCCAAAATATTCGGCAAAATATAAATATAGTTGAGGTTATAACTCTTCTTTTTCTGCTTGGTCTAATTCTCTCTCTTGCTCTTCGTCACTAAGATCATTGTCATCGTTATTATTTTTTTTGTTTTTTAAAAAATATTTTGAAACTATAAGTCCCATTTCAAACAAAAACCACATCGGTAGTGCCAGTAGAGTCTGGGAGATTATATCAGGTGGGGTTAACATCATCCCAATTATAAAAGCAAAAACGACAACATAAGGGCGTTTTTTAGCAAGCTTCTCGGCCGTGGTGGCTCCGGTTGCAATCAATAAAACTGTGGCAATCGGCACCTCAAATGCAATGCCGAATGCAAAAAAAATCGTTAAAATAAAATCAAGGTAGTAACCAATATCAGCATTATATTCCACCCCTTCAATATTGATGGTGGCGAAAAAATTAAAAGCTAATGGCAACACGACAAAATGGGCGAAAGCTATGCCCGTATAAAATAAAACTGTGGATGAAAATATCAAAGGACGCACCATTTTTTTCTCGTGCAGGTATAATCCAGGTGCTATAAAAGACCAAACTTGATACAATGAATAGGGCATTGTGATAAAAACGGCTCCCACCAGCACCATTTTTAAAGGGATCAAAAAAGGAGCGGCTACTCCGATGGCTTGCATTTTGCTATTATCTGGTAGGCTTGATAATAGTGGGGTCGCCATAATGGAATAAATTATCTCCGAGAAGGGAAACATTACCACAAAAACTACAACAATCGCCACGACAACTTTTAAGATTCTATCTCGTAATTCTAATAGATGAGATAAAAATGGTTGTTCGTTATTAGTCGTCTTTTTTTGTGCTTTTTTGTGCTTTTTTGGGTTTGTCATATTCTAAGTTATCTAAGTCATCTAATCCGTCTAACTCTTCGTCTAAATCATCTCGTTTCTGTTGGGATAAGGGGGTATCATCCATAATGTCAAGAACATCTGCGGTTTCTTGGTTGATGGCACTTTGGCTATCGTGAAAACTTTGTTGTAATTCGTTGAGGGCTTTTTTAGGTTCTTCTAATGCTTCTTTGAGATCATTTTTTTCAAGTTCGGAGTTGAGTTCATTTTTCATCGATTGGGTAAATCGCTGGGCTTTGCCGACCCATTTGCCGATAGTGCGGGCAACCTCTGGTAATCGCTCAGGCCCTATGACTAACAAGGCAATTATACCAATAATAAGAATTTCCCAAAAGCCAATATCAAACATTTATTTTATATATTATTTTTTGTTGCTACTTTTTGCTTTTGCGGTATCTTTTTTTAAGATAGTAGCCTCGCCTTCAATGATATTATCATCGGATTCTTTTGTTGTTATCTGTTCTTTATCGTTTTTATCGTTTTTATCCTTATCTTTTTTTTTGTCATCATCAGCATTATCTTTGACGGCATTTTTAAAGCCTTTGATAGCCGAACCCAGATCACCGCCGATATTCCGTAGGCGTTTTGCCCCAAATAACAATAAAACAATTGCCAAAATTATCAATAACTGCCAAATACTAATTCCCATAATAAAATTTCCTAAAAGATAAACTTTGTTACTATTTTTTAAACAAATAACAAGGGGACAATAATTGCCCCCTTGTTGAAACACTATTAAAAAATTAGAATTTAAATTTTACTCCAACACCTAACAATGTCATAGTGGTATCCAATTGATAGGCTGTGTAATTGGCTGTTAAATCCATCTTTCTTGACAATGCCATACCACCTTGCACTCCATAGGTCAAACCAGTGTCTGTGTCAGATGTAGTGACTGTTGTTGTCCCACCTCCTACTGTTGTGCCAAACCAAGTATAACTAGGGATTGTGACTTCAGCCTCTCCTTCTGATTTAACATAAAACACACCAGCTTTTAACATCATATAGAATTTTTTGTTAAAATAATGGCGATAAGTGCCATAACCTGATAGGGTTAAAATATCTGTCTCTGCTTTGATATTGCCTTTGTCGTATTTAGGCTTGACCAAAGATTTAGTTATCTCAGCCTCACCACCAAATACCCCAGCAAAACCACCCTTTGTGCGGGTTTTTGGGAATATTTTACCCATATTAAAAACACCTGCAACACCATCATCAAATGCACCGCCCACATCTTGAATGGCTGCGCCACCACCCATATAATCTAAAAATCCTGCATTAGCATTAAAAGACAAAGAACCCAAAAACACTGCCACGATTAATAATAATTTCTTCATAATATTTCTCCAAAGTTAAAATTAAAAAAGCAATATTATAACATAATTATTTTATTATTTATTTATTTTTATTGAAAAATTAAATTAACATGTATGGTCCGAGTGAGATAACCGCACTCGTAAGCTCGCTCGTTATGACGGGGTTACTTTTTTTGCTCGCAAAAATACAGAATTCGTCATAACGAGGCGGACGGAGATAAAACAGAAACACGGAATAATAAACCGCCGTGGTTATCTCTTTTTACTGTCGTCATCACGAGCACAGCAAAGTGATCTCTTTTGGTGTCCGTCTGCTTTGATGAGATTGCCGCATTCGCTTCGCTTATTCGCAATGACTGGAATTTTTCGCTCGTTATTAAAGCAGTTTTCTTTGTTTTTTTTCATCCAAGCCAGATAAACCAAATCTTTGTTGTAATTCTTGCAACACATCATCAATTTTCAAATCCTTATGAGATAACAAAACTATACTATGAAACCATAAATCCGCTATCTCTTTTATCAAATGTTCTGTGTCAGTAGATTTTGCCGCCAAAATTGTCTCGGTTGCCTCCTCGCCTATTTTTTGTAAAATCTTGTCTGTGCCTTGTTGATATAACGAGCTTATATATGATTTTTCAGCAGATGCTGTTTTTCTTGCCTCTGCTACCTGTTGAATTTGTTCTAAGATATTATTATTTTGCATTTTTATTTTTTTTGTAAATTATGGCAGGGTCTTTTAAAACATTTAAAAAACTCTCCCATTGGTTATTATTTTTAAGGCGACGATAAAAACAACTTAATCTGCCAGTATGACAAGAAATTCCACCAATTTGCTCAACTTTTAATAGAATAACATCACCATCGCAGTCCAACCTTATATCTTTTATATTTAAAAAAAAGCCAGATTCTTCGCCTTTGTGCCAAAGTTTTTGACGTGAGCGAGAATAAAAAACAGCCTTGTTTTTTTGAATACTTAAATCTAAGGCTTGTTTATTCATCCATGCCATCATCAAAACTTTATCGGTTTTAAAGTCCTGACAAATAACTGCCACTAAACCTGCGGCATTAAAATTTATGTCATCTATATAGTTCATAATTTTATAATCTCATCTGTATTCCGGCTTTTTGCATATATTCTTTTGCCTCATTGATGCTATATGTGCCAAAGTGAAAAATGCTTGCCGCCAACACAGCATCTGCCTTGCCATCTTTTATTCCTTCAACCAAATGTTGCAAATTGCCAACTCCGCCTGAGGCTATTACAGGCAACCGTATAGCCTCTGATATTTTTCTTGTTAATTCCAAATCAAACCCTATTTTGGTGCCGTCTCTATCCATACTGGTTAAAAGAATTTCGCCTGCTCCACACTCTGCCATTTTAATCGCCCATTCAACAGCATCAATGCCGGTTTTTTCGCGACCTCCGTGGGTAAAAATCTCCCATCTATCATCATCCACTTTTTTAGCATCAATGGCAACTACAATACATTGATTACCAACTTTATCAGCGGCATCACGCACAAAATCTGGGTTAAAAATAGCCGCGGTATTGATTGCTACCTTATCCGCTCCGCTATTTAAAATATCTCGGATATCACTTATTTTTTTAACTCCACCGCCGACTGTGAGTGGAATAAAAACCTCATTTGCGACAGCTTCTACAACATCTAAAATTGTTTTACGGTTATCAGATGAGGCAGTTATATCTAAGAAAGTAATCTCATCAGCGCCCTCGGCATTATATCTTTTTGCTACCTCAACAGGGTCACCTGCATCTTGCAAATCAACAAAATTTATCCCCTTGACAACTCGTCTGTTATTAACATCAAGGCAGGGAATAATGCGTTTAGCAAGAGACATTTTTAAATAATTCCCAAAGCTTTTGGCAAATCAATCGTGCCCTCATACAAAGCTCGGCCGATGATAACCGCCGATACTCCATCTTTTTCAATCTCTTTGACTTTTTTAATATCAGCCATATTTGTCATGCCACCTGATGCAATTACGGGGATTTTTATTTGACGGGCAAGCTCGGCAGTAGCTTTGATATTTAGCCCCTGCATCATTCCATCGCGACTAATATCAGTATAAACTATCGCACTAATTGGTAAATTTTTATAGGATAGTGCCAAATCTATCGCTGATATATCCGTAGTTTTCGCCCATCCGTCTGTGGCTACCATCCCATTTTTAGCATCAATACCGAGGATTATTTTTTGAGGATATTTTAAACTTAGTTTTTTAACAAATTCAGGGTCTGCAATCGCCGCAGTGCCGATAATACAATAGGATATTCCCATCTTAAAATAATGCTCTGCGGTTGTTATATCACGAATTCCACCACCAATTTGAATCGGCATATTTGGATATTTATGACATATTTTTTCAATGGCTTGTTGGTTTTTGGGTTTGCCTGCAAAAGCACCGTCAAGATCTACCAAATGTAATCGCTCTGCCCCTTGTTGCACCCATTTATCCGCCATAATAACAGGATTTTTGGCAAACACCGTGCTGTCGCTCATCAGCCCTTGACGCAACCTGACACAAGCACCATCTTTTAAATCAATCGCCGGAATAATTATCATTTGAATTAAATTTTTACAAAAAAACAAGACACTATAACATATTTTTTAAAATTATGCCAAAATCTATTGTCAATTACAACTTTAATGAGGTTCGTAAATAATTGTAATTTTTTTTCAAATTGTGTATGATATTTTTTGGTTGAAAAGATATGGCACTAAAAATCATCTCTTTTCTTTTAAAACTTGTCAAAATCCAGCCGACCGTAATGCTTCGGCTGAATACTTGGAGTGAGAAATGGTTAAAAAAGATAGAATAGCAATAGTTGTAAGCTCTATACCTTTATTATTTTCGTTGTTGTTATTTACAACAGGTGGTAACAATGATAGAACAGTTGGTTTTATGATTTTAGTCGTTATTATGAGACCTTTGCATAATCAAATAATTTTCCATTCGTTTTTTCTTAAAACCATTTTTTTAGTTTTTTTGCCAGATTAAATCATTTTTTGTCATTTTTTTGTAAAATATTAGCATATTTTGACT